>k87-204409_pt1 | contig 24186 bp, 23 predicted proteins | sample MGYA00084031_6733416 | MGnify analysis MGYA00084031
AACATCATGGGTTTAATGAGATATTTAATGCTTTAAAGTTACCACATCTTCGTGCCGTGTGGCAACGGGAATATTTGCTCTGAACAATTCCACCTTTCTTAAATAGTCGTTTCAAGCTATAATGAAAATAGTGAAAGTTTTCCGCTTTGCCCACGGCAAGGTGGCGTTTTTTTATGTTCAAGAACGGCCCCGTGGCCGATTGGGGCGTCATCTAAAGTAATAAAACCACTCACATTTGCGGCACCGAGAAGTGGAAGAAACACTGTGTGACGTTGTGCGAAAAAGGGGATGCTTGAAGACTAAGGGAGTTGTTCGAAGTCACGTTCTATGGAGGTGATACTTCACTCATTCGATTTGGTGTGGGTAACTGCCGATTGGAGGAAACCGTCATCTACTGTTTTCAGCCTCCTCCTTCGCCACGGATCACACGACATGTGCCGAGGCTGTAAGGGCAGCAACACGAATCTTGAAGAGAGAATGGTGTGTATGAACAAACGAGGGAAACTGTGGACAAAACCTTTTATTTTACTGATTCTCGCCAACTGGTTTACGTTTATGAGCTTCCAAATGCTCATCCCGACACTTCCTCCCCACATGCAAAATATAGGCGGATCGGAACTTTCCGTCGGGCTTGTCACGACGTTATTTTCTGTGGCCGCTGTCCTCGTCCGCCCATTCATCGGATTCATCCTTGAAAGTCAGCCGCGGAAACAGCTGATTCTCTTCGGATCTGTCTCACTGCTCGTGGTGACGATTTTGTATCCGTTCTTGCACATCGTCGCCCTGTTTTTACTGTTGCGCTTTATGCACGGTCTGGGATGGGGACTGTCGACGACCGTCAACGGCACAGCCGCCGTTGACCTAATCCCGTCTTCCCGCATTGGCGAAGGGATGGGTTATTTCACCCTCTCTGTCACCCTTGGCATGATCATCGCGCCGAGCCTCGGGATTTACATTTTTCAACATTACCATTTCAACGCGTTAATTTTCATTTCCGGCACGTTAGGCGTAATTGCCCTGGCCTTGTTTTCTTTGATTAAGATCCCGCAGCCAGATAGCGTAAAAAAACTCAAGGTGTCGTTTAAATCTTTTTCCTTTTTCGGCTCATTGATAGACAGGCAAAGTTGGTACCCGGCCCTGGTGACGTTTTTGACGGCGTTCGGCTACGGTTCCATCGTGACCTTCATCGTCATCTTTACTCAAGAAAAGTCTTTAGAGCACGTCTTTCTCTTTTACCTTTTCAACGCCCTTACTGCGACGCTCGTGCGCCCGATTACAGGCAAGTGGTTTGACCGCAAGGGCCCGTGGTCCCTGATCTTGACGTGTGCCCTACTCGCTTTCGCCGGAATGTGGGCCCTCATTCTCGCTAAAAGCAACGCGTATCTCATCTTGTCAGGGATTTTGTTCGGAATGGGGTACGGGTCGATGATACCCGCTCTGCAATCGTGGGTTCTCTCCAAAACGACGCGGGAAAAGAGCGGCACGGCCAACGGGATGTACTATTCAGCCATCGACATGGGCATCGGGCTCAGCGGACTGTTGCTGGGCATCATAAAGCCCGCTGTCGGGACAGCCGCCCTTTTTGAACTTTCGAGCATCTGTTTCATCGTCGTGATCGTTCTCGTATTTGTCGACTACGTGAGGCAGTCGCGCAATCGGCCACGGACGGTGAAGGGTAAGGGGATTGTGGAATCACGTCAGGCTTGACAGTCGATTGAGGCACTAGGCAGAACTCGCATCGATGTGCTTCTGACGGCGACGCCACTGCCACCATAACGTCCCTAGTACGATCACGACCCCTAATGTGTCCGTCAACCCGTTCGGCTGAATGAGCAGCAGCGCCGAAATGGCTAGCGTTAAACGCAACAGGAGCGGCACTCTAGTCAACAGATACCCTTCCACTGCCGTTCCGAGCATGAGCACTCCGAGGACAGACGTTAACACCACGGCAATTCCTTCTGTCCAATGTGTATCGAGTAAGAGCAACTCATTGGAGAAGACGAACATGTACGGCACGACAAACCCGGCCACCGCAAGTTTAACAGCTTGGAAACCGGTTCTCATCGGGTTCCCCCCCGAGATCCCAGACGCGGCAAAAGCAGCCAGTGCAACGGGAGGTGTCACGTTGGCGAAAATGCCGAAGTAAAAGACGAACATGTGTGCCACGAGTGGTTCGATTCCCATCCTGACGAGGACGGGAGCTGCCATCGTCACAGTAATGACGTACGCGGGGATTGACGGAACCCCCATCCCGAGTACGATAGAGGCTATCATCGCCAACACGAGAGTCAAAAACAAGCTCCCTCCGCCGAATGCAATAATCGCGTTCGCAAGGTTGAGACCGAACCCGGTTAAAGCTGCAACACCGACAATAATCCCGACGGCGGCACACGCCATCGCCACTCCGATCGCCGACCTTGCCCCTTGCTCGAGGGCTTCGACAAAGTCACGGACACTCATGCGTGTCGTTGAGCGCAGTTGTGCCACGACAACCGTCACCATGATCGTCCAAAAGGCCGAAAACAAAATGGTCGCTTTGGAGAAAAACAACATGTATATGAGGAAGAGAAGCGGTACCAACAAGTGTCCCCGCTCCTTCACGACTTCCTTCACCCGCGGGATGTCTTTCCGTGGTATACCGGTCAAACCTAGCCGGTCAGCCCGTAAATGCACTTGCGTCATAACGCTTAAGTAGTATAACAACGCCGGAAGCAGGCCCGCCAAGGCGATGGCCGAATAACTCATCCCGAGTGTCTCGGCCATAATAAAAGCGGCCGCCCCCATGACCGGCGGCAACACTTGGCCACCGACGGAAGCGCTCGATTCTACTGCCCCCGCAAACTCGCGATGATAGCCGATTTTTCTCATCATTGGAATCGTAAACGCGCCGGTCGAGACGACGTTGGCAATGGCCGACCCGTTAATCGACCCCATAAAGCCGCTGGCCAATACCGCCACCTTCGCCGGCCCCCCTTTTGAAGAACCCGCTATAGCCAGAGCCAAATCGTTAAAAAATTGACCCATGCCCGATTTGCTCAAAATGGCACCAAACAAAATAAACAAAAAGATATACGTGGCGGAAACGCCGATCGCCGTGCCGTAAATTCCTTCTAACCCCATAAACATGTACGCGATTGTATCTTCGAACGAATAGCCGCGGTGTGCGAAAACACTGACAGGAACGTCTCGACCGAAGACAGCGTACAACACGAACAGGACTGCCAAAATCGGCAACCCCCAACCGACGACGCGTCGGGCCGCCTCCAACACGAGTATTAAAACCACCGCTGAAAGCACAAGGTCCATCCCGTTGTACAATGTCGTGCCCCGCTGCACTATCCCGGCGTACTCCACGACAATATATAGACCTGTTATCAGCCCGAGGACCGCCAAGACGCCGTCGTACCAGGGCAGTTTTTTCCGTGAACTCTTATGCGTCATCGGATAAAGCAAAAAAACGAGTGCCAGCATGACCGCGACATGAACGGCTCGGTGCGGATGTGTGTTGAAAACGGGGTAAGCCGAGGTGTACAAATGATACATCGAGAGCCCGACCGCTAAAACGGAGACGATGCGCGCTGGACACTTCGTCTCAAAAACGCGGTACTTGGACTCTCGATCGTATCTCTCCAGTATCGCTGTTCGTTCAACGGATTGCGAGGTCGGTCGCACAATCGTTCACCTCACTAAAAAATACCTGCAAGCGCGGTTTCAAGAGTACTTTGACGACTACCGGGACATGGTGGGGGAGGATGTCGTCCATAGGCAGCTCACGACCGTTTACTTCCAACTGATGATTGACGTGATTTGAGTAAAAAAAACGAAGTTCTGGAAAAGACCGCTTCATTTCGCGCATGACGATCCACCCGTCATTCACGGCGACAACTGGTACTTCAGCATCCACACCCGCTCCAAACGACTGTACGCGGATTTCCCGCAACGCCAGCACGTTTTCGTCGACAACGTAAATTTCTACCCAAGGCGTTTTCTCAACGGAATGCACCCATGAAAGTTGCACCGTTTCCCCGTCGCGGACGGGTTTAATAATGTATGTTTTCCCCGTTTCCTCGTGTTGCACCGTTAAGACTTTGACAGGAGACACAAGCCAAGCAACTGCACTTGCGACGAGCAGTACGCGCACCACACCCAGCAAAGGATGAAACGGGATCCGCTTATTCAATTCCCGCTTCATTGAAGTATTTTTCAGCACCAGGATGAAAGGGGATCGGAACAGAGTCTTTTGCCGAATCTTTTGTAATGTCGGCTGCAGCGTTGTGAGAGCTGTGAATCACTTCAATGTTGTCGAACAGCGTTTTCGTCAATGTGAACACCGTGTCTTCGTCCAACTCATTGCTGGCTACCAAAATGTTCATGATCGAAGCAGTCGGTATGTCCTCTTTATTGGTGTACGTGCCTGCAGGAATGACATTTTCGACGTAATACGGATGCATTTCCTTCAATTTTTCCATTGCTTCTCCCTCAATTGGAATCACGTTCACCTCTTGTGCAGTAGACAGATCGGTTACGGTCGAGTTGGGTAAACCAGACGTAACAAATGCCGCATCGACGGTACCGTTCTTCATTCCGTCAATCGCTTCACTGTAAGACAAGTAATCGGCATTAAAATCGTCGTACGACAAGCCGTACGCTTCCAATACTGCCCGCGCGTTCAATTCCACCCCACTGTTCGGAGCCCCGACACCCACATGTTTCCCCTTCAAATCTTCCATTTTCTCGATTCCCGAATCGACAGTCGTCACGACTTGTACGAAATTCGGATAGAGCGAGGCGACCGCTGAAAATGAATCCACTTTGTGCTGAAACGGCTCGATCCCCTCAAACGCCTGAGTGGCCGCATCTCCCATAATGATGGCTAACTCGGCTCGCCCCTGGTCGATGAGATTAATATTTTCCACGGATGCACCCGTCGCCTGGACCGAAGACGTCGCCCCTAGCTCTTCTTCGTACAACTTGCTTAAAGCGCCTCCGATCGGGTAATAGACCCCCGACTGTCCGCCGGTCGCAATGGTCACAAACAAGTCTTCCGCACCGTCGCCTGTAGAGCCGCCTCCACAGGCGGCCAACAATACCAAGGGATACAACGCACAGGCAATCATGAACCATTTTCGTTTCAAAACTTTGCCCCCCCTAAAGCGTATTCAAAACTGACAAACACCCTAGCGCTTTTGGCCAGGAAAAAGCTTTCGAGCGGTAGTCCTTCACTGTCATCTTACGCGCACACTTTTTTAGGTATTCGGCTCTTCAAAAGTGTTCTCAATAAAAAACCGCCCGCGAGGACGGTAAACCGTAGCAGATGGGATTGTCCATTCACGACCCGCCTGTCACCTCGTACACATAGATCTTCCAAGGGGACTGTTCGCTCTCGAACGTGTCTATCAGTTTCAAGCGGGTCTCTTCACTGTTGTTGATTTTAACTGCGGAGAGCACATAATCGCCCCCAAGTGTTTTCAGCGCTTCCGTGTCGAGCTCGAGATGGTCGATCTCTTTTTCCTTCTCTTTCGTGAAGGTGTAGTGTTTGCCCAACTCATCGGTGAAGACGTAGCACCGGCTGCCCCACGTGTCGAAGTAGCGGCGGATCGTTTTGTTCTTTTCCAGTTCAGGAGCGATGACGTCCCGAAAGGCGTGCTTGTATTCGAGGGGGTAGGATGTGATGTATCCGTCCACCGTATGGAAGCCGCTGTACAGAGGGATGGCCGGGTGCATCCCGATACTGACGACCCGGTAATCGGCTGGGTCTCGACCGATGTGGTCCTGAATCGATTTGAACAGCTCTTCTGAATAAAACTCGCGGTATGACAGGGAGTCGTAACGCTGGTACTTAATTTCCGGATGCCCAGCGTACGTCACGTACCCCACCTGCGAAATGACCAAAAGAACAGCCAAAACGTTCATCCACCTCGTTTTGTCAACCAGGACCCGCAACGCAAGGGCAAACGCGACGTACCAAATCAACGGACTCAAAAAGTGAAAGCGGGCAAAGTTGAACGTATTGAGCAGTTCACTCCTGTCCTTGAGGAACCGCATCCCTTCCCAGTACCAAAATCCGTACCACAGGGACAGGCCAAACGAGAGTAAGACGAGAAACACCAGCCACTTCGCCTGCTTTCCCCGCAAGCGGCTGATGAGGAGGGCCAACCCGATGGCAAACAGCACGCCATACTCATGGAGGGAAATGTCGTGCGTGTGGGCAGTGTGAAAGTCCTCCAGACCGAGCTTAACCGCTCCCCATACGTCTTTATGTCCCAGATTGAACTCCACGCGATGGGGGACAGAGCTTGACGCGACAAACGTCTCGTACACGAGGCGGTACTCGACGAGGAGGTATACGCTCCCCATCATGGCGATGGCCATCAGGAACTTGCCGTTCAGCCGTTTCGTTCTCATCCAGTCGACGAGGCACACAACGCCCATCGCCGCAAGGAAAAAGGCGAACGTCAGCACGAGGCTCGAATAAAAGGGGACCAACAGTAAAATGAGCCAGTCCTTCACTGTCGCCTTTTCGGCCCGAATGTTTAAAAAGGCGTACAGCACAAGGGGCATCCCCGCAAAACTGAGTCCGCTCGTCGGCAAAAACGGCAAAAAGGAAAAGGCGAGGGCGACACCTGAGGCGATGAACTTGTACCGTTCTCCTTGAATGACGTGCTTTTGCAGTAACAAGTACATGCCGAAAAAAGCGACGAAGCGCATCAACGTTTCGTTGATGGCGTAAGCGGTAAACGGCTTGAACCAGACGAACAGCCACAGGATGAAGTTGAATTCGGAGCCGTACGATCCCCGGGGCAAGCCGCCCAGCATATGGGGGATTTCTGTCTCAGACGGGGCAAAGATTTGACCGCTCTCTGCCAGTATTTTAAACCAGACGACATTGGAGTCGAGGTTGTCGTGAGTCCGGACGTGCGCATCCTCTCCCAGGAAGACGTACGGTGACACGTACAGCGCGACGAGGACGACGGCTGTCAACACCCACTTATGTTTCGTAAAAGCGCCAGACAACGTCGACGACCTCTCGTATCTCGTCAGATTTTAAACCGTAGTAAAGGGGCAGACGTACAAGCCGCTCGCTCTCCAGCGTCGTATACCGGTCCGCGCCGTGAAACCGTCCCACTTTGCGGCCGGGCTCCGTCAGGTGTAGCGGAACGTAGTGAAAAGTCCCCATCGCGCCGCATTCTTTCATCCACGCCAGAAGGCGCGCCCGTTCGTTCCCGTCTTTCGCTTTGATGTAGTACATATGCCCATTGTGTTCGCATTCAAGGGGAACGACCGGCTGTTCAATCGCTCCTGCTTCGGCCAGCGGTTGGAGCTGTCGGTCGTACGCCTGCCAACTGTTGAGCCGGTCGTTCTGAATCTCGTCGGCATGCCGAAGCTGGGCGTACAAGTACGCCGCGTTCAGTTCGCTCGGCAGGTACGACGACCCGATGTCTACCCACGTGTACTTGTCCACTTCACCACGGTAAAACTTCGAGCGGTCCGTCCCCTTCTCCCGGACGTATTCGGCCCGCTCTAAAAAGCGTTCGTCGTTGATGAGGAGCGCTCCTCCTTCTCCACACGTGATGTTTTTCGTCTCGTGAAAACTGTAACAGCCAAGGTGCCCGATCGTGCCCAGGGCCGTTCCTTTGTAACGGCTCATGACACCTTGAGCCGCGTCTTCCACTACGAACAACTTGTATGTATCTGCGAGGTCCATAATTTTATCCATGTCACAGGCGACACCGGCGTAGTGCACGGCGACGATCACTTTCGTCCGGTCCGTAATGGCCGCTTCTATCAGTTGCTCATTCACGTTCATCGTATCGGGACGTATGTCGACGAACACGATGGTCGCCCCGCGTAAAGCGAACGCATTCGCCGTTGACACGAACGTGTAGGACGGCATAATCACCTCGTCTCCCGGCCCGACCTCCGTCAAGATGGCCGCCATTTCCAACGCGTGGGTACACGACGTCGTTAACAGTACTTTCGCACAGTCGAAGCGTTCCTCGAACCAGCGCTGGCAGCTTTGCGTGAATTCGCCGTCACCCGACACTTTCTCCGCCTTGAGGGCTTGTGCGATACAGGTCATCTCATCGCCTGTCACAGCCGGCCTGTTAAATGGTATCATCTTCCTCCACTCCCGAAATGCATGCGTTGTTTTGATCGTCACAACGATTGACTGGTCACGATCACTCCCAGTACGATCAACCCCAATCCGGCCACTTTGGCAAATGTCACGGATTCCTGGAACAGAAAAATCGACAAGCCGAACACGAGCACAAACGACAAGCTCATAAAAGGATATGCGTAACTGATCTCGAACTTCGTCATCGCCGCCATCCAGAAGAGAGAGGCGGCAAAAGCCGAAACCATGCCTGAAAAAACAAACGGGTCGAGAACTAGTTTCAGGAGAAACCACCCTTTTTCAAACCAACGCCCGTCCGGCAGTTCTCCGTACTGACTGATGCGCCACTTTAGTACGAGTTGGCCGTAAACCGTAAAAATGATGGTCCCAAAAATGTAGACGTATCCCATCGTACCCTCCACCGGGTTACACCCGGTTCAATTTGTGATAGACGTCACGCGGTCGACGAAATTTAAAGCCGAGTGACACACTCAAATTGAGAATTGGCATGTTCGCCGCCGAAATGGAACTAATCAATTCGTCGTGTCCGTACGAAAACAGTTCTCGGCACGCCGCACTCCAGAAGTACTTGGCCATCCCTTTGCCTCTGTATTGTGGTTTGTGTGTGTACAGCAAAATTTGGGGTCCGCTGAAGCCGAAGAAGCCGGCGAGCTCTCCGTTGTAGTACAAGCTGAAGACGTTGTCCTCCTCATACATTTGACGTAACCAGTTTGCGTACCGCCGGTCAGCAAGCTCCCGGTCAAGGCTGAAGTCCCGGTGAAACCGACCGTGGACAAACGAGCCGTCGGAAAGGTTTTTCAATTCGGCGAAGTCTGCAACCTCCCGCTTCAGTGTTACCCGGTCGTCGCGGAAGTCGCGAAAGTGCTCCTTCCGACAATACGGTTCGATTAGCGTGCCGCAGTAGTAAAAACCGTAACGGTAGAGGGGCTCGCTGTCGGCAAGGGGATCAATTTTCACAGTGAAGTGGCCGTCCATGTTCAACGTCTTTTTCAGCACCTCTTCTGTCGGATTGACAATTTCGTACGTGTTGATGCCGAAAGCTTTCTTGTCCCACGGCGTTTCTTTTATGTCCGCATCCATCGTCTCACTTCCTTTGCAACCGAATATTTTCTTACAGCGAATCCACCTGCTTCAACACTTCACGCCCTTTGTCCTTATCAAATCCAACCTTGTCCCGAATGACGTACAACGGCCGGTTTTTCACTTCGTCAAACACTTTTCCGATATACAGTCCGAGAATACCTAAATTGGCGAACAAAAGACCGCCGATGAAGTAAATGGACACCATGACACTCGTCCAGCCAGGTACAGGCTGGGCGAGGAAGAAGTAACGGTACATGAGCCACAACCCGTACAGCAGTGATGCGAAAGATATGAGAAACCCGAACTGGATGGACAGGCGCAGCGGTTTGTTGGACTGGGAGACAATGGTATCAATCGCCAGATGAAACAGTTTGCTTAAGGTGTAAGACGACTTTCCCGCATACCGCTTACTGTGTTCTACATCAATCGTCGCCGTATTAAATCCCATCCACTGCAAAAAAAGGGGAAAGATCCGGTTTTGTTCGCGCATGTTGCGAAAATTGTCCACCACTGTACGGGAGCTGATACTGAAATTGGCCACTGTGTGATCCGAACGGTGTTCGGTAAAAAAGTCTAACACCCGGTAAAAGCAAATAGACGTCCACCGTTTCCACAGTCGATCCTGCCGTTCGTGGCGTCTGGCGAAGACGACATCGTAACCTTCCAACGCTTTACGGTACAGGCGTAAAATCTCTTCCGGCCGGTCTTGTAAATCGCAGTCCATGACCACGACCCATTCGCCGTCTGCAAAATCAAGCCCGGCGGTAATCGCCCGGTGCTGTCCGAAGTTCCGCGACAGGTTAATCCCCTTCACTCTCCTGTCTTTTTCAGCCAGCGCACATATCGTCGCCCAGGCGTTGTCCGGACTGGCGTCGTTGACAAATACAATTTCGTAGTTCGCCGTGATCTCTGCCAACGTCGCTTTCAAGCGGCGGTACAGTTCGCCGAGACACGAATTACAGCCGTATACAGGTGTGACAACGGAAATGAAAGGCTTATCCTTCTGCATGTTCGACATACCACTCCACTGTCTTGGCGAGGCCGCTCTCAAAATCTTCCTCCGCCCGCCATCCGAGTTCGTTTTCTATTTTCGATGCGTCGATGGCGTACCGTCTGTCGTGTCCCGGCCGGTCTTTCACAAATTGAATAAGCTCTTTGTAGCTTTTGACTGCCGCCCCCTTCGAATCTGGCGGAACGAGGCGGTCTAAAATGTCGCATATTTTACGGGCAACCTCGATGTTCTCCCACTCGTTCTTCCCTCCGATATTGTAGACGTCGCCGGATTTCCCGCGGTGGAACACTTGGTCGATGCCTTTACAGTGATCCAACACGTACAGCCAGTCGCGGACATTTTTCCCATCCCCGTAGATCGGAATCGGCTCGAAGGCAAGGGCCTTGCGGATAACAGTCGGGATGAATTTTTCGCTGTGCTGTTTCGGTCCGTAGTTGTTGGAACAGTTCGTCGTGACGACATCCAGGCCGTACGTGTGGTGGTAACTTCTCACCAGCATGTCCGAACTCGCCTTGCTGGCACTGTACGGGCTGTTCGGAGCATACGGACTCTCCTCGGTGAAAAAGCCCGTCCTCCCCAGTGTGCCGTACACCTCATCTGTCGAGATGTGGTGGAAACGACAGCCGCGGTAGTCGTCGCGGTAGCGGAAAGGTTCCTCCATCCAGTGCGTCCTCGCCACATCCAACAAGGTAAACGTTCCAAGGACGTTTGTGCGCACAAACACTTCCGGGTCGGCAATGGAGTTGTCGACGTGGGATTCGGCGGCAAAATGGATCACACCTTTCACGTCAAAGTGCGTGAACACGAACGCCATGAGTTCTCGGTTCGCAATGTCCCCTCGTACAAACTGGTACCGGGGATGACCCTCCACACTTTTCAGTCGACTCAAACTGGCAGCAGCCGTCAATTTGTCCACGTTTACAATGCGGTACTGGGGGTAACGGTTCAGAAAATAAGGAATAAAGTTGGAACCGATGAAGCCAGCTCCTCCGGTGACGAGTAACGTCTGTTCAGGCATATTTCATCAGCTCCTTCCGGTAATCGGCGTCCGTCTGCGCCCAGTAGTGTTGGGCGCTCTCCCTCTCAGCCACCTCCAGCAAATAGCGGCCGTAATTGGTCTGTTTTAACGGCTCTGCCAATGCGTACAACTGTTCGCGGGTAATATACCCCATGTAGTAAGCGATCTCTTCCAGACACGCGACTTTAAAGCCTTGCCGCTTCTCAATTGTCTCGATGAACTGCGACGCTTCCAGCAACGACTCGTGCGTGCCAGTATCGAGCCAGGCGAACCCCCGCCCTAACAGCTCGACCTTTAATTGCCCTCTTTTCAAATACGCTTGATTGACATCGGTGATCTCCAGCTCCCCCCGCTCAGAAGGTCGAATCGTTTTCGCGATGTCAACGACGTCGTTGTCGTAAAAATATAAACCGGTTACGGCGAAATCCGATTTCGGACGTTGTGGTTTCTCTTCGAGGGATACCACATTCTGGTGTTGATCAAACTCCACGACGCCGAACCGATGCGGGTCTTTCACCCGGTAGCCGAACACGGTGGCGCCGGACGTCCGCCTGGCGACTTTGCGCAAAAGGGGCGTGAAGCCTTGACCGTAAAAAATGTTGTCCCCCAATACGAGGGCCACACAGTCCTCTCCGATAAAATCTTCTCCGATGAGAAAAGCTTCTGCCAACCCGTTAGGCTCCGGCTGAACGGCGTATGAAAGCGAAATACCGATAGACGAGCCGTCTCCGAGCAATTGCTCGAACCGCGGTTGATCTTCCGGTTTGCAAATAATAAGGATGTCCCGTATTCCTGCGAGCATCAGTACGGACAACGGATAGTAGATCATCGGTTTCTCGTAGACCGGGAGCAAATGTTTGGAAATACAGCGGGTTAAAGGGTACAACCGCGTGCCGTTACCCCCGGCCAGGACAATCCCTTTCATATGAAAAATCCCCCTTCGTGAGTCTGTTCAAATTGGTCACGGGAATCGCCCTCTGAACAAACCCTCATCAATTGTCCCTTTCCAACCGACTCCTTTGTTTATTTCTCTTTTATGTATCTATAACGGTATTGCAGCCGCTTGAGTTTTCACACTGTCGCTGCTATTGTATGAAACCTCCGTTTCTTCCGCTTCTTAAAGTGTGTTTTTTCCAAAATAGGGCTTATGGTATAGTTAGTGGGAGAACGATGAAAGGAGGCGCAGCGAATGAAAATTGTATCCATCGAACCGACGCCCAGCCCAAACAACATGAAATTGAACATGGATGAACGCATCCCCGACGAAGTAAAGGGGACGTACACCCAGGAAAATTGGGCAGAAGCTCCTGATTACGTGCGCAAACTGTTGAACATTGACGGCGTGAAGAGCGTGTTTCAAGTGGCCGACTTTATCTCCGTGGAACGGTACCCGAAGGCCGATTGGCAAGACGTCTTGTCACAAGTGCGCCAAGTGTTTGAAGAAGACGGCGCCTCCGCCCAGGCCGTATCCGACGCCGTCCAAGGGAACGCCTTCGGCGAGGTCAACGTGCTTGTCCAAATGTTTAAAGGCATCCCTATTCAAATCAAGCTTACAGATGGTACGGAAGAAAGGCGATTCGCCCTTCCAGAGCGGTTCCGCCAGGCGGTCATGAAGATTCAGCACACGTCTGACAATTACATTTTAGAGAGAAAGTGGGAAGAGCGGGGCGTACGCTACGGGGAGATGGACGACGTCGGCAAACAGGTGGCAGAAGAAATTGCCGCGGCTTACGATGACAACCGGCTTGAACGGCTCGTCACACGGGCCCTCGAACCGGAAAAAACTGTTGCCACCCTGGAGGAACTGTCCCTTGAGGAAGTGGCCGAACGACTAGACGATCCTGACTGGAAAGTGCGCTACGCGGCACTGGAACAGGTTCGACCGTCGAAGGAAAGCGTGGACGTCCTCGTCAAAGCGATGAACGATGCGAAACTGTCAGTGAAGCGACTGGCCGTCGCTTACCTCGGTATGGTGGAAGACCCGATCGTCTTGCCCCACTTGTTCCGGGCTTTGAAAGACAAATCAGCTACCATCCGCCGCACGGCGGGTGACTGCCTCTCGGATCTGGGAGATCCTGCCGCCATCGGCCCGATGACGGAGGCCTTAAAAGACCCAAACAAAATTGTGCGCTGGCGCGCTGCCCGTTTCTTGTACGAAGTCGGCGACGAAACGGCGATTCCGGCACTGCGTGAAGCACAGGACGACCCGGAATTCGAAGTGCAACTGCAAGTGAAGATGGCCCTGGAGCGGATCGAAAGTGGACACGCGGCCGAAGGCACCGTCTGGCAGCAAATGACTCGCAGCCGACAGAAAAAATCGTAAGGTCACCCCTTTATTTCTTATACACTTTCCGCGTTTCCCAGATTTGTTCAATGTGGTGCAAGGCGTGGGCCATGAGCATGTGGATCCGGTCGCGCACCACCACTTCCTCCCCACCTTTAAGCAAAACTGTCCGGTTCAGGGCATCAGGCAAATGTTTAAGGAGACCCGCGACGTGCTTGCGAATCGCTTCAAACAACGCCACTTCGACGTCGATGGGCCGGTTGGCGTAGTCCAGGCCTTCCGCCCAGACGTCAGGATGGTACGGGTTTGCGTAAAACGTCCGACCGGGCTCCGCTAAGGCATATTTTACGATCGAGAGCGATGTTGCATCGGAGTCCACTATATGTAATACGATTTGCCGAATCGACCACTTCTCCGGCGCCCGGAAAAGATCCAAGTCCCTTTCCTTCAAACCTTCCAGGGCTCGCTTTAGCCTCTCAGGAGCAGCTTCATACAGTTTCAGCAATTCTTCATCTGAAATTGGCGCAGACGCTTCAAACGAAAGCACGTACTGGTCCGGGTCGCTAACGACGAGCGTCATGCGTCCCCACTCGGTTTCTTCCCAGTTGAGGTGGTGCGGGATGCGCGCGAGGAGACGGTTTTTGTAAGCGACAAGATCGTCACCTCCCTTGAAGTACAGACTTTGTCCCGCCTTGGGTGCATCGTAAAACTCTTCCAGCCACGGCAACAGATCGTCACTCTTCACGTCCTCTTCCGCTATGAGGAGCAACTCACCAACAGGCGACTTGACAAGGGCGAGACGTTTGGATTCTTCTTTCTCAACGAGTACGAACTCCAATTGATCGACATAAAACGATACGGACTGTGCCAATTGACGGACGCGGATCCATTTGTCGGCCCGTCTAGTCATGGCAATCCCTCCAGTATTCTCCTTGCAATATGTTGATAGCTCTTCCCGTTCGGGTGAAAGTGGTCGCTGTACAGATCGGTCTCTGGGTCGCGGATGATGTCAAATGTCGGGGCGACCACCACATTGTCGTATTGGCTGGCCATGAGCGACACTTGGTAGTTCCAATCGTGGACAACTTTCGCATACAGGTTGGCGTCTCGCCATTCGGGAAACGGGTTGTACAGGCCGACGTACACAACAGGCGCCTCTTGATTGACGGACCGAATGCCGGCGAACAACTTGTCGATGTTCTGAACAGCGGCAGTCTGGATGGAAGACAACCCCTCGGGATCAAAATTTTGCAAGGACCTGCCTCCTCTAAACAAATCGTTGCCACCGATGGAGACAGTAATGACTGAGGCGCCGGCTATCGTCCGCTTCACCTCTCTCTCTTCAATTTGCTTGAGTAAATCCGAAAGTGTGGCACCCTGTACGCCGAAATTGTGGACGATGACTCTGTCGTGCCTTTTTTCGAACGCCTCTTTTAACACTCCCACATATCCTTTGCCACTGTCGTCGCCGGTCCCCCGGGTGAGGGAATCGCCGAGGGCGACGAGGGAAAAAGCTCCAACATCAAGGGGAACCTTCCTGTCCCCTGTGTCTAGGGACTGCCAGTCCGATGCAGGTGGACGAGTCACCTCGCCGATACTCATTACGAATCCACTGAACAAAAGAATACAAGAGATAACGGACGCTATCGCCGTCACGAGCCACCCTGTGCATTTCATCCGCGTTCCCCCGCTGTACGCTCTCGTCATTTTCCTTACACTATAGCACAAGCCAGTGCAGGTTAAAAACGTTTGGGCTATGTTTTTGCCGTATTCGGTGCACACTTTAAATGAGAACGACGTGAAGGTGGGCCCGTCATGATAACGATATCGGTTCAACACGTCTCAAAGGCGTTTGGAAAAAGGCGCATCGTCCACGACCTTTCGTTTGAAGTGAAGGAAGGGGAGGTGTTCGGTTTTCTTGGGCCGAACGGCGCCGGTAAAACGACGACGATCCGCATGATGACCGGCCTCGTCAAACCGACGTCCGGCCGCATACGCATTTGCGGTTACGATGTGCAGAGGGACTTTCGTCAGGCCATGCGGCACATGGGCAGCATCGTGGAAAATCCGGCCCTCTACACGTACATGAGCGGGAGGGAAAATTTACAGCTGTTTGCCCGCATGCTTGGTGTCGGAGCGGAACGAATCGACGAGGTCGTGCGTCAAGTTGGACTAAAGGAGCGTGCGGACGATAAGGTGAAAACGTACTCCCTCGGCATGCGCCAGCGGCTCGGTATCGCCCAGGCGTTACTCGGCCACCCGAAAGTCCTCATTTTGGACGAGCCGACAAACGGCCTCGATCCCTCGGGCATGCGCGAATTGCGCGCGTTTATCCGTCGTCTGGCCGACCGACAAGGTGTCACTGTGTTCGTCTCCAGCCACATCCTGAGTGAAATCGAGGCGATGTGTGATCGTGTGGCCATTGTAAGCGCTGGACGCCTGGTGCACGTCGCATCGGTACAAAAGCGAAACACAGACGAACACTGTCCGACGGTATGGCATCTCCAGCCGGTAGAAAAAGCGATTTCCGTCATGCAATCGCATTCCGACGTCAACACTGTAAAACGGGAAAGCGACGATACCGTGAAGGCGGGAATACCAGCCGACAAAATAGCTGAAGTGAATCGAGCCCTGCTGAAAGCGGGGGTCGCTGTCAGCGGCATCGAACGGGAAAAATCGTCCCTGGAGGATTGGTTTATGACGTTGACAGGAGACGATCAAGTTGACTGACTTACCCGTCCTCATCCAAAACGAAATCATCAAAATGGGGCGGCGACGGCGTTTTGTTGTCATTGTCTTGATCCTTGTCGTCCTGGCATCGCTGTTCACGTACGCCCAGTACCGGGAAACGCAAGAACAGATGCAGCGGACGGGAATCGTCGATTGGCGCGCTGAACTGCAGCAGAAAATCATCGACGCGCAAAACCGGTTGGCGTCCAACCGCTTACCCGAAAAAGTCCAAGCCCATTTGAAACTGCGCCTGCAACAGCAACAGTACTACCTGGACCACGGCATCAATCCGCGCACGCCCGGTGCGCCGACGTTTGTGCGGGTGTTCATGCAAGAAGGGATTTCGTTCGCAGTACCTCTCTTCGCCACAGTGCTTGCGGCGGACATCGTCTCCGGAGAATTCGCGGACGGAACGATTAAGACACTGTTAACCCGACCGGTTGAACGGTGGAAAATACTCGCCAGCAAATACGCTACAGTCCTCTTGTATGCCTCACTCCTTGTCGTGGCCATCGGCGTCGTCTGCTACGCCGTATCTGGGATAGCCCTCGGCTACAGCGGCTGGACCGAACCGGTACTGACAGGGTTCCAGTCGGATGGAGAACAGCTGAAGACAGACAACGTCCATCCCGTCCCCCTGTGGCGATACAACCTCATGGCCTACGGCCTCGGCTGGTTTGTCGCCATCGTCACCGGAACGATCACGTTCACGGTCTCTGTCCTCGTCCGGAATACGGCTGTCGGCATTGGATTCATGATGGCGTTGACGGCTTCCGGCATGCTCCTCAGCCCGGTCGTCTCTTCCTGGGATTCGGCCAAATACTTGGTGATGCTAAACTTTAAGCTGACCGATTACTTAACCGGACAAGCACCGCCTGTCCCCGGTATGACACTGCCGTTTTCCCTCACCGTCCTCGGGGTATGGGCCATGGCTTGTCTCATCGTGGCGTTCGCCGTCTTTACTCAAAAAGATATCGTGTAAAAGCAATCACAAACCGCCCCAAGTCAAATGTCACATCCGTTGTTGAACGTCGTCGTGAAGGCACTGTTACTTTCGCCTGTGACGAAGAAACCACTCGTACAGCTCCGGGTTGTCGTACGTCTCTGTCCAGGCGTCGTGACCCGCTTGCGGATAAACGGTAAAGCGGACCTCGCCGCCGCACGCCTTCAAAGCGTGAACCATCCTCTCCGACTCCGAAAGGGGGACCGTCTCGTCTTTCGCCCCGTGAAACGCCCAAACCGGGACGTCTTTCAGCCGTGACGCCATGACAGGGAACCCACCGCCGCAAATCGGCGCGATTGCGGCAAACCTCTCAGGGTACGCTGTGGCCAACAACCACGTCCCGTAACCCCCCATACTGAGACCTGTCAAATAAATGCGGCCAGCATCTACGTTGTACCGAGCGACGACGTCATCTAACAATGCGATCAAAGATTCCAGTTCCATCGGCCAGTAGGTCGACTCCTTGCACTGAGGTGAAACCGCCACAAAAGGGAAGTCGTTCCGCTCTTCCACAATTTTCGGAATGCCGTGCTTTTTAATGAGTTCCAAGTCGTCGCCGCGCTGCCCCATACCGTGCAGGAACAGAATGAGCGGCCAGCCTTGTGAAGCATCTTCCCGGTAACCGTCCGGAAGGTACAGCAAATAATCCAACTCCAGTTGTTTCGTGATTGGACGCTCAAATGACCGTGCCAGCTGTCTTGCCAATCATCTCGCTCCCTTCAAAAAGATGGCATCTCGCAAATTCTATTCTATACCGTGAACGGTGTTCCCTTCAAAAAATAACCGGTGGGCCTCAGCCTACCGGTGAACACTACTCCCTCGTTGATTACTCTCTCAGACGAAACGCGGCATTAATTTGGCCGCGGATCATCCGGCGCTTCGCCTCTTCTTCTTTCCTTCTTTTCCGCCTTTCCATCTCTTTAATTTCAAACGTCTGTAATCCGTCTTCCATTTTGTTGGCAATGTCCACTAATTTCTCGACGTCAGAGAATGAAAACTTTCGCGTTCCTCCGTTAGAACGGGAAGGTGTGATTAACCCGCGCACTTCATAGTATCGAATTTGTCTTTCGGATAGGCCCGTCAACTCACTGACAATGCCAATCGTCATCACTTTCTTCTCTTTGTAGTCCACTGACCCGTTCACCTTCTTGTTCTCGTTCCGTCCTCCCCCGATGCACTTGGTACATGCCGTACAGCACGCATGAGGTCTATTCAGAAGGCAAAAGCGGCGACGTCGCCGGTGTTCCGTCTCTCTGTTTTTCTTCCAGACTGTTCAATCGCTGTACGAGGCCTTCACCAAAACGAGCTGAATCGAAAAAGGGATAGTGCGAAAAGCTCCCCCGGTCGTCGTATGCCGAAGATCCGTGTTCTGCAAAGTCAAGCCCTTCAATTTCTTCTTCTTCTGGGACGCGAATCGGATAGATGAGGCACATTATCCCGAGCACAACCGTCGTGAGCACGATCGTCCACGCAGTCACAGCCAAAATGCCAACCGCTTGAATTCCTAAAAGGGAGACACCTCCCCCGTAAAACAAACCGCCGTCTGTGGCAAACAGTCCTACGGCCAATGTTCCCCATGCACCGCAAACACCGTGAACCGCAATGGCGCCGACGGGATCGTCCAGTCTGAATTTGCGGTCAATGAGCTGAACGGATTCGACCAACACAACTCCTGCCACCAATCCGATGACGATCGCCCCCACCGGAGAAACGTCCGCCGTACCAGCCGTGATTCCGACAAGACCGGCTAGGGCACCGTTTAGTGTCAGGGACGCGTCAATCCGCTTGTACTTGATTAGAGAGTATACCGCACTAGACACGACTCCGCTGGATGCGGACAGCATGGTCGTCGTTACAATGAGCGGGAGCAATACCGGGTCAGCCTCCAATGTGCTACCGCCGTTAAACCCGAACCAGCCGAACCAGAGCAGCAGGACGCCGAGCGCTCCTAACGGAATATTGTGCCCGGGAATGACGTTGACTTTGTCGCCCTCGTACTTGCCGATGCGTCCACCGAGAAACTTAACCGCCACCAGCGCCCCCAGGGCACCCGTCATATGCACGACGGTAGAACCGGCAAAGTCCGTAAACCCGAGCTTAGCCAGCCACCCGTCACTCCAAACCCAATGACCGACGACAGGGTAAATAAAGGCGGTAAAGGCGATGGTTAACAACAAGTAACTACTTAATTTTATCCGTTCGGCCACCGCTCCGGAAATGATCGTCGCACACGTAGCCGCAAACATCGCCTGGAAGACAAAGAACCCGATGTCTTCTTCTACACCTGGAAAAAACCCGTCACTTCCGATGAACGACGCAACGTCGGTGCCAAACATGATGCCGTATCCTATGACAAAGTACACTAACGCACCGAGTGAAATGGTCAATACGTTCTTCATCAGGATGTTCAGTGTGTTTTTCGATCGGGTAAACCCGCTTTCCAGCATGGCAAATCCCGCATGCATCAAAAACACGAGCAGCGCGCCGATTAACATCCACATCGTGTCCATAGATACCTTAAGCGTTTCCCCCGATACGTCAGCTGCCAGTGCAGAGGTGTGAATGAAGCATAGGGACAGTCCGACGATACTCCCCGTCAAAACCTTTTGGGTCATGTCACCATCTCCTCTTATGCGTTATTCGCCCGTCAGTGCCTCCAAACCTTGCTCACCGGTTCGGATGCGCACGGCGTCTTCCACCGGGTAAACAAATATTTTGCCGTCGCCAACCTTCCCCGTGGCACAACTGCTCCTAATCGCTTCAATAACGGCGTCCACTCTGCTCTCTTCGATCACGAGTTCAACCTTCACTTTCGGCAAAAACTGCATTTCGAAGACACTTCCTCGAAAGACTCCCGTCTGTCCTTTTTGCAATCCGAAACCGGCCACTTCGGAAACCGTCATCCCGCGGACACCTAACCCCAACAATGCTTGCCTCAGTTTTTGAAAACTTTCAGGTCGAATAATCGCCTCTACTTTATTCATCTTTCATCCCCTCGCGAATAAAGGATAAAGTGATGGTCACGAAGAGCATGGCGTCACATGACGCAACGACGTTTTGGCTCGGCCACACCCATTTTCACGTCACACTAAGGCAAAAACAGATCACCCGACAGACGTCTTTTACACATCAAATTTTCCATCCGCAATCGTGTGTGCGGGTCCTTTCATGTACACACGCGAATCGGCTGCCCAAACGATTTCAAGGTCACCGCCCATTAAATGAACGGTAACCGGCACATGACGGTCGAGGTGTCCGTTCAACACGCCTGCCACTACTGCCGCGCACGCTCCCGTACCGCACGCCTGGGTCACCCCAGAGCCGCGCTCCCACACGCGACAGTCGATTTCCTTCCGGTTCTTCACTTGGACAAACTCTACATTGATACGTTCGGGAAATAGAGGAGCGCGTTCGATTAAGGGACCGATTGTGCTCACCGGGACGGCATCGACGTCCGGCACAAACAGGACGGCGTGCGGGTTCCCCATCGAGACGACCGTTAACCAGTACGGTTGGCCGTCAATATTCACACGTTCATCGATGGTGTAGCTGTCCGGGTCTCCTACCATCGGGACCTCCTGTTTTCTCAAGTGCGGCGCCCCCATATCGACTGTCACTGAAAAGACCGTTCTCCCTTCGTCAGGATGTACGTCCACAGAAACGATGCCGCCTAGCGTTTCAACTGTGAATCTCTTTTTATCTGTCAATTTGCGTTCATAGACGTACTTGGCCAGGCATCGCAGGCCGTTGCCGCAATTTTTACCTTCCGAACCGTCGGCGTTGAAGATCCGCATGCAAAAGTCCGCGCGGTCAGATGGCCCGATGAGTATGAGGCCATCGGAACCGATCCCCGTGTGCACGTCCGCGACACGCTGCGCCAAAGACGACACACGTCGTTCCGGAAGCGACTCCTCAAACAGGTTCACAAAGACGTAGCTATTTCCGATCCCGTGCATTTTCGTAAATTTCACTTTGATTCCCTCACTCATCTAAAAGATAAACGGGGGGTCGGACAACCGTCGTCTCACCTCTTCCACAACCCGCTGCTCGTCTTCTTCGCCCTCTGCCTGAAACGTGACGGAAAACCGGACATACCGGCCCACGTCGTCCCAAGGAACGGCGGAAATCATTTTCTCCATGATCAAGTACTGGGTGAAATCTTCAGCGGTATCAAACGTCGGCCCGCCCGCAACTGCTTGAGGCGCCTCCGTGTAGACGAAAAACGACCCCTGTGGCTTTTTAGCGCGAAACCCGAGCGATCTTAACGCCTCGATGAGGAGATCGTGACGGCGCGAGTACTTTTCGCAAATCGAGTGTGTGATCTCCGGGTGATGCAAACAGTAAGCTGCCGCTTTCTGAATGGGGATAAACTGACCGGAGTCACTGTTGTCCTTTACCGCGGCAAACGCTTTGACAATGAGGGGGTTGCCCGCTATAAACCCGATCCGCCAGCCGGTCATGTTGTACGATTTGGACAAGGAGTGAAGTTCGACTCCGACATCTTTTGCGCCGGGGATCGAGAGGAAACTGAGCGGCTTCGCTCCTTCGAACACGAGGGCGGCATACGCCGCATCGTGAATGACGATGACGTCGTTTTGTTTGGCGAACTGTACGACTTTCTGAAAAAACTCAGGCGTCGCCGACGCGCCGGTCGGGTTGTTCGGGAAGTTGAGATACAGCAATTTTGCGCGCTGCAACACGTCTTTCGACAGTGAATCTAAATCGGGAAGAAACTGATTTTCCTCGGAAACCGGGAGGTACGTCACAGATCCGCCGAGATATTCGGTGTGCACGCCGAGTACCGGGTAGCACGGCGTCGGGAGAATGGCAATGTCTCCGGGATTGATAAAGGCGGTGGGAAGCATCGCCAGTGCCGACTTCGTGCCGATGACATGGTTGACTTCCGTCTCGGGGTCGACATCGTTGACGCCGAACACTCGTTCCAAATAAACGCTCGCCGCTTGTTTAAACTCGAAAATGCCGTTGTCTGCGTACCCGCGGTTTTCAGGCTTTCCCGCCTCTTCCGCCAGAATGCGCACCGCACGTTCATCTGCCATCGCGTCCGGTTCACCGACACCTAGATCGATGAGTTCAAGGTCGGGATGCTTCTTTCTCGCTAACCGCTTGGCACGCTTAATTTTTTCGAACTTGTAAATCTTCTGCTCCCGGCCGAACTGTTCGCCCCCGACTCGGTTCGCCAACATTTTCCGAATGTAACCTGTATCCCGCATGATCCGTTCTCCTATCCTGAAAATACACGCTACCGTCCTGACAGTCCGGCACACGCCGTGTCAACAAGATTAATAACTCTGTAAATACTGCTCCCGCTCCCACGGGTGAACTTGCGTGCAGAACATGTTCCATTCAATTTCTTTCGCTTCGAGAAAATGGGTCAGGGCGTGCTCGCCCAGCGCGTCGCAAATGACTGGATTTTGGCGAAGTTCGTGCAGCGCCTCGTACAGGGTCGACGGCAACGTTTCGATCTTTGCCTCAACACGTTCGGATTCATCCATGCCGTAAATATTGCAGTCTATCGGATCAGGCGCCGTCAGCTTGTTTTTAATGCCGTCCAGACCGGCTTTTAGCATTACGGACAGGGCCAAATACGGATTGGCGGACGGATCGGGACACCTGACTTCGACTCGAGTGCTTGAGCCACGCGAGGCCGGGATGCGGATGAGGGGGCTGCGATTTTTGGCTGACCACGCGACGTAGACCGGGGCCTCGTAACCGGGAACGAGCCGTTTGTAGGAGTTTACGAGCGGGTTCGTTACCGCGGTCCAAGCACGGGCGTGTTTCAGAAGCCCCGCGATATAGTGGCGCGCAACGTCGCTTAAACCGAGCGCATCTTTTTCATCGAAAAACGCGTTTTCCTTTCCGCGAAACAGCGACTGGTGTGTATGCATCCCGGATCCGTTCACTCCGTATAGCGGTTTGGGCATAAATGTCGCGTGCAAGCCGTAACGCCGCGCCACATTTTTCACGACGATTTTAAACAGCTGAATGTTGTCCGCCGCTTGCACGGCATCGGCGTACTGAAAATCGATTTCGTGCTGTCCTGGCGCCACTTCGTGGTGCGACGCCTCCATTTCAAATCCCATCTGGTCCAGCGTCAGCACTATGTCACGGCGGCAGTTCTCTCCCAGGTCGACCGGGGCGAGGTCAAAGTACCCCCCGTTGTCGTTCAACTCCAGGGTCGGCTTGTCGGATTCATCTGTTTTGAACAGGAAAAACTCCGGTTCCGGACCGACGTTGAACGCCGTGAATCCCAGGTCGTGCGCCTCTTTCAGTACCCTTTTTAAAATGCCGCGGGGATCGCCGGCAAACGGCGTACCGTCCGGCATGTAAACATCGCACATCAACCCTGCGACTGCCCCTTCCTTCCCGCCCCACGGGTAAATGACCCAGCTGCTCGGGTCCGGATGCAAGTACATATCCGATTCTTCGATGCGTACAAACCCTTCAATGGAAGAACCGTCAAACATCAATTTGTTGTCGAGCGCCTTCACTAACTGACTGCGCGGAATTTCAACATTTTTAATCGCTCCGAGCAAATCTGTGAACTGCAAGCGAATGTAACGCACATCGTTTTCTTCGACCGATTGCAAAATGTCATCACGGCTGAAAGTTCTTTTCACACCAAACCCTCTCCTCTCCCAGGCTCGACTGCCCGCCGAGCACAGATTAGTTGTTATGCGCTCAACTCTCACGGTAATCTCGTCGTCCCCATGAGGTAGCGGTCACATTCCCGCGCCGCTCCACGCCCTTCGTTCATCGCCCAGACGACGAGGCTCTGACCTCGCCGCACATCTCCCGCGGCAAATACACCGTCGAGGTTCGTCGCGAACGAACCGTACGCCGCCTTGACACATCCGCTGTGGTCCCGTTCGAGCCCAGACCGGGAGACCGTCTCTTCTTC
>k87-161057_pt1 | contig 23927 bp, 29 predicted proteins | sample MGYA00084031_6733416 | MGnify analysis MGYA00084031
GACGAGAAGAGACTGGGGAAGGGGGGTGGCTTTCCATGACCACCGCTGTGGCTGTCATCATCACGGCGATCGTCGCCGTTGCGGCCGGATACGCCCTGCGCAAGTTCGTGGGCGAGGCGAAGATCAAGTCCGCGGAGGCTGAGGCCAAGCGCATCATCGAGACGGCGATCAAAGAGGCCGAAGCGAAGAGGCGGGAGATCGCCCTCGAGTCCAAAGAAGAGATCCATCGCATGCGCTCCGAGGCGGAACGGGAGATCCGGGAACGCCGCCACGAGCTCCACCAGGCCGAGCGCCGCCTGATGCAGCGGGAGGAGTCCCTGGAGAAGAAGCTCGAGAGCCTTCAGGCCCGGGAGGAGAAGCTGAACCAGGCCAGGGCCGAGCTGGAGCGCGGGCGTGAGGAGCTCAACGCCTTGATCGCCAAGGAGAAGGCCGAGCTGGAACGGCTGGCTGGTATGAGCGCCGACGAAGCCAAGGACCTTCTCCTGCGGCGGGTCGAGAGCGAAGTGAAACACGAGATGGCGATCATGATCAAGGAGGCGGAGGCGCAGGCGAAGGAGGAGGCGGAGCGCCGGGCCCGCAAGATCATCTCCCTGGCGATCCAGCGCTGCGCCGCCGACCACGTCGCCGAGAGCACCGTCTCCGTGGTGAGCCTGCCCAACGACGAGATGAAGGGCCGCATCATCGGCCGCGAGGGGCGAAACATCCGGACGCTGGAAACCTTGACCGGGATCGACCTGATCATCGACGACACGCCCGAGGCGGTGATCCTTTCGGGCTTTGATCCCATCCGCCGGGAGATCGCCCGGATCGCCTTGGAGAAGCTGGTGGCCGACGGCCGCATCCACCCTGCTCGCATCGAAGAGATGGTGGAAAAGGCCCAGAAAGAAGTGGAAAACATCATCCGGGAAGAGGGCGAGCAGGCCACCTTCGAGACAGGGGTACACGGCCTGCATCCGGAGCTGATCAAGCTCTTGGGACGGCTGAAGTTCCGCACCAGCTACGGCCAGAACGTCCTGAAGCACAGCATCGAGGTGGCCCACCTCGCGGGGATTATGGCCGCGGAGCTGGGCGCGGACGTCAACGTGGCCAAGCGGGCCGGACTCCTGCACGACATCGGCAAGGCGGTCGACCACGAGGTGGAGGGGACGCACGTCGAGATCGGCCGGAGCCTGTTGGCCCGGTACAAGGAGTCGCGTGAAGTGATCCACGCGATGGAGTGCCACCACGGCGACTACGAGCCGCAGTCCATCGAGGCGGTGCTGGTCGCGGCGGCCGACTCCATTTCCGCCGCCCGGCCCGGCGCCCGCCGCGAGACGCTGGAAAACTACATCCGCCGCCTCGAAAAGCTCGAGGCCATCGCCGACTCGTACGAAGGGGTCGAAAAGGCCTACGCGATCCAGGCGGGGCGCGAAGTGCGCATCATGGTCAAACCCGACCGCATCGACGACGCAGAAGCGGCGAAGATGGCCCGCGACATCGTGAAGCGGATCGAAAGCGAGCTGGAGTACCCGGGCCAGATCAAGGTGACCGTCATCCGGGAGACCCGGGCCGTCGAATACGCCCGCTGAACCGCTCGCCGGTGCAGGAAGAGGTCCAGCTCCTGGCAGACCCGTGCTGCCAGGAGCTTTTTTCACCGGGCGGTTCGCGTCGAAAGGATTTCATTCCCAGGGCGGCTAACTTATACTATCGAGTCGGACGGTAAATTCGCAAATTGCCGACATCGCACCAGACCCCAAGTAGGAGCTGAAATCCACCATGGAAGTGCTCAAGGTCTCTTCGAAATCCAACCCTAACGCCGTGGCCGGGGCGCTGGCCGGCGTCATCCGGGAGCGGGGAGGCGCCGAGATCCAGGCCATCGGCGCCGGGGCGCTCAACCAGGCGGTGAAGGCCGTGGCGATCGCCAGGGGCTTCGTGGCGCCCAGCGGTCTCGACCTCATCTGCATCCCCGCGTTCACGGACATCGAGATCGATGGACAGGAAAGAACTGCGATCAAACTCATCGTCGAACCCCGGTGAGGGCGCGTTTCGGCGATGCGCCTCTCGCCGGCGGGCGTACGCCCCCCGGGCGGGGCGTGCGCTTCGTCCCACAAGGAAAGAGACAAGCCTGCTGCGGACCGCCGCAGCGGGCTTGTTTTTTATCTCCCGCCAGGAGGTGGACCCATGATCGTGGACGGGCACTGCGACACCCTGTGGGCTGCGGCCAGGGAAGGGAGGGACTGGATCCACCGCGGCTGCCGGGGCCATGCTGATCTGCCGCGCTTTCTTGAAGCGGGTGTAAACATCCAGTTCATGGCGATTTTCTCGGACCCGGCGCACCAGGGCCCGGGCTACGCGCTGAAAGCGCTGGAAATGATCGAGCGCTTTTACTCGGGGATCGAGCGGGCAAGCCGCGAAGGGCTGGCCGCCACCGGCGTGGTGCTGCGCCGGAGCGACGTCCGCCGGGCCCGCGGAGGCTTTTGGGGGCTTCTCTCCATCGAAGGGGGCGAAGCCGTCGGCCGCAGCATCGAAGCGCTCCTCGCCTTCTTCCGCCTGGGCGTGCGGGCCATGGGCCTGGTCTGGAACCACCGGAACCCCCTCGCCGACGGGGTATGGGACGACGCGGGCGGGGGCCTGACGCCCTTCGGGAAAGAAGTGGTCCGGGTCATGCAAGAGGTCGGCATGATCGTCGACGTCTCCCATCTTTCAGAGCGAGGATTTTGGGACGTCATCCGGGTCAGCCGGGCCCCCGTCATCGCCTCCCACTCCAACGCCCGGGCTCTTTGCGACCATCCCCGAAACCTCACCGACCCGCAGCTGCGGGCCCTGGCCGACACCGGGGGCGTGGTTGGGATCACCTTTTGCCCGGCCTTTCTCTCCGCCGGCGGCAAGGCCGGGATTGAACGGGTGGTCGACCACATCGAGCACGCCGTCGCCGTCGCGGGGGCCGGCGCGGTCGGTTTGGGCAGCGATTTCGACGGCTTTGACGGGACTGTCCCCGGCCTTGAGGACGTCACGGGGCTCTCCGCCTTGGCCGATGCCCTGCGGGCGCGGGGGTTCACTCCGGATGAGGTGGCCATGATCATGGGGGAAAACTGGGCCCGGCTGCTCGAGCGGGCCTTGCCGGAATAGCGCCGCTGGCATCATACAGGGCGGGGAGCGGGGCATACTACCTCAGGACAGTCCCGCAGCGAACCACGCTTCTAGGGAGGAATGAGCACGATGCCGGTGGTCAAGGTGATCGAACTGGTGGGCCAGTCCGAACACTCCTGGGAGGACGCGGTGAGGAGCGCCGTGGCAGAGGCCGCCAAGACGGTGCGCAACATCACGGGCGTCGAAGTGAAAAACTGGACCGGCGAAGTGAAGGGCGACTCGATCCAGACCTACAGGGCCGACGTGCACGTGGCCTTCGTGGTGGAAAACTGACCGGAGAGCGCCGCTAGGGGAGGGGCCGCCCGTGAGCTCCAAGGTGCCAGACGACGCGAAGAGCCGCTATGCGCGGGACGCTGCCCGGTACCGGCCGCGCCCGCCTTATCTGCGCAACTTCCTGGCGGCGTTCTTCGTCGGCGGGGCCATCTGCGCCGCAGGCCAGGTGCTGCACTCCGCCTTTGTCGCCCAAGGGCTTGACGACGTGGAGGCCGGGGCGCGCATGGCGGCGGCGCTCATCGCCGTCGGAGCCCTCTTGACCGGCCTCGGCGTGTACGACTCCTTGGGCAGGTTCGCCGGGGCGGGCTCGGCCATCCCCATTTCGGGCTTTGCCAACTCCATCGTCGCCCCGGCGATGGAGTTCGCACGTGAAGGGTACGTCCTGGGCATGGCCGCCCAGATGTTCGTGGTAGCCGGGCCGGTCATCGTGTACGGCGTGCTGGCGGCGTTCCTCTCGGCGGCCGTGCGCTATCTCGTGCTCGGGACGGGGGGCTGACCTTGGGCCAAGGGTCTGGAACCGCCATGCGCGCGATCCACGCCAAGCACCGGGTAGGCCGGCGGAGCCTCGTCTTCCCAGGCCGCCCCTCCGTCCTGTCCACTTTTACCGTAGCTGGGCCGATGGAAGGGCAAGGCCCCTTGGGCCGGGCCTTCGATACCGTCATCCCTGATACGTTTTACGGCGAGCGGTGCTGGGAACAGACCGAAAGCAAGATGCTGAGGGAGGCCATCGTCCACTGCATCCAGGCCGCCGGCGCCGCCGAATCCGACGTCGACGTCCTCTTCACCGGCGACCTCCTCGCCCAGTGCATCGCCGGCAGCTACGCCGCCCGCGATCTCGCCGTGCCCCACTTCGGCCTCTATTCGGCGTGTGCCAGTTTCGCCGAGGGCCTGATCGCCGCCAGCGCCTTCCTCGAAGGCGGCTTTGCCGCGCACGCGGTGGTCGCGGTCTCGTCACACCATGATGCTGCCGAACGGCAGTTCCGCTTTCCCACGGAACTAGGGGTACAGCGTCCTCCCACCGCCCAGTGGACGGCCACCCTGGCGGCTGCGGTAATGCTGGGGTATCCCGGCAGTCCCTTCGCCGGGGGCGCCGGCCGGGTCCGGATCACCGGGGCCACCCTCGGGGAAGTGATCGACGTCGGGGTGAAGGATCCCTACGACATGGGGACAGCCATGGCGCCGGCGGCGGTTGACACGCTGGCCACGCATTTCAAGGACTTCGGCGTCCCCCCTTCCTACTACGACGTCATCGTCACGGGCGACCTGGGAGCGGTGGGGCAGCGCATCGCTGCGGACCTCCTCGAGTCCAAGGGCCTCGCCGTGAAGGACCGGTTTCAAGACTGCGGGCTGCTGCTTTACGACCGGGCCCGGCAAGACGTCCACGCGGGCGGGAGCGGCGCGGCGTGCTCCGCCGGGGTGTTCTGCGCGCACTTCTACCGGGGCATGATGAACGGCAGCTGGCGGCGGATCCTGTTCGCGCCGACCGGTGCCTTGCACAGCCCGGTCAGCAGCAAGCAAGGCGAAGCGATCCCGGCCATCTGCCATGCAGTCGCGCTGGAAGCGGTTTAGAGCGCGAGGGACAGGAGGGAACAGGCGGTGGATTACCTTCTGGCATTTCTCGTCGGCGGCTCCCTGTGCGCGCTGGGACAGACCCTCTACGACCGGACGCGGCTTACCATGGGCCACGTGATGGTGATCTTCGTCGTGCTGGGAGCCGTCCTCACCGCGCTGGGCCTCTACGAGCCGCTCATCCGCATCGGCGGCGCGGGAGCGACCATCCCCGTCTCCAACTTCGGCTTCGTCCTTACCCGGGGCGCCATCATGCACCTGGAGCAAATGGGCCTTTTCGGGCTCCTCAACGGCATCTTCTCGCAGGCGGGCGCGGCCGTGGCCGCCGCCATTATCCTCGGATTTCTCATGGGCCTCTTGTTCCATCCCAAAGGGTGAGCCGGCCGCCCAAATCTGTCAGCCCGGCGCAGGGATAGGTATTTCCCCCGCCCGCCACACTACGGGTGGGCTTGAAACCGGCAGACGGGAGGTGATGGGGTTGGACTGGCTCGGGACTATCGTCCGTTTCATCGTATCCGCCCTGGTGCTGATGTTCGTCGGCTTCCTCCTTCCGGGATTTAGCACGATGAGCTTCTTCAACGCGCTGCTGGCGGCCGTCGTCATCGCGGCGCTGGGCTGGGTGGCCGAGTCCACGTTGGGCAAAGGAGTCTCCCCCTTCCGGCGGGGGCTTGTCGGGTTCATCGTCTCGGCGGTGGTGATCTGGGCGGCCCAGTTCATCGTGCCGGGCATGCACGTCACCGTCTTCGGGGCGCTGCTCGCGGCGTTCGTCATCGGGATCATCGACCTCTTCGTACCGACGGCGGTCCGCTGAGAGCAGCCCGGCAAACCTTCGGCCCAGGCCGCCGGCCTGGGTCCTTTTTCGGGCCGGGAGGGGCAGCCGGTGAACCGGACCACCGAAACGCCTATAGGAAAGAAGTTCGACGAAACCCTGGAGGAAGTGCGCCGGCGCCTGGGAGTCGGCATCACCTTCGACATCCTGGAGCGGGAGATCGAGGTCGGCGGGAAACGGGCCGTCCTCTTCTTTGTCGACGGCTTCCTCAAGGACAAGGTGACCGCCGACGTCATCCAGGCGCTCCAGTGGGTAGAGCGGGGCGACACCGTCCCCGGGACCGTGGGGAAACTGCTGGAGCGGGTGATTCCGTACTTCGAGGTGGACGTGGTCGACAGCGTCGACCAGGCCGTCATCGAGATCCTCTCGGGCCCCGCCGTGCTCTTCATCGAGGGGGAGCGGCAGGCCATCGCCATCGACGTGCGGGAGTACCCGGTGCGGAGCATCGAAGAGCCCGACCTCGAGCGGGTGACCCGGGGCTCCCACGAGGGGCTGGTGGAGACCATCGTCTTCAATACGGCGATGATCCGCCGCCGCCTGCGGGACCCCTCGCTCCGGTTCGAAGCGCTCAAGGTGGGCCGCCGATCCAAGACCGACGTGGTCATCGGCTACCTGGCCGACTTGGCCGATCCCCGGCTGGTGGAAGAGATCAAGGGACGGATCAAGCGAGCCAACCTGGACGCCCTGCCCATGGGGGCCAAGAACCTCGAGGAAATCCTGGTGGACAACCCTTGGAACCCCCTGCCCAAGGTGCGCTACACCGAACGGCCCGACGTGGTGGCCGCTCACCTCCTGGAAGGCCACGTGGTCCTGCTGGTGGATACCACGCCCATGGCGATGCTGGTGCCCGTGACCTTCTTCCACTTCCTCGAGCATGCGGAAGAGTTCTTCCAGACCCCCTCCATCGGCACGTACTTGCGCTGGATCCGGCTCCTGGGCTTTGCCGTGGCGGCGGCGCTGCCCCCGCTTTGGCTCGCTCTGGTGCGGTCGAAAGAATTCCTGCCGCCGGCGCTCAGCTTTATCGGGCCTAAGGAGGCGGCGCCTCCAGTCCCCCTGGCGTTGCAGTTCGTCCTCCTGGAAGTCGGGATCGACCTGATCCGCATGGCCTTGATCCACACACCCAGCGCCCTGGCCACGTCGCTGGGCATCGTCGGCGCCATCCTCCTCGGGGACCTGGCGGTGCAAGTGGGGCTGTTCGTCCCTGAGACCATCCTCTACATGTCGGTCGCGGCCATCGGCTACTTCGCCGTTCCCAGCATCGAGTTCGGATACGCGATCCGGCTGTTCCGCTACTTCCTGCTGGGGCTGGTGGTCCTGGGGGGCCTTCCCGGGTTTCTGGCAGGGTGTGCCGCCGGGTTCGTGCTCCTGGCCCGCACCCGTTCCGCGGGCGCTCCGTACCTTTGGCCCCTGGTCCCGTTTCACGGCCCCAGCCTGGTGAAAGTGCTCTTGCGTCTTCCCGTTCCCGCGGTAGGGCAGAGGCCTCCGCTCTTCGGCGGCAAGAAGAGCGATCCCACGCGCCGGCAAGGCGCCGGCCCGGACGGCGGCGCGGCCGCAGACGGCTCCGAGAACGGGCGCAGCGGGCGGAACGGGCGCGCCTAGCCCCCGGGTCCGCATTTTTCCCGCCGCGTTGACCCTCGTTTGCCCGCTGTGCTAACATAATGCATAAATTGCTGACCGGGCCGCAAGCCGGCCGGCGCGCAGCGGGATGAGGGAGGCTCGCGTGCTTTGAAGCTCCGGGGCACCATGACGGTGAAGGAAAACCACCTCTTCATCGGGGGATGCGACGCGGTGGAGCTCGCCCGGCGCTTCGGCACGCCCCTTTACGTCTTGGACGAGGCGCACCTGCGCTCGCAGGCCCGGGCGTACATCGAGGGGTTTTCCCGCGCCTATCCCGACTTCAAAGTGGTCTACGCGGGTAAAGCGCTGCTCACCGCCGCCATCTGCCGCATCATCGAAGAAGAAGGCCTCTACCTCGACGTCGTCTCCGGCGGCGAGCTCTACACGGCGCTTTTCGCGGGCTTTCCGGCGGACCGCATCGTCTTCCACGGGAACAACAAATCTCCCGAAGAGCTGCAGATGGCCCTCGAGCACGGGGTGCACCGGATCGTCGTCGACAACCTGTACGAACTGGAGCTTTTGGACGCGTTCACCCGGCGCTCCGGCGCCCGGGCCTCGATCCTCCTCCGGGTCACCCCTGGCGTCGAAGCCCACACCCACTCGTACATCCAAACCGGGCAGATCGATTCGAAGTTCGGCTTCGGCCTCGCCGGCGGCCAAGCCTACGAGGCCACCCGCAGGGCTCTCGCCCTGGAGCGGGTGGAGCTCGCCGGCTTTCACTGTCACATCGGTTCGCAGATTTTCGACCTGCGGCCTTTTGAGGCGGCCGTCCAGGTGATGTTCGGCTTTTTCGACGAGGTCCGCCGGGGCCTCGGCTTTGTCCCCCGGGAGCTCGACTTGGGCGGCGGCCTTGGCATTCGCTACGTCGAAGGAGACGTCAGCGTCGACCCGAAATTCTTCGCGGAGCAGCTGGCCGCCGCCGTGAGGCGGGAGGCGGAAAGGCTCGGCTTTCCGCTGCCGACGCTGATGGTGGAGCCGGGCCGGTCGATCGTGGGCGAGGCGGGGACCACGCTGTACACCGTGGGCAGCGTCAAGGAGATCCCGGGCCTGCGGACCTATGTCGCAGTGGACGGCGGCATGGCCGACAACCCCCGGGTGGCGCTGTACCAAGCCTCCTACGAGGCGGTGGTGGCCAACAAGGCGGCCGAGCCGCCCAGCCAAGTGGTGAGCGTCGCCGGCAAGTACTGCGAATCGGGCGACATGCTCATCTGGGACCTCAAGGTGCCGCCCCTTGAGCCCGGCGACATCCTCGCGGTGCTTGCCACGGGCGCGTACAACTACTCCATGGCCAGCAACTACAACAGGATCCCGCGGCCGGCGATGGTCCTCGTGGCCGACGGGGCCGCCGACGTCATCGTCGAAAGGGAGACGTACGCCGACTTGGTCCGCCTCGACCGCATTCCCGCCCGCCTGCGGGACGCCCGGGACGAGGCGGCGGCGGCCCGCGACCGCGCCGTGGCGTCCTCAGACCGGGAGCGTCGGCCGTGAACCGTGTCGCTCAGTTTTTCCGGGCCGTCGCCGCCCTCTTGCGGGGGCTGCGCGGCGACGAGATCCAATGGGTGAAGGCGCATCTTTCCCCCTGGGAAGAGGCGCTCTTTTGGCAGATGTCCCGGATCGACCAGGTGCACGCTGTCCGGGTATCCATGAAGGCGGCCCAGATCGCCCGCGAGGAGGGGATCCGGGACGAAGCCAGTGTGCGCGCCCTGGTCCGGGCGGGCCTCCTGCACGACATCGGCAAAGTCAACGGCGACATCGGTCTTTTCGACCGGGTCGCCGTCGTGTTGTTGAAGCGCTTTGCCCCGCGCCTGGCCGACGCGCTGGCGGTGCGAGGCCGGCAAGAGCTGGTCCACGGGACGCGGCGCGGGATCGGCACCGGGCTCCGCCGGGCGCTGTACGCCCACGCCGTGCACGCCGAACGGGGCGCCGCCATGGCGAAGCTCCTCGGCGTCGAGGAGGCAGTGGTCGAGCTGATCCGCTGCCATCACCGCCCGCAGGGAGGCGGGCGCCTGCTCGAGGCGTTCGTCAAAGCGGACCGGTAAAGCGGCGCCGCGGGGAGGAACGGCGACGATGGAACCGGCTTACCGCGTCCAGCTCGAGGTGTACGAGGGGCCTCTCGAGCTCCTCTACCAACTGGTCGAGAAAGAGCAGATCGACATTTGGGACATCCCCATCGCGCGGCTCACGGATCAGTACCTCGCGTACCTGGATACGCTGCAGCAGCTGAACATCGACGTGGCCGCCGAGTTTCTGGTCATGGCGGCCCGGCTGCTCTACATCAAGGCCAAGATGCTGCTCCCCCGCCCCGAAGCCGCCGGGGACGAGGACGAGGAAGACCCCCGGCTGGACCTGGCCACGGCGCTTTTCGAGTACAAGCTCTTCAAAGAGGCCGCGGAGGAACTGGCCCGGAGGGGGGAGGGCCGCTGGGCGCTTTTCCCGCGGCCCGAGGTGTTCCGGCCTCAAGCGGCGAGAGTGTATTACACCGATCCCACCGGCGGGCTCACGGTAGCCGATCTCGCGCGGGCCTTTCAAAAGCTTCTCGACGGGTACAAGCCCCCCAAGCCCATTCCGATTCCCCGGGCCAAGGTGGACGTGGCCCAGCGCGTCGCTGAGCTCCGACGCTTTTTTGCCCGCCGGCGGAAAGTCCGCTTCGACCAGCTCTTTCGCGGCGCGGCCAGCCGCGCCGAGGTGATCGCGACCTTCCTCGCACTGCTGGAACTGGTGCGCCAGCGAGTGGTCGTCGCCCGCCAGGAGCGGCCCTTTGCTCCCATCGTCATCGAAACCCGAAGCGAGGAGCTGCTTGAACGTGAAAGCGAAGGCGTCCACGGGCTCCAAGAAGGCGGCGCTTGAAGCGGTCCTGTTCTGCGCCCCGGATCCCGTCCCCGTAGAAGAGCTCGCCGTCATCCTCGCGATCTCCGAAGCGCAGGTGCAAAGCCTCCTCCTTCAGCTCGAGGAGGAGTACGCTCACGAGGAGCGAGGCTTCTTCTTGGAACGAGTCGGCGGGGGAGTGCGGCTGTGCAGCAAGCCGCAGTACGCCTCCTTCGTCGAAGCCCTCGGCCGGACTACCCGGTCGGGCGCGCTGAGCCAGGCGGCTCTCGAAACTTTGGCCATCATCGCGTACCGGCAGCCCATCACCCGTCCGGAGATCGAAGCCATCCGCGGCGTCCGGGCAGAGTCAGCCATCGCCTCTCTCATCGAGCGGGGCCTGGTGGAGGAGAAGGGGCGCTCCGACGGCCCGGGCCGGCCCATCCTCTACGGCACCACCCAGGAATTTCTCGTCCGCTTCGGCCTTCGAAGCCTGGCCGACTTGCCCCCCTTGAATTCGTCTCCCCAAGACGAGGACCCCCAGCCCAAACTTGAATTTGCCGGCGAGTGAGAACTGCCGCAGCCGGCAGGAAAGGATAATCGCGAAAGTCTTGGACAAGGTTGGGAGGTGGCTGCCACGTCCTGGCAGTGGCCGGCGCTGGCCGTCTCGTTTCTCCTGCTGGCCGCCGCGGCGCTGTGGCTGCCGCTCCGCCTCGGCTTCAGCTACCGCAGCGCACGCGGGGAGGAAGCGGCCCGTCTCGTGCTGGTGCTGGGCGCGGGTCCGCTCACGGCCCGCATCCCCCTGGGCGGGCGCGACGGCAGGCCGGCGGCGCGCGCTCCGGGCAGCGCCCGGGCCCGCCCGGGCACGGCGCCGCCTTCCGGGCCCGCCGCCCCGATCCAGCGGGTGCGGCGCATTCTCCGGCGGCTGCGGCCGGCTCTCCGGGTGATCGAAAGGCTTGAATGGCGGACGGAGCTGGGCACGGGGGACGCCGCCGCGACCGCCGTTCTCACCGGTGTGCTGTGGGCCCTCAAATCCGCCTTGGTGGGTTTCCTCGCCCGGGAGCGCGCCTTCTTGCGGCGGCCGGAGATCCGGGTGCTCCCCGACTACCGCCGCACGGTGCTGGCCTTCGAAATCTCCTGCATATTCCGGTTCACCCTCGGTGACATTATCCGTGGCGCCCGCGCCGCGCGGGCCATCGCACAGAGGGAGTGACAGGCCGTGGAGGAGATGCGCCACCCCATCGAGGGCTTGATGCAGACCGCCATGGAGAGCATCAAAGCCATCGTCGACGTCAACACCATCCTGGGCGACCCGGTGGAGACCCCCGACGGCACGGTGGTGGTCCCCGTCTCCCGGGTCAGCCTGGGCTTTGCCGCGGGCGGCACGGAGTACGAGGCCGGGGGCAAGGCGGGAGGCGCCGAGTTTCCCTTCGGCGGGGGCAGCGGCGCCGGCATCTCTGTGAATCCCGTGGCGTTCCTCGTCGTCGGGCAAGGGGAGGTGCGCCTCCTTCCCGTCGACAGCAACGTCGTCCTCGACCGGCTGATCGACCTCGCCCCGCACGTTCTGGACCAGGTGCGCTCGATGGTGGGGGCGCGGGGGGGCAACGGCAGCTACCGCCAGCACCCGGACCTTGAGTGATCCTCGCCCGGGCCGTTCCTTGCCAGCGCCGGCGGGCGCTGTGCTATAATGGCGCTAGCCCGCGTGCCTGTGCGAAGGGATTGGTATGGAACGGCTTCAAAAGGTGATCGCCCGGGCCGGGATCGCGTCCCGCCGGCGGGCCGAAGAGCTGATCGCCTCGGGCCGCGTCCGGGTGAACGGCCAGGTGGTTACCGAACTCGGCGTCCGCGTCGACCCTGCCACGGACCGGGTCGAAGTGGACGGCCGGCCCGTGGTCTTCCCGCGCTTGGTTTACCTCATGCTGCACAAGCCCAGGGGCGTCGTCACCACCTTGAGGGACCCGCAGGGCCGCGCGACGGTGCTGGACCTCGTCCCCGGCGTCCCGGAGCGGCTCTTTCCCGTAGGCCGCCTCGACTACGACTCCGAAGGGCTCCTCGTGCTCACCAACGACGGGGAGCTGGCTCACCGCCTCATGCATCCATCCTTTGAAGTGGTCAAGGTGTACCGGGTGTGCGTGGCAGGGAAGGTGACCGGCGCAGCGCTCAAGCGCTTGCGGGAGGGGGTCATGCTGGACGACGGCATGACGGCGCCGGCCCGGGTCCAGGTCCTCTCCCGGCGAGAAGACGGGACTTGGCTTGAGATCGGCATCCACGAAGGGCGCAACCGCCAGGTGCGCCGGATGGCCAAGGCGGTGGGCCTTTCGGTGCGACGGCTGATCCGCATCGCCTACGGTCCGCTCCGCCTGGGAAATCTTCCTCCGGGGAAGTTCAGATTCTTGAAGGAGTCTGAGGTTGCGGCGCTGAAACAATCAGTCCAATTGGACGCTGGGACAGGGTAGTACGGTAGGAGAGCAGGGTTCCCAGCCGCGTGAGGCGCCGTGGACAATCCGCCGCGCTGCTCGTCGCCCGCCGCTGCTGGGCGCGGCCGGCGCTCGCTGCACTCTCCTGCCGGAGGGTGTTTTTTTGTTTTCCCGAAAAGCGAGTGCGGTGCGCCCGCCCCGGGGAGCCGCCCGGCGTGAGAGGTGTCACGAGGAGGTGTGGAGCGTGCCTGCGTCGCTCAGCAGAGCGGTGGCGAAAGCTGCCATCCGCGTCGCCCTCACCGAGGACCGCGACGAGGAGAAGGCGCTCCAGGAGATCTTTTCCGCCGCCGGCATCCGGACCGCGGGGGTGGACTACGGGGGCGAGTTTTCGTCCATGGTGAAGCGGATCGTCGAGCGAGCGGTGGTCGCAGCGAAGCGAGAGGGCGTCATCGGCGACCGCCACGCGGAGGAGGGCGCCGTGGCCGGCGCCGCCCACGAAGCGGTTCAGCAGCTCCTCCCAAAGGCGCTGGGGCTCAACATCGGCGGCAAGATCGGCATCGCCCGGGGAGGCGACCACGTGGCAGTGGCGCTCTACGTCGGCATCGGCCTTCTTCACCTGGACGACGTGGCCGTGGCCGTGGGCCACCGCGCGGTGCCGGGAACGCACGAGGGGAACGACAGAGCGGGGTGAATGAGGTGCATGAACTCAAGGCGATACGGGGGGCCATCACCGTGGAGGCCGACGAACCGGAGCAGGTGATCGCGGCGGCCAGGGAGCTGACCCAGGAGCTCCTGGCGCAAAACGGCTTGGCGCCCGACGACATCGTCAGCGCCATCTTCACGGCCACCGCGGATCTCGTCTCGGCCTTTCCCGCCGTCGGTGCGAGGGAGGCAGGCCTGGTCAACACGGCGCTCCTCTGCGCGCAGGAGATCCCCGTGCCAGGCAGCCAGCCCCGCTGCATCCGGGCGCTGGTCCACGCCTACGTGAAGGCCGGACAGCCGGTCCGCCACGTCTATTTGAGAGAAGCCGCAGCGCTCAGGCCCGATTGGGCCGGCGCCGCTTCAGGGGGGAGTGCCAGTGGCAAGCCCAGCGCGGCGGGCGCTTGAAAGGATCCAGCCTTACGTCCCCGGGACATCGGCCGAGGACGCGCGTCGCCTCTTCGGCGTCCACGACGCGATTAAGCTTTCGTCGAACGAAAACCCTTACGGCGCGGGCCGCCTGGCCCGGGAAGCCGCGGCTAGGGCCGCCGGCGAGATCCACTTGTACCCCGACGGCGCCTCGCGAGCGCTGCGGGAGGCGCTGGGACGGCACCTGGACGTCGACCCCCGGCAGGTTGCGGTGGGCTGCGGCTCGGACGAGATCTTCCGGATGCTGGCCGAGGCGTACCTGGAACCGGGACGGAGCGCCGTCTTCGCCCAGACCACCTTCAGCCAGTACGCCTTCGTCACCCGCCTGATGGACGCGGAAGAAGTGAGCGTCCCGCTGAAAGAAGGGGTCCACGACCTCTGGGAGATGGCGTACCGGGCCCGCAAGCACCGGGCCCGCCTTGTCTTCGTCTGCAATCCCAACAACCCCACCGGCACCTACGTCACCCGGGCAGAGGTCCTCCGCTTCCTGGACGCGATCCCCGGGGAGACGCTGGTGGTGTTCGACGAGGCGTACGTGGAGTATGTCGAGGCTCCCGATTTCCCGGACGTGCTGGAGCTCATCCGGGAAGGCAGGAGGGTGGTCTCGACCCGCACCTTCTCCAAGATCCACGGCCTCGCGGGCCTGCGGGTCGGCTACGCCGTGGGGCCCGTCGACGTCATCGAGACGCTGGAGCGGGTGCGCCCTCCGTTCAACGTCAACCGGGTGGCCCAGGCCGCGGCCGTCGCCGCGCTGCAAGACACCGAACACATCGAGATGAGCCGCCGGATCAACCGGGCCGAACGCCAGCGGCTGGCGCAGGAGCTCAAGGCGCTGGGCCTGCGGCCCTACCCGTCTCAGGCCAACTTCGTCTGGGTCGACCTCGGCCGGCCCAGCGACGAGGTGTACCGGGGCCTCTTGGAGCGCGGCGTCATCGTGAGGGCCGGCAGCTCCTTCGGCTGCCCCACCGCGCTCCGCATCAGCATCGGCACGCCGGAGCAGAACCAGCGTTTGATCGACGCGCTGGCCGCCGTCCTCGAAGCGGCGGCGACGAAGGGAGAGGTTGGAGCATGATCGTGGTCATGGAGCCGGGCGCGACCGACGAAATGATCGAGCAGGTGATCAAACGGCTCCGGGACTTCGGCTTCGACGTCCACCTGTCCAAGGGCGTGGAGCGGACCGTGATCGGAGCGATCGGGGAGAAGACGGCCGAAAAGATCCAGCAGATCGAAGCGACGCCGGGCGTGCAGCGGATCATCCCCATTCTCCAGCCGTACAAGCTGGCCAGCAAAGAGTTTAGGCAAGAGCGCACGCAGGTGAACGTGGCCGGCGTCGTCTTCGGCGGCGCCCACGTTCCCGTCATCGCGGGTCCCTGTGCGGTGGAGAGCAGGGAGCAGCTGCTCGAGACGGCCAGGCTGGTGAAGGCGGCCGGCGCCCACCTCCTGCGGGGCGGCGCCTATAAGCCCAGGACTTCCCCCTATTCGTTCCAGGGACTGGCCGAAGAAGGGCTCAAGCTCTTGGCGGAGGCCCGGGAGGAGACCGGCCTGGGCATCGTCACCGAGGTGGTAAACCCCCGGGACGTGGAGACCGTGGCCGAGTACGCGGACATGTTCCAGATCGGCGCCCGCAACATGCAGAACTTCACCCTCCTGACGGAGGTGGGGCGGACCAAGAAGCCGGTCCTGCTCAAACGGGGACTCTCCGCGACCATCAACGAGTGGCTGATGGCCGCCGAATACATCATCTCCGCCGGCAACCCCCACGTGGTCCTCTGCGAGCGGGGCATTCGCACCTTCGAGACGGAGACCCGCAACACGCTGGACCTCAGCGCGGTGGTGGCGGTGCACGAACTGAGCCACCTGCCGGTCATCGTCGACCCCAGCCACGGCACGGGCAAGTGGAAGTACGTGACCGGTATGGCCAAAGCGGGTGTCGCCGCGGGAGCCGACGGCCTCATCGTCGAGGTGCACCCGCGGCCCGAAGAGGCGCTGTCCGACGGCCCGCAGTCGCTGCGGCCGGAGGTGTTTGAACAGATGATGAAGGCCGTGGATCAAGTGGCCCGGGCGGTGGGCCGGTACGTGCTGGAGCAGCCATGCGCAGCAAACCTCGCGTGAGCATCGTCGGCGTAGGACTCATCGGCGGCTCCCTGGGAATGGCGTGGAAGGCGGCGGGCGCCGTCTCCGAGGTGGTAGGGGTCGCCCGCCGGGCCGAGACCATCGACGAAGCGCTGGCCCTGGGAGCCATCGACCGCGGGACGCTGGATCTCGAGGAGGGGGTGCGAGAGGCCGACGTGGTCATCCTGGCGCCGCCGGTGCGCTCCATCGTGCCGGTCTACCGCGCCCTCCAGCCCTATCTCAAGCCCGGGGCGGTGGTGAGCGACGTCGGGAGCACCAAAGGCGAAATCTGCCGCGCCATCTGGAGCAGCGGGGGCGAGGAGCGGTTCGTCGGCGGCCACCCCATGGCCGGCTCGGAGCGGGACGGGGTGCGGGCCGCCGACCCCTATCTCTTTGAGAACGCCCCCTACATCCTGGTCCCCCACGAGCGGGCGGCCCAGGATGCGGTCGACCTGCTGGCAGAGCTGGTGCAGGCCGCCGGCGCCCGCCCGCTGCTGATGAACCCCGATGTGCACGACGCCATCGTCGCCACCGTAAGCCACATCCCGCACCTCCTGGCGGCCGCCCTGGTGCGGCTCGCCGCGGAGCGGGCGGGAGAGATTCCCGGCGTCCTGGAGCTGGCCGCCGGGGGTTTTCGCGACACCACCCGGGTCGCCTCCGGTCCGGAGGCGGTGTGGACGGACATCTGCATGACCAACGTTTCCCAAATCGTCCAGGGACTAGAGCGTTTCGAAGCTTTGCTGCGTAGTCTGAGGGAAACCTTGGCCCGGCGCGACGAGGCCGGGCTCAAGGAAATGCTGGCATTTTCCCGCCAGGTGAGGGAGAAGCTGCCCGCGAAGTCGAAAGGAATCTTGTCCACCGTGCATGAAATCGTCGTGCATGTGGTGGACCGCCCGGGAGCTATCCACGAAGTGACGGGAGTGCTGGCCGGGGCCGGGATCAACATCATCGACATCGAGATCTTGCGGGTCAGGGAAGGTGAAGGGGGCACCCTGCGCCTGGGCTTCGAGCGGTGGGCCGACAGGGAACAGGCGGCCCGGCTGCTGACCCGGGAAGGCTACCGGGTCTGGTCCAGGTCGTAAAGGGAGACCCGCTCCATGGGATGCCGTAAACTCACCGTTGCCATCGACGGTCCAGCAGGTGCCGGAAAGAGCACCGTGGCCCGGGAAGTCGCCCGGGCGCTGGGCTATCTTTATGTCGACTCGGGCGCCATGTACCGCGCCGTCGCCCTCCGCTGCCTTTTGGACGGGATCGACGTGCGGGACGAGGTGGCCGTAAGCCGCGCCGCGGCGGCCGCGGACGTGCGCCTGGTGGACGGCGCGGCGGGCGTGCGGGTGCTGCTGGACGGCGAGGACGTCACCGCCGCCATCCGCCGGGCCGACGTGGGCGAAGCCGTCCCCCACGTGGCGAAGCACCCGGCGGTGCGGGAAGCCCTGGTGCGGCTCCAGCGGCAGATGAGCGCAGGCGGCGGCGTGGTGATGGACGGCCGCGACATCGGCACCGTGGTGCTGCCGGAGGCGGACGTGAAGGTGTTCTTGACGGCCTCTCCGGAGGAGCGGGCGCGGCGGCGCTACCGGGAGCTCGTGGCTCGCGGCGACCGGGTCACCTACGGCGAGGTGCTGGAAGCGATCCAAAGGCGCGACCGGGTCGACAGCTCACGGGAGCATTCCCCGCTGGTCAAGGCGGAGGACGCGGTGGAAATCGACACCACGGGGCGCTCCGTGGGCCAAGTGGTCGATGAGATTCTCGCCCTCTGCGCCCGGAAAGGAGGGACCGTGTGCTCTACCTGATCGGCCGGATCCTCTTTGGAATCCTCTTTTACACGGTGTTCCGCCTCTCCGTGGAGGGGCGGGAGCGGGTGCCCAAGACCGGCGGCGTCCTGCTGGTCGCCAACCACGCCAGCGCCCTCGACCCGCCGCTCTTGGGGTTTGCCTCGCCCCGCCCCGTGCACTTCATGGCCAAGGCGGAACTGTTCGAGATCCCCGTCCTCTCGTGGGCCATCTCCCGGCTTCACGCCTTTCCCGTCCGCCGCGGCGCAGCCGACCGCAGCGCGGTCCGGACCGCCATCGAGGTGCTGCAGCGGGGGGAAGTGGTGGGGATCTTCCCCGAAGGAACCCGGACCCAGACCGGCGAGCTCCTGCCCCCGCAGCGCGGGGCCGGGCTCATCGCCCTGCGGGCCGGCGTCCCGGTGGTGCCTGTAGCCCTCATTGGCACGTTCCGGCCGCTTCGCTTCGAACGGGGCATCCCCAGGATCAACCGGTTCATCGTCCGGTTCGGCGAGCCCATCGACCTGTCGGAACACCGGGACGGCGAATCGAAGGAGGCCGTGGAACGGATCAACCAGCGGATGATGCAGGAAATCGAAAAGCTCGTCCGGGGGGAGAGGTGACGGGCGGACCGGGGAAAGGGCCGTCTTCTCCCCGGACAGCGTTCCCGCAAGAGGGATTTGCCCAGCCGAGCGGGAAGGAATCCTCTAGACGAGCAAGAATGACTAAGCGCATTGCCCGTGAGCAATGGGAAACACGCCTGCGAATACTAGGGGGGACCGCCGTCGCTGGTGACGCTTTGATCTCAATTCATCATGGAAGCGCGGGGCTCCCGCCCTTGCCGGGGAGCCGCGGCGCTTTCCAGCGCTCAAATAGACTCCATCGACAGGCTGAGCGCTGGTTGTCAGGCACGCGTTAGGGGGGACTTCCTGAATGATCGAACGGCAAGACGGCGGCGCCTTCGAGACGGAAGTGGCTGCCATGGACGAAGAGCAAAAGCAGGATCTCGGCCAGGACGCCGGGACCGGTGAGGCCGGGCTTCACCGGGAGCCGGAGGCCGGGGCGGGGAGCGAACCCTCCGCCGGCGAGGCGGCCGAGGCGGCAGGCGCCGCTGAGGAGAGCGCAGCGGACGGCGAAACCCCCGTGGACTCGCCTTCCGACAAAATGGCCGAGTACGACGCAAGCTTCGTCACCCTGGAGCCTGGACAGATCGTCAAGGGCAAAGTGGTCCAGGTCGGGGACGGCGAGGTCATGGTAGACGTCGGGTACAAGTTCGAGGGCAGGATTCCCCTCTACGAGCTCGGCCTGCGATCGGGTCAGACACCGCACGACGTGGTCTCCGTCGGCGACGAAATCGACGTCTTCGTTCTTAAAATCGAGGATGCCGAAGGCAACGTGCTTCTCTCCAAGAGGCGAGCCGACAGCCGCATGGCCTGGCAGCGGCTGGAGCGGGCCATGGCCAACGGCGAGGTGATCGAGGCCCCCGTCATCGAACGGGTGAAGGGCGGCCTCTTGGTGGACGTCGGCGTGCGGGGATTCATCCCGGCGTCGCACGTGGGCCGCAACTACGTGGAAAACCTCGAGGAGTACGTCGGGCAGACGCTGAGGCTGAAGGTGATCGAGCTCGACCGCCAGCGCAACAACGTGGTTCTCTCCCACAAGCAGGTGCTGGAGGAGGAGTACGAGCGGGCCAAGGCGGAGGCCTTCGCCAAGCTTAAGGAAGGGACCATCGTCACCGGCGTCGTCCGCCGGATCACCGATTTCGGCGCCTTCGTCGACGTGGGCGGCGGCGTCGAAGGCCTGCTGCACGTGTCGGAGATGGCCTGGAGCCGTGTGGCTCACCCGTCGGACGTGGTGAAGGAAGGCCAGACCATCGAGGTGATGGTCCTCAAGGTGGATCCCGAAAGCGAGCGGATCTCCTTGAGCCTGCGAGAGACCCTCCCCGACCCCTGGCTGGCCGCGGCCGAGCGGTATCCCGTGGGCGCCACGGTCCAGGGAACAGTCACCCGGGTCGTCGACTTCGGCGCCTTTGTCAAGCTGGAGGACGGGATCGAGGGCCTCGTCCACATCTCGCAGCTCGCCGATTATCACGTCAACGATCCGGCCGAAGTGGTGCGTCCCGGCGACGAGGTGGAGGTGCGGGTGGTCAGCGTCGACCCCGAACGGCGCCGCATCGGCCTCTCCATGCGCTCGCCTCAGCCGGAGCGGCCGCGCGGCCGGCGCGGGGGCTCGCGCCCCGAGCCTCGCACCACCAGCGGGGAGGCGCCCCCGGTGACACTGGGCGAGGTCTTTGAAGACTTGGGCAACCTCTTCAAAGACCAGTGACGGGCAGCCCGGAGCCCCGGAGCGGGCACCGGGCATGAGCAGATGCACAGTGGGGTAAGGCGCACGGCGCCTTACCCCTTTTTGTATACCGCGCGAAGGGGAAGGGCAGTCTACTTTCCGCGCAAGGCGCAAGCGTTCGTGGAAAGCGAGGGAGTGCCGTGCCCACCGGACTGGTCATCCTCTTCGCCGCAGCCCTCCTGGTCTACTTCGGCGCCGCGCACCGGGTGCTGGACCGCATGCGGCTCACCGACGGCCAGGCTCTCCTCTTTCTCGGCCTGATGGTCGCGGGAAGCTTCTTGGACCTCCCCTTGGTGGGGGGCAGGAGCAGCCTCTCCGTCAACGTGGGCGGGGCGCTGGTTCCATTGGCCGTGGCCGCCTACTTGATCGCCCGGGCCGACACCACCCGGGAGCGGGTGCGAGCCGTCGTCGCCGCGGCCGCTACGGCTGCCGTGATCCACGCGGTCGGTTCCCTTGCTTCCTTTGACCCTCCCCGGACCAACGTGATCGATCCCGTCTGGCTCTTCGCCCTGGTGGGCGGCGTCATGGGCTACCTTGCCGGGCGTTCCCGGAGAGCCGCCTTCGTCGCCGGGACGTTGGGCGTCGTCCTGGCGGACGTGGTGCACGCAGTGCAGGTCTTCGCGCAGGGAATCCGGAGCGACGTCTCCATCGGGGGCGCGGGCGTATTCGACGCCGTGGTCCTGGCCGGCGTGATCTCGGTGGGCTTTGCGGAAATCTTCGGCGAGCTCCGGGAACGGCTGCAGGGCGGGCCGGACGTTTCCGGAGAGCGGCCCGCCGCGCTCTACACGGACGGTGGACCTCCTGAAAGCGACCCCGGAGGCGAAACCCAACGGGCGGGAGGGGGAGAACACGATGAGTAGGGCCAGCCGGCGGCGGGGTATGTGGGCGGCCGCTCTCTGGGGCGCTCTCCTGGCGGCCGCATGGGCCGCGCCCGCCTCCTCGCAAGAGAGCATCTTTGAGCCGCCCCAGTGGGAGCTGGGCGAACGGAACGACGGTGGCTTTTACACGTTTGTCACCCCGGACGGGGAGATCGTGGCCCAGTCCGCGGTCATCGTCGACGTGGGAGATCAGTACATCGACGAGCAGAACCGCCTTTTCGAAGTGGTCTCCGTCGACGGGGACCGGGTGGAGGTGCAGGCCAAGGGCATCGCGGAGATGCCCGACGTCTCCGACGCCCTGAGCGCCTTGGAGGCCCGGGCGCAGGCGGGACGGGGACTGGCCGGCATCTGGGGTCGACTCTTCGGTGCCCAGGCGGGACAGGCCTCCCAAGGCGTGATCGGAATCTATCACACGCACAATGCGGAGTCGTACGTCCCTTCCAGCGGCACCGAGTCCAAAGAGTACGGGGACATCCACCGGGTCGGCCAAGCCTTGAAAGAAGCCTTTGAAGAAATGGGCTACCGGGTGATCTGGAAGGACGACAGCCACCTGCCCCACGACGGTCAAGCCTATCTCAGGTCGCGCAGGACGGCCGCCGAGATCAGCCGGGAGCGCCCGGTGACCATGATCGACGTCCACCGGGATGCCATTCCCCGCCGGGCGGAGTACATCGCCGACGTCAACGGCACGACCATGAGCCAGATCCGCCTGGTGGTCGGCAGGCAGAACCAGAACCGGGAGGCCAACTTGGAGTACGCCAAGCGGATCAAGGCCATCGCGGACGAGAAGTACCCCGGGCTGGTGAAAGGGATCTTTCACGCCCGCGGCAACTACAACCAAGACCTGGGCCCCCGCATGATCTTGATCGAATTCGGCACGCACGTCACCTCCCTGGAGGAGGCCCTGCGGTCGGTACGGCCCACGGCGGAAGTGGTCGCGGCCGCCGCCGGCCTCACCCCCGGAGCCGGTTCGGGCCGGGTGGGGCGGGCCGGCCTGGGCACCGCCGGATGGCTCTTGCTCCTGGTTCTCGCCGCCGGAGCCGGCTGGCTCGTCCTCAACAAAGAGGGATGGAGAGGCCTTGCGGCCCGGATCTCCCGCCTCCGGCCGGATCCGGAGGACCGGGGGGATGACCGCGGCGGCTCGGCGCCGTGAGGGGTGCCGGTGACCATGTCGTCGCATCTGGTGGGCGCGGTGATCTTGGGCACGTGCGCCGGGGCGCTGGCCCGCCTCGACACGCTGATCGTCGACTACCGGCAGTACCCCAGCTACCCGCAAGGGTACACCATCCACATGACGCTGGCGGTCATCGCGGCGTTCCTGGGCGCCGTCGCCATCCCGGCGCTGGCGGTGAAAGACTTCGCCGCGGCCAGCTTCCTCGCCTTGGCCGCCACGCAGTTTCGCGAGGTGCGCGCCATCGAGCGGGAGACCCTGCTCAACCTGGAAGACTCGGAACTGGTGCCGCGGGGAAAGGCATATATCGAAGGGATCGCCCGGGTGTTTGAGGCCCGGAACTACCTCGCGATGCTCACCGCCTTCGTCTCCAGCGGGGCGGTGGTGGTCGCGGGCGAGCTGCTGGAGAACCTGGCTGCCGCCCTGGCTGCCGGCACGGCCGCTGGCGCGCTGGTGTGGCTCGCCATCAAGCGCGCCGTCCGTGGGCAGCACGTCGTGGGCGACCTGGCCGACCTTGAGCTGGCCCCCATCGAGTTCGACGGGCCGCTGCTCACGGTCTGCGGCGTCGTCTTGATGAATATCGGATTAGAGGAGGCGCGCCAGCGCTACCTGAGGGAGGGGATCGGGGTGGTGCTGACACCCAAAGACCCTAGCGCCAAGGCGACGCTGGCCAACATCGGCCAGAGGCAGGCCATCGCGCACGACGCCTCCACCGTGGTCGGCATCACCAAAGAGCTAGACGAGCCGTACTTTACGCCCCTGGTCCGCCGGGACGGCAAGACCGGCAAAGTGGTGATGGCCATCGTGCCCGCAGAGCGCAATCCCGAAGCCCTCCTGGAGGCGATCCGCAGGGTTCCAGTGCTGGAGGCGGCGGTGCGCCGGCCCACGGCGTCGGTGGCGGGGCGGATGGTCGACTGAACGCGCGCAAGAAGGGGGCTTTCCCGTTGCACGTCAGCATCACCCACTCCATCCTGGCCGTGATCACGTCGGATGAAGAGCCCGCGCCCAGCGGGAGCGCAGTGGTCTTTCGCATCCGCGACGAGAAAGAGCGGGAGCGGGTGGCAAAATACATCGGCGCTATCACCCTGGGCATGGTCCACGACCTTCGAAACGGCACCTACATCGTGGTCAAGCACGGATGAAGGTAGTTTACAGCTGCTACGGCGGGGCTCACTCTTCCCGGGCCGCCGCGGCCATCCACCTGGGCCTGCTCCCGGCGGACAGGGCCCCGCGCCCTCGGGACCTGCTTTCCATTCCCCGATTCGACGACGTCGGCGCCGGCGACATGGGCATCCTCGACTTCATGGGAAGCGACGTCCAAGGTCACGAAGTGTACGTCTTGGGCCGGGGCGCGGCGCGCGAAGTGGCCGAACGCGCCCTCAAGAGCGGCTTCGCCTTGGCAGGGGGCTCGCCCGAGGAGATTCTCTTCGTCGACACGCTGGCCGAAGTGAACCTCATCATGCGAGTGGGGGGCTTCCTCTCGCGGCGGCTCGGTTGGGTCGCGCTGGGCCGGCCCTTGGCGGCGTACGGCACGGCCAAGGCCTTCCCGCGCCTTGTCCGCCTGGTGGAGGAGGTCAAGCGAAAGCTGCCTGCGCGGGCGTGAGAGGAAACCCGTGCCAGTGTCCCGAAGAGTACAGCGCTCGGCGGCGGCGTACTTTGGACGCCGCCACTTTGCCGCAAAGCTGAAGGTGTGTCGCCGTGGCCAAAGGAATCGTCGCCATCGTCGGACGTCCGAACGTAGGAAAGTCGGCCCTCTTCAACCGCATCGCCGGCCGCCGGCTGGCCATCGTCGAAGGCGAGCCGGGCGTGACGCGCGACCGGATCTACGCCGAGTGCCAGTGGCAGGGGCGCCGCTTCATCCTGGTGGACACCGGCGGAATCGACTTCGGGGCA
>k87-1758439_pt1 | contig 23846 bp, 24 predicted proteins | sample MGYA00084031_6733416 | MGnify analysis MGYA00084031
AGTGCTGGGTGTTTCCCCCTCATCTCTCTTCCAAAAGAAGGCGTAAAATTCAACCATATGAGATCACCTTGTTGCGGTTCATACATCCTTTTCTATCTCCTCCTGAGCTAAAAATTGCCATTCCTCATCTTCAGCCTTTTGAAAAGATTCATCTGATAAAAATGGATTTTTTATTTTTGGTGTAAAAATCAATCCGCCATTTTTAGACTTATAGGTGACATACTCTGTTCCTGCTTCAACTTGATATTGTTTAGGAATTGAAATAGAGATTGAATTGCCAACTTTTCTAGCTGTTACATGAATCATTTTGCATTCCCCCTGTTTGCCAAATATTTTATCATGTAAAATTATATTTTACAACGTATTTTATCTGTACTTACACAATTAAAGGTTATGCTCAATTGCATATTGCATTTCTTCATATGCTCGTTGATTTAAATAATGTTGAAGACTTCGGTCACAACTTTTTCTGAGCTGATTCATTATCTTTTTTAATTCATACTCTTGGTTCTTTGATTGATATCCGTTGTATCCTATTCTAGTTTGAACTTTAGATTTAGGTCGCTTAGATTCAATCTCATCATTTTTATTTCTCTCATGAAGTGGCAACTCTTCTGTTTGGCTAACGTCGTAAACCAAAATTTCTATAAATTCTATATTGCCCATCTCATCTCTTCGTGGCGCAACAATTCGTATGCCATTCGTAAGTTCGTCTTCTTTTACTTTGCGATTCTTTAATTTCCACTGTTGAGAACCATACACCATTGTTGCTTCAGGATCCTGTTCCAAAATTCTGCGCTGATTTCCTCTTGAAAAAGAGTCTAAGTTGTTTTCTATCTTTTGTTTATCTTTAGAATCTGAAGAAGATAAAGACATAACATCTGGTTTTTCCCCACTATGAATGACTCTTCGCTCTTGTAATTTTTCATGCGTAAATACCGTTACAGGTTCAAAAACAATCTTTTCTTCTTCTTCACGAATATACATCGCACGTTTGCTATTTTCGTTTAAACACTGTTCATTTTCTATTTGTTCAATCACTGACGCATTTCGTTCATCTAGTGTTTCATCACGTTTTTGGAAATATTCAGTTAGTCGATTCATTGCTTCATTTACTTTTTTAGAAGTTTTATCCGATCCTAATAAGTTCGTATCCAATTCTCGATATTCTTCAATAGGAATATCTGTGATTTCCTCTATCTCATCAGGAAGCTGATCTTCGAGTGATTGTAAATCATTATATGCTTGATAAACTTCTTCTGACTGAAAATCTTTCATTAAAGCATTAGGTAAATTCATTCTAATACAAGTCTGTTCCAATCGTAATTGTGCAATGTCATTGGTACTTAGACTTCCCATTACCCGACCTTTTTGTTGTTGCTTAGCATATGCTAATGCTTCTTTTAAAATAATATTTCCTATCCTCGCATACAAACCTTCTTTACCATAAATTTGATTATAAAAATATGTCGGTTTATTTCGTGGATTCCCATATGCTTCCTCGTATTCGTCAGATATTTTTTGCAACAGTGGCAAAATTTTTCCCATTGTTTCTTTTCCATCTGTTTGTAAAAAAAGTGTGACCATTCGATCTAATTCTGGTTTGAATCTATGACGTTCTGCATAGCCATACTTCCAATAATTTTTCTTATCAGGTAATTTTTGATACAAATTTTCAAACAGCTTTTCGTATCGTCCAGATAAAAAATCAGTGGAATGTTCTAAAGCAAGATTTTTCTGTTTTGCTAATAGTTCTTCCATTTGAACTAACTGCGCTTTATTTTGTATTAGTTCATTCACAAATGTTCGTTTCGCATAACTGATATTTTTTTGTTTGAATTTACCTTTAAATTGCCAACCTGTTTTTTCAATATCTGTAGGGTGTTTGTAATAAATCCACTCTCTTGTAGGAATCTCTTCAACATAGCCTACATGAATATGAATATTGTCTGTATTGTAATGAATAGCAGCAGACCATTCACCTTTAAGTCCTTCTTTTTTCTCTAAAGATTCCACAGACAAACGTATAGCTTCTATGATTTTTTCGTGATCTAGTTCATTTGTTTTTTTGTCTAAATAACCATGTTTAACTAACCATTCATTATGAAAACTATAAACTAATGACCACAATGGAGATTCATTCTTTTGCGCTTCTGTAAAATATTCTTTCAAATGTTTTACCTCTTCTAGCGGTGCTTGATTATATCTTCTAGTAAATAGACTAGAAGTTTTTAGTGGGTCATTCATATAATCGTTATAAGTTGCAAACATGGTTTCTCCTGCACCATCGATTGCATTATAACTACCTGCTCGATTCTGATCAGAATATAGATTGTATTTTTGAAAATTTTCGTTGCGAACCGCTTCACTTCGATCCATGTATGAAAGAAATTCTGCATATGCTTTACTACTAGGAAGAGTAAAAGCTGCGGTCATAATAATACCGGCGGTTTTCTTAGTCATTAGTCTCTCCTAAGATAATATTTTGCCTTATGATTGGCAGTTGTAACCGATCCTTTCTTCTCACGTTTATAGGCTTCCCTTGCTTCAATTAATGTCACCGATTCTTCTTCACGATAACCTGGTAAGTTTTCGGAGAGTAACCAATTATCTGTTAACCTTAACGTCAAGTTAGCATCTTCTTCAATACGCTTTTGACTAGCATATAATTTTTTTAGTTGGTGTAAAATCTCATCTTGAGTCTCTCTCTTTTCTTCCGCATGACGCTCATAAAAAGCGATAAGAAAGTCGAGTACATCTCCTTCATTTTTATTCATTGAATCGGAGTAACCTTTTATTTTTTGGATCGTTTCTTCTGAAACATAATAATTTTTTTTGCGTTTTGCCATAAATAAAAAATTCCCTTCTAACTTTTTGAAAATTAGAAAGAAATCTTTTGACTTGGAGAAAATAAAATTTTGGAAAAGTCATATGCTATAATCAAATTGCTGTCTTCCTATTTGGTTGAAATCTTCAGCCAGAAAGGAGGGTATTCAATGAATTTTGTGTTCGATGTTTGCATTAGAGTTATGGTTAATGTGATATCACATCTCGTTAACAAATGGTTAGACTCTAAACAGAAAAAAGACAGTTAGCCTATTCTCTAAATTAACATAGAGAGTAAAGAAAAGAGCCTTACGCAGGTGCAACTGCTAGGGCTCTTTTCTTGGTACTCAATGAATTTTGTGTTTGCACAATGATTATAACATACATTTAAAATTTTAAACAAGTTTCCATTTCTGAGTTATTCATTATATGCTTGACATTTGTTTTAAAACTATGATTAATGTGGCATCATACCTCATTAATAAATGGCTAGCCTGTTCTCTAAATTAATATAGAGAATAAAGAAAAGAGCCTTATGCAGGTGCAACTGCTAGGGCTCTTTTTGGGTGCTAAATGTTTTATATGTTTGCACAATAATCATAGCATACACTTCAAAATCAAAGCAATTTTAGAACATAAAAGAGCTTTACGTAAGCGCAACTACGAAGACTCTTTTTTCCCCTAGAATAAAATTGATTGTGTTCGATTTTTGCATTAAAATCATGGTCAATATAGTTATATCTTCTCACCTTAGTTTTGACTAATTATTCTCCCTGTTTAACTTTATTTTTCTCACCAAATAGTCAAAAGATTTCCCATAAAATTTTGTTCCAAACGACCTCATGAATCGTCTGGAACAATAAAGTAATTTTCTAATTTTGAAATCTCATAATCGGAAAATTGTTGCGCCAAACTGTACATAAAATCTTTCTGCTGAATCAACAGTTGTTCCTGCAACCCTTTGAGAAATTTTGTCTGTTCACTGATCAAATTTTTGTACCGTATTTCCGTCTCCATTTGGTACTCTTCATAAGCTATTTTTTCTAAAATTTCTCGCAACATTTCGTCCCGACTACTGTACCCTTTTCTCTTCGCAACTTCTACTAACTTTTTCTGTATTTCTATCTCTACATCACGTATTTTCATGTCTCTTTTAGTCACATCGTCACATCCGTTCTATTTACACTTTTGTTATTTTATTCCTCTTCTTATTGAGTCAGTTCTTAGCACTCACTTAAACGTTCCTGTTTGTTGTATGAGCATAAGGGGAAATGGGGGACACACAAGGTGTCCCGCCTTGCAGTGCAAGGCTTTCCCATGGGCCCCAAAATTACAGTTTATCTCCCCAATTTCGCCCCTGTTCGCCCTGTTTTCGCCCCAACTGTCGCCCCAAATTCATCCTTATTCGCCCTATCTTCGCCCCGACTGTCACCCTAGTTTCGCCCCAATTTAAAAAGGAATTAGTTTGTTTTTTCACTCTGTGCTTCTCGGTTCTTTTCAATCAGTTTTTGGCGTTTTTCTTCTAACGATTTTTTGTTCTCATTTAATTCTTTTATTTTATCTTCGTACTTCTGTTTTTGAGACTCTAGTCGTTGATTCGCTCGCTCATATTCTTCTTTTTCTTCACCAGTTTTGTACTCAAGTTCTTCACGATTTTCTTCTATTTTTTGGTCAATTTTTTTCATTTCTTCTGTTAATTCTTCGATTGTTTTATCCGCTTCATTTCTAGTTTTTAAAGTCTGTTCAATCTGTTCTTGAGTCATTTCAATCACATATTCTTGTTTTGATTTTTTCTCTAAATCGCTTGTTTCTTTTACTTTTCGATAATCAAAATTGAAAGTGGTTTAGAGTGTTTTTTCCTCCTGCTTAGTCGAATTTTCTAAGTCAAAATCAGCTAAATCAGTTTCTACATAACCAAAATCAACGACTAATTTTTTCCAATCTACCGGAATGTTTTCAACCTGTAAAACATAATAATTATCGTAAATTTTCATCAAATGCGACTTCAATTGTATCTTGTTTTTTTCTTCCGAAACAACCGCTTGAAATTCTCGATTCGTATTTAATTGATCTCCTTCAACTTCAAAAAGAAACTCCCCATAATGACTCGAAGGATTCACTTTTCTCGATAAAACTTGTACATTAATTTCACCAATTTTTTGTGTACTCATTGTGCCAGTCCCACTGTCAATAATTGGACTATCATCGACAAAAATATCTCTTGAAAAGAAGAAAAAGAAATAACCCACAATCGTTAAAATAAAGAGAAAAATATAAAGCCGAGAAGAAATTTTCTCGACTTTTTTACCAAATTTTGATTTACTTCTACTTTTCGATTGGACTTGTTCACGATAATCGAATATCTTTTCTTTTAGTTCTAAAATTTTATCCAAAGTATCCCCCTCTTATTCTTTTTTTGTATCCTTTTAAGAGTAGAAATCCTCCACATTAATGTAATCATCACTAGTTGCTGTCCACTTAAATCCTGTTACTTTCCAAACATTATTTTCGTCTTTTTTCAACTCAACTCGGTTTAAAAATCGTTCAGGAAAAACGTCGCCATCCCCTATTTTTGCCTGTAAACTCAGAAATGCCATAACGCTTGCTTTCCCATTGACTGCATGTAAATCAGTGTAATATTTTTCTGACACAACTTCTTGTACAAGCATATTTGAAGCATGTTGTGTCAACCATCCTGGACGATATTTTTCACTGTTATTATCAATAGTTAACTTCTTGATTTCTGCTAAATTTTTATCGACATTTTCTGTTGTTGTTTGATAATACAGTGTTAAAAAATCAGACGCAACTGCCTGAATAGCTTCTAATTCTCTTTCCGTTCGTGTATCATTTGGCAATCCTTCATAGCTATTTTTTTTGGCTTCTTCTTTGATTTGAGCTGTTGATTCTTTCGTTTTTATTTCCTCTTTCAACGTTTAAATTTGTTGATCTTGACTAGCAGTTTCTTCCTTTTGAATAAAAGGATTAATCAAATAAATAGTTGCTACAATCCCAACTAAAAAACTAATACTAACTAACAATATTTTCTTCCCTAGATTCAATGCAATCACTCCTTATTGTATGCCTAAAACTTCTTTAGGGTCGATTAGATTTCCTCGCGATAAATCCGTTGACTTAGCAATTTCTAAGTGTAAGTGCGGCCCTGTGGAGTCACCAGTACTTCCTATTTTTCCAATGACTTCTCCTTGTTTCACTTTCTGACCAGCTTTCGCAATCAATACTGATTGATGTGCATAGAGACTCACTTTTCCATCATCATGTTGAATAACAATATGATTTCCCCAACTATAATGATACTCAGATCGGATCACTGTTCCAGAAGCAATTGCTTTAATAGAACTACCTGCTGCATTGGCAAAATCAAGCCCTCGATGAAACTCAGAACCACTTGTGAGTGGACTACCTCGCCAACCGAATGGACTTGAAACAACTGGATTATCTACTGGCAAAATGTACGAAGAAGAACCACCTTCAGAACGATTACTTTCAGTATTTTCGATATATTGATAAACTAAATCAGCATAAAACATATTCCCATACGCATAGCGCCAATTTCCTCTAGAATTTGCAATAGGGTTCGTATAAACGACTTTCTTCCCACCTGCTTGTTGGCTCGCAAATTCCGCTCCTGCATCAAAAGAATAACTCTTATTATTCTTACTTAACCAATATAAAAAACCTGCACCATAATTGTAGGATTGAATCACAGCCTTCTTATCTGTAACATTTAAATTTTTCGCAGCTTCTAAACAAGCTTTATAATACAATACCCCTTGTTTGATGGATTGCTCTGGACTCGTAAATGCATTAGGTCCTAAACCTGCACTCTCTGAACTTTGCATAGGGTCTAACCCTTTCCCGCCTGATTCGACCATCATAATTGCCAAAATAAATGGAACTTCATCAGGAATCCCATTTATCTTGGCATATTTTTCGACAATACTTTTTAGTGCTAAAACATCTTCTGAAAGATTTAAATTAGTACTTATTTCGGATTGTTGCTGAGTCTCAGAACCACCTAATAAAACAATGACTGATTGTTGAATATATTCAATCGTCGAAACGGTTATCCCTATTATTCCTCCCCCGACTAAAACAATGACCAAAATTTTCCACTTCCATGAACGAATCATACAGAAGCCTCCATTTGTTGACTGATCTTTTCCGTCCACAGCGCTTGTGCCAAATGTTTTTCTTTTAGTTTTTCTTGCCGACTAGCTAATTGACCAGTCTCTTTCAACTCTAATATTTCATTCCAATCCCCATTTTCTAAATCAGGCAAGAATAAAGCTAACTTAACCCTTTCATCGAATTGAGAGTCTTCTTTCTTCTTTAAATAATCTTGATGGATTTTTCCAATACATTCTCTTCCACGAGTATCATTATTTAGTGCTAAAACAACTTGAACTCTTGGCGCAAGTAGATAATCTTGTAATTTATTGACCGTTGCCCACATGGTTTCTTCCTTCAATCCAGATAAAGATAAAAACCAAGAATTATCTGGTAAAGAGTCTTTAGTCAGTTCATATAATGACATCGACTCAATGGGACTTTCCGTAACATATAACGTGACATCTTGTTTATAGGAACACTCACAACCAAATAAAAAGCCGTAATTCTCCTGACTGTTCAAAGCCACGCCTTTAAAATATTTTCTTTCTAATTCTAATTTATTGGGATTGTTATAGTTAATTCTTTTTTCTAACGGGCGTTCATACGTTCCTTGTACATCTGCACCTACTGGTTTACCAAAATTTCCATAATCTAAGCCGCTAAATCGAAAAATAATATTGTTTCGATTGTCACTAGAAATCAGCTTTCGTTGTGCTAACATATTTATGATTTCTTCAGATAAAAATCGATTTTTTAAGTATTCTTTCCCTTTTTCTGATAACTGATTCGTATCATAGTTACCTGTTTCTGTTAGCTTTTCAAGTGAAAAATCAAGCTTTTTGATTTTAGCTATTTTCTTCTCTTTTTCATTCCATTTCTGATTAAATTTTTGTTGCACACGTTGATATTTTTGAAAATCTAACAATGATTGAACAACTTGTTCATAAGGCTCGTTAAAAAATTGCATAGCAAAATCAATCGAATTGTTCCAAGAGGTAAGTCCTTTAGAATACCAATTGACCACACCCGTTTTGATATTCGCACGTAAACTATCATGTACCGTATGTTCTACAAATTTACTACTAACCACATCAAAATCTTCTCCCCTTGCTAACATGTACTTAAACATATTCGTTCGTCTAGCATAAGCAATTTGTTTTTCCGTAAATACATCAATAGCTGAAGGCATTTTCTTCCACTCCTTTAGCACTTTTTAAGCAAAAGCTGAAAAAATTAAACGTAATAAAAAAATGAAAAGAACAACGAAGAAAAGTTTTTTGCTTCGTGTTCTTTCCATTTTTTCAACGGGTCTTCCCCAAGTAATCAACTTTCCAAGATCAATCGCTTTTTTTACCCCTTTTTTTATCTTCTTTGATTTTAATTTTATTTTTGGAGTTGCCATATTATAATCCTCCATCGAATAATTTCTTTTCAATATCTGTTAAATCGAATTGAAATTTGATATTTTGTGCGCCCTTAATATTTAAAAGAACATCTCTTTCTTCAAATTTCACAATATCATCAATATCATATTTGCTTAATTGCGCACCAAATACCTTTTCTAAGAGGTTACGTGAAGATTCATCTTGTTTGAAAATAAAACGATAAGTCGATAATTTAAAGAGTTTAGAAACAACTGTTGATATAGCGCCCATACGCCCTGTATCAGGTGAGTAATCAGGAAAGGCGTCTGGAGATATCATGAAAGATATAAGTCTGCCCTATCAACAATTTACGCCCTTCTCGACTATATTTATCTAATTGATTAATCAGTTCTAAGTTACCTGTACGAATTGGATTATGAAATTCATCAGAAGTAATATTGGTATAAACGAGTTCATCGACTCTTTTTTGTTTTCGATCAAATAAATATTTTTCCCTCTGCCCAACACGTACAGCTTCACTGAAAGCTGCCGTATATAAGTTGTAGTATTGTGCATTGTAAGTAGAAGTATCACTTTTGTTTAATTTATCCATATCAAACGTAACAAACTGTTTATCTTTAAAATCAAAAACAGATTTTTGATTGAAAATATCTCCTGCGTCAGAAATAAACGATTCCATACTTTCAATCAATTTATAAAGCTCTTTTTTTTCAAACGGTTCGGATTCTTCGTTATATCTTTTTTTAATATAAGTTAATAGATCACCATAGATAGGATATTGTTCAGGTTCATACTGTGTAATACGTTGAATATCCAAACGGTTCTTATCTATATAATCAAGATATCCCTCATTGAAATATCGTTTTGCTTTACTCATAGTGACACTATTATTCGGTAGATTCGAAGCCATTCCAAAAACTAGACGCATTTTCACTAGATTTGTTTTAAAGGATTCTTCTTCCAACGTCTTTTTCGTTTGCGCATCTACTTCTGAAGCAAAAATTTGACAAGGATTCATCACTGCCTTTCTTCCATCTAAAAATGTTCCACCCATATATTCTGTTAATCGTTTCGTTTCATCAGACATATAAAAACCAAAATGATTGTTATTCATTTCAATCGCTTGTTTTGCCATCTTTTTGTCGGCAGTTGTCTTCCCAAACCCTTGACTTCCAATAATCATCGTAGAATATGATTTTCTAAGATTATCTTTATGGAATCGATTAAATGCTACAATTCCTGACCCATACAAGGGATAACCTGTATATAGTCCATCCGGATCAATATGATTGGCATAGTTGAATGCATAGCTTGCGGCTAGAGCTGTTCCTTTGATTTCTTTCCCCTTTCGCCTTACAAACTCATGTCCTCGTTTATGAGAAACAAAAGTAGCCTTAAACTGGCGTTCATGTTCATCCAAAAAACAAGACGCTTGAAATTGCGATTTTTTCAATTTACGGTGTACTTCTTGTTCTCTAGCATCTAATTCTTCAATAGTAGATTCACAAAGAATATAACGAACATGAATTTCCTTTAACAATTCTGTAGAATCAAGAACATGTTCGACTGTATCATTTAATTTTTGATATTCTTTGATTGCTTTCTTCCTCGAAATCTTATCTTTGGAACTCTCTATACGATCTTCATATTCTCCCAAGCTACGATTTAAATTTTGTTCTACCATCGGATTAGAAATATCAATCGTATGAATATCCACAGTAGTTGTGACATTCTTCATTAAAAAAACTCTTTCTCCCCAAAAATTAGGATTATTTTTAGGTCGATAAACAGTTAAATTTAACGTGCGTATATATCCGTCTGAAATTTGCAAATCCTTAGAAGAACATGGACGAATCCCTCCTAATGGTTGAATTTGTCCAATAAAAATGGGATCATACCCTTTTTTATCGACAATTTTTTGGATCGCAGGATCTCGTCCTGTTTTATCAGTTTGTTGATAGGGAATCCCTAAAGGCAACGGTGATAATGGATTATATCTTCGAAAAAGCAACTTGATTTTCTGCGCCAGCGTCATTGGTAATACTCGAAAATTTTGACTCTGAGCAGTTCTTATCTCCTGGTCAACTTCTTCTAAAGATTCCTCATCTTCGCCAAAAACTTGAAGATACACCGTATCAATCAGACGATTGTTATCTAAATATTCTAAGGTTTCCAATGATTTTTTTTGTTCATTTTGAACAGATTTAGGAACTGCACGCATTTTGAATCGCCGTTTCGCATAATCAATATTTTCAGACATATCTAATGGAAAACTCGTAAATATAAATTTGATATCTGAATGAATAGATCGTAAAAATTGCAAAAAGCTATCTAGGGCTTCTTGCTGTTGTTGCAAACTACCTCTTCGAGCAGAAGCGTCCTCGATTCGATAAAAATTCGTTACTCCCTTATCCAGTGCAATACACTCTTCAGAGATTAATCTACGAAAAGGCAAAAATTTCAACACCGTTTTTTCATTTTTGATTTTTTTTACTTTAGATTTCTCTTTTCTTTTATTTTTAGTTTCTGGTTCATGTACTGGCTCTGCAAGTAATTTATCGGCATCAATCACAAATAATCCTCCCCTTCAATCATTGAATCTTCTTTTGCTACTTCTTCTTCCGTTCCCATGACCATATCAATTCGTTCTTCCACATTGAAATCAATCCGATCAATCGAATGATAGGTTTCTCGATTATTTGTTAGGATAAAATATAAACGATGGTAGTTTTTCAATTGCTTATTTCCAAAACTAGGAAATAGCCAAAAAATTCCCATCAAATTCACAAAAAGAAAAGCGAAAGTACTTAGTGGTCGATAAGTTCTTTCTTGTAATCCAGTTGCTAACTGAAAAATAATAAACATACAAACGGCATCTTGAGCTAAGATTTTCCCTACAAATTTTGCTTTTGTAAAAATTTCTTCTTGAATGTCATGTCGCAAATTCTTTCACCTCAAATTAAAAAAGAGAGAATATCATACGATTCTCTCTTACTCATTATGATTGTCATTTTCTTGATTTTTCCTTTCTTTTAACCAGTCACGTACATCTTGACCAAACTCCTTATTTCTATTGTATCTATCTACCTGTTGACCAATATAGCTTTTCCCTTGATTTTCATATTTTGAACGATGAATCACTTGATTCATACGTTTCTTAAATGGATTAGGAGTTTCCGGAGACGTCGTATTTGTATCTTGTGAATCAGAAACTGAAAACTCATTTTTCTTCGTCGAATTTGAAAAGTCCGATTGGTTAGAATGAGACGAATCATTCGCTTTATTCTTATTTGAATCAGAACTTTCTGTTTTATTTTGGTTGTTTTTTGAAGTGTTTTTATCATTTTCAACGTCATCTTCTTGATTAGTTGAAGAAGTAAATCCATTGTTTTTATCTGACTCATTTTTATCTTTTGATTCATCAACCGTCTCTTCAGTATCTGAAGACTCAGAAAAATCATTTGTAGTATTTTTAGGCTCTTCTTCATTTAAAGTATCTTCATCAGTTTCTTTATCTTGGATACTTCCTGAAGACTCATCCTCTGATACATTTTCATTTTCTGTATTTTCATCTGGTATATCTTCTAATGAATCGCCATTATCTTCAGATTCTTCTTCATTTACCGAGTCATGGGTATCCATTTCATTTTTCTCTGTTTCAGTAGTTTCGTTTGATTCGTTTTCTGGTTTTTCATCATTTTCGTGATTCGTTTCTGGGTCTTGCTCATTTTCTTCTTTATGATTTTTTTCCTCTTCCATTTCAGAGTTCACACCGTTATCTTCGCTATTTTTCTTTCCATCAGAAAATAGACCTGAAAGTAATCCAGCAGTACGAACAGTACTATTAGCTACACCTTCTACTGTTCCTTTCGCTAAACCAGTTGAATCTTTAATAGCTTTTGCACCACCTGCAGTCATTAAAAAGGCACCTGCAGTTGATAATCCTGCATCAATTCCTAATGTCTTTTGAATAATTGCTGGTCCATCATAAATAAACCATGCACCTGCAATCAATCCAAAAATCTTAGTTAAATAAGAAACATCTGGTTGTTGGAATATATACGTGTTCCAGTTGATAAACACGTAATACATCGTAAAAATAGATAGTAATAAAATAAAGCCTCCTAAGAGACTCATCAATGCCATTTTTAATTTCTTAATGTCTCGAATACTAAAAAAGGCGATCACATTTGCCCAAATATAATCAAACGCCATTTCGATAGAGACTCGACAAGCTCTTAAAATGGAAATAATCATCGCAAAACTTAATGCTAATAACGTACCAATAGTAGCTACCCAATCGACACGCCATCGATAATACGTTTCTGCAAATAGTTTTTTTGTGATCCAACCAAAAATCCCACCACCACCATCTTCTAGTTCAACCACTTCTTTTCCTTCGCCCCCTTTTTTATCAACCAATTTATTTTTTAAGGGATCTCCATTATCTCCATCTGGAGCTTCTAATACTTTTTCGTTGATATCAAAATTATCTCGATCTTTTAAATAATTCGGGGGATCTGGAGTAGTGGTTGTCCATCCATTATCTGCTAAAACATAGACATCGGTCAGATTGTCTTTAAATGTTTTAAATCCTAATTCTCCTTGTTCTACCTTTAAAGAATCTGTCGTAGAATTAACAATCTTAATGCCATCTCTCATCATGCCTGGTAACATCAACGTGATAATTAACATCATTAAGAAGTTTAAAGGTACTTCTCTTGTTTCGGAAGTTTTCCCAAAAAATAAAACAGCACCAATTAATAATATGCTGATTCCTAAACCAAATTTTTGGAAATTCCCCAATGTACCAAATAATCCTTTATCACCCATAGATTCCGTATTGTAAAAACCTAAGAATTTGGTTGTTTCATACAAAATACCACTAATATGGTCTACTACCCAAAGTAAAACAGAAACAATCCAATCTAAAAAAGAGCGTGCAATATCTCTAATCATCCCACTAATATGGAGGTAATCATTAAACTTGGTTAGAATATCTAATAGCTGTTCATTGCTCATAAATGACCACCTTGCCATTCTTTAAATTGTTGAATACACAAGTTCAATAATTTTTCGTCTCCGTTAGACACTAAGAATGAAAATAAGGAATCTAATGTTCCTTCTGCCACGATTTGATTAAATTCATTAAATGCTTCTGGAACATTAAAAAGAGAACCTTTCACTAATTGACGAATCTTGCGAATCTGATCCTTTGAAAAAACCTCAGAGATACTTCGCTTACGAATCTCTGCATGATAAATCTTTTCTAATGCTCTCGCCTTCTTTTCCTTCATATTTAATTCTTTTTGTTCTTGTGTACCTAAATCCTTAATTGATTGAATAGCCATTGGCGTTTCCTCCCTTCTCTTTGGTTTTTGATAAACTGGAATATCAGGAATAATTTTTTCTTCCTCCACCTGATATTCTTGAATTTCTTCAGGCTCTAATGACCAAGCTAAATCCCTTAACTCTACTGCCATAAATTCATTATTGACAGGTATTTCATCCCATGATACTTTTTCCATTTTCCGAAATTCATAAAAGGGAATCATATGAGTATCATTCTGACGTGTATTATAAATAGGATACTGATAAATCGGTTTTCCTTGTAAATCAGTATGTTTGTTTCCTCGCAAAATAATCGATTCCCCAATTTGTGTTCGTTCTAATTCAAAAGAAGCCATCAAATCAATTCTTTCAGAACTTTCTGTTTCTGTTGATTCAATAGACAGAGGGCTTCTATGCCTTGTTTTAGAGTAATTCGAGCGTTTACCCAAACGTCCTGCAATATATTGATTGGTTTTATCTGAAGCTGTACGAATATAGGTCAGAATCCCTGTACTACCAATAATCGTATCTTTCGTATCTTCACTATAAAGCATGGATAATTGTTGTAAATCTTGTAATACCAAATGTAAAAACAAGTGTCGACTTAATCCAGACGTCCATTTTCTTGATAAATCTCGAATTGGAACACCTAAGTTTCCCCCTTCTTCTAAAATAAAATGAACATCCCGATAACATTGCGATGAAGTCTCTAAATTACAACGATTCAGTAATACTTGATAAATTTGATCGAGATACATCACACCTAAATCATTATTAGAAGAATCTGCGTCACTCATCACAATGAAAACTGCGGTTGGCTGTTCTCGGTCAAATCCAATCAGTTCCATATCAAATCCATCATCAAAAGCGGTCATTTTCGCATTGGCAGACATAATAAAAGGCTCTAAGTCGCCGTCAAAATGAGTAATAATATTTCCTAATGTGACGTGAGCAGGAGCAGAAGCCATGATTGCGTCATAGAACCGAGCTGCGGGGTGTTCTCTAGGTAATTCTCCAAAGAATACGTCTAGCTCACTTTTTCCATCATAGTCAGCCAAAAGCTTCGCTAAATGTTCCTCAGAAGTCGCATATTTTTTCAAAAAATCATGACTTTTTTCTTTAATACGTCTCTTTTGCATTTCATTTACTACTGTATAAATCGTATAAGGATTTACTTTTAATGTTTCCCCACGATCGTATTCTTGATCTGCTAATGCCATCCCTACTGATTTAAATAAATTACGACAAGCTTTCGTCCAAAAACCACCATCTTTTCCCTCATTTACTTCTTTAAAATACATATGAGCAATTTGACTAATCATTTTTTCTGCATTTGCCAATTGCTTTTCTGCTTGAATAGAGAGATTCAGTGCCTGATCTTCATGCCCTTTTTCTTTTTCTTGAATGGATTCCTCCCTTAGACGTTTATAATGCTTATAATAATGATTAAAGACCCCTAAAACTGGCATTGGATCAGAGTAAAATTGATTGACCGTATTTGCCACTCTTATACGATAACCACGTCTTTTTAGCGTTTTGTACCATTTACGGGGTTCGTCTCCTTTAGTGGCTGTCATTACAAAAGAAGCACGATTAGCAATCAGTCTAGCTCTTGTTAAGATATCAATGAAAGGATCAACAAAATAAATTCCTTTCCCTTGTCGTGTCCCTGCCAATGTAATAGAGTCCGAATCACTAGTGTCTACATAATAATAAAAGCGATTCAATCGTCTATCTTCTTCTGTTTGCGGTTTTCTTCCCACAGGATAACCAGGTTTACCATCAAAAAAGTCGTCCTTGTCAGTGTTCATATGAACAGGTACAAGCTCGTATTGTTTGTCCATATTTTCTACTGTTTCAAATTGCATTGTGCCTTGAACAAGGTCTTCTTCTAATGGGCGAAACGACGTATATAGCTGATAGCTCACTTTGGCTAATACAGCAATATCAATGACAGATAAAATCATATACATTAAAAGGTTAGAAAAAATGGAGTGAATAATTCTTATCTTCCAAAGTGAAAGTACCTCAAAATCCCATAAGGATTGACTGGTTAGCGCAAAGAAATTTTCTACAAGCCACACTTCTAAAATCAGTAAACAAAAATAAGCAATAATCGATCCACTAACCAGCAATTTTTTATTCGATAAAAAGCGTAGTGGATTTTGTTTTCCTTTTTGATAATTTTTTTTCTGTGATTTACTCACTTCTTTTTTTCGCTTCATGAGCTTTCACTTTCCTCTATACCTAAATTTTTAAATTTACGTTCCCAAATTTCTTGATTGGTCGTGTCTTTTTCTGATTTATAATAGTCAACCATTTCTTTATAAATAGATGCTGTGTCAATCAGTTCTTCTAGGTTTTTATCCTTTAGCTGATTTTGTATTTCTTTTGCAGCATTAATATCTTGGTCTTGTAAATAAGCAATCGCTATTTTTTTAGATAATGTTTTACTTTGAATTTTTTTATTGATTAATTCTGCTTCTCTTTTGTTTCCTAACTCTAAGAAAGCAATCGCCAACATCATTTTTCGTTCATCAGTTAAGCGAGAAACATCTGCTTTTACTACTTTTGCCCATTCTTGATGATTAAATGCCAACTCAAATGCCCCTATTTCCGTTGGATATTTTTCTTCATATTCTTCTAACTTTTTGAAAGCATGATTTTGAGCTAAAAAATCCGCAATCTCTTCTTGACGTGAAGGAACTTTTTCCGCAATTTCTAAATAGTTATCCAATGTAATTTCTGTCTCTTTATTAAAATGGTCACCAGATACAATGATTTGATTACTTTTATCCGTATTGAAAAAAGTCTTTTTCACTCCAACCCCTATACCTAAAACCAAAAAGAAGAAAAGAAAAATAAGACCAATGCGTTTCAGCATTGGTCTCATTTTTTCTGAATGAAATTCTACTTTCTTTAATTTAGGGAAAGAAATCTTAGGATACTCTCTCTTGATTACTTTTGAACTTGAATTACTTTTGAGATTAGAATCATCAGCTTCAGAAATTGGCTCATCATGTATAGCTTGCCAAATTTCGTCTTTTTTTAATTCTGTAATGCTTTTATTTTTAACTAATAATTCTAACTTTTCTTTTAAATCTTCTTCAAAAGTCTGTAAATGTTTCTTTTTATGATAGGTTCCTTGATAAATCGGCTCTCCTTCCACGATTAATAGCTGAAACTTAATGTATTCTCCAGCTTTCATTGCTTCAGTGATTTCAAGAAACTCATCATAAGAAAATAAGGTCATTGGCGGTTGATTTTCAAAAACAGAGATATTCGTCGTTAGAATCTCCACTTCTACAGCCATCATCTATCCTCCAATCCAACCCCATACTGTATTTCTAATCCAATCAAAGTTTACGATAACAATTGCTCCTACAAATGCACCAAACGCAATACGTTTTGCCCACTGAGCAAGCTCCATTCCAAAAAATCGGCAAGCTCCATAAATTAACAAAACAATCCCTAATCCAATATTAGCATAATTTTTGAACTCACCACCTAACCCTGTTTCAACGTCTTTCAACGTTCCTTGTACATCAGCAAACACAGGATGGGCTTGAGAAAAATCTACCCATGCTAAACCTAAAAACATTTGAAGAGAAGCCACCAAACGTTTCACTTGATTATTTATTTTATTTACCATATTGAATTCCTCCTTGATTATTTTGTCTTCTTTTAATCTCTTTATCGATAATTTCATCAATACATTCCATGTTTTCATTGAGATAAAGCTCATGTTGTTGGTTCAACCACGTGTCGTAATCAACATTTTTTAGTGTCATAATTTGTTGTACACGTTTTTTTAACATGTTTTGTTCTGATTTTGTTTTCTTTGCCATTTTTATCTCTCCTAACTCGTTTCATGTATTATTTTAGGGGTTATTAATTTGAATGGAACTTCTAAGCGTAACAAGAAATCTCGCTCATGAAAGAAATATTTTGTAGGAACTCGTTTAACATAGTGTTTTTTGACCCCATATTCTTCATAGCGATAGCCATGTACTTGAAATGTCTGATTTAATTCCAGTTGAGGTTTAACAACCACGTAATAATCAAAATCAAAGAGCATTTCTAATCGTGTTTGTATGGATACGACAATTTCACTATCTAATTCCCATAAAGCTATTTTTTCATTTTCAGCTTCTTCTTGAGTAGAAAAACTTTTTATCCACGCTTTTTGAGAAGAGTTCCATTGATACCCTGATCGATAAAGTTTCCCTTTGATTGAATAACTATTTTTTACTACTACATATAGTGAAATTTCAGACTGTTCAATATTCCATGTTGAAAATTCTCCACAATTTTCAACGATATCATTAATACATCCTGTTCCTGCTAATTCGATCAATTCATCTAATGAAAAAAAGCCACTTGATATAGCAGCTTCCATTAATTCTTGATAAATTGGATAAACTCCTTTGGAGTCGTCAAACAGTTCATTATTAATTTCTTCAATGTGACAAGCTAAGCAATATAAACCTGTTAAACATTGTTCAATTGGTTTTCTAGTTAAATTATTGATCTCTATTGTTCGTTCAAAAGAATGATAACGACCATTTCTTGATTTTAATTCCTTTAATAGAACTGAAATCAAAAAATATTTATATGCTTCAGCATTTTCAAAGATTCGATCAATAATCTCTATAAACGCTGTTTTTATCGCTAATTCTTTTTCGTTCATAAAAAATCCTTTCTGGTGGTGCTCTCACCCAATAGTTTTGCATATTATTCTCCGTAACAAAAAAAGCATAAATCCTAAGATCTATGCTTTACTTTGAATAGTTGATTTCCTACTTTTTTTATTATTAATTTCATTTGCCTTAGAGCAGGCAGATAAACACCTAAAATAGAAAAACCAAAAACGATATAAGTTATTCTAGCAAATATTGAAACCTCAAAAAAATTCACTAGATTCGCTAGAATAAATGATACAGAAAAGAAAAAATAAATCATTTGGCATTCTAGACTTGTCTTAAAAATAAAACGGCTCTCTACAAATATAATCAGCAGTAAAAAAACTAAAAAGAAAGGAGAGAAACAATTACTTATTTCATTCATTTTCTTCAGCTCCTTTAACAGACACTCTCATGACTTCTGATTTTACGGTTGGCCTTTGAAATCCTGTAGTGATTTTTAAAGGATATGGTGACCATTTAACTTTATAAATGAAAATAGTCACTTCCTCTGTTATAAGTGTTGATAAATATCTTGATTCGATTGTTCTTTCAGTCAATTCTAATTTATCTAGTATCGTATTTGAAAGGTGTTTTGGAAAATATTTTTCTCTATGGTTCAGTCCATATCGTATATTGGTATCAAGCAAATCAATTCCTTCCATTTTTAACTTATTAACTAATTCTTCATCATGTATTCGAGTATATTGCCGATACATAGTATATAAGCAATACGAAATCAATAATCCGCTAATCGATTTTATTAAATCGTCTGTACTTAGTACGAATAAACCAAACAAACCAATCCCATAAAATCGTCCAAAAGCCTCTGTACATTTTTTTAACATGCTTTTTAGTGAACCACCTAAATACCAAGAAAAAAAGCAATACACTAGTAGAATTGCTACAAGTAGGTGTAACATTGTCTCCACAATTTCTTGCAATGTAACGCCGTTTACATTTGATAGTTGGAAACTAGTCATTGAAAATTCTTTCAGTTGTTGCCAACCTAAATAACAGCAATAAAAATAACTAGCTACTAAACTTAGTTTGAGTAAGGCAAGTAGCCATTTTCTCATAACTAAAAATTGATACTGCCACTTCCAGTCCGTATACATTCTCACACCTCTTTTTCAATTAGTGCATTCTTAGCACTTTCAAGTGCTTTTATGGCTTCATTCACTTGTTCTTGTGTAGCATTTTCATTGCTAAACACACTATTAGAAGTCTTCAAGGCTTCTTGTAAATTAGCCCATGATTCTGGTGTATACTTTTCTTCTTGAAGTACTGAAACCATATCAATCATTGATTTCAATGTTGTTTTATCTGCTTTTTTCACTAGATTTTGTTTTGCTTGGTTTAGATCATCGATTTGTTTTTGTACTTCTTCTTGCGTGACATCTTCTTTTTTAGCCAATTCTTTTGATTGATTTAGGATAATTTCAAATGACATAAAAGAGTCACTCGTATAGTCTTCATAATTCAGAGAATCACATTCTTCAATCAAACGGTTTAAATAAACCAAGCTTAAATCTGGTTCATCAATTTTCTTCAATGAAGCAAATGTACTCTTGAGATTGTTATAGGCTTGGTTCACATCGTCTTGAGTGGCATCTTTATTGTTCAAGACAGCTTCACTCTCACCGATTGCTTCATCTAACACTTGAAGAGATTCAACAGTATAAATTTGTCGATCAACTTGTTTAGTCTTTTCTAACAATGCCTGTAATTCCGTTTTATCTCCACGTTTCACTAATTGATCCATCGCATGATTTAATTCAGATACTTGGGAATCTATATCTTGTTGTGTCAATTCTGGTTCATTATATACAGCTAATGCTTGCGCATATACTCGATTAAAGTTTTCAACTGAAGCAGTAGTATATAGTTCTAAATTAATCGACTGTGCTTTTTCAATTGCTTCAGCTAATGAAACTTTATTGCCTTTAGGAACTAATGAATTAATGGCTTGTTGAACACGCATAGTTTGAGCATTTACTTCGCTTTGACTAGAATTTTGAGCATTTAGCATTTGTTGTCCAATACTGATTTCTGTTTGTAAAGCTTGATAGCTAGCAGATAGATAAGCTGAACCATCAATATTTTCAGCAGAAAAAAGAACCTGTTGCAATGCTTGATAATCAACTACTTCCACTGGTGGCACAGGTGTAGGTTCAGGTTGTGGATTATCTGGCTTCACAATTGGTTCTTCTATTGGCTTATTGGATTCAAGTTTATCATTTGACTGCTTATCGTCTTCTACTTTATTGATTATTGGCTTTGTATCATCCTTTTTATAAGGGATATTTAACCAATTCATACCTGTAGAGTTTAATAAATTTGTTCTTGCTTCTTCTTGTTTTTTGGCTTCCTCTTTCTTGTTAGATAAAACTTGTGAAACGTGAGAGATTTCTTGTAATTCTTGACGTGTTAAATTAGGAGAACTACTTTCAGCAGAATAACTAATTCCTGCCCTGTCATATAGATTGGAAACCGATTCTTCAGTGCTATTTTCAAATTTAGTAGTTTCTTTTCCCTTATTTTTCTTCGTTTCTCTATTTCTAGTTGTTTTCTTTTCTGATTTCTTTACAATACTAGAACTAGCTGGTTCCTTTGTATCTTGTTCAGTAGAGCAACCTCTGAACCTCCCACGATTAAAATCGCAGGGTTCTGAGTCCTTACGGACTTAAAACCCGTTGACAATAATGTAGTTTCCTCTTGCCTGAGATACGGGATAACGAAGAAGTCGCCATTCAGCGATATAACTGCGCTAACCTAATAATTCGGTTCATGGATAAACAAAGTATCGGCTCTCATAGGATTCTCCTGATACCGAGTCTATCCACACAGGAACAAGAGTCTATAATGAACAAACTTAGGCTATACAAGTTTGTAACTTGTATAATGTGCTTAACGTTTGTTCTGTTCTTACTAGAACTTCGGGAACTTTTGCCCCAAGCGCTAACCTTCTCTTCTCAGACAAGGATTTTATAGTTGCACGAATAAAGAAGCGTGCACCGATATTGTAACTAGCATTTAAGTCTGCGTGATATTTCTTCCCTTCGGGAAACTCACAAAGGTCTTTACGATTAGAACGAGAGACTTTTCCAGTTCCATCATAAGCATACATGGAAGTTCCTCTGGCTAATACACGTGAAATTCTCATTCCTAAGTAGTGAGCCATTTCTGTCACTTTATTTTGAATCCCCGTCTTTCTCCAATAATGAAGTTTAAAACGTAGTCTTCTTGCGCCGTAAAATCCTTTTGGTATACGCATTTGACCTAAATACTCGAATACTATCGTATTAACGTTATATTTAGTCGCAAATTCTATGATTTGATGAGCTGTGTCATTCATCATTTGTCTTTGTAAACCTTTGATTCTATTCCAATAACGAGGACACTTTGCTCCTCTAGTTTGACGTTGTGCTTTTTTCAGTTGATTCGTTAAATGAAATAGGTGGTCTTTTTCTTTAGACTGCTTAATAAACAAGCGGTCTAAGACAGTTCCATCACTTTCCATTACACAACACATGGCACTATTTGTCAGACCGAGGTCAATCGCTAGAATGCAAGTATCACTTTCTTTAAGTTTATGGAGTTTGATCTCTTTCTCATAAGCAAATGACAAGAAATATTTACTACCACGTTTGATTAACTTAGGATTACACTGTTTCCAGTCTGTAATTCCTCGTCTAATTAAATCAGTTTTAGCACTCACTACTACTTTCTCCCAAACCCAATCATTATTTTTGTAAATCTTGATTTCATAGCCTTCGGCTATCTGCTTATACATGTTTCCTTTATAAAATACTGGGAAATCATTATGCTCGAATTGTGGAGTAGGTGCTTTTTTTGTGAACTTTTTGTTATTGTCAATTGCTTCTAATCGTTCTTTTTCCCAATTAAGGTAATTTGAACGCCAAGAAGACCATTTTCCATAAGCAGAAGCGATTGTGGCACGTCTAAAATAAGAGGGATATTTAGGGAACAACATGTTAAAATCCTCATATTTTGGTTGAGGATTTTTCGCTGTATGATGAATCAATTTCTCAACAACATTCGTTGTTGTCTTTATACTTTCATCATAGGTAAGCGGAAATTCTTGAAACATTACTTTCAGGATATAAGTTAACGCCTGATTGTAAATCTCATACGTTTTGTCTAATGATGTTGTATGACTTACGATTTTTTCGCTAACCATTTTTATTCTGTTATTTTTGTTGTCTCCCATCGTTCTCACCTCATTTCTTCTTCTGATTTCGAATGTATTGACGTATTTGTTCCCCGGTTTGTTCTGAAACCGTAGCTACGAAGTAGCTAGGATTCCATAAGTGCCCACCCCATAATTTAGCTTTTAATTCTGGATGTGCTATGAACATTCGACGAGCAGATACACCTTTCAGCGCCTTTACCATGTTCGGTATATAGTGCTGTGGTTTACATTCGATTAACAGATGGATATGGTCTTTGTCTGTCTCCATCTCTGAGATAGTAAACTCGTGTTCACTTGCAATATCATACAAGATTTTCTTAACCGATTTTTCTATTTCCCCAGTCAGTACATCGTGTCGGTATTTTACACACCAAACGACATGATACTGAATCGAGTAGACATAGCCACGTCCCTTATAGACGTCCGCCATATTCCTCACCTCTGAATACATTTTACCATAATCCGTGATACATACATTCAGATAAAAGGACTAAATATAACGTTTAACGCTATTATACAAACGCTATACGTTTACATTGAAGTGTAAGAACATTTCTACATTATTTCGTTTTAATCGTGATTTGGAGGTTGTCGTTCACATAGGCTCGCTAATTCCTATGCAGTTCTCTGATGAACTTCTTACGTTTTCACGTAAGCACAGACTATATCTTATCCGTTGGCTTTACCCAGTACGGCGAAACCACTTCCACACGCTTGTGTGTACTTCCCTCAAGAGGAATAGTCGTTGAACCTTCCTATTTCTAGGCTTGGCTGCTGGTTGCCCATTGTAAAAGCACTTAGGATTTAACCTTATGCTATCCTGCTTATTTTTTCTGCCAGTTTCGCAACCGTCACGCTTGGGTTTGGTTATCCCTACGTTGTGGTTAAGCAGGCTTTAGGGGGTTCTAGCAATTCAGTTTCTTCGTAGGACGGATTGTACCGCCACTATATGCAGATTTCTCTACATACTGAATACATGTTGGGCTTCCAACCCAACGGGTGCTAACTCATGACTAAAGTCACGAGAGTGCGCACCCTAATCATTCAATAAAGCTAATGAACACAAACTAACCATTGCAATGCCTACGACACTACCACCAATGAATTTAGTTCTTTGTTCTTTATTCATTGCACTCTTCCTTTCTAATATATTTATTTACTTCTTCCGTAAAAGCTTGGCGATCGATTCCAAAATTTAATGCCCCACTTCTTGACTGAAGAACCCTCAATATAGGAATTTCTTGAACAATCCTTCTCTCATTATTTAAAATA
>k87-821925_pt1 | contig 23726 bp, 17 predicted proteins | sample MGYA00084031_6733416 | MGnify analysis MGYA00084031
CATGCGATATCGAACGGTATCCTCTGCGTACAGATCTGCGATGGAACCCGCATCCTGCTGATTGACGTTCGCATACTCCCCGTTGATGTCATAGATGATCTGGCCGATCCGTGCGCCGCTCTGGTCCGCGACACGCTTAATGACAGACACCGTCTGTTTCACCATGTTGGACTTCCCGGTTCGTGTCATGCCAAGGACTGCTGTGCGGCGAGCCAGGAAGTCGGACGGCTGAATGTAAACGGGAACCAGTTCGGCTTTATCTCGACGGTGAAGTCGCGCCGTCGACGTGTACCGGACAGTACCAATTCTAAACGGCGCCACTTCACGTCCCAGCCCGAGGCGCGCGGCCTCCTCCTGCGCGGCTCGCTTCCTGAGGGGATCGACATAGTTGACGATCGTTGTCAGCGCTTTCCCTCGAGGACGGTACACATTCAGACGAGCTGCTGAGGCGAATGATTCGAGATCACTGCCAAGCCACAGGTCATTGTCATGAAAGTAGAAAGTTCCTAGAATCCTGCACTCGAGGCCACTGAACTGCATTTCGTTGAGGGTGATGGAATCAAGGCCACCGGTCTCGCCGTTCGGGAACGTGCTCTCCTGATCCTTGAAGTAGTCGATTTTCGCTCGCACGAGATCATCGTCTTGCGGCAGTCTAGCTGGGCCTGTGACGCGAAGAAGCAGCACTTCTTGATCGCTTTCGGGAACCTGGGCGAACTCGCGTGGATCGAATGAGGCTGCCACGAGGAAGCAGTTGTGAGGGATGCCGAGTGCTCTGGCTTTCCACAAGTCGTTGGTCATGACGCGGGCGGTATCATAACTGATCTCGAATATCCAGCCGACAAAGTTCTCGGGCTGTACAAGTGCAGCTAGTGGGTGGTCTTGGAGCACCTGGTTGACGCCGGTGCCCAAAACGCGGTCGCCCTGGACTACCAGGGCCGAAAACGGGATACCGCCGCGGGCGACGTGGTCGGCGGAGAGCTCAACCGCGCGTCGAACATGGTCGATCAGAACCGGATCGTCTAGGGCGGCTGAAGGCGTGGTCGGTGAGGAGGCGGCCGGATCCGCCGAGTCTGGCTGTTGAGAACGCTGCGGAACGGTGGAGGTCGATGCGGGCCGCTGACTGTGGGAAGCCATCACGCTCTCCAAACAGATGTATGTACGTGCAGATTCTTGGGAAGAGATATTGCATGTACATGTATCTTTCTGTCAAGGGAGCGTGGACGTGAGGATGGGCGGTCCCGGGCGGGCACCCGGGACCGGCGTGTCAGCGCTGCCTCGTTACGAGAACAGTCGTCACCAGGACAGAAGGGGGGAGCGGTCGAGATCCGCAGCGACTGGTGGGGTTTGGGGAGTTGATACCTGGGGAGTGCGGTCGGCCTCGTGCTGGAGAAGCCACTGTTTGATCTCCACACCCCACCGGAACCCGCCCAGCGTGCCGTCCTGCCGCAGGACACGGTGGCATGGCACGAACAGCGCCGCCGCGTTACGGGCGCAGGCCTGCGCCGCCGCTCGGACCGCCCGCGGGCGGCCGGTCAGCGCCGCGTACTCGGTGTAGGTGACGGGCTGACCCGCCGGAATCTTCCGCAGCACCTGCCAGGCCAGTGAGATGTACTCCCCGCTGCGTTGCCTGACCGGGACGGAATCGATCGCCGTGAAATCGCCATCCAGATAGCGTCGGACGGCCGCGGTGAACACCCCCAGATCGGAATGCGGGCGCGGCTCGTCGAGGGGACGCAGCGTGGGGTGGATCAGCCGCAGCAGATCGACGACGTCCGTCGTCCAGCCGCTGGCGAGGACCGCCTCATCGGTCGCGAGGACGGTGAACGGGCCGATCGGCGTACCGATCGTCGCGCTGTGGACGGCGGGCCGGTGGTACGTGGGCATGATGTCGGGCCTTTCACATGGGAGTGGGTATCGGGCTTCAGGCGTGCCGCCACAGGCGGATCGTGGCGTAGGAACGCCACGGCCTCCACCGCTCGGCGTGCTCTGTGAGGGCCGTCGGGTCACCGGGAAGCCCAAGCGCCATCGCGCCCCGGCGTACCCCCAGATCCTTCGCGAGGAAGGCGTCCGGATCGCCCAAGGCGCGCATCGCCAGGTAGGAGGCGGTCCACGGGCCGATACCGGGGATTCGGAGCAGACGATGCCGGGTTTCGACCCGGTCTGCGGCGCTGTCGAGTGTGATGTCGCCCGCCGCCACCGCCTCCGCTATCACGCGGAGGGTGTGGCGCCGGGAAGCCGGCAAGGGGAACAGGTCATCATCCGCCTTGCAGACCGCCTCCGGAGTGGGGAACAGATGAGTGAGGCCGCCGTCGGGTTCGGGGAGCGGGTCACCTAGCTCGGCCACGATCCGGCCGAGGACCTTCCGGGCCGACGCCACGGACACCTGCTGCCCCACCACGCCCCGGCAGGCCATTTCGAAACCATCGACGGTACGCGGAACGCGGACCCCCGGACGCTGCGCCACCTCGTCGCTGAACGCAGGATCGCTGGTGAGGACGGCGTCCACCGCCGCAGGATCGTTATCCAGGTCGAGCAGGCGGCGGCAGCGCGCCACCGCCGGGCACAGATCCCGCAGATCCGACAGCCGCAGGTGCGCCCAGAGGAAGTGGTCGGTGGGGTTCTCGGCCGGGGTGAGGGTGACCACGCCGTAGCCGTGGGGGAGCCGCAGAGTGCGTCGGTAGCGGGTGCCGTCGGCCTCCTCCACCCCCGGCAGGGCCCGAAACGCCAGGAAGGCGAACAGACTCTCGATATCCAATGGCGGACGGTACGCCAGGCGAAGCGTGATCGTGGTGCCGTCACCCGTCGCACTCGAACGCCGGTGTGAGCGGCCACCGGCACCCGCCCGCAGCTCACTCGGGGTCCGACCGTAGATCTGGCGCACCGTGTCGTTGAACTGCCGGATGGAGTGGAAACCCGCCGCGAAGGCGACCTCCCCGAAGGGCAGGTCAGTGGTTTCGATGAGGATCCTGGCGGTCTGGGCCCGTTGAGCGCGGGCCAGCGCTAGCGGACCGGTACCGACTTCGCTGGTCAGGATCCGGCCCAGGTGACGCTCGGTGTAGCCGAGCATCCGGGCCAGCCCCGGAACTCCGGCGCGGTCCACCACGCCGTCGGCGATGAGGCGCATGGCACGTGCCGCCACATCACCGCGGACGTGCCACTCCGGGGAGCCGGGAGCGGCATCCGGCCGGCACCGCAGGCAGGCGCGGAAGCCTTCCTGCTGGGCGACCGCGGCGTTGGGGTAGAAGCGGACATGGGACCGCTTCGGGGTCATCGCCGGGCAACTGGGCCGGCAGTAGATGCCGGTGGAGGTGACGGCGGTGACGAACCAACCGTCAAACCGGGTGTCCCGGCTGGCCACCGCGCGATAGCACAGGTCGAAGTCGAGGTCCACCAGTCCGATGCTGGCACCGGTACGACGAAAAAGCTCGCGGGAATCAGACATGAGCTTGCGCCATGGTCGGCGCTGGATCACGGACATGCTTTCAGGCTGCGCCCGTCCGTTTCCTCATGAGAGGCGTTCCTACCATTCATCGTCGATCCCTATGAGCATGGCCGATCGCATCGCGGTTGTCCTGATCGCCTCGGGTGAACGCTCTCGTCAGTCGCCGACGGCGCCGCCGTAGACTGGCCGGCTGTGAGTCTCACTATCGGTATCGTCGGCCTGCCTAACGTCGGCAAGAGCACTCTGTTCAACGCCCTTACCAAGAACCAGGTGCTCGCGGCGAACTATCCGTTCGCCACCATCGAGCCCAATGTGGGTGTGGTCGGCGTACCCGATCCGCGGTTGGACGTGCTGGCCAAGATGTTCAACTCGGCGCGGGTGGTGCCGGCCACCGTGACGTTCGTCGACATCGCCGGCCTGGTGCGGGGCGCGAGTGAGGGGCAAGGGCTGGGGAATAAGTTCCTGGCCAACATCCGGGAAGCCAGCGCGATCTGCCAGGTCATCAGGGTGTTCAAAGACCCCGACGTGACGCATGTGGACGGCCGGATCTCACCCGCCGATGACATCGAGACGATCAACACCGAGCTGATCCTGGCCGATCTGCAGACCATCGACCGGGCACTGCCTCGCTTGGAGAAGGAGGCGCGGGTCAACAAGGAGCGGCAGCCCGTGGCGGAGGCCGTGCGACAGGCTAAGGAAGTCCTCGACAGCGGGCAGACGGTGTTCGCCGCTGGCCTGGATCCCGAGCCGCTGCGGGAGCTGCACCTACTCACCGTCAAGCCGTTCCTCTACGTGTTCAACCTCGACGAGGAGCAGCTCACCGACGGGGCCGTCAAGGATGAGCTTCGCAAGCTCGTCGCCCCGGCCGAGGCGATTTTCTTGGACGCGAAGCTTGAAGCGGAGCTGATCGAGCTCCCCGATGACGAGGCTCAAGAGCTGCTGGAATCGATGGGGCAGTCCGAGTCCGGGTTGAATCAGTTGGCACGGGTCGGGTTCGCCACCCTCGGGTTGCAGACGTTCCTGACGGCGGGACCTAAGGAGGCCCGGGCTTGGACGATCCGGCGAGGCGCCACGGCGCCCGAGGCCGCCGGTGTGATCCACTCCGACTTCCAGCGTGGCTTCATCAAAGCCGAGGTCGTCTCCTATGACGATCTAGTAGCCGCCGGCTCCATGGCGGAGGCGCGGGCCCGCGGCAAGGTGCGGATCGAAGGCAAGGATTACGTCATGGCCGACGGGGACGTCGTGGAGTTCCGGTTCAACGTCTGATCGTTTTGACGCCTTCGTTGATCTTTTTCCGGGGTTTCTAACGGGCGCTCGTCACCTCTGGTGTGGCGAGCGCCGTTCCCGTTTCACCGGGGCGGCGGCGTCGTATCGAGCGGGTACGCGGTGGGCTCGTGCGATGATCGCGCCGACCGGCAAGCGCTTGCCGTCTATTGGCAAGCGCTTGCCGCTTACCGCTCAGCATCCTCCGCCCATCGATGACGCGAGTTAAATGTCACGTTATGTGAATATTTGCTTATTGCAGGTTTCGATACCGCGCTTGTAACGTTTCCGGCCAACCGGGCCACGTGTTGTTGTCGAAGTCACGTTTTCGCGTTGTCTGGCGCACCGACGGCACGTGACGCCGTTCGTCGTTCGCCGTGAGTCGTCCCCCACCGCGCGCTTTCCCACGCGTCTTTTCACCGGAGGTGCACTCATGCGTTTACCTCGACAACGACCCCGGACTTGGACAGCCGGGGTGTTCCTGGCCACCCTGGCGTTGTTAGCCACCTTCCTCAGCGTCCAGTCCAGCCCGGTCGGAGCGCAGGCCGGCGGTCAGGAAGACGATGGCGCCGACTGCCCCGTCCCGGGACCGATCCAGCTGACCCCCAACTCCATGCTTCCCGACCCGTTTCAGCGGGTCGACGGTTCGCGAATCACCAGCCAGGCCGACTGGCGGTGCCGGCGGGCCGAGATTCGGGAGCTAGCGGAACGATACGTCTACGGTGACAAGCCCGCCCCGCCCGCCAGCGTCACCGGGACGGTCACCTCATCCAGCATCACCGTCAACGTGTCGGACCAGGGGAGGAGCGCCAGCTTCTCCGCCTCGATCAGCCTGCCGACGACCGGATCCGCGCCGTACCCGTTCGTCATCGTCTACGGAGGCTTCGGAGCGGACACCGCCACCATCAGGTCTCTCGGTGTCGCGGTGATCAACTATGACCCCTTCGTCGTGGGTCGGGAGGGCACACCCCGGAATAACAAGCAGGGAGCCTTCTACAGCATTTACGGCTCCTCAAGCAGCACCGGTCTGCTCATGGCCTGGGCATGGGGCGTGAGCCGGATCATCGACGTTGTTGAGCGATCGGGCGGCAATATTCTGCGCGCGGACCGGGTCGGTGTCACTGGATGCTCCCGCTACGGCAAGGGCGCCTTTGTAGCCGGCGCGTTCGACCAGCGCGTCGACCTGACCATGCCGATCGAGTCGGGCGCCGGTGGGGTTCCTATCTTCCGCGGCCTCAACAGTGAAAGCGGCGCTCAGTCCCTCAGCAGCGCCTACAACGAGCAGCCGTGGTTGGGTGACGCCTTCAGCTCCTTCGTCAACAACCCGAACAACCTGCCGATCGACACCCACTCGATCGTCGGCATGATCGCCCCGCGTGGCCTGTTCATCATGGAGAACCCTCACATCGACTGGCTGGGCGCCAGGTCCGGAAGCGTGGGCGCCCTAGGTGGGGCGGAGATCTACCGGGCGCTCGGTGCGATCGACAACATCACCTACTGGTCCGCGGTCCAGGACGGCACCCACTGCGCCACCCGCTCCGAGTGGCGGACCCCGTTGCAGCAGCACATCCAGGAGTTCCTGTTAGGGACGGGCAACGCCACCGGCGCCTTCCAGATCGCCAGCAACAAGGCCGGCAACCTGAGCCAGTGGCGTACCTGGCAGACGCCGACCCTCACCCCGGGCGGCCCGAGCACGCCAGGCGGCCCGAGCACGCCGGGTAGTCCTTCATCGCCGGGTAGCCCGTCCGCTTCACAGACCACTTCCCCGCCGCCGTTGCCAGGCTCCGGGTGCTCCGCGACTCCTCGTGTGGTCAACTCCTGGCCCGGTGGTTTCCAGGGTGAGGTGACGGTCACCAACACCAGCGCCAGCGCGATCACGGGCTGGACGGTCCAGCTCGCCCTGCCGGCTGGAGCGATCGTCAACTCACTGTGGAACGGCCAGCCCACCGGTTCCTCGGGCACGATCTCGGTGCGCAACGCACCCCACAACGGCAGCCTTGCGCCTAACCAGTCGACCTCCTTCGGCTTCGTCGCCAACGGCGGTAGCGGTTCACCCAACCTGAACGTCATCAGCTGCACCCCGTCCTGACGGGTTCCCATTCCGCCGAGCATCGGGCGGGCACGATCCGCACTCGTGCCCGCCCGGCCCTCCTCGCCTTCGGGGCGTACCGAGGTATCCCAGGACCGTCTGGGGGCATGAGGGGTAACGGGTACGCCGAGCCGCGATCTGCTGCGGCGTGGTGAACAGGGCGTCGTAACGGGTGTGACTGGGGACACGACACCCAGAGCCGGAAGACCACTATGTGGCTCATCGGCTTCATCGGCATCATGTCGATGCCGAGAGGCGAGGAACCCCACCCTTACGGCCGATATTGAACGCGATGCGGTATACGTCGGGAAGATCGATACGGCCGTCGCGGCGTCGCTGCATGACGCCGATGGCGATCAGCTCCTCGATGAGGCGGCGAGGGTCGTCGGGGTGGCGTGGGCCGGTCCGTACCGAAGCCTCCTCATCGGTACCTTCGTATCGCTTGGCCTCTTCCTGCAACAATTCGATGAGGTCAGCTTCTTCCCAGGCTTTCACAACCTGCTGCTCATCGATGGGTACTCGCTGGTCACTAAGCGGCTGGATCGCCAGATGCACCCAGGGCATATCTTCTCTAATTTCTTGAACTCGGGTTTTAGAGGCAACCTGGACACCCCGCCGGATTCCTTCGTGGTGAATCGCGTACCGGTGACTGGCGTGTTCTTCCCGGGTGTAAGCGACGGCCTTGCTCAGTGCACTGAGGAAACTGCGTGGACTGATCTGTTCTTTACCGTCCATCAAATGGTTGGGTAGCCACGTATAGGTTCTGCCCTTGCGGTAGTCGCTCCCCATGTATGGCCCCGCGATATCGGTAAACCAGTTGGTCTGTACCTTCTCGTCCCCGCTGAGTGAGGTGGGTGGCTTATACCGTTGCCCGTTCAGCTCAGACTCCCACTCGCCGGTCAAACGGCGGAAACGTGCGGCGAGTTCGCTGTCGTGATTGCCCAAGGTATGGAAGAGAAGACCGTACAGATTGGTGCGTGACCATTTCAGGGTGGCGTTGCTCGCGGTCAGTTTGGAAGCATCAGGGAAGTGGAGAAGTGCCTCATCGAACATATCTGGTCGGATGAACACTTTAAACCGGATGTTCCGGGTGGCCAGACGCACATGCAGAGCCAATTGCAGAAGTCCGCCGACGAGCCGATCAGCCTGAGTACGCACCCGATGAAGGCGGTCAAGTGCGTCGAAGAGGATTAGATGGGTCTTGCCCTTTGCCTGGGCTGCTTGGTCTGCCTCTTGAATCGCCCGCTCCGCTTCCTCTTCGTGGGCAACCACCCACGTAATCCGCTCCTTCCAGCCACGGAGGCGTTGAATGTCCGGTTGTCCCAGTGCTGTTAGCAAAACCGCGTACCACAGGTTGTAAGGCTGGATGTCGTGCTCTACGAGTTCCCGCAGCACCCGTGGGCCGGGATAGCGTTCTGCGTTCAACAGCGCGCCGTATCCGGGGGAGACCACGAGATGGCGCAGGCGCTCGATGCCGTATTCACGAGCGGCAACTTCCCGGAGCCGGTCATTGAGAAGCGAGTGGTACCAGAAGGTTTTGCCGACGCCTCGGCCTCCTTTGACCACTGTATTGTCGATGTACAACGCGGTGCGGTGGCTGCTGGGTGTGAAGAGGGTTTGGAGTTCTGGTTGTGTGGTATCCGCGTCTGTCGCCTTGGAGAGCGCGGCTGCGAGCAGGTCCCGATAGTCGTCGGCGCTCAATTCGGCGTTCATTGAGATTCCTCATGGTTCGGCAGAGCGGCGGTGATGAGATTTGTTGCGGTTTCCAAGAATTCGCGGTACGCCGCCTGTACGAAGGATCGGTCCCACCAGTCCGGCGATGTCCGGGGGTCGAGATTGATCAGATTAGGCTCAAAGAGGATGGGGATCGGGTAGTGCGGCGCTGAATCATCTTCCACAGGAAAGGTGAAAGCATCCGGGATGATTCTACCAGTCTCTGGATCCAGGTCATTGTCATATAGCGTTGTTGAGAAGCAGTGGTGGGAGTTGTCGCGGAACGATTCAAGATAGGAGGCCATTGATCGGTACGGCGAGTCCGGGACCAGTGACGCCACTATTCGTAGCTTCTCACGAATGCGATGAGCCTGTCCGGAATACTGCCAGGTTCTGAACAGATCCCGGTAGCCTTCCCAGGTCTGGGCGTTGTCGGCGGCGAAGAGTAGGGCCAAGTCGCACAACCGGGAGATCGTGACGGCAGCGATGTCGTGGATGCCGGCCCTACTGTCCAGGAGCACGATGTCTGGCGGGCGTCCGCTGTCTCCCTGGCGGGCTACCGCTTCCTCGCACGCGCGGACGGCGGACTCCAGCCGTGCTCCGAAGTCAAACCCTTGCACATCGGTGTAAACCCGATTCAACTTGTCGACATAGAAGTATGGACGCTCCTCGTCAAGCTCTCGACCACGCGCGGGGGCGATCCACAATTCGCCGTTACCGTCTCGTGGTAGATACCTGGAGCGGCCGACTAGATCCAAGCCCTCCGCATTGTCCAGTGCGGATTCCACAAGCTGATCGACGAGGCCGTATCTGGGGAGCTCAGCTGGCTCAGCGAGGAGCGGTCCCGCGCCGGGCGACTCCAAATCCAGGTCAATGACGAGCACCACATAACCGCGGTCGGTGAGATGTCGAGCGAGAAGGGCGGTCGCCGTACTCCGTCCGACACCCCCCTTGAAGCCATAGAGCACTGTCCGCTGCGGAGACCGTTTATCGGGTTCGGGTGGGGTCTTCGTCCAGTCCTCACCGACGACCGTGTTGTCGAGGAACCGCACACGGCCTGTGCCGGTATCTCCAATGTCAGGAGGGCGCACGACTCGGGGAGAGGCCAGCAGCTCATCGGCCGCGAACAGATCCGACGCGCGGAGCACGGGCTGATCGGCGGCGTACCGCTGGAGTGCGGTGACGAAGCGCTTCCTCCATGACGAGATCTGCGCGTCGCTGACCGGTCGTTCCTGGTCGTCGACAAGCACGGTGAAACGCCCCAGTACATCGCGGATGAGCAGCACGTCCAGGCCTTCGATGGCCATCGCTCCCGCAATAGTCCACGCTTGCTGGCGAGCGTTATCAAACCGGATCAGTCTGTGTGGCGGGGTCATGGTGACGGAGGCCTTCCAGTGATCACGGTCTCCTCATGCATACTGAGGACCTTTGTCGATAGTTCCCGGCGTCGCTCCACCTTTTCACTGGCGATGGCGCTGCCATCGCGATAGCGGTCCTCAATGGACCAGTCTGTGAAGCCTGCTTCCACTTCCGACAGGAGGGAAATCAGGCGAGAGGCTGACCTGCCGCGTAGCAGGAGTGCCAGCGGTCGGAGGTGGTCGGTATCCGAGGACAGGTGGCGGTACTGGCGCCTCTCCGCTCTTGTCCGGGCCCACGGAACTTAGCTGGCTTTTCCTCCGGGTTTCGGGGGGTTCATCGTGATGGCTCCAAGCCTGAGAAGCAGGCTTTTGAGTACGCGTTCCACAGCGACGCCGTAAAGATGATTGGCGTTGGGCAAACGGCCCTCCTCGTGAAGGTAGGCGGTGTCACCGTGGTGGCGTCGGGCGGCGCGCGAAGTGCTTCTCCAAGGGTGTCATAGGCGCGTGGGGATCATAGGACAACGCGAGTGTCGTCTTATGTGGTGGTCATACCTGTATTGTGAATATTCCTCATTAGGGTTGTATGGCGCGATATGCGGGGTGTTCCTTCTGGGATTGTGTAGCGGTCAGGGATTGCGGCGACGCCTCGTAGAGCACGGCGGTGGCCTGTACAGGGTGATCTGAGAGCAGGCAGTTTCACTCAGCGGCTGCTGTCGGAAAGCGACGCCGACGCGGCTTGATACACATCCGTCTCGCCGTCAACCGGTGTGTGCACAGAAGCTTGTGGAAAGAAAGGAGTCGGTGTCACCGATGCGGGTGCGGCGCCTCCAGGATGGAGGCATCGCGGTGACGCGTATCGTGGGCGGCTTGTACGACGACCGGCAAACCTTACTAGGGCGGTGAGGGCAGCCCATTCGGCGATGGCTGTCGATGGCAACGACAGTCATCGCCACTAGTGCTGTCAGACGACATTTACGTGCTGAGTGCGGCTACCGGTTTCGTGGCGGCGTCACTGGTCAACGTTAACCCCACCAATTCAGAGAGCAACACATCCGTTCCGCTTATCGGACCGAAAGTCGAACGACAGTAGTGCTTTCGTACCACTCGGGCACCCTGGGGCAGGACACGGTGTGGTGGCGAACGGTTGAGGGACCGAGCCAAGGTGCCGTGCCATCCGATCGTTTGCCGTCCAGTTCGCGTTTCCACGGCAACATGAACCTTATTCAGAGGCCAATTCCTCCGCTGCTCCAGCCGGTTGCGGGACAAGGCCTGAATAAGGCATGGCATCCCGCTGGCCCCATACGGAGCGGAGCCCGTGACTGAAGGCGGACGATGGGATCCCTATAGCCCACGGAATTCTTGATGAGCTACGGCTATGCGAATGCCGCGACGACGCGGGACAGCAAGCCAAGCGCTGGTCGTGGGCGGTGTACAGATCCATCAGGAGGATTGGGTGACGGTACGGTAGGCGTCCTCCACCCTGGCGGCGAAAGCGACTTCGGTTGCTGTGATGACCTGCTCAGGTCCACCAAGCCGGATCTCGGTACGGCCGTTATAGCGGCGGATGAGAGGACGCAGATGCATAGCGTCGGCGAATACCTTGATCCGCTCGGTAAGGTCGGCGTGCTGTGCCTCATCCAGCTCCAAGGTGCGATGGATCTGATGGGCGTCTCCTGTCCAACCTCCCAATTGCGCGAGCGCGTCACGGAGAACTTTCTGAGTCAGTGATGACATCCCATTCCTCCGAGGCGTCCTTGTCGCCGGTTTGTGACCGAATCGCCGCCACGCCGTTACCGTCGGTCTCTCGAGTTTGCACGCTGTCACAGCCGCTGTCCACGCTGACATTCGACCCAGAGATGGACTATCCGGAATCGCGCTACCAACATGTCACTTTGATCTGGCACTCTTGAGCGTCGTGTGTAATGAACCAAGCGAACAGGATCCAACACGGGTCGTGAACCAGATGAACATAGCTGAGTCGGCGAGCACTTCAGAAACGGACACGGGGGCCGTTACTGTGATCGTCGGCGCGGCCATTCTTGACGGTGGACGCGTGTTGGCTTGTTCTCGCCTTGCGCCACCAGAAGTAGCGGGTATGTGGGAATTCCCGGGAGGCAAGGTCGATCCCGGTGAGACTGAACAGGAAGCACTGATCCGTGAGTGCATAGAGGAGCTAGGTGTCCGCATTGAGGTCTTCGACCGGATCGGTGATGACATTCCGCTGACCCACGGCCGCGCGGTGCTCAAGGTGTGGACCGCCCGTCTGCTTGATGGGGTGCCTTACCCCCACGAGCATGGCGAACTGCGATGGCTCGCCGCCGATGAGTTGGACAGTGTTCCATGGCTACCCGCCGACGCGCCGATCGTTACTGCGTTGCGAGCCTACCTGGACCAGCAAAGATGAGGGAGAGGCTGGGGTGCCGGGTTACCGACCTGCTGCGATCGGCGCGAGCACGGTGGGCTCGGATCCGCGTCCGATACCCAACTATCGACTATCCGACACAGATCCGAGCCTGGCCACCGTGGTGTGAGCGAGCCGATGTCTGCGGGAATGCGCCAACGGCTCAGGAACGACGACGGAAGATTTTGCTGCCGAGCCAGACCAAGGGGTCGTAGCGGCGATCGACCACCCGTTCCTTCATCGGGATGATCCCGTTGTCGGTGATCTTGATGTGTTCGGGGCAGACCTCGGTGCAGCATTTGGTGATGTTGCAGTAGCCCAGTCCTTGTTCTGCCTGCGCGAACTCTTTCCGATCCTTCCGGGTGTCAAGTGGGTGCATGTCCAGTTCGGCGGCCCGGATGAACAGGCGTGGACCGGCGAACACCCGCTTGTTCTCCTCATGGTCGCGGGTGACATGGCAGGTGTTCTGGCACAGGAAGCACTCGATGCACTTGCGGAACTCCTGCGAACGCTCCACGTCGACCTGCATCATCCGGTACTCGCCCGGCCTCAGGTCCGGCGGCGGTGCGAACGCCGGTATCTGCCGCGCCTTCTCGTAGTTGTAGGACACGTCCGTCACCAGGTCGCGGATCACCGGGAACGTGCGCAGCGGGGTGACGGTCACCGTCTCATCCGGTGCGAACACGCTCATACGGGTCATACACATCAACCGCGGCTTACCGTTGATCTCAGCCGAGCACGAACCACACTTGCCGGCCTTGCAGTTCCACCGCACCGCGAGGTCCGGTGCCTGGGTGGCCTGCAAGCGGTGGATCACATCGAGGACGACCTCACCCTCGTTGACCTCGACCTGGTAGTCCACGAGCGCGCCGCCGGTCTCGTCACCGCGCCAGATCCGGAAATCACGCATCGTGCTCATCGGCTGGTGCCCTCCTTACCGTCCGCGGTGCTGCCAGACCGTCCAGCGCCGAACTCAGCGCCCGCTTCGACCCCCGACTGTCCAATGGCGGATTCCGTCATGTCCGATTCCAGGACGGCCAGCTCCTCCTCGGTCATGTACTTACGCAGTTCCTCGATGTCGAACAGCCGCAGCAGCTCCACCGGCATCGCCGGCAAAGGCCGGTGTTCCACCACAACGGTGTCGCCCCGCAGGGAACAGACCAGATTGATGCGCCGCCACGCTGGATCCATATCGGGGTAGTCGTCACGGGTGTGACCGCCCCGGCTCTCCTTCCGCTCCAACGCGGCCCGGGCCACACACTCACTGACCAGCAGCATGTTGCGCAGGTCCAACGCCAGGTGCCAGGCCGGGTTGTATCGGCGTCCGCCGGTGACCGACACCTTCTTGGCGCGTTCCTTCAGCTCCGCCAGCCTCACCAGCGCCTGCTCCAGCTCATCGGCGCGCCGGATGATGCCGACCAGGTCGTTCATGACCTGCTGGAGCTCCTGCTGCAACGCGTACGGGTTCTCCCCGGACTCGGTGGCGAACGGCGCCAACGCGGTCTCCACCGCGGCCGCTACCGCGGACTCCGGCACCTGCGGCAGATCACCCACCACAGAGGAGTGGTACGCGGCGGCAGCGGCTCCTGCCCGCCGTCCGAAAACCAGCAGGTCCGACAGCGAGTTGCCCCCCAGCCGGTTGGAACCGTGCATGCCACCGGCCACCTCACCGGCCGCGAACAGGCCGGGGACCGAGGCCGCGGTCGAGTCGGGGTCGACATCCACACCGCCCATCACGTAGTGGCAGGTCGGGCCGACCTCCATCGGTTCGGCGGTGATGTCCACGTCGGCCAGTTCCTTGAACTGGTGATACATCGACGGCAGACGACGCCGGATCACCTCGGCCGGCATCCGGGTAGAGACATCCAGGAACACCCCACCATGGGGGGAGCCTCGACCCGCCTTGACCTCGGCGTTGATGGCCCGGGCCACCTCGTCACGCGGCAGCAGCTCCGGGGGACGCCGGTTGTTGTCGGGGTCGTCGTACCAGCGGTCGGCCTCCTCTTCGGTCTCGGCGTACTGGGAGCGGAACACGTCCGGCACGTAGTCGAACATGAAGCGCCGCCCCTCGGAGTTGAGCAGGACACCGCCGTCACCACGTACCGACTCGGTGACCAGGATCCCCTTCACCGACGGCGGCCAGACCATGCCGGTGGGGTGGAACTGGACGAACTCCATATTCACCAGCGACGCGCCCGCCCGCAGCGCCAGCGCGTGACCGTCCCCGGTGTACTCCCAGGAATTGGAGGTCACCTTGTAGGACTTGCCGATACCGCCGGTGGCCAGCACGACCGCCGGGGCCTGGAACAGCACGAACTGGCCACTTTCTCGCCGGTACCCGAACGCTCCCGCGACGCGACCGATCTCATCGAGCAGGATCTCGGTGATCGTGCACTCCGCGTACACCTCGATGCAGCCGTCGCTGTCGGGGTTGGCGTCATCCTCCTGCTGCAGGGCGACCACCTTTTGCTGCAGGGTACGGATCAACTCCAGGCCGGTTCGGTCACCCACGTGTGCCAGTCGCGGGTACTGGTGCCCTCCGAAGTTTCGCTGCGAGATCTTCCCGTCGGGGGTGCGGTCGAACAACGCGCCATAGGTCTCCAGCTCCCAGATCCGGTCCGGGGCCTCCTTGGCGTGCAGCTCGGCCATCCGCCAGTGGTTGAGGAACTTGCCGCCCCGCATCGTGTCCTGGAAGTGCACTTTCCAGTTGTCGCGGGGATTGACGTTGCCCATCGCGGCGGCGGCGCCCCCTTCGGCCATCACCGTGTGGGCCTTACCGAACAGGGATTTACACACGACCGCGGTGCGTTTGCCGTGCAGTCGTGCCTCGATCGCCGCGCGCAGCCCGGCGCCACCGGCGCCGATGACCACGACGTCAAAGGAGAGTCGTTCGATCTCGGTCATCGTCGGTCACCTCAGTTGTAAAAGCGCAGGTCGGAGAACCACTCAGCCGAGACCGCCATGACGTAGGCATCGGTCAGAACCAAAGTCCCCAGCGTGATCCAGGCGAACTGCATATGTCGGGCGTTGAGCTTGGAGACCTGGGTCCAGGCCCAGTAGCGCACCGGGTGGCGGGAGAAGTGCCGTAGGCGACCGCCGACGATGTGCCGGCAGGAGTGGCAGGAGAGGGTGTACGCCCACAGCAGGAGCACATTGCCCAGCAGGATCAGGTTGCCGAGGCCAATGCCGAATCCGTCGGCGGTGTTGAAGGCCAGGAGGGCGTCGTAGGTGTTGATCAGGGAAATGATCAGTGCGGCGTAGAAGAAGTAGCGGTGGAAGTTCTGAAGCACCAGGGGGAACCGGGTTTCCCCGGTGTACTTCGCGTGCGGTTCAGCGACCGCGCACGCGGGTGGCGACAGCCAGAAGGAGCGGTAGTACGCCCGTCGGTAGTAGTAGCAGGTGAGCCGGAACGCGAGCAGGAACGGCAGCGAGATGACGGCCAGCGGGATGAACCCGGGGAACTCCGGAAGAGGACGTCCGAAGTGCGCCGCCTCCGGAATACAGGACTGGCTCATGCAGGGTGAGTAGAACGGGGTCAGGTAGTGATAGTCGTCGACCCAGTAATACCTGCCCATAAAGGCGCGGATCGTCGCGTACACCACGAAGGCGAGCAGGCCCAGGACTGTCAGCAGCGGCGCGAGCCACCACCGGTCGGTACGTAGCGTCCGGGCGGTGATCTTTGCCCGTGAACGCACCTCCGTACCAGTTGCCGTTGTCGTCATAGATCTTGCTCCCTTGAGAGGGTGTGTCTGGGGGACTTAAAAGGCCACGCTACGCCGTGAACCGTCTGTTTTGCGTGCTCTGTAACTTCGTCACGGACATTAGTACGGAGTCATTGTGTGGATATCACCAGGTATGCCTGATGTGTCTCTCAGGGATTTCTCAGACCGCTCTCAGACGAGATGGGCGAGGCCGGGGCAGACTCGGATACCGCGTACCCGACGGGCGGACGCGTGACCTGCCGGGACGTGACCGACAGCGGGAGAGGTCTGATGAATGTGCAGGTGCTCCCTCCACGGGGTGGAGCCGAACCGGTGGCGACGGTCCTGGTCGTCGATGACGAAGCCGCGATCACCGAACTGGTAGGGATGGCTTTGCGTTACGAAGGCTTCGCCGTGACGCTGGCGGCGACCGGCCGGGAGGCGATCCGCGTCGCCCAGGAGATCCGCGTTGACCTGGTGGTGCTCGACGTGATGCTGCCCGACCTGACCGGCTTGGAGGTGTGTCAACGGTTACGGGCCTGGCGTGATGTCCCTGTGGTGTTCCTGACCGCGCGGGACGCCACCGCTGACAAAATCACCGGACTCACCCTGGGCGGGGACGACTATGTGACCAAGCCGTTCTCCGTCGATGAGCTGATCGCCCGGATCCGGGCGGTGCTGCGCCGTAGCGGACGCCTCGGCACCGACTCCACAGTCCGGTACGCCGACCTTGTACTGGATGAGGACGCCTATGAGGTGACTCGGCACGGGATCCGGATCGAGTTGACGCCGACCGAGTTCAAACTGCTGCGGTACTTAGCGCACAACGCCGGGCGGGTGTTGTCCAAGGCACAGATCCTCGACCATGTGTGGCAGTACGACTTCGGCGGTAACGACAACGTGGTCGAGGCGTACATCAGTTATCTGCGCAAGAAGGTGGATCGGTTCTCTCCGCCTCTCATCCACACCGTGCGTGGGGTCGGTTACAGTCTGCGGTTGCCGCGGAGGTGAGAGGGATGGCGCGCCTGTGGAGGCGTCGGACCCGCGGCCGCTCCCTGCGGGTCCGACTGATCGGTATCGTCATCGCCTCGGTAGCGGCCGGGCTGCACCTGCAGGGCGGTGGGATCTTCGCCGCAGTTCAAGACAACCTCATCGATCAGTTGGATCGCGAGCTGGACCAGGAAAGCGAGGACGTCAAACGGATCCTGGCGACGACACCAGATCCCAGCGACGCCGACTTCACCCGCATGGCGGCCGGCCTGAGCTACCTACTGCTGTCCTCACCAGACGGTCGGGTACGCGGGGAGTGGCGGGCCCCCAACGCCCCACAGGCACCCGTGCTGCCTGCCCGGTTGCCGTTCGGTGATTCTGGTGTAGCCCGGTTCACCAGCTCCGATGACCGAGACTCTCCACAGTGGAGGGTGCGTGCGGAGGTCCTGCCGGAAGGCCTGCTGGTGGCCGCCGAACCACTCGACCGGTTCGACCAGGGACGTTTCATGGGGGTCCTGGTCGGCTCCGGTGCGGTCACCCTGGCCGTGATCGGTTTCATCGGTGGTCGGCTGGTACGCCGGGGCATGCGCCCCTTAGACGAGATCGGCGCGATCGCCCAGGCGATCGGGGCCGGAGAGCTGTCCCGCCGCATCCCCACACGGTCCTACACCGAGATCAACCGGCTCGCCGCCGCCCTCAACGCGATGCTGGGACGGTTGGAGACAGCCTTCCGGGAGAAGGAAGCCTCCGAGGAGCGGCTGCGGCGGTTCATCGCCGATGCCTCCCATGAGCTGCGTACCCCTTTGACCTCCATCCGGGGCTACGCGGAGATGTTCCGCCGAGGCGCCGCGGCGGACCCGGCGGATCTCGCCGTCGCGATGCGCCGGATCGAGGAGGAGTCCGCCCGGATGAGCGCGTTGGTGGAGGAGTTGCTGCTGCTGGCGCGCTTAGATTCCGCCCCTGAACCCTCCGCGCTGTCCCATGAGCCGGTGGATCTCGCGGCGCTCGCGGTGGACGCGGTGGCCGACGCGACCGCCGTCGAACCGACCCGCCCGATCACCTACCTCGGACCTGACACTCTTATGGTGTCCGGCGATGAATCCCAACTGCGGCAGGTGCTGGGGAACCTGCTCAGCAACGTGCGGCGGCACACCCCTCCCGACACCGCTGCGGTCGTCCGTCTCTCCGAACGGGATGGCCGGGCCCACCTTGAGGTGATCGATAGCGGCCCTGGGGTGCCCCAACAGCTGCGGGAACGGATCTTCGAGCGGTTCTACCGCGCTGACCCGTCGCGTACTCGGGCTCGGGGTGGCGCCGGACTCGGGCTGGCCATTGTCGCGGCCGTGGTAGCGGCCCACGGTGGACGTTGCGGGGTCGAGGTGGCTGATCCGGCCTCCGGGACCGGTGCCTGCTTCTGGTTCGAGATACCGGTCGCGCCTTAAAGCCGGCCAGGATCCCCGGCCGGGAGCCGAGTAGGGAAAACGCGAGGAAGCACGCCTCACCGCCACCCCCGTTCTGAAGCTCTCAGCCGCCTCTCAGGTCGCCTTCACGGGCTGACAAGGCCAGATCGGTGGGGTGGAGGCATGACGGCTTTCTCTCGTTTAGTGCTCCGGTACCGTCACGCGGTGCTGTGTGTCTGGGCGCTCGTCCTCGCGGTGGGCGTGTTCGGTACATCGATCACGGTCGATCGCCTCGCCGCTGATTTCAGTCTGCCCGACCAGCGGGGGTATGAGGACAACCTGGACATCCTGGAACACTACGGCGCCGGCGGTCCAGGCGCCCCCTTGGTCGTCGTGACCACCTTCCCGGAGGGGACGACCATCGACAGCCCGGAAGCCACGGACGCGTTGACCAGAGCGGCGGACCAGCTGACCGAGCACGGACTTCGAGTGGCCTCGCCTCTGCAGCCCGGCGGGGCGGGCCTGGTCTCCCAGGACGGCCGTACCGCCCTCAACCTGGTGTATCCACCGTTCACCGGTGGGGATGACGGACCACCGGCGCAGATCGTGGAAGGAGTGGCATCGGCGTACCGCTCCGCTGTGCCGTCCGGCACCGACGTTGAGGTGACCGGCCTGGACCTCCTCGCTGAAGGGGAGGAGGAAGAGGGCGAGGATGACATCGCCCTGCTGATTGAGACCCTGCTGGGCGCCGTCGCCGCCTTGGTGGTTCTGCTGTTCGTCTTCGGATCACTGTTGGCGCTGCTGCCGTTGCTGGTGGCGGCCGTGTCGATCCTGGCGAGCTTCCTCGGCGTCCTCGGGATGACCTACCTGACCGACGTCATCTTTATCGTGCAGTTCGCCATCGCCCTGATCGGGCTGGGAATCGCCATCGACTACTCCCTGCTGCTGGTGACCCGGTGGCGTGAGGAACGCTCACGGGGACACGATCCGATCGAGGCGACGCACCGCGCCATGGCCACCGCCGGACGCGCGGTCGTGTTCAGCGGGCTCACCGTAGCCGTCGGGTTGCTGATCCTTGTCCTGATCCCCGTCCCGTTCCTACGGGTCTTCGGCCTGGCGTGCATGCTGATCCCGTTGTGCAGCGTCGGGGTCACGATGACGCTGCTGCCGGTGATCCTGGCGACCGTGGGGGCCCGTTTGGACTGGCCCCGGCGGCAGCGGGGTGCGCGCCCCGGCCGGCTGGGACTGTGGTGGGCACGCCTCGTGCTGCGGCACCGCTGGCTCGCCATACTCGGCGCCGCTGTTCTGCTCACCCCTCTGATCATCGCCGCGCTCGGGATCCGGCTGGGTGAGGCGCCGGCGCACGCGCTGGCCAACACCGCTGCGGCGCGGGCCGCGGTCACCGCGGTGACCGACACCGGTGTTCCAGCGGGTGTCTTCACCCCGATCGAGGTGATGGTGCCCGACGCCTCCGATGCCCCCGCGATCATCGATCGACTGTCCGACCTGGACGGTGTGTACGCGGTCATCGCACCCCAGGAGACGGGATGGCGTATCGACGGGACGGCCTTAGTAAGCGTGATTCCGGAGGCGGAGACCTCCACCGACGCCGGTCAGACGACGGTGGAACAGGTCCAGCAGGCCGTGGACGCGGAGGCGTCCGGGGTCCGGGTTGGAGGCAGCGGCGCGTACCTCCAAGCGGAGAAGGAAGCGCTGTACGGATGGTTCCCGCTGCTGCTGGCCCTGGTGGGTTTGACGACCTTTGTGCTGCTGGCACGCGCCTTCCGGTCCCTCGTGTTGGCCGCTCAGGCGATCGTGTTGAACCTACTGTCTATCGGGGCCGCCTACGGCGGGCTGGTACTGATCTGGCAGGAGGGGTACGGGTCGCAGCTGTTGTGGGACATCCCGGCCCTCGGGTCAGTGTCGACGTTCGTGCCGCTTATGGCCTTCGCCTTCTTGTTCGGTCTGTCCATGGACTATGAGGTGTTCCTGCTGTCGCGGATACGGGAGGAGTACGACCGCACCGGCTCAACGCGGCTGGCCGTCACCGAGGGCCTGGGTCGGATCGGACGGCTGGTGACCTGCGCCGCCCTGATCCTGTTCTTCGCATTCGCCTCACTGGCGATGGCGCCTGAGATCGACGTGAAGATCATCGCGACCGCGCTCGGGGTCGGCATCCTCATCGACGCCACGGTGCTGCGGATGCTGCTGGTTCCCGCCCTGGTCGCGGTCTCTGGACGCTGGACCTGGTGGCTGCCGGTGTGGATGGCCCGTCTGCTGCGGGTTGCTCCTTCGCCGCCGGCGCCGCGTACCACGCAGGTAGCTGATGCCATGCCGTCACGGCGGCAGGACGTGCTGGTCTGACCTGTTATCCACAACGCGTGGTCTCGTCATTGCACAGCATGTCGGAAAGACCTACCGTGAGCGTCGCATTGGGGACCAAAAGCGTTGTGGAGCGGGAATGGCCGAGGAGGAGTTCGCCGGAAACGAAACGGTGGCAATCAATGTCACCTCGCTGCGGGGGTGGGCGGATCAACTCGCTGATCTGCCCACCCTGGCCCGACCACACATAGATCTGGAGGATGGGCCGTTGGGCATAGGCCGCGATGAGCGCCTAGAGATGGCGGTCCACCTCCGGAACAAGACGTACAGCGCGAGCATCGCGACCTGGGACTTCCTGCGTTTTCTGGATCAGGAGTTCACGCGGTTTGCCGAGGCGACTCGACAGATCGCGGATCTGTACGCGGAAACAGACGCCTACCTCGCCGCCACCCAAAACGACATCTGGTACGGCTGGGCGATGTGGAGACTCCCAACCTTTCCGAAGGCGAGGGCTGATGGAGGACATCGGAGCGCCGACGAGCCCGTTAACCCGTTACAGCTACGAGCAACTGCGCGAGATGGCCTGGGCTGACAGCCCGGAACAGATCGCTGAGACGGCGCGGCGGTGGGTGATGGTCGCGGACACCCTCCGAGCCCGGGCACGGTTCCTGGAACGCGCGGCGGAGCTGATGCGGCCAATATGGCAGAGCCCGGCGGGTGAGCTTTACATCGCACACATGACCCGCCTGGCGGAGCGACTGCGTGAAAGCGCCGATGTCGCTATGGCGAATGCTCCGGTGCTGCGGACTGTCCGGGACAGACTTCAGGAGGTACAGAATCTCTTCTCTGACCTCGATAGAGAACCGTCAACGCAGGAGCCGCAACTAGCCCCACGGCCGGGGGAGTCGGTATACGTACCGAACGGCCATTTCGCCGATCCACGCTACCGGCGGGCCCTGGACGCGATGATCGCCCTCGAACACACCTACCACGATGCTCGCTTCAAGCTCCAGAACCCAGGGGCGGCAGCGGTTGAGCCGCCCGTAAATGAGGAGGAACAGGCCAGTAGCCGGGCAACAAATTCATTTAACGGGGCGGGTGATGACACTTTCTCGACGGTCCCGTCCTATAACAATGGATCGGCTTCACCATCGGGCGGGTCTACGGGGACGAACCCCATAGCGACCGATGTTCCCGGTAGCGGTGATAGCTGGAACAACGACGGGTGGACCGATAGTGATGGTCCCATTCTCAGTGGTGGCTCACCCTCACCAGGAGTCACCGCGCCGCCGGTCGGCACTATTCCTCCTCCCACCCTGGGAGGCGGTGGGGTACCGGGTTCTCCGGGAACCCCACCGCTGGCTCCAGGCCTTCCATTCCCGCCTGGGGGCGCCACTGTGCCGCCGCACACGCCACCACATTCACCACCGCCCGGCGTCGCTCCCATTTCCCGAGGACCCGGCGGCAGCGGTCTGTTCGGTACTCCCCGCATCGGTGGGCGGCCCGGGCTCCCTATCGGGGGAGTCATCGGTGGCACCCAGCCACCAGGAGGAAATTCCTTGCCCTCCGCTCCCATGGCCCCGCCCCGGTCTGGGACACCCACGCCACTACCCGGAAGTGAGACCACATCTACTGGACCTACTGGCGCGCGACAGCCCGGACAAGGCTCGCCCGTAGGACCGTACCCACCCGGCGGTGCTCCCCTGGTGGACGACGGGCGTAGGCGTGGGCGCCGGTCACGGTTGACCGAGGATCCCGCGGTGTGGCGGGACGAGAAGACACCCCGTACGCGAGGTGTGCTTGGACAGAACCGGGTACCGGCGCGGACCGGACGCCCGAAACCCCCAGAACGCCGGCCTGTGGAACCACCACCACCCACCAATCAGCTCGGCGCGCCTGACCCTTGCCGTGATAACGCCGATTTCGGAGCTGGCTACCGTGATCGCAACGGTCAGGTCGTAAGTTTCCGGAGGACGCCGCGTGGCCAGGGCTGAGTTGATCCGGGTGTTTCGCTGGCTGGTGTGCATTGTGGGGGTGTCCAGTGCCGTCATCGCCTTGACCGGAACGCCGGCTAGGGCCGATGAGATCCGTGACGCCCAATGGCACTTGAGTTTCCTTCGCGTGGCGGAGATTCACGAGATCACGCGGGGGGAGGGGGTCACGGTCGCCGTGATCGACACAGGCGTGGACGCCTCACACCCGGATCTGGCCGGGAATGTTCTGCCAGGGCTGGATTTTGTGACGGGTGGAGACGGCCGTGCAGACTCCGACGGCCACGGGACCGCGATGGCCTCGCTGATTGCGGGCCATGGACACGGGGACGGCAACACGGACGGCGTCCTCGGCTTGGCTCCAGAAGCCAACATACTCCCTGTTCGGGTTCAGCCTGGAGATGCTTCAGAAGCCGACGAATGGGAGGCTGAAGGGGGAGAGATAGCAGAGGGGATCCGATGGGCTGTAAATCAGGGTGCGAGGGTTATTAACATATCCTTGTCAACGCGTCGCAGTATTGAGCTCCAGGAAGCTTTAGAATATGCCCTTGAGCGGAATGTCGTAGTGATTACGGCTGCGGGAAACACGACTCTGGGAGACCAAGAAGTAGATGGTCTAGGCACTTTTCCTGGGGCTTTGGTGGTGTCTGGGACCGACCGGCAAGGATTTTTCTCACCGGTCTCTGTTCGAGGCGACCAGGTGGCATTGGCGGCGCCCGCGGAGGAGATCATGGCCGCGGGAGCTGGACATGACTACTCCACCGGTACGGGAACAAGCAACGCGACAGCCTTGGTGTCAGCAGCGGCGGCTCTGGTGATTTCTGAGTATCCCGAGCTCGATGCCGCCAATGTCATTAACAGGCTGATCCAGACCGCGGATGACCGCGGGCCGTCCGGGCGCGATATGGAATACGGGTTCGGCGTGGTTGATCCCTTGGCGGCTCTCACGGAAGACGTCGAGCCGGTTGATGAGAATCCGCTTGGAACCGGGCCTGGGCTGGAACCACCCGAGGAGACCCCTGGGAGCCCACCCGCGCCGCCCGAAGAGGCGGCCGC
>k87-70683_pt1 | contig 23700 bp, 18 predicted proteins | sample MGYA00084031_6733416 | MGnify analysis MGYA00084031
CCGGACCACGTCATGCATCGCGTACTCCTCTGTAAACAAGACGAATGACTCGTCTTCGAGCTCCTTCAGATCGACGCTCTCTCTCCCGTACAGCCAGTGCTCCTGGTGCACGATGGCGACCATCTCCTCGGACCGCAGCGGGATTGCCTCGAAGCGTCCCTCGTCCACGGGCAGCACGGTCAAGCCGATGTCGATATGGCCTTGCTCGACCTGTACTTCCAATGGCCTCGCGCTGTACTCCCTCATTTCAAGCTCGATATGCGGGTAGCGCTTTTTGAAGCCGGCAATAGCCGCCGGCAGCAGAAACGCACCTACCGTCGGCAGCAAGCCAAGCTTGACGAATCCCCGCTCCACCTGGCGCAGCTCTTCGATGGAAGCCGTCAAGTCGCCCATGATCTGCAGGACTCGCTGGGCGTACTCAAAGACGAGCTGTCCGGCATCGGTCAATTCGATTTTCCGCTCGGTCCGGTCGAGCAGGATAACATCCAGTTCCGTCTCCAGGCTCTTGAGCATTTTGCTGATGGACGGCTGCGAGACATGGAGCACCTCTGCCGCCCGGGTAAAGCTTTTCTGCTTCGCCACCTCGGCGAAGTACTGAAGCTGCTTGATGTCCATGACAATAGCTCCGATCAGGAGATGGTGAACACTTCATGCTTGCCGGACAGCTCGACAAAGAGGTTCATGCCCGCGATCTGTCCCGCTTTCAGCTTGTCCGCCACCCCGTAATGCTCCACGCAGGTCTTGCATCCGTACACGGGGACTCCCTGCTCCTCCAGCTCCTTTAAATGAAGATGGGCGAGCGATTGCTCTGTCAGGTTGAAGACGCCGCGGTTCATGCAGAAGATGGCGGCCGGTTTTTGCTCTGCCTGTTTGACGTGTACGAGAAAGGTCTCCATCACGATTTCTCCGAGCTCGGGCTCTCCTTTTCCGAATTGGTCGGAAGCGAGCAGGATGACCTTGTTATGCATGGTTTGTTCCTCCTTTTGCAGGTATCGTTGTTACCAGCTTACCATACATGAGCGGTGGATCAGAAATGCTTTGGCTGGTTTTGACCAGTTGATGAAAACGAACATGACAAATTTAACATGCTTGTAAAAAAGACCGCTCCGAAATAGAAAATTTCTACTCGCGGAACAGTCTCTCATTTTACGGATAGATAGTCGCATCACATGCAATTCTTAAAAAAGTTGCAGCAAGTTGACTATAACAATAAAAATTTCAATTTGGTAGTTATCGTTTCAATATGGTAGTAAGGTTTCAATATTCACTACCTTACCTATTCCCTCTCAACTTACAAATCCTCGTTAGCCAACTCATACATTGCCCGCGCATACATCGCGGCGGACTTGAAGAGATCGTCCAGCCCGATAAACTCATCCGGCTGGTGGGCAAGCGACACTTTGCCCGGGAACAGCGGTCCGAAAGCGACGCCGTTCGGAATGTGGGCGGCATATGTGCCTCCCCCGGTGGAGAGCAGCTTGGGCTCTTCGCCCGTGGCGTCACGATAGACGCGCTGCAGCACCTGGATGACCGGATGCAAGCGGTCTACGTGGTGCGGCTTTTTGATGATCGGCGGCTCAACGATGAAGCCGTACTTGCCGACGCTCTTTTCGATCTGCGGCAGGATGCGGCTGTCATCGTCGCAGACGGGGAAGCGGAGGTTGATATGGAAGAAAGACTCGCCCTCCGGCTCGTACTGGATGATCCCCGAGTTGATCGTCAGCGGACCGGTAATCTCGTCCTCGCTGGCGATTCCCAGCGCCCGGCCCCGCCAATCCTCGAACAGATAGGCATCCGTGCAGGCCAAAAAGCGCTGCGCATCCTCCTGGAACGAATAGTCCTTGAGAAAATGAATCAGCAGAAGGCCCGCGTTGATCCCTTGGTCGGGCTCCATCCCGTGGGCTGATTTGCCCTCCAAATGAAAGCTCGCTTCTCCGTCTTCCAGCAGCACCTGTCCGGGGCGGCCGCAAGCAGCCAGATAGGAGCGAAACTCCTCTGCCAGCGCCTCCAGCCTCTCCTCTGGACCTGCTACCCTGGCCCGGGCCGCTTCCGGCACCATATTGGGAACGCCGCCTGCAAAAAACGATGCCAGGAAAAGCCCGGATCGGTCGTTTTCATTTGCCGAGGCGCTTGCCCCTATTTGCCGCAAAACCACTCTCGTGTTGATCTGCCCTTTCTCCGCATGGACGATCGGGAAGTCCGCATCGGGCGCAAAGCCGGTCAGCGGCTTCTTCTCCATCACCTTGTAGTGCTCGATGCAGCGGCACTGATTTTCTTCATTGGTCCCGAAAATGAGGCGGATGTTCCGCTTGAGGGCAAGCCCGGACTCCTTGACGATTTTCAACGCGTAAAAAGCAGCCAGCGTCGGTCCCTTGTCGTCGATAGCGCCGCGCGCATACAGCTTTCCGTCGCGGATGGACGGCTCATACGGCGGGCTTGTCCATTCTCCGGTCGCCGGTACGACATCCAGATGGCAGAGGACGGCGATATAGTCGTCATCTGGCGCTCCCGGGCCGTACTCGGCGTAGCCGTAGTAGCCCGCCTCATTTTTTACGCGAAAGCCCTCCCGGCTGGACAGCTCGAGCATATAGCTCAGCGCCCGCGCCACCTCGGCCCCCATCGGCTGATCCGGTCCTGCCGTCGACAGGTCGTACGTGCTCGGGATGCGCAAAAGGCCGCCCAAATCCTCCAGCAGCTCCTCTTTTCGCCGTTGTACCTCATCCATCCAGTCCATGCTCTTCACCCTTTTCCGTCTCGTTCCCTTTATCTGTCAGGTCAAGCTTCGTTCTCTCCAGCCGACCGTGTCATCCATTTTCGGCGCCCGCTCATCCAAAAGCCAGCAAGCCGCCTGATGCGTATCCGAGCAGCGCATGTGCTCCGGCTGATACGACAGGCAGATCTCCAGCGCGTACGGACAGCGCGAGGCGAATCCGCAGCCCTTCAGCGGGTCCAAGAGGTCCGGCGGCGTACCCGGAATCGCCATCAACTGCTCCTCTTGCATGTGCAGCTTGGGCATGGAGGCCAAGAGTCCCATCGTATACGGGTGCTTTGGCTGGTAAAAGATTTCGTCCACCGTGCCGACCTCGACGATTTTTCCCGCGTACATCACCGCCACGCGCGAGGCCATGTTGGCGACGACCCCCAGATCATGGGTAATCAGGATGATGGCCGTCCCCGTCTTTTCCTGCAAATCTCTCATCAGGTCGAGAATTTGCGCCTGGATGGTAACGTCGAGTGCGGTCGTCGGCTCGTCCGCGATCAGAATTTTCGGGTTGCAGGCCAGCGCCATGGCGATCACCACACGCTGCCGCATGCCCCCGGACATCTGGTGGGGATACTGCTTGTACCGCGTCTCCGGCTGCGGGATGCCGACCAGCGCCAGCAGCTCGACCGACCTTTTGGCCGCCTCTGCCTTGCTTACCTTTTGGTGCTTCAAAATGACTTCGTCGATCTGCTTCCCGACGGTCATCGTCGGATTGAGCGAGGTCATCGGGTCCTGGAAAATCATCGAGATTTCCGCGCCGCGAATGTCCTGCATCTCCTTTTCCGACAGCTTGGCCACATCCCTGCCCTCGAACAGGATTTCTCCGTTCTTGATCCGTGCCATCGGGCTGGGCAAAAGACGCATCAGGCTTTTGGAGGTGACGGACTTGCCTGAGCCGGATTCGCCCACGATGGCGAGCGTCTCTCCCTTGTCAAGCTCCAGGCTGACGCCGCGCACCGCCTTCACTTCCCCGACATACGTCGAGAAGGACACTTCCAAATCCCTGACTTCCAGTAGTTTGTTCATGTCGCTTCGCTCCTCGTCATGATGCTATTTGCGCATTCTCGGGTCAAGCGCGTCCCGCAAACCGTCGCCCAGGATGTTAAAGGTAACCATGATGGCGATGATCACGATAGCCGGATACAGGAGCAAATGGTACTGCGTATTGATCGCCTGATATCCGTCGTGAATCAGCACGCCCAGTGAAGCCATCGGCTCTTGCAGGCCAAGGCCGATAAAGCTCAAAAACGCCTCGGTAAAGATCGCCGACGGAATCGTAAACATCGTATTGATCACGATAATCCCGATCGTGTTGGGAATCAAATGCTTCAAAATAATTTGCGTATTGGATGCTCCCAGGGAGCGAGCCGCGAGCACATATTCCTGCTCCTTCAGCTTGAGGATTTGCGCACGCACCAGACGGGCCATGTTTACCCATCCGGTAATGACCATCGCCAGCATGATCGTCATGATCCCCGGCTCCATCACCATCATCAGCAAAATGATGATGATCAGGCTCGGAATCCCGATGATGATCTCGACGATCCGCTGCATGACATTGTCCACTCTGCCGCCGACCAGGGCGGAGATGGCTCCGTACGCGACACCGATCACCAGATCAAGCACCGCTGCCAGCACAGCGATCAACAGCGAAATGCGGGTGCCTTCCCAGATGCGGGCCCATTGATCGCGGCCGAACTTGTCCGTCCCCAGCCAGTGATCGGCGTTCGGCGCCTTGTACACTGCACTGTAGTCGGTATCGTAATACGTATAGGACGTCATCCACGGCCCGATGATGGCCAGCACCCCCAAAAGGATCAGGATGATCAGACTGACGATGGCCGCCCGGTTTTTCCGCAGCCTCCGAAAGCTGTCCTGAAAGGCTGTGAGAGGGGGCCGTGAAATTTTTTCCGGTTCTTTCGCGCTGACGCTGGCGGGTCGAAATAAATGGTCCAGACTCGCTTTTTCTTGCTGCTGCATGTTCTCACTCCCCTCCCGAAGCCAGACGGATTCGCGGATCGATCACGCTGTACAACATATCGACGATCAGCATGATGAACACGTAAAACGCGCTATAGAAAATGGTGATACCCATGATCGTGGAATAGTCGTTCATTTTGATTGAATCCACAAACAGGCTTCCGATGCCGGGTACCCCAAAAATGTTTTCGATAACTAGTGATCCGGTCAACAGATTGACGACGATCGGACCTAAAATGGTGACGACAGGAATCAGCGAGTTGCGAACGGCGTGCCGCATGACTACTGCCATATTGGTCAATCCCTTCGCCTTTGCCGTCGTAATGTAGTCCTGCTGCAGTACCTCCAGCATTTCATTGCGGGCAAATCTGGCAATGATCGCGACTACGCCCACGGAGAGTGCGACGGACGGCAGGATCGAGTTTTCGTAGCTGTCCCAGAAAGCGACAGGCAACAGCCCCCACTTGAGACCGACGTAGTATTGCAAGAGTGCTGCCAGAACGAAGTTGGGGACCGAGACCCCCAGCACGGCGATAAACATCGTGAAGTAATCCCAGGCGGAATTATGCCGGTAGGCTGCGATAATTCCCAAGATCAGGCCGATCGACAAACCGAGTACGACCGCCTGCAGACCGATCAGGGCGGATGGCCCGATCCGGTTTGCGATAATGTCTTTGACGGGCATGTTTTTATAGGTAAAAGAAGTACCAAAATCGCCTTGAACGACGTTCGCCAGGTAGCGCACATATTGAACGTACACCGGCTGATCCAAACCGTAGCTGGCGTACAAGAGCTGCCGCTCCTCTACGGGCAGTCTGTTCAGTTTTTCCTCGTCAAACGGCGTACCGGGAAGCTGTTTCATCAGAAAAAATGTAGCCGTCGTGATGACAAACAGGGTGATGAGGAGATACACCAGCCGCATGCCGATATATCGTTTCATGCGTACACCTCCTGTAGCAGAAAGATAAGGAAGAAGAGAAGGGGCTTCTCTTCTTCCCGCAAGTCAAGCTGTTATTCCACAGTTGCGTACTTGTATTCCACCGGGGAACCGTACGGATGGAAAATCAGGTTTTTCACGTGCGGCTTTTGCAGGAAGGAGTTTCCTCTGTAGAACAGCGGAGAAACTACCGCGTCTTCGGCCAGGAGGATTTTTTCTGCTTCCAGCAGCATGTTGATCCGTTTTGTTTCATCGACTTCTTTTTTCGCGGATGCGATCAGCTCATCGTACTTCGGATTTTCGTAGTTGCCGCGGTAAGGCGTATGGTTCGCCCACAGGTCGAGGTACGTCATCGCATCGTCGTAGTCCGCTCCCCATCCGGTTACGCCGAACTGGTAGTTGCCTTCGTCCATTTGCTGGTTGCGTGCTTTTACGGTTTTCGTTTCAACCGTTACGTCAATCCCGAGGTTTTTCTTGTATTCGCTTTGCAGGAAGGTACCCAGGTCCTTGGAAAGGGAATCATCCGGTACCAGAAGCTTCAATTGCGGCGCTTTGCCCAATTCCTTCACGCCTTGCTCCCAGTACTCTTTCGCTTTCGCCGCATCGGCCTTGATCAGATCGCCCTGCAGGTCGCGGAACGATTTGTGGTCGACACCGCTCATCTGGACCGGAATCATGCCGGTTGCCGCTTTGGAGCCGTTGTTTAAGATCACTTGCTCCAAAATGGTCGCATCATAGGCAAGCTGCAGAGCCTTGCGGATGTTCAGGTTAGACGTGCCTTCCCCTTTGGTGTTGAACTGGATGTAGTTGGTACGGAACTCGATGTCTGTCGTATACTCAGGGTCGTTTTTGAAGGTGTCAACGTCTGCAGAAGAGAGCATGACGCGGTCGAGCTCGCCTGCCTTGTAAGCGTTAAGCGCTGTGCTTTGCTCCTTGATGACCTTCAGGTTGATTTTTTCCACTTTTACATTGGCATTGTCCCAGTAGTTTTCGTTTTTCACGAGCGTCGCTCCGGAAGCCGGGTCAAACGAGGTCAGCTTGTACGGGCCTGCATACAGCATGTTTTCCGGTTTCAGTGCGTAATCCGCGCCCTTCTCTGTTACAAACTTCTCGTTGAGCGGGAAGTACAGGATGAAGGTAGTCAGACGCAGGAAGTACGGTGTCGGCTGGTTCAGCGTAACCACCAGTGTCTTGTCGTCTTTCGCATCGATTGCGACAGCATCCGCGCTGCCTTTTCCGGATGCGTATTCAGCGCCGCCCTTTATGTAGTCGGACAGGATGAAAGCATAGCCGCCTTTGGAGGTTTGCGGGTTCATCGCTCCGAGCCAGGCGAATTTGAAGTCGGCTGCGGTGATCGGATCGCCGTTGCTCCACTTGATCCCGTCACGCAGGGTAAATGTATAGGTCAAGCCGTCTGGAGAGACTTCCACGCCTTTTGCCAATGCAGGCTGCGGCTCGTGCTTCTCATCGAGGCGGTACAGACCTTCACTGACGTTGTTCAGCACGGAGAACGAAATGTTGTCCGAGGTAGAGAACTGGTTCAGGTCTTTAATCTCGTTTTCAAAGGAAAGGTTGATAACGCTTTCTTTTTTCGCTTGCTGACCGTCTGCCGCGGGTGCTGTTCCTCCGGGAGCACTGCCCGATCCCTTATCGCCGCTGAAGTTGCATCCCGTGGCGACGAGGCTGACCAGCATCAGTAGACATAGCAAGGATGTGGACCACTTCTTCTTCATTGATCTGTCCCCCTATTTTTGGTGTCAGAAGTATATTTGCATAAAGACGGCGCTTTCACTTTCATGACGAAGCGCTGTCTCATACACGAGTAACAGCATCGCACGGCTCTTTTCTCAAGCGGAGAAAGCCAGACGATCAGCAGGAGAGAAACAGGCCGACTGCCTCATGTAGCCAACTGCCTTAGGGAACCGACTGCCCTAGGCAAAATCGGCTCCGGCCAGCGGGGCGAAGTGCTGCAGCGCCAGAGCGCCCGCGCCGATCACGATGGCTTCTGCCTTCAGCTCCGAAGCGATGATGCGGAAGGTTCCCTTGAACGGCTCCCAGATCACTTGCTCGCAGTGCTCGTGAACCAAATCCACGATTTCGGTGTAGTTCTCGATCAAGTCTCCGCTGAGAATCACCGTATCCGGGTTGTACATGCAGACGATATTGTTGATCGTAATCCCGATGTACAGGGCTGTGCGAGAGACGATCTCCTTGGCCCAGCGCTCGTCGGCACGCGCCGCTTCGAACACTTGGCCGATGTCAGTGATCTCCTTGACGCGCCGCGCTTCGGTGATGAGGGCGTTTTCGTCTACATAGGTCTGCAGGCAGCCGCGCTTGCCGCATTCACACAAATTGCCGTTGGGGTCCAGGGTCGTATGCCCAAGCTCCCCGGCACTGTTCGATCCTCCTCGGAAGATCTCCCCGTCGATAATCAGTGCCGAACCGATACCGGTACCGATCCCGATCAAGGTCGTCTTCGTCGACCCCTTGGCCGAACCGTACAAGTATTCAGAAAGGATTTTCACTTTCAGGTCGTTGTCGATCACCGTCTTGATCCCGAGGATTTGTTCCACCAGAGCTGCAAACGGCACGTTTTTCCAACCGAGCGTACTGGAAAACTGGACAATCCCTTTTTCGTAATCGATCACGCCAGGGACACCGATTCCGATGCCTACGACTTTCTCGGGTGAAATCTTGCATTTCTTGATCAGGCCGGAAATCTCTCGGCCAATCAATGCTGCCGTTTCCTCAGGCGAGGACTCCAATGCCGTGTGAGCGACGCGGTGATGCTCTACCACCGTTTCGCTGAAATCCATCATCCCGAATTTGATGCGCTTTTTTTCGATTTCGACTCCCACGGTATAAACGGCGTCCGCTATGATGTCCAGCTGGACCGCCTTGCGTCCGACACCCGAGGATGTCAAATCCGTCTCCTGCACCAAGCCCTCCTCGCACAGCTCGCTCACAAAGCGGCCGACGGAGGTGGCGCTCATTTTGGTGATCTTGGCCAGTTCGGCCCGGGAAATCGGACGCTGCTTTTTAATGATGTCCAGGATCATCTGCTTGTTGTGCTGCTTGATGACGTCCTGGTCCTGCTTTACGATTTTTTTCATCACGGACATGCTCCTCTTCCACATATTCGCGTTTCAAGGTTTATTTATCCAACAGTGTTATAAATTGTGTGATAAAAGATGGATAATACTCCGATCAAACACGAGGAGCAGACGATTTTTGCTTTATTTCGGTCGGATAGCTTTTTTAATTTCTCCATTGGTGTTAATAATGAGTTTATCTGGCATCCTGTATGAAGTCAACTGTTATTTCCAAATGGTGCGACGCTTTTTATTTTTTTGAAAATGCCTCTCACGCCATCCCTCCCCATACTTGATTTTGAGCCGACCGACCGCGTCTTTTCCTCTCTTGACCGCAGAAAAAACCACCCGGCAAATGCGGATGGTTGGCAAGCCTTATTTGATCGAATTCCAATCGTAGGGCGTTTCCTGATACACATAGTAGTTGAGCCAATTGGAAAACAGCAGGTTGGAATGAGCGCGCCACCTGACCACTGGCGGTAGGCTCGGGTCATCCCCCGGGAAATAGTTTCTGGGAATGGCAATCTCGAGGCCTTTGCTCACATCACGTTCATACTCTTCCCGCAGCGTGCACGGATCGTACTCGGAATGTCCGGTGACGAAAATTTGCCTGCCGTCTTTCGTCGCAACGATGTACACACCCGCCTCCTCCGATTCGGACAATATCTCCAGCTCCGGCACTTTCTCGATGTCCTCCCGCCGATTCTCCGTGTGACGGGAGTGCGGAATGTAGAATACGTTGTCAAACCCGCGGAACAGCTTCACATTCTGCTTGTTCAAGGTGTGCGGAAAAACGCCGAACAGCTTCTCGGGAAGCGGATGCTTCGGAACGCCGAAATGATGGTACAGCCCTGCCTGTGCGCCCCAGCAAATATGCAGTGTCGACGTCACGTTGGCCATCTTCCAGTCGAGAATTTGCTGCAGCTCCTCCCAGTAGTTCACCTCGCAAAAATCCATCTGCTCCACGGGCGCTCCGGTAATAACCATTCCGTCAAACTTCTCGTGCCTGATTTCCTCAAAGGTCTTGTAGAAGGTGGCCAGATGCTCTTCCGGCGTGTTCTTGGAGGTATGGCTGGACGGGTGCAGCAAAACGACCTCCACTTGCAGCGGGGTATTCCCCAAAAGGCGGAGCAGTTGGGTCTCCGTAGTCTGTTTCACTGGCATCAGGTTGAGAATGACGATGCGCAGCGGGCGAATGTCTTGGGTAAACGCCCTGCTCTCCTTCATCACAAAGATGTTTTCATTCTCCAATATCTCTGTCGCCGGCAACTCATCAGGCAATTTGATTGGCATGTTTCTCCCCCTTTCAGTCCGTCACAACGCTGTCGCCAGACAATAATCCGACTAATTCGCCATGACTACTTAAGATTCCTGCTTCACTTTTCCCTGCATTCAAAATGTTCTGTCTCTACTATAGCAGGAAAACGGACCACAGGGGGTACTGTCTTAGGCAGGCATTCGCTTTGGCTTGCATTTTTTCCGCGTACGTCCCTATCGCTTTCATTTCTCCGCCGTCCGCTTTTCATCAGACTCAGACATCCGCAGCCGTCAGTGCACAGATACTCGCTTCCCGCCTGGCTCTTTTTCCGGTGCGGCTGCCCGTCTGAGAAACAGCGAGCAGGCCCAAGCGACGGCAATCAGCGCGAATGCCAGCAGGAACGCGCTTTTCATCCCGGCAAGCATAGCCAGGATTTTTCCCGTAGCATCATTTTGCGCGCCTGACGGACTTTCCAGAAACCGCTTGGAGCCATTCGTCATGACCGTTACGAGAAGCGCTGTCCCGACCGCACCCGATACCTGCTGGAGCGTGCCGATAATCGCTGTGCCGTGGGGGTATAGCGGCGGCGGCAGTTCATTTAGGGCATTGGTCATCACGGGCATCATCAGCATGGAGATGCCCAGCATGAGCAGCGTGTTCAACAGCATGATCATCCCGTAAGAGGTAGACAGCGTAATGATGGCAAATTGCCAGAGCGTATTTCCGATCAGCGCCAAGCCGATGACCGCCAGCCACCTCGCGCCGAATTTATCAAACAACCGTCCGGTGATCGGAGACATGATCCCCATCACCACTCCGCCGGGCAGCATGACCAGACCCGCTTCCAGCGGACTGTATCCCAGCGCGTTTTGCAGAAAAATCGGCAGCAGCATCATCGCCGAGAACATCGCCATCATGACGATCATCATGATCAGCGTCGAGATGCGGAATACCTTGTATCCAAACGCCCTCAGATCCAGCAGCGGCTGCGGAATGACGAGCTGTCTCCATACGAACAGCCCCAAAGAAACGGCCCCGGTGACGATCGGAATGAGGACGCCATTGCCCGTCCATCCCCCGTGACTTTCGCCAGCGCTGCTAAAACCGTACACAATCCCTCCGAATCCGAAGGTCGAGAGAAGAAGCGAGATGACGTCAATTTTGGGATTCGTCGTCTCTGTCACATTCTTGAGCTTGGCATAGGCAAAGCCAATTACAAACAAAGCGATAGGCAGCACACCGTAAAAAAGCACCCTCCAACTGAAATGCTCGACGATGATGCCGGACAGCGTAGGTCCGATCGCAGGGGCAAAGGTGATTACAATCCCGATGGTCCCCATCGCTGAGCCTCTTTTTTCAATAGAGACGATGGCAAATACTACATTGGTCAGCAAAGGAAACAACAGTCCAGTCCCGGCAGCCTGCAGCACCCTGCCGGTTACCAGCAAGGCGAACCCTGGCGAGATCGCCGCGATGAATGTTCCCACTGTGAACAAGCCCATCGCCGACAGGAACAGGCTCCTTGTCGTGAACCGCTGGAGCAAATAGGCGGTAATCGGTATGAGGACTCCGATCACGAGCAAGTACCCGGTCGTCAGCCATTGCGCTTTGCTTGGTGAAATGCCGATGTCGGCCATGATTTTGGACAAGGCAACGTTGAGCAGGGTCTCGTTCAAGATGGCTACGAACACGCCCAGAATCATGACCATGACCACGACAAAATTGCCTCTGCTCCCGAAAGTCCCTCCTGTATGCTGCACTTCGCGTTTTTCCACAATCGCTCTCCTCTCCTTGGCAAATGCGCCCTGTTTCATGGACTCTCTTGAACCGTTGCCGCCCTCCCGCTTCGTTTTTAGAACCTTATTCTAGCCTGAAATGCCTGCACAGATTTCTTACCGATTGCTATGTTGCTGACGGCGGTATGCATGCCCGAAAGCTCTGAAAATACGCTCCACCGAAAGCATGCGGGAAAGAGTCCTGCCAAATGAGGCCAGCGTGGCTCCAATCTGGAAATCACCCTTTTTTTTGCGTATGATAGAGGGTAATGATCTTTTGCTAGAAGGGAGACAAAATGGCCCCCCGCTCAAAATGGTTGATATATAAATGGATTCTCGCGATAATCATCGCTTGCTTGTGCATGTTCCCGGCGACCCCCTCGCCAGCCGATACATTTGCTTCCGATGCAACGGCCAAGTACACGTCCGTAAAAAGCGAAGCCGTCCAGATTGTCAGCTACCGGCCTCATTTTACGGTCAAGTTTTTGAAGCAAAAGCTGCAAGGCTCCCTGTTCATGGACCAGTTGCGGAATTTGCAGCAAACGTACGCCGCCCCGCTCGTGACATTCCTGTTTGTGATCCAGACGCTGCTAAAATGGACCTTGCTAATGCCGATCCGATACGGGTCGATCTTCGTGGGCAGCTCCCCTTTTGGAACGCATTACATTCCAGAGAGGGGAAAAGCGGAACATGAAACATACAAAACAAGATGCCGAAATGATTCGGAGAACCGTAAAAGATTTGAAAATATTTGTCATCTTCATCGGGTTCGTGGTGGCAGGTTTGCTGGCCGCCAAATATTACTTGGGCTAACATGCAAATCCTCCCCTTGTTTTTGGGGGAGGATTCATTCATTGTCACGACGAGCCTATCATCAGAGCAAAAAGGAGTCTGTTCCGTGGAAAAATCACTTTATTTCGTCGTTAGCTGGGCGGACGCCAAGCAGTATTCGGACGCACTGAAAAAGCTTGGTATCGAACATATCATTGAAACGCCTGAAGAGATTCCTTCTCTCGTGCCGGGAGAGCTGGCTTTTGTATTTCCGAGCTTGCCCGTGCGCGTTTACGCCAAAGTCAGGACGCTTTTTTCACATAACGGCAAAAGATATTAATGCTGTGCCTGCCATGTAGAGCGTATTCGTCCTCCTGTTTGCGTCCCTCACACGCCATTCCTCCGCAATCAAAACCAGATTGTCAAACATCCCAAGCCGGTCCCGGCAATGTCTCCCATGATCGCAAATTTGGAACAGAAATCATTTTCCTCCCCCTCTATAATCAAGCCGGGAGGGAAAGAAATGAAGCCATTGCAAACAAGAGATCCATTTCACGTATACATCTATACGTGTTTCCTGTCACAGCTATTTTTCACCTTTGTATTTACGGTGAATCTGCTCTATCAAGTACAAGTCGTGAAGCTCGATCCGTTTCAGCTCGTTCTCGTTGGAACGGTATTGGAACTATCCGTTTTTCTTTTTGAGATTCCAACGGGAGTTGTTTCAGATTTAAAAAGCCGGAAGCTTTCTATCATCATTGGCTATGCGTTGATCGGCATTGGCTTTCTGGTAGAGGGGCTCTTTCCGCATTTTATACCCGTGCTGTTGAGCCAAGTCCTTTGGGGGCTCGGCTATACATGTACAAGCGGCTCGCAACAAGCCTGGATTGCCGATGAAATAGGGGAGGATCGCGCTTCACTTGCCTTTATGAAAGGGGCTAAAGCGAACAGGCTTGGGGAAATCATCGCGATCCCTTTAAGTATGGCCACAGGTTTTTTTATGGTTAATCTGCCGATCGTTATCGGCGGGAGTTGTATGATTGGGCTTGCTGTATTTTTGAGTTTTGCCATGAGAGAAGAAAATTTCAAACCTGCGGATCGCGAGGAACGAAAATCGAGTTGGCAGAGCATCAAGGTGAATATGAATACGATCATTCATTTTACGAAAACAAGCGCGATCATCCGCATCCTATTTCTCATTGCCTTGTTTGTCGGATTTTATAGTGAAGGATTCGACCGGCTGTGGATATCCCAGTTTTTGAACGTATCCCATTTATCGGACGTAATGGATGGTAGTTTCGTGGCGGTAGTTGGCAGCATTCAGCTCATCATCGTGCTCATTTCCTACGTGATCCTGCACTTTGTAAGTCGAAGCCCGATCCATCAGCATCTGCGCCTGATTTATGTATCGCTGTTTATCGGGAGCAGCGTGATTATCGCCTCATTGCTCGGTTTTGCGTTCTCTTCGCTTGGCGCTGTTTTAATCGCATTCTACGTCATCATCCAGGTGACGCGATCTGTGATGCATCCTTTGGAGGACATCTGGTTAAATAAAATCATTCCCGACTCGTCCACGCGTGCGACCTTCTTTTCCGTCAAAGGGCAAGTCGACGCCATCGGGCAAATCAGCGGCGGACCCGTAATCGGCTATATCGCTTCGAGCTTTACCATCAGGACGGCTATTGTGGCAAGCGCCATTCTGTTGACCCCTGTTCTAGTTTTCTACCATAAGCTCTTGAAAAAACGGAAAGGGTGAATCGATCACCCTCTTTCTTTTTCGATAATGGGAATATGGATTTCCATATAGATTTTTTCGTAATCCCAGTAATGGCAGTGTTCATCGTAGTATTCGAAATCAAAGCCGGCTTCATCTATTTCGTAAGACGATTGCGGCAGCCAATCTTCAAGGATGTATTGCCACGTTCCTTTAATGGAGGGGACGAACTGTGCGGGTTCCACGAGCGGCGTCCGAAAGATTGCGTACGTGGTTTCCGGGATGAGAAAGGCCGTCAGTTCCTTTGGAAGAGGGCGATCGTTATCGTAGTGTACGGCAAATAAATACGTAAATCGGTCCTTGTCCTGCTCGTTGCTTATATTGATGCAGTACTCGCCATGCTTTTCAGGGGATAATAATTGATAGAGAAACCGTTCTATCGAGCCATCGGTTAACCCTCGTTGCTGCCAAAATGCCGGGGCGTCCCTCGTATAACGGACATTTTCAAAAGCGCCTTCGAACGCTTTACCCGCTACATAAAACGCGCTCCGCTTCGCGATCTTCGGCTGCATAATGATTCCGCCTGTATTTTTTTCATGGAGGCTTAAGAGATTTAATTTTTGCGGCAGCGATAGCGGACAATGCAGCTTGTATAAGCTTGGAGGGCTGCCAAAGCATTTCTTGAATGCCTTCGTAAAGCCGGAATGGGTCTCGAAGCCATAATCCATCGCGATTTGAATGATCTTTTCGCCGTTCGCCAATTCATACATCGCGTATTGCAGCTTTCTTTTGACAACGTAGTCCATGATCGTGAAACCGGTATGCTTGTGAAAAATCCGATAAAAATGGTAGGGCGAATATCCAGCCATCGCCGCCAGCTTTTCCGGATCGATTTCATCTTTAATATGATCTTCGATATAATCGATTGCTTTTTGAAGCAAGAGTAATTGGTGGATACAAGCACCCCCTTGTAGACATACGATGGACCCTATTCAGATACCGGGCAATCCGTTCATTGTCTAGAGTATCAACAGCATCGGCAGACGTCCGCGTCCAGGCCGGCTTTCAAAGCGAACTAAAATAAAAATAACAGATAAGCGGCTTGATCGCATCAGGCTGCTTATCTGTCGTAGAACATGTTTCTCTGGCGCAAAAGCAAACTGCTTTTCCTATTTTTTAAACGTCACGATTTCACTCGTATCTCCAAACCGGAGAACAGGCTGGCTCGGCTCCGTCTCGGCGATGATCTTCCCGTGCCGAATCGAGTAACGGACGGTAGCCTGGCGGCGAATCGCATCGTATTCGTCCTGTGCGTTGAGAATGATCAGATTGCCCGGCTTTCCTTCCTCGATGCCGTACTCCGCTTCGATATGCAGCGTCTTCGCGCTGTTGACGGTAATCAGATCAATCGAGTCGACGATTTGCTCGTAGCCCATCAGCTGGCAGGCGTGAATGCCCATGAACAGCACCTGCAGCATATTCCCGGTACCGAGCGGATACCACGGATCGAAAATGTCGTCATGGCCGAAGCAGACGTTGATGCCCTCCTGCACCATCTCTTTCACGCGCGTGATGCCGCGGCGTTTTGGATAGCTGTCAAACCGCCCCTGCAGGTGGATGTTGACCAGCGGGTTGGCCACGAAGTTGATGCCGGACAGCTTGAGCAGACGGAACAGCTTCGACGCATAGGCATCATTGTACGAATGCATGGCCGTCGTATGCGAAGCCGTCACCTTTTCCCCGATCCCCAGACGGAGTGCCTCGGCGGCTACCACCTCGACGAAGCGGGACTGCTCATCGTCGATTTCGTCGCAGTGAATGTCTACGAGACGGTCGTATTTCTCAGCCAGGCCAAAAGCGAGCCGCATGGATTCGACGCCGTATTCGCGGGTAAATTCGTAATGCGGGATTCCTCCGACAACGTCAGCGCCGAGACGAAGCGACTCTTCCAGCAGCTCCGCTCCGTTGGCGTAGGAAAGAATGCCTTCCTGCGGGAAAGCGACGAGCTGGAGATTGACGTACGGAGCCATCTCCTCCTTAACCTCCAGCATGGCGTGCAGCGCGGTCAGGCTGGGGTCTGTGACGTCCACATGCGTGCGAACATGCTGAATCCCCTGTGCCACCTGCCATTTGAGCGCTGTTTTGGCCCGCTCTTTGACATCTTCCTTGGTCAGCGTCTGCTTGCGCTCCGACCAGCGTTGGATGCCTTCAAACAGCGTTCCGCTCACATTCCAGCTAGGCTCTCCTGCTGTCAAAGTCGTATCCAGATGGATGTGCGGCTCGATGAACGGCGGCAGAACAAGCGCCCCACCCGCATCCACCACTTTTCCTTCGAAACCTGTGATCTCCGTGGCGATTTTGACGATCTTGCCGTCACGGATGGCGATTTGCCACAGCCCTTCGCGTCCGCGAAGCTTTGCGTTGGTAATAAGCACAATCTTTCACCTCTTCATTTTTGTCGCTTGCTTCTGTGTCTGCTTTATTTTACCTGTTTTCCGTCAGATTCGCTGAACGGTGCGCTCCCATGGCTCGCATGACGACGACATAGATCAGCGCCGAGCCGATGATTGCATTGAGCGGCGGAATCCCCGGCACGAATGTCGCGAGCAGGACACCGGCTACCCAGGCAATGATTGCGACTACATTGACGCTGGCAAATGTTGCTGTCTCAAAATGCTTGTACTTCTCCCGGTTGACGAAGAAGTAATCCGCCAGAATAATGGCTCCGATCGGCGGCAGGGTGGAGCCGAGGAAGGTCAGGAAATCGACGAAGTTGTTGTAGAGCCACCAAGCCAAGGCGGTCCCGACCACGCCGTTGAAAATGACCACTTTTTTGATTTTCACTTTGGTAATGTTGGACAGGCCAAGGCCTGAAGCGTAGAGCGCATTGTCGTTGGTCGTCCAGATATTCAAACCGAGAATGATAATGGCCGGCAGAATCATTCCCTGCAAGAACATCACTTCAGAAACATCGGACTGTCCCGTCGCGATGGCCCCGATCGCCCCGAAGAAGAACATCAGCGAGTTGCCGATGAAAAAGGCGATCACAGTCGCGATCACGCTGTTTCGCTTGGAGTTGGCAAAGCGGGTAAAGTCCGGCGTCAGCGTTCCGCCGCTGATGAAAGACCCGACGCAGATCGTCAGGGCTGTCGCCATGGAAATCGCTTGCGCCGGTTGATATTGCAAAAGTCCCTGCAGTCCCCCCACAGAGTTCGCTGCATCAGTAACCGAAATCATGCCCAGTACGGCAATGGACGGACACGCGATAAAGCTCAGTATGGCCAATGCCTTGATGCCGAAGTAGACAGTAGCCGTCATCACAATACCGAACACCACGATCAGCAAAAGCGTATCGATCCCCGTCACCTTGTTGACTGGCAAAGCAAACATCGCTACCCCAACGCCGAACCAGCCGATCTGCGTCGCCGCCAGCATGAACGAAGCGAGGTACGAGCCCTTTTCCCCGAAGGCAAAGCGGGCCAAAAGATGCGTGGACAGGCCCGTATCAGCGGCCATATACGCCAATGCCCCGGTGTAGATGCCAAGAATCAGATTTCCTGCAAGTACGGCCAGTACGAACTGGGTAAAGGTAAGCCCCGTCCCGAGCTGACCGCCCGACCACATGCTGGCCGAGAAAAACGTAAAGCCGAGCATCACGACGAGAATGTGCCAAAAACTGCTGCGCTGCGATTTCGGAACCGCTTCGAGTGAATATTCCTTATCGACGGATGAAGTGCTCATCTGTACCACCCCTGTTGTTATTTTGTAGACCGGCACCCAACCAAAAAGAGGCCTCCTGCCGTATTTCCTGACAAGAGGCCTCTTTCACCCACAACGACAGAAAGGGACACAAAGATTCCCAGCCTGCCATCAGCGGATTTCCGACTTACCTTGTCAGCCTCACGGGACTGATTTAAAGGTACCGTATCTAGTTCATTGGAATTATCTGCGATTCTTGTCCATCTGTCAATGAAAACCTGCCGACGAGACCCCGCTAGTTTTTTCACAAGTGTATGCGGACCCTTTCATCGCTATGACAAGAACTTATTTTCCTTTGTCGATATAGCGCTGCATCAGGCTCGCTCTGGTCAGCCAGACCTGGTCACTCAGATGAATCCGGTAATGCTCGGGATTCATCATCCGCAAGTACTCCGGCCAGAACATCTGCAGCTGCTCCTTGTGATGACGGCGGATTTCTGCCAGATCAGGCAATTGATACACACGCTTGCCTTCCACAAAGACAGGGACGAGCAGCGGCTCGGCCACGTAGTTTTCCACCAGCTTGCTCAAGTACGTGTGGCTCGGGTGAAACAGCTTGATCGGCGCCTGCTCCTGGATGTCCGTCTCTGACGGATAACAGAGATAGTCCGCGATCGCTTTTCCGGTGCTTCTGTCGATCAGCCGGTAAATGTCTTTCGCTCCCGGAGTCGTCACTTTCTCCGGGTTGGCCGATATTTTGATCGTCGGGATGTACTCGCCGTCGTCACCTTCTCGGGCGACCAGCTTGTACACACCGCCCAAGGTAGGCTGATCTGCTGCCGTAATCAGCTGCGTCCCCACTCCCCAGGAGTCGACCCTCGCCCCCTGCACCTTCAGGCTCAAGATCGTATGCTCGTCCAGATCATTGGACGCGACGATTTTCACGTCGGAAAGCCCTGCCTGATCGAGCATCTCCCGCGTTTTGATTGAAAGAAAGGCAATATCGCCGCTGTCGAGACGAACAGCCCGCAGCCGTTTGCCCTGCCGCTGCATCTCCAGGCCGATATTGATCGCATGCGGCACCCCGCTCCCCAGCGTATCGTACGTGTCCACCAGCAATGTCACTTGGTCAGGCAGAGCGGCTGCATAACGGCGGAACGCCTCCTCCTCGTTTTCGTGCGACTGGACCCAGGAATGGGCATGCGTCCCTGCCGTCGGGATGCCAAACAGCTTTCCTGCCAGCATGTTTGACGTAGAGTCAAACCCGGCGAGATAGACAGCCCTCGTTCCCCAGAGCGCAGCGTCCGCTTCCTGGGCGCGCCGGATGCCGAATTCCATCAGCAAATCGTCTTTGGCTACCTGACGGATCCGCGACGCCTTTGTGGCAATGAGCGTTTGGTAGTTCATAAAATTAAGCAGCGCTGTCTCCATGAGCTGCGCTTCAAAAATTCTGCTTTCCACGCGAACCAACGGCTCGTTTGGAAACACCAGCGAACCTTCCTTGACAGAATGGAGCGTCCCCGTGAAGCGAAAATTGCGGAGCTCCTCGAGAAAGCCGGGATCGTAATTTTCCTCCTGCTCGCGCAAATAATCCAGATCGCTTTCTTCAAAGCGAAGATCCTCCACGTATTTGACGATCCGCTCCAAGCCCGCAAATACGGCGTAACCGTTTCCAAACGGAAGCTTCCGAAAAAACGCCTCGAAAACCGCTTTGCGATTGTGGGTGCCATTGATCCAATGCGCATACATCATGTTTATTTGATACTTGTCTGTATGTAAAGCCAATCCTGGTGAAAGCAAGCTGCTTCGCCTCCTGTTGTTGCAGCGCCTGTGCGGAAAACCGGCGGACACCGCGGCGCTGGACGCCCTCCTCGAATCTGGCGTATACGAAAAACGCATGAATACTTCTCTCTATTTTAGCCTTTGTCGATGACAAGGTATAGCTTTGAAATGCAAAAGAAGGCCTGCCGGACGACAATGCGCCATCGCATCCGTTCGCCAGCAGGCTTTCGCTTTGATCTAGTTTTGATCCGTCAGCACGATTGGTCCGTCGCTCGTGATCGCAATCGTATGCTCGTACTGGGCTGACAGCTTGCCATCCAGCGTCCGGGCTGTCCAACCGTCCGCGTCAATCTTCATCCGATGGGTTCCTGCATTCAGCATCGGCTCGATGGTTAGCACCATTCCCTCTTTCAGCCGGAATCCTTTGCCTGGCACTCCGACGTGATTGTAGTTGGGCTCCTCATGCAGCTCCCGGCCTACTCCATGCGCCAGCAGATCACGCACGACAGAATACCCGTTTTCCTCGGCATGACTCTGAACCGCGTGCATCACGTCTCCGATCCGGTTTCCCGGCACAGCTTGCGCGATCCCTTTGTACAGGCATTCCTTGGTCACCCGCATCAATCTTTTCGCTTCGTCGGAAACCTCGCCCACCGCATAGCACCAGCAAGAATCTCCTACCCAGCCGTTGTACGTGGCGACGATGTCGATTTTGACGATATCCCCGTTTTTAAGCGGCTTTCTGCTCGGGAAGCCGTGTGCAATGACGTCGTTGACCGATGCGCAGATCGCTGCCGGGAATCCGTTGTAACCGTCCGTGTACGTCCCTCCACCTTGCTGCCTGATCAGCTTTTCGACAAAATCGTTGATCTCCTGCGTAGTGACGCCCGGCTTGATTCTTTTGGCGATTTCCTTGTGGCATGTCGCCACGATCCGGCCTGCCGGTCTCATCTGCTCGATCTCTTCGCGAGTCTTCAAGTAAATCACGCCCGGCTCCTCCCTTTGCTCTCTCCGCTCTCTGAGAGGCGGCGCTCACTTACGCTCTTTCGGATCATCAGCAGCACTCCCTCCGGTGAAAAGTCTGCATCCTTGTGGTACATGGAAATGCCGAAGCATCCGACCAGGGTGCCGATGATAAAATTGGCGATTCGGCCGGGATCGGTCCCCGTCGCGAGCGCTTCCGACTGAACCTGCATCTGCGTGATACACTCCAGCAGAGGCTGATACAGGGTATCGTCGAATCTCTGTTTGGCTGTGCGGCGAAGCTGCTCTTCCATTCCCACGAAGTTTTCCGCGGCCCATTTGTAGACGATAAACGCTGCGGGTGCCTCCAGCCACAGCCGCAAAAGCCCGGCACAGAACTCATCCAGCAGTTCCGCCGACTTTTCTTGCCGAGAAAAGAAAGCGCTTGTCAAAGCTTCCGACAGTTCAAAGCCTCTATCCAGCAAATCACTGACGAGACTGTTCTTGTTGCTGTAATAATGGTAGACAGTGCCATAACCGAGTCCCGCTTTTTTGGCGACGTCGCGAATATCAAAGAGAAGGCCTTTCTCAAAATAGATCTGTCCTGCAGCCTCCATGATCTGTTGAATGCGCTTTTCCCGCAACTCTTCACATTGTTCCTTTGTTCGCGGAGACATGGATATCCTCCTTATTTTTAGACCTACAAGTATGTCGATAATAAAATACCACTTTTTGGACTGAGCTGCAAGCGATTTGGCCAGCCATAGTGCGCCCTTTTGAAAAAACGCAATAAAAATCCCCCTGGATTCATGAAAACCGCGTGAGTTTTCGATGAATAGCAGGGGGAAGGAAGTTCTTTTATTTACGACGCCGCAACATCCTTCGCAGCGGCAGCCTCTTTTTGTCCCTCGAGATACTCCGTTGGACCGATAATACCTTTTTCACGATCCTGTTTCTCCAGCTCCAGCGCTTTTGGCACGGACAGCCAGTAGGCCAGACCGATAGCGATCACGCCGGCACCGAATTTCCCGATAATCAGAGGCAGGATGATCGTAGGCTGGAAGTTGGCGGAGAACGACAGGTGGTCGCCCAGCAAGAACGCCGCACATACCCCAAACGCGATATTGATCACCTTGTCTTTTGGCGGCATGGAGCGAACGAGTCGGAACATCGCCAGGATGTTGGCGATCGTCGCGAGCAAACCGGCGCTTCCCGTCGGGCTCAGGCCCATCCGGTTGCCCATCGCCTGCAGAGGCTTCGCCGCGTATTTCCGCAGCATGTACACCATCGGGAAAGCACCCGCCAGCATGATACCGATATAACCGGCCGTTTCCAGGGCGCGGAACTGATCGGTCGGATCGGCAATGATCGGATCGAAGCCCCAGGAGCCAAATACCTTGGAAAAGACGCCTGTGAAGTATTCCACGATCGAGAATACGAGGACGAGCTTGATGCCTGCATCCATCGTCTTCCCGAAAATCATGAATGCCTTGATCATCAGGTCGGGCAGGAAGCGCAGACCGAGCGCAATGGCGACCACAAACACCAGGATCGGCGACAGATTGATCAGAATTTTTCCGTATCCGATGGCAAAGGCGTAGGTGGATTCCGCATCAGTCGAGATTGTTTCGCGCACCTTGGTATTCGTCATTACGAGGATAGCACTGGTGATAAAGGCGCCGATAGGAACCGTCAAAATCCCGGACATCACGCCAAGCGCCATGTATTTGTGATCCCGTTTGTCGAGCATCGCCAGGCCCATCGGAATGGAAAACACGATGGTAGCTCCCGCCATGAATCCGACGATCATCGCCATGATCCAGCCCTCATAGGAGCTTTTCAGCACGTTGGCCAACTGGTAGCCGCCCATATCGCTGGCCAAAATAGCGGTGGCCGCAAGCGCCGGATCGGCTCCGATCTTGTTGAAAATCGGCCCGCAGACCTTGTCGATAAACCAGGAAATATACGGAATTGAGGCCATGATACCTGCTGCCGGTACGAAGATATAACCGGTGGAATGAAGACCTTCCATAAATTCTTTGCCGAGCCCTTCATCACTGTTGCGGATCGCTGCGATTGCGCCGATCACCGCACAAATCATGATAAAGTAAATGACGTAACTGCCGATTTGGTCCATGTATCAACCCCACCTTTTCTCGCGCGTTCTATCGTCTGTCAGGCATAAAACGATCCTAAACCAGCGTGACACCCCATTTGCCTGCGGGCTTCCCCGGCTGTCGGGGGCTTCCGTCGGCAAGCCGCACGGACTTGGACAGCGGCTGCTTGCTTTCTCCCTCATGGTTCTCCTCCTTCGCAAAGGCATGGAAAAAATTAACAATAAAGGCGCCTAGTAATCTGGTAGCAGATTACCCAAGCGCCTTTGCTTTTTCGTATACACTTGTGAATTGTGAACAAGCGGGACAAAACTGGAACCGCTTACAATCAGGCAAAAAAATAAAAGCGGTACGCATAATTTATACTTCTTCATATACTCTGAAAATTCATCAGTAAAGCTCCATTGCTTTACTCCCATCGTAACCCAATTATATGGGCGGTAAGTCACGATGTCAACACTCGTTTTTTGCCTGACTCACAAACCTCGCCCCCACCATGCCGCCTCGAAAATGATGGGAAAAGCACCCCTGCCAGCTTTGTAACAGGGGTGCTTTTCCTGCCGAGAACGAACTAGTCCGCCTTCTTCAGCAGGTCGATGATTTTCGCTTGTCTGTCCCGCAATACATCAGGCGTCCACTTTGCATGCTGCTCGATAAATACCTTGTTGGCGTGGAAAGCGTCGATCCTCTTTTGCAAATACAGCTTCTTCTTGTCCTCGAAATCGTGATTGCCAAGCGCGCTGTTTTTCTTCTGGCTGATGAGGACGAGATTGGCCAGGCGATTGGTCCAATATTCTCTCTCTTCATCCGTGAAATCCCGTTTCCACTGACTCGAATCAGCCGGGTTTTGC
>k87-80083_pt1 | contig 23665 bp, 26 predicted proteins | sample MGYA00084031_6733416 | MGnify analysis MGYA00084031
CACGTCGACGTCGGCGTTCTTGATCAGTTCCAAAAGGGACGACGAGCCCGGATGAGGATGGACGCGATACACCGCGCTCACTCGCGCAACGCTCCCTCCACTGCGGTGGATGAGCCGCCGGCTTCAGCGGGAAAGCCGGATGATCTCCCAGTACATGCGCAGGCGGGCGCGAAACCCCCGCCAAAGCCCGACCTTCTCTTCCTTAGTGAGGTGCGCCACGTGCTTGAGATGGACGCGCGTCACCCGGAGCATCTTTTCCTCCGCATAGCGGGAAATGGCCACTTCCACGCCGTAGCGCGTCCGTTCCAGATGAGGGATGGTCAAGAGGATCGAGCGCCAGAGCGCCCGCTGCCCTGTCAAGAACGGGGTGATCTTTTGCGCCATATCGGTGGCAAAACGGCCCTCGTCGAAAATGCCCAGGGTGATGTCGGCCTCTCCTTGCAGGACGGGCTCTACCAGCTGGCGGACGTGGTCCGGCGTGAGCCCCACCAGATCGGCGTCGAGGAAGACGACGATCTCGGCGTCCGTGGCCTCGGCGCCGGCTTTCATGGCGCCTCCTTTGCCTACGTTGGCCGCGAGGCAGACCACCCGGGCGCCCGCCCGGCGCGCCGCTTGAGCCGTCCCGTCGGCCGACCCGTCGTCGACCACAATCACTTCGGAGATTAAATGGCACCGCTTGGCCGCGTCGACCACCTGGGCTACAGTCTTTTCTTCGTTATAAGCCGGGATGACCGCCGCGACTTTCAACAAGAGCCCCCCCACGCCCCAGTGCCGGGGCGATCCGCTCGCGCAAAAACTCGATGGCCTCCTCGACGCCGAGGACGTGCTGCTCGCCGCTGGCTCGCTCCTTGATCTCTACGCTTCCCTGGGCCAAGGATTTCGGGCCCACCACCACCCGGAACGGAAAGCCGATGAGATCTGCGTCGTTGAACTTGACCCCGGCCCGCTCGTCCCGGTCGTCGAGGACGGTTTCGATGCCGGTCTGCCAGAGCTTTTCGTAAAGCGCCTCCGCCGCCTCTCGCTGCGGGGCGTCGGCGGGATTGATGACGATCAAGTCCACGTGATACGGGGCGATGCTCACCGGCCAGGAGATCCCCCGCTCGTCGTGGTTCTGCTCGATCACCGCCGCCATGGTGCGGTTGATGCCGATGCCGTAGCAGCCCATGATCATCGGCCGCTCGGTCCCGGTCTCGTCCAGGTACGTGGCGCCGAGGGCCTCGGAATACTTGGTGCCAAGCTTGAAGACGTGTCCCACCTCGATCCCGCGGGCCGCCTCCAGACGGCCTCCGCAGTGGGGGCACGCGTCGCCCGCGACCGTCACCCGCACGTCGGCGACGACGTCGGCCTCGTAGTCCCGCCCGTACTGCACGTGGATCCAGTGGGTGTCGGCCTTGTTCGCCCCGGTGACCCCGTCCGCGACCTGCGGCACCTCGAGATCGGCAACGACCTTCACCCCTTGGAGGCCCACAGGGCCTGCGAACCCCACCGGGGCTCCGGTGACCGCCTCCACGGTCGCCGCGTCGGCGGGCTCCACCGCGAGCGCTCCCAGGACCCGCTTGAGCTTCACTTCGTTCACTTCCCGGTCGCCGCGCACCAGCACCGCCACAGGATTTCCATCGGCGCGGTAGATCAATGTCTTGATCATGCGGCTCGCAGGCAGGGAAAGAAACGCTTCCAGCTCCGCAATGGTCCGCACGCCCGGAGTCGCCACCGCTTCGAGAGGAGGCGCTTCCGTCTCGGGCGGCAAGGCTTGCTCGGGTTTCGCCTCGGCCCGCTCCACGTTGGCGGCATAACTGCACTCGGTGCAGTAGACGATCTCCGCCTCGCCCGTCTCGGCGATCACCATGAATTCGTGGTTGTCGTCGCCGCCGATGGCGCCGGCGTCCGCCAGTACAGCGCGGGTCTTGAGCCCGAGGCGCGCGAAAATCCGTTCGTAGGCCCGGTACATCTTGTCGTAGGAGCGCTCCAGCCCCTCCTGGTCCCGGTCGAACGAATAGGCGTCCTTCATGATAAACTCCCGGGAGCGCATGACGCCGAAGCGAGGGCGGATCTCGTCGCGGTACTTGTTTTGAATCTGGTAGACAATGAGCGGGAGCTGCCGGTACGAGCGGACCTCCGAACGGACCACGTCGGTGACGATCTCCTCGTGGGTAGGCCCGAGGCAGAACTCCCGGCCGTGGCGGTCCTGCAGGCGGAACATCTCCTGGCCGTAATCGAACCAGCGCCCGCTTTCGTGCCACAGCTCCGCCGGCTGGATGATGGGAAGCATCAGCTCCTGGGCGCCCGCGGCATCCATCTCCTCCCGGACGATGGCCATGATCTTTTTCAGCACCCGGTAGCCTAAGGGAAGGAACGTGTAGACGCCGCTCGCGGCCTTTCGCATCAGGCCGGCGCGGAGCATCAAGCGATGCGAGGCGATCTCGGCCTCGGCGGGCACCTCCCTAAGCGTCGGCGCCAAAAGCTCGGAAAACCTCATCGCATCTCCAACCCCGTCCCTGGAATGTCATCTCACATGTTGAGATGGAGCACGTCCTGGTAAAACGCGTACATCATCAAGAGGACGATGATGACCAGCCCGACGAACTGCGCCATGCCGCGCTGCTCGGGTTCGAGCGGGCGCCCTCTCAATCCTTCCAGGGCCAGCAGGACCAGCCAGCCGCCGTCCAGGATCGGAATGGGAAGAAGGTTGAGAAGGCCTAGGTTGAGATTGAGCCCGATCGCCAGCGAGACCAGGGCGTCGATGCCCTGGCGCGCCGCTTCTCCGGTGATGGTGATGATCCCGATGGGACCCCTGACGTCCAGCTCGGTCCTGCCCGTCACCATTCCGGCCACGGCCCGGGCGATGCCCACCGTTCCCCGCCACGTGTCAGCAGCCGCCCGGCTGACCGCCGTGAAAAAGCCCAGCCGCGGCTGGCTCCTGATTTCAATGCCCAAAACGCCGACTCCTGCGCCGGGATCCAGGCGGGGAACCACCGCGATTTCTCGCACTTCGCCGTCGCGGCGGACGGTGACCGTCAGCGGGTTCCCTGCATTGGGCCTCACCCGGGCGATGACGTCCTCCGCGGTGGCCGTGGGCTCTCCCCCCACGGCGACGATGACGTCGCCGGGGATCAAGCCTGCCTCTTCCGCGGGAGAGCCGGCCACGACCCGGGTGACGGTGGGCGGCACGTGCACCGTCATGTAATAGCCGGCGATGAGCAGGAAGGCCAGGAAGAAGTTCATCAGCGGTCCCGCCGCGATGATGGCCATCCGCTGCCACAGCGGGCGGTTGTTGAAGCATCCCGCGTCGTCTTGCGCGACGTTGTCCTGGCCTTCCAGCGCGGCATCCATTCCCGCCAGCTTCACGAAGCCGCCTAGCGGGAGCATGCGGACGGAGTACTGGGTCCCCTTCCGGCGGAAGGCGGCCAATTTGGGACCGATTCCTATGGAAAATTCGAACACCTGCACGCCGAAGGCCTTGGCCACCGCGAAGTGGCCCAGTTCATGAAAGAGGACGATGGTGCCGAAGACGACGATGAAACTGACGGCAGTCAACAGCGCGCCCTGTGCCCAGCCGCCTCCCGCGATCTGCAAGAACGTCAAAAGGCATCTCCCTCGATCCCAAGAGTGTTGCGCCCGGGCGCCTCACTGCCCCGCCAGCCGGGCGACAAAGGCCTCTGCTTCTCGCCTCGCCCAGGCGTCGGCCCCGAGGACCGTATCCAGGTCCTCCGCCTCCTCCACAGTGTGCGCTCCGAGCACCCGTTCCACGCAGCGCGCGATGTCGAGAAAGCCGATCTTCCCGTCGAGAAAAGCGTGCACCGCGACCTCGTTGGCCGCGTTGAGGACGGCGGGAGCCGTGCCCCCCGCCCTGCCCGCTTCGTACGCCAGGCCGAGGCAGGGAAAACGCTCAAAATCCGGCTCTTCAAACGTCAGCGCACCGGCAGCGGCCAGCGAAAGCTCGCTCCACACCCGGGGAACCCGGTCCGGATAGCACAGCGCGTACTGGATGGGAAGGCGCATGTCGGGGGTGCCCAGCTGCGCTTTGACGCTGCCGTCGACGAACTCCACCAGGGAGTGCACGATGCTCTGCGGATGGACCAGCACCCGGATCTGATCGTATCCGACGCCGAAGAGCCAGTGGGCCTCGATCACTTCCAACCCCTTGTTCATCAGCGTCGCCGAGTCGACGGTGATCTTCCCGCCCATCGACCAGGTGGGATGGCGCAGCGCCTCCCGGGGGGTCGCCCTTTCCATCTCGGCCAAGGTGGCGGTGCGGAACGGCCCGCCCGACGCCGTCAGCACCAGGCGCCGCACCGAGCGCCGCTCCTCTCCTTCAAGACACTGGAAGATGGCGGAGTGCTCGCTGTCGACGGGAAGGAGCGTCCCCCCTCCCGAACGCAGGGCATCCACCACCAAGCGGCCGCCGGCCACCAGCGCCTCCTTGTTGGCCAGCGCGACTCGCTTGCCGGCGGCAAGGGCGCGCACCGTAGGCACCAAGCCCGCGACCCCCACTACGGCGACCACGACGACGTCGGCTCCTGCGTCCAGGGCCGCCTGCATCAGGCCCTCAGGGCCCCACACCACCTGGACCCCGGGACCGACCCGCTGCCTGAGCTCGGCGGCGCTGGCCGGATCCCCCGCCGCCACGAGCCGGGCGCCGGTTCGCGCCACCTGTCTCGCAAGGAGATCGACATTTCGTCCCGCCGCCAGGGAGACCACCTGAAAGCGATCGGGCATGGCCTCAATGACCTCCAGCGCCTGGCGCCCGATCGACCCGGTGGAGCCCAGTACGGCCACTTTTCGGCGTTCCAATCTCCCGTCCTCCGATCCATTATAGCACAGCCGCCGCGGGCGCCCGCGCGAGCCGGCCGCGGGGCTCGACGGCAGGCCGCGGCAAACACCGGTTTTCTACCCCAAGGCACGGCGTCAGTCCTGCTTGAAGTAGGGGAGCACGCTGACCGAGCAGACCGCCTTCAGCGTCACCGCGAAGACCGGACCGAGCAGGACGCCGTTGATGCCGAAGAGCTTGCCGCCGACGTACACCGCGGCGATGCTGGTCAGCGGGTGCAGCCCGGCGTGCCTCGCCACCATTTCCGGTTCAATTAGCTGGCGGAGGAGGAGAAGGCCCGCCCACAGGGCGCCGACCCCCAAGGCGCGCGGCCAGTCGCCGGCCGCGACGCCCACCGCGACCAAGGGCGCGTACACGGCGGAAGGGCCGACCAAGGGCACCACGTCCAGCAGCCCGGCGAGCCCTCCCAAGAGCCACGCGTAGCGGTAGCCGAACAGCGTGAGCCCGGCGATGGAAAGGGCGCCGGTCACGGCCACGAGCACGCTCTGCGCGCGCACGTAGCCGATGAGGCCGGCGGCGATCTCCTCTTTGAGGCGGCGGACTTCCCGGCGCCAGCCCCTCGGAAGCAGGCTCATCAGGAAATTGCCGAGCTCTCGCTTGTCGCGGCTCAAAAAATAAGCCGCCATCCCGCTCACGGCGACGACGGCAGGCAGGTGCGACAAGGCACCGATCCTGGAAAGGCCCTGCGCGGCCCACTCCATCAAGGCGCCGAGGAGCGTCCGGGAGAGGTCCTTCAGGGCGTCGTCCAGGGGGTGCGGCGCAGCGGAGAGGAGGGGGCCGAAGAGGCGGGCCGTCCGGGCCGCCCACGACTCGATGTAGGCCGACGCTGAGGGGAGCTGGTCGAGCAGGAGGGCGAGCTCCGCGGCCACATTGGCCAGGAGCACCCAGAGGAGGCTGACGCCGCCCAGCACCGCCGCGGCGATCACCGCCAGCGCGGCGACGGGCCGTGGGACGCCGCGCCGCTCCAGGCGATCGACCACCGGGTCGATCACCGCCGCCACAAAGAGGGCCACTAGGAAAGGGTAGACGAGGTCGATGAGCCGGCGCGCCGCGGCCAGCGCCACCAGCCCGGCCAGCGCCGCGCCCAAGAGCAGGCTCGCCCGAAGGCGCACGGTGCGCCTCACCCCATGAGCCAGAGAAGAGAGTGGACGACCGTCCCGGAAAACAAGAGGCTGTCAAAGCGGTCCAACGCCCCGCCGTGTCCCGGCAGGAGCCGTCCGGAATCCTTCACCCCGGCCTGGCGTTTGAGGCGGGACTCCACCAGATCACCGGCCTCGGCGGCCAGCGCCGCCGCCAGCGCGACGGCCCCCCACGCCACAGGAGAGCCGCCGTAGAGCCAGCCCAGGAGCGCTCCGGCCGCCACGCCCCCGGCGATCCCCCCGACCGCACCCTCCACGGTCTTCTTCGGGCTGACGCTGGGCCAGAGCGCCCGCTTCCCCAGCGCCAACCCCGTGAAGTAGGCAAAGGTGTCGGTGGCCCACGTGACCAGGACCGCGAACAGCGCGGGTGCGAGGCCCGCCTGCCGGAGCGCGGCCAGCTGGGCCAGGAAAATTCCCGGGTACACCGCGGCCGCGGCGGTGCGCCAGAGGCCGGTGAAGCGCCGCCCGGCCACCAGCACGTAGCCCGTGAAAAAGAGCAGGGCTGCCATGCCGCACGCCGCCAAGAGCCGCCCCGGAACCAGGCCGTCCCCGCTTCCAGCGTATGCCGCCAACACCAGCCCGCATGCAGCCGCGACCGGTGCCGCGGCGCCCCCGGTCCCGGGCGCGCCGAACAGGGCGGCGCTTTCCCGGGCGCCCAGCGCCGCGACGAGAAGCAAAACAGCGGCCCAATAGGGACCGCCGTAGTACAAGGCACCGAGGAACACGGGGATCCCAAGGGCGGCCGTCAGCACCCTGTGGCGCAGCACGTCATACCCTCCCGAACTTGCGCTCCCGCTGCTGGAAGTCGACGACGGCCTCGAGGAGATGCCGCCGCCGGAAATCCGGCCAGCAGACGGGAGTGAACCAGATCTCGGCGTAGGCCAGCTGCCAGAGGAGGAAGTTGCTCACCCGCGCCTCCCCGCCGGTGCGGATCAGCAAGTCGGGATCGGGAATGCCCGCGGTGTACATCGCGCCGGACAGCCATTCCTCATCGATATCGTCCACGTCGAGCCGGCCCGCCCTGGCCAGCTCCACCGCGCGCTTCACCGCGTCGACGATCTCCGCCCTGCCCCCGTAGTTGAACCCCACGTTCAGCAGGAGCTTTTGGTTGGAGGCGGTGAGGGCCTCCGCCGCCTCGATCTTCTTTACCAGCTGGGGCGAGAGCGAGGCCCGCCGGCCGATCACCCGCACCTTCACCCCGTGGGCGTGCAGCTCGGGAAGCTCCTTCTCCAGCACCTCGTCGAGGAGGTTCAGCAGGTACTCGACCTCCTCTTTCGGCCGCTGCCAGTTCTCGGTGGAGAACGCGTACACCGTGAGGATCCCGATCCCCAGCTCGCCGCAGGCGCGGGTGACCTCTCTCAGCGCGTCCACGCCTTGACGGTGCCCAGCCAGCCTGGGCATACCCCGGCGCATCGCCCAGCGGCCGTTGCCGTCCATGATGATGGCGACGTGCTTGGGAAGCCGGTCCCGCTGGATCATCGCCTCCAGCTGTTCCTCCGGAAAGGCGCTGTGGTCCCGGCCGTACCCGTTTCGAAAGAGCTCCTTGAGCATGACGAGAAAGGGTCCTTTCGCGAGTGAAGTGGCTCTCCGGTGGGGCTTAGCCCCACGCCTCGGGCGCGGTCACCAGCTCGAGGCGGCCGTCGCGCTCCACCTGGCGGATCACCCGGCACGGCGTGTCCGGTCCGGACTCGCCCAGGGCGACGCGGACCACCGCCACACCCATCTCGGCGGCCCTGCTCTCCGCCTCTTCCCACTCAAACCCGACCAAATCCACCTTTTCGGGCTCGTCGAGAAGGAACCGGACGTCTCCGGGCACCCGTCAGACCTCCATGATCTCCTTCTCTTTGGCCTCCAGGAGCTGGTCGATCTCGCGGATGTAGCGGTCGGTCAGCTCCTGCACCTTCTCCTGAGCGCGGCGGGACTCGTCCTCGGAGATCTGCTTCTCCTTCTCAAGCCGCTTGATCTCCTCGTTGGCGTCGCGCCGCGCGTTGCGCACCGCGACCCGTTTCTCCTCGGCGTCCTTGCGGACGATCTTGACCAGCTCTTTGCGGCGCTCCTCCGTCAGCTGCGGCACGACGATGCGGATGATCGCGCCGTCCGTGTTGGGAGTGAGCCCCAGGTCCGACTGGAGGATGGCCTTTTCGATGGCCGGGATCTGGCTCCGGTCCCACGGCTGGACGGTGAGGAGCCTGGGCTCCGGGGCGGAGATGGTGGCCAGCTGGTTGAGAGGCGTCGGGGTGCCGTAGTAGTCGACCACGATCCGGTCGAGCAGCGCCGCGCTGGCCCTGCCCGTCCTGATCGCGGCGAAATCCCGCCTCGCTGCCGCGACCGCGCCCTTCATCCTCTCTTCCGCATTCTTCAAAACTTCTTCAATCACGTTCGCCGTTCCCTCCCACGTACGTGCCGATCTTCTCGCCGCGAACGGCCCTGACGATGTTGTCGCTCTCGTCGAAGTTGAAGACGATGATCGGAATCTTGTTGTCCATGCAAAGCGAGGTAGCCGTCGAGTCCATCACCCCGAGGCCCTCCTTGAGGAGGTCGAGGTAGTCCAGCGACTCGTACTTGGTCGCCCCGGGATCTTTTCGCGGATCCGCCGAATAGACCCCGTCGACGCCCCGCTTCGCCATCAAGATCACTTCGGCTTCGATCTCGGCGGCCCGCAGCGCGGCAGTAGTGTCGGTGGAGAAGTACGGGTTGCCGGTGCCCGAGGCGAAGATCACCACCCGGCCCTTTTCCAGGTGCCGGATGGCCCGCCGGCGGATGTACGGCTCGGCCACCTGGCGCATCTCGATGGCCGTGAGCACCCGGGTGTCGAGACCCACCTTCTCCAATGCATCCTGAAGGGCCAGGGAGTTGATGACCGTCGCCAGCATTCCCATGTAGTCCGCGGTGGCGCGGTCCATTCCCATGGCGCTGCCGATGGTTCCCCGCCAGATGTTGCCGCCGCCGACCACCACCGCGACCTGGACGCCCATGGCGACGACTCGCCGGATCTGGTCCGCGATGCCCTTCAGAATGTCGACGTCGATGCCGTACCCCTGATTTCCCGCGAGGGCCTCTCCGCTCAATTTTAGCACGACTCGGCGATATTTCGGCGCTGCCACGGACGGTCGCTCCTCACACACTTCTGGGCTCCTCCTTCCAATCCTTTGCGCGGAAGGCAAGGAGCGCCTTATCTGGGCAAAAAAAAGAGAACACGTAGACCGTGTTCTCTCACTGGCCCATCTGGGCCATCACTTCCTTCGCGAAATCCTCGGCGGGCCTCTCGATCCCTTCGCCCCGTTCGAACCGGACGAAGCGGCGCACCCGGATGTTCTCGCCCATGGATGCGATCTTCTCGTTGATCAAGTCCCGGACGGTCTTGTCCGGATCCCGCATGTACGGCTGCTCCAGGAGGCACACTTCCTGGAAGAACTTCTCCAGGCGGCCTTCGACGATCTTGTCGACCACGTGCTCCGGCTTGCCTTCGTTAAGCGCCCGGGTGCGCTGCACCTCCCGCTCGCGCTCGATCACCGCCTGGGGAACATCGGAGCGGTCCACGTACTCCGCCTTCATGGCCGCGATCTGCATCGCGATCTCCCGGACCAGCTCCCGGAATTCCTCGGTCTTCGCGACGAAGTCGGTCTCGCAGTTGACCTCGACGAGCACGCCGATGCGCCCGTCACCGTGGATGTAGGCGTCGACGATGCCCTCCGCGGCGACGCGGGCCGCCTTCTTGGCCGCCTGCGCCAGGCCCTTCTCCCGGAGGTAGTCGATGGCCTTCTCCATGTCGCCACCGGTGGCCTCGAGGGCGCGCTTGCAGTCCATCATGCCCGCCTGCGTCCGCTCGCGGAGCTCTTTTACCATCTGGCTCGTGATCTGTGCCACGTCGAACCACCTTCCTGGTCTTGGATGCGCGAGAGGCGAGCCCGCCGCGGCATCGCGCATCTCTGCGGCAGGCTCGCCCACACACTTTCGACGCCGCGCTTACGACTCGACGGAAGCGGCGACCGCCTCTTCATCCCCGGAGCTCCCGAGCTCCTCCTGGCTCGCCACCTGATCCGCCTCGTCCCCGGTCTCGGCCTCTTGCAGGCCCTCCTTGCCCTCGAGGACGGCGTCAGCCAGCTTGCCCGTGAGAAGGCGCACCGCCCGGATCGCATCGTCGTTGCCAGGGATGACGAGGTCGATCTCGTCAGGATCGCAGTTGGTATCGACGATGGCGATGATGGGGATGCCCAGCTTCCTCGCTTCGGAGACAGCGATCCGCTCTTTGCGGGGGTCGATGATAAAGACGGCATCCGGCAGCTTCTCCATATTGCGGATGCCGCGCAAAAAGCGGTTGAGCCGTTCCTTCTCCTTGCGCAGCTGAAGGACTTCCTTCTTGGGCAGGAGGTCGAACGAGCCGTCCGTCTCCATCTGCTCGAGCTGCTTGAGGCGTTCAATCCGGCTCTTGATAGTGCTGAAGTTGGTGAGCATGCCGCCCAGCCAGCGCTCGTTGACGTACGGCATCCCGCACCGCTCGGCCTCCTGGCGGACCGTCTCCTTCGCCTGCTTCTTGGTGCCGACGATCAGGATGGTCCCGCCGTTTCGCACCAGTTCCTTCACGTACTGGTACATCTCTTCGACCTTGCGGACGGTCTTCTGCAGGTCGATGATATAGATGCCGTTCCGCTCCGTAAAGATATACGGAGCCATCTTGGGGTTCCAGCGGCGGGTCTGATGTCCGAAATGAACGCCCGACTCAAGGAGCTGCTTCATCGTAACGACGGCCATCAGTCCACCTCCTTTCGCGGGTTTAGCCTCCGCCAGCCTGGACTCCCCGGCGACCGCAGCCGCCCGCAGGCCGCACCGGCCACCGGCGCCTGCGGCACCCGCCCGGGGACACAAAGACTGGCGTGCGTGATGGAAACCAACGAGTAGTATACCACAGCGCCTGCCGCACAGCAATAAAGGATTTCACAGGCAAGCGCCCGTCACGAAGTCTTCTTGAGCTCCAGGATCAGCTCGACCTCGCCTTTGCCGATCCCCAGCTGCTTGGCGATGGCGACCACGTCGTGGCCCTCCTCCGCGAGGCGCCACACGGCGGCCGCCTTCTCCCGGTACGCCGAGGAGACGGACCGTCTGGCCGCTTCGCCGGCTCCGGCGGCCTCCTCCTTTCCGCTGGAGGAAGCTGCCGCCGTGACCGCCCCCTCCTCGCCGCGGCCGCCCTGCTCCAGAGTGCCGCTCGCCGCGGGGCCTAAACCCCGGCTGCGCCGCTCCAGAAGGCCCAGGAGCTCCGCCTCCCGCCGCTCGATGCGGCGGAGGATTTCCCGCTCCTTGAGCTCCAGCTCCTCCAGCATGGCCTCGAGGCTGAGCTCAACCGAATCGAAAATCCGTCCCTCCAGCTCCGCGGGCGTACGCGCCTTCCTGGCCGGGCCCGCTTCCAGCCGGCGCACCCGCCGCCACAAGAAAAAGGCGGCCACCACCGCCGCCCATGACCCCGCCAGCGACGCCAGCGTCAACCACAGCACGCTGCATCCCCCCGCCCAGCCGATCCCGCTTCACACCTTGATGTCCAGGTGACGCCCCTTCTCGCCGGACCCGCCGCGCGGCAGAGGCTGGCGCCCGTCACCCCGGCGCTTCATGACCGGACGCTCCGACTTCTCCCCTTCGTTCACGGTGGTCCGCCGCTTCTGGTTCTGCTGCTCGATCGCGGCCGCTTGCGCGTGCAGGTGCTCCGGAGTCTCGGCAGGGCTCGTCGGCCTTACGGCCTGCGGTCCCTGCACAGAACGGGCTATGAGAAGCTGAAGGTCGGGAAAACGGATGGCCACTGCCGCCTTCCTCCTCTCCGGTTCCAGTCGGCCTCGCGCCCCTCCTAACTCACCAGGCTCTCACGATACCGGTGCAAACGCCCGCGCAAGCGCACGATGGCTTTGGTGTGAATCTGGGAAATGCGGGACTCCGAAACCCCCAAGACTTCGCCGATCTCTTTGAGCGTCAACCCTTCGTAATAGTACAGAGCGATGACCAACCGCTCTCTTTCGGGCAGCTGGTCGATGGCTTCGGCCAGCACCCGCTTCACTTCCACGTCCTCGACCGTGGCACCGGGGTCCTCGCTCCACTTGTCCTCGATCATTTGGCCGAAGCGGAGCTTCCCTTCTTCATCGGGATCTCCGGTCCACACTTCGTCCAGCGAGGCGAGACTGATCCCTTTCACCTGGGACAGGAGCTCGTAATACTGCTCGAGGCTGATGCCCAGCGCTTCGCTGATCTCCTGGTCCGTCGCCGGCCGCCCCAGCTTCCCTTCCAGCGCGGCCACGGTGCTCTCCAGTTCTTTCGCCTTCTGCCGGACCGAGCGGGGGACCCAGTCCACCGAGCGCAGCCCGTCGATGACCGCTCCCTTGATGCGCGCCACGGCGTACGTTTCAAACTTCACGCCCCGGTCCGGGTCAAACTTCTCCACGGCGTCCACCAGGCCGAAAAACCCGTAGCTCACCAGGTCGTCGAAGTCCACATTGGAGGGAAGTCCCACCGAAATGCGCCCGGCCACGTATTTCACCAGCGGGACGTACGCCAAAATCAGCTCGTCGCGGGCCTCAAGGCTGCCGTCGTTCTTGTATCGCTCCCAGGCCTGAGCGATTTTTTCTTGGTGGGTGCCGTCCAACACGCCTCCCTCCACGCCCCTTTGCCTCCCGCCATCCCAAATTCTGACTGACTCGAGGTTAATTTTGACAGACGTCCGTGTGAACCCTCTTTGCTAGTTGCGCTCAGGCCTCTTGCGAAGAAGCGTTGCCATCCGCTGGAAGATGCCGCCGATGCCCGCGCTCTGCTGGACCGGCGCACCGGCGACCAAGCGGCGGGCGATGAACTCAATGCTGGCGGCGGCCCTCGACGCGGGATAGGCGATGACCAAAGGGCTCTGCTCTTGAATCGAGCGGCTCACCGCCGCGTCGTGGGGGATGTGGCCCAGGAGCTCCAGGGAGACTCGCCGGTTTAGAAACTGGTTAAGCACCGCCTGGAGGCTGTACAGCACCCTTTCGGCTTCGGCTTCGCCTCTTGCCATGTTGACGACGACGCGCACCACCGCCGACGGGTTTTCGGTGACCAGCAGCTTGATCACCCCGTACGCGTCGGTAATGGCCGGCAGCTCGGGCGTGGTGACTACGATCACTTCGTCGCAGGCCCATAAGAAACTCATGACCATGCGGGAGATTCCCGCCCCGGTGTCGATGAGCATCACGTCCAAGTCCTGATCCAGCGTGCTGAGGCTCTGGACGAACCGCTGCAGGCGCCAATGGCTCAAGTTCGCGAGCTCGGACACTCCCGAGCCGCCGGCGAAGACGCAGATCCCCTCCGGCCCCGGGACGGCGATCTCCTCGAGCCGCTTCTCCCCATGTAAAACATGGCTCAGGTTGTACTGGGGCGTGATCCCCAAGACCAGGTCGACGTTGGCCAGGCCCAGGTCCCCGTCGAGGATGCCGGTGCGAAGGCCCAGCCGGCTCATGGAGACCGCGAGGTTCACCGTGAGGCTGGTCTTGCCCACGCCGCCCTTGCCGCTGGTGACGGCGATGGCGCGCGCCTTGCGCTTCGGCCGCGCCATCTGTGAGGCCAACCTCCTCAGCGACTCCGCCTGATCCATCAGACCCTCACTCCTAGGATCAACTCGGCGATGCGGTCGGCTTCCGCCACCTCGATGTCGTCGGGGACGGTCTGGCCGTTGGTCACGTACGATAGGGGCTTGCCTGCGAATTTGCACGCGTTCAGCAGCGAGCCGTAGGTCGACGTCTCGTCGAGCTTCGTCATGATCAGGTACGCGATGGGAAGCTGGCCGAAGCGTTCGATGACGTCCAGCATGTCCTTGGTGCGAGTGGTAGCCGAGAGGACCAGGTGCACCAGAGGCTCGTCCAGCACGTCGATGAAGGCCCGCAGCTCCGCCATCTGCATCTTGTGCTTCTGACTGCGGCCCGCGGTATCGACGAGGACCATGTCATAGTCGGATCGCCGTTGAATGGCCTCCCGCAGCTCCTGCGGCGTAAACGCCACGTCCACCGGGACGCCGATGATCTCCGCGTAGGTCTTGAGCTGTTCCACCGCGGCGATCCGGTACGTGTCGACGGTGACCAGCGCCACCCTCTTGCCGGCCAGGAGAGCAAAGTTGGCCGCCAGCTTGGCGATGGTGGTGGTCTTGCCCACGCCGGTGGGTCCTACCAGGCACTGGACCCGGCCCCTATCGGCCAGCTGCCAGGGATCGACGCTCATGATCTCTCTCGCGATCTGGGCCCGGGCCGCTTCCCTCAGCCAGTCCTCCTGCTCCAGCTGCTCCTCGCTGGCCTGGGCCCGCACGCCGTCCAGGATCTCCTGGACCACATCCGGATGAACCTCCTGGTCCAGCAAGTGCTGCTTGATGGCGGCTACAGGGCCGGGTTCCAGCTGTTTGCCGCCCTGCCCTTCGAGGGCCCGGCGGATCGCCTTGAGCTCCTCCCTGACCTGCGCCAGCTCCGCGTGGGCCCCCGATTCTTGGGCGCGCGGGGGCACCCCGTATGAGGACGCCCTGGGCTCGCGCGCCGCGCCGGCCGCGGCTGCGGCCGGCCGCGCGCTGTTGTCCGCAGCGGCCAGCACTTCGACCCGGGTCCGCCCAAAGAGGCCCAGAAAGCCCCTCTCGCGGATCTTCTTGGTGTGAAGGATGACGGCGTCCTTGCCGAAGTCGGCCTTCACCCGGGCGATGGCTTCCTGCATCGAGTCGGCGACGTACCGCTTAACTCGCATGGCCCTCCAAGCTCACCATCCCCACGGATTGGACTTGGGCGTTCGGAGCCACTTCGTTGTAGGAAATCACCGCGAGCCGGGGCAGCACGCGGGCGACGAGCTTGCGCACCGCCGCGCGGATCACCGGCGAGCAGAGGACGACGGCCTGGTGCCCGGCGGCCGCGGCCCGCTCCACCGCGCGAGAGAGGCCGTCGTAAAACGCTTCGACTCGCTCCGGGGCCAGCGCGATGGTAAGGCCCCTGTCGGTGTGCTGCAGGGCATCGGCGATCTCCTGCTCCCAGGCGGGATCCAGGGTGATCACCGGGATGTACCCCTGATCGTTGGTGTACTGCTTGGAAATCTGGCGGGCCAGCGCCTCTCGCACCTTCTCCGTGAGGAAGATCTGGTCCTTGGTGGCCCGCGCGAAGTCTCCCAGGGTTTCCAGGATGGTCACCAGGTCCCGGATAGGCACCCCTTCTCTCAGGAGGTTTTGCAGGACCCGCTGGACCTCGCCCACCGTGAGGAGCTCGGGCACCACCTCGTCCACCAGGGCGGCGTGATCTTCCTTGAGCTCGTCCAGGAGCTTTTTCACGTCCTGCCTGCCGAGGAGCTCGGCGGCGTTGCTCCGGATGATCTCCGTAAGGTGCGTCGCAATGATGGACGGCGAATCGACGACGGTGTACCCCGCCAGCTCCGCCTCCTCTTTCGCCTCCTCGGGGATCCAGAGCGCCGGCAAGCCAAAGGCCGGCTCCCGGGTTTCGATGCCCGACACCCGCTTGCTGACGGGCCCCGACTCCATCGCCAGGTAGTGCCCGGGCATGAGCTCGCCCCGCCCCACTTCGATTCCCTTGATCTTGATCACGTAGGCGTTGGGGCCCAGCTGCATGTTGTCCCGGATCCGGATCGGGGGGACCACCAAGCCCAGCTCGATGGCAATCTGCCTGCGGATCATCGTGATCCGGTCCAACAGGTCGCCGCCTTGGTTCGCGTCCACCAGCGGGATGAGGCTGTAACCGATTTCAAGTTCAATGGCGTCCAGTTTGAGCAGGGCCGAGACCCGCTCGGGCTTCTTGGCCTCCTCGGCTTCGCGCTGCGCCTCCTTCTCCATCTCCTGCACCTGGCGCTCCTGGTGGCGCCGGCTGGATGCGTACCCCAGCAGGCCAAAGAGCAAGGACAGCACGAGGAAGGGGACGGTGGGCAGTCCCGGGACGACGGCGAAGAGGACGAGAACGCCCGCCGCGATGGCGAGCACTCTCGGCTCGGAGAGCAGCTGGTGCGATACGTCTCTCCCCATGTTGGCCTCGGAGGCGGCGCGGGTGATGATGATGCCCGTCGCGGTGGCGATGAGAAGCGCGGGGATCTGGGTGACCAGGCCGTCCCCCACGGTGAGCAGGGTGTAGTGCTGCAGCGCCTCCCCGAGGCCCATCCCCCGCTGGCCGACGCCCACTGCGAACCCCCCGATGATGTTGATGGCGGTGATCACCAGCCCCGCGATGGCGTCGCCCTTCACAAATTTGGAGGCGCCGTCCATCGCCCCGTAAAAGTCGGCCTCCCGCTCGATCTCGGCCCTGCGGCGGCGGGCCTCCTTCTCGTCGATCAGCCCGGCGTTGAGGTCGGCGTCGATGCTCATCTGCTTGCCGGGCATGGCGTCCAAGGTGAAGCGGGCCGCCACTTCCGCGACGCGCTCGGCCCCCTTGGTGATCACGATGAACTGGATCACCACCAGGATGAGAAAGACGACAAAACCCACGACGTAGTTGCCGCCCACCACAAAGTTGCCGAAGGCCCGGATGATCTCCCCCGCGTACCCCTGGAGGAGGATGAGCCGGGTCGACGAGACGTTGAGGGCGAGACGAAAGAGGGTGGTGATCAAGAGGAGCGAGGGGAAGATCGAAAACTGGAGCGCCCCCTGGATGTTCATGGTCAGGAGGAGGACCAGCAGCGCCAGGCTGATGTTGAGCGCGAGCAGGAGGTCGAGGAGGAGGGGCGGCATGGGCAGCACCATCATGACGACCACCAGGATGACTGCAAGGAAGACCAGGAGGTCGCTGTACTCCCCGATCTTGAAGATCGCACCTTGCGCAGAGCCTTTCACCGCCATCTTCCGCTACCCCCGTTTCAGCCGCGCCGGCCCGGCACTGACTTCCCTTTGAGGCGATAGACGAAGGCCAGCACTTCCGCTACGGCCTTGTAGAGCTCCTCCGGGATGCGGGCGTCCAACGGCACCGACTCGTAGAGCGCCCGGGCGAGCCAGACGTTCTCCACGACGGCGACGCCGTGCTCCCGGGCTACTTCTTTGATCCGCTGCGCCAGCGGCCCGGCCCCCTTGGCCACCACCGTCGGGGCGTCCATCTCCACCGGATCGTACTTGAGCGCCACCGCCAAGTGCACGGGGTTGGTGACCACCACGTCGGCGGTGGGCACCTTGGCCATCATCCTGGCGCTCGCGATCTGCCGCTGGCGCTGGCGAATCCGGGAACGGACGTGGGGATCGCCTTCCGTCTGGCGCAGCTCCTCTTTCACCTCTTGCCGGGTCATCCGGATGCTCTGCTCAAACTCCCACCGCTGGTAGAGAAAGTCCAGCAGCGCCAGCCCCAGCATCGCGATGCCGATCCAAAGGCCCAGCCGGAAGACCAGACGCCCGGTGTGCGCCGTCGCTTCGACGGGGCTGATCATCATGTATTCGCCGTACTGCGGGAGACTCCCCCGCAGGAGCGAGTACGCCAGCCCGCCCACGATCACGATCTTGACGGTAGCCTTGACCAGCTCCACCGCGGCCCGCTTCGAAAAGATGCGCTTGAACCCGGAAACAGGATCGATCCTCCGCCACTGGGGCTTCAGCGGCTCGGTGGACGTCAAGAAACCCACCTGCAGGAGCTGGGCCCCGAGGCCCACGGCCATCACCGCCAGGGCCAAGGGCGCTACAAAACGCACCGCGATCCAGATCATTTCGAGAAAAAGCGACGGGATGTTGCCGGGCTCTACCCGGGCGAAGCCGGCCAGCGCGTCCTCCCAAAAGCGGGTCGTCGACGCGGCGATCTCGCGGGCCGCGCCGGGGGCCATCAGATACAGCGCGCTGAAACCCGTGAGGAGGATCAGAGCGGATCCCAATTCGACGGTGCGGGCCACTTGCCCTTTGCGGCGAGCTTCCTGGCGCCGCCTCGGCGTCGCGGGCTCGGTCCGCTCCTGCGCAAAAAGCTGCAGGTTGACCCGAATCCGCGTCGGCGGCCCGGCGCTTGCCGCCGGCCGGGGATCCCGAGCCGGGACGTCCACCTCATGCACCCCCTCCTACACTCCGCCCAAAGCGCGCACCATCGCGTCCAGCAGCCTTCCCAGCTCCCCGGATCCGCCGAAGGCCGTCGCCACCAGCATCACAAACGCGGGCAGCGCCGCGATGAGGAGCACCATGCCCAGGCCCACCTTCAGGGGAAAGCCCACGAAAAACACGTTGATCTGGGGGACGGCCCGGGCCACGATCCCCAAGGCGACGTCCGTCAGGAACAGCGCCGCCACCACCGGCAGGGCGATGCGAAACCCCAGGAGGAACATGCTCCGGATCATCTCCAGCGCGACGTCGGCCACCGCGCCGCTCATCCCGGCCCCGCCGACGGGCATCACGGCGAAGCTCTGCGCCAGCGAGCGAAAGAGCCCGTGATGGCCGTCGATCAAGAAGAAGATCAAGATGGCCACCACGAACTGGAACTGGGCCACAATGGGTATCTCGGCGCCCATCTGCGGGTCCATCACGTTGACCATGCCGAACCCCATGGGCACGTCGATGAACTGTCCCGCCAGGTACACGGCCATCATGACGGTGGTGACCACAAGGCCCATGGCAAGCCCCACCAGCGCTTCGACGGCACTGGTGAGAAAGAAGGCCGCCAGCGTCTCGCCCGCCGGCGGCACCGGCACCACCGGAGCCAGGATCAGAGTGATGGCTGCCCCCAGGCCCAGCCTGGCCTGGGGCGGCACGCCCCGGCCCCAGATGGGCAGGGCAAAGAGAAACGACGTCACCCTGATAAAGACCGGTAGGTAATCCAGTACCCCGCTGACCAGCGCTTCGAGGTCAACCATCATCGGATGAACTCATGGGCTCGGGAGAGGAGCCGCTCCGAAAATTCGATCATCGTCCTGAGCATCCACGGACCAAACACGACGCCGGCCACCAGCACCGCCACGATCTTGGGCACGAACGTGAGGGTCTGCTCCTGGATCTGCGTCGTCGCCTGGAAGATGCTGATCACGAGTCCGACCAAAAGGCCCAGGCCGATCATCGGCCCGGCCACCAGCAGCACCGTGATGAGCGCCTCTCGCCCCAATGCGATTACCGCCGTCTCAGTCAATGGCGATCACCCCCGCGCCCCGCGTTACGGCAAAGCGCCGTCTCCGGTCCCGCTATTGATATCCCAGCAAGAGCGAGCGGACCACGATGTGCCAGCCGTCGACCATGACGAAAAGCAAGATCTTGAAGGGAAGCGAGATCATCACGGGGGGCAGCATCAGCATCCCCATGGACATCAAGGTGCTGGCCACGATCATATCGATGACCAAGAACGGCACGAAAAGGATGAATCCCATCTGGAACGCGCTCTTCAGTTCACTGATGACAAAGGCCGGGACCAGCGCGCTGGTGGGCACGTCGCTGGGATCCACCGGCTGCCCGGCGCCGGACATTTCGAGAAAGAGGGCCAAATCTCGCTCCCGGGTGTGCCGGAACATGAACTCCCGGATGGGTTCCAACGCCCGGGCGATGGCTTCCTCCTGGCCGATCTCCTGGGCCAGATAGGGCATGAGGGCTTCCTGGCTGACGGTCTGCCACGTCGGCGCCATGATGAAAAAGGTCAGGAAGAGCGCCAGCCCGATCAGCACTTGGTTCGGAGGCATCTGGTTCGTCGCCAGGGCGCTGCGCACAAAGGAGAGCACCACGACGATCCGGGTAAAGCTCGTGGTCATGATCAAGATGGCGGGCGCCAGCGACAACACCGTCAGCAGGAAGAGGATCTGGAGCGTGACGGCGACCTGCTCGGGGCTCTCCGCCTGGTCCACCCCGATGGTCAACCGGGGAATCACGGTCTGCGCGGAGGCCTCCCCCGCCACCAGCAGGACTCCAAGAAAAAGGAGCGCGGCCACTGCCGCGGCCCAACGCCTGCACTTCACTCCATGCTCTCTCCTTCCCGCTCCTCTCGGGGCGTGTTGAGGCGCTCGGTCAGCAGCTTGAGAAAGGTGCTGTCCTTTCCCGCCCCGGCCCGCTTCCAATTCGCCAGGACCACCGGGTCGGTCACCTCGGCAAGCAAGGAGATGTGCTGGGCCGTTGCGCCCAGCACCAGGAGGCGGTCCACCGCTTCCACCACATACACGGCCCGGTTGGGACCTAAGACCACGGTGTCCACCAGCCGCAGGGCGCGCCCGGTCCTCCCCATGGATAAGCGCCTGCCGTACAGCCTTGTCACCAGGTACACCAAAGGGATCAGGACCAAGAGCGCGAGGGCGACCCGCACCAGCGCGTCCCACTGTTCCAACGGCTGCCTCACCCCGAAACGCGCGGCGGATGGCGCCGGCCGTCACCAGTCTGCCGCGCCGTCACCACCGGCCGTCACTGTGCCTTTACGAGAAGCTGGCCACCCGCTCCCGGCGGCTCACGATATCGGTGATCTTGACGCCGAAGTTCTCGTCAATGGTGACCACTTCGCCCTTGGCGATCAGCTTCCCGTTGACGTAGATCTCCACGGGCTCGCCCGCCACCTTCTCCAGCTCCACGATGGAGCCCCTGCCCAGCTCCAGCACCTCCCGGATCTGCATCCGGGTCCGGCCCAGCTCCACCGTGACTTCAAGAGGCACGTCCAAGAGCAGGTCGATGTTGCCCATGGTCCCCGCCGGGTGCGCCGAACCCAAGGGCGCGAACTCCGCCGCCGCGATCTGCGCCCCGCCGTTGGTGCGCCCCTTCACTTTGCCGCCGGCCACCCGGGGCACGGTTCGCCCGGCGGAGGCTGCGGCCAAAGCCGCCTCGCCCGCGGCCGCGGCTTCCGCGGCACCGCTCACTCCGCCGGCCAAGGCCGAAACCACCGCCTCGGCCGTCTCCCGCGGGATGATGTGCATCACGTCAAAGGAGACGGAGCCCACTTCCAGCGTGTGGCGGGCAAAGACGACCTCCTCGTCCGCGCCCACCGGCACCGGAGGCGCCTCCGCGCTGTCCCAGTTCACTTGGACCGGTTCAGCCGCGTCCAAGTGCAGCTCCTGTCCCAGCTGGCTAGAGAACGCCTCGGCAAGATGACCGGCCATCTCCACCGCGAGATCGTGAAGGCCTCCCAGATCCTCGCCGCCGGCCGAAGCCGGGTCCTCTCCTCTGGCCAGTGCCGCGAGCTTTACGGCGGTCTCCAGCGGCATCAGCGTGATGATCATTCCGTCCAGGGCCCCCTGGAGGGTCCCCTCCACTGCGACCAAGGGGCCCTGCAGGGTCTGGTGGAGCTCCCGCAAGGGGGCGATGGCGAGTTCCTTCACCGCCGCCTTCCCCTCAGCTTGCATCATGATGCCGAGGGCGGTCGCGGTCTTCCCCATGGCGGCCTCCACCGTCCCTCCGACCGGCCGGAGGTCAAACGCCTCCGTCTCTTCCTCGGAGCCCGGTTCACTGCTGCTCGCGCCCAAGAGCGCGTCGATTTCGTCCTGCGAGAGGATATCGTCGCTCATCATGCATCCTCCTCTTCCGGCGGCACGACCTCAACGATCTCGACCGCCATCCGATTTCCCATCCGGCCCGGACGGCCGTAGAACTTGGTCCGGGAACCCACCAGCACCGGCAGCGCGCCGTGGGTGCGCGTGTCGAGAGTAATGTAATCTCCCACCTGCAGTTCTACCAGCTCTTTCACCGTGACGGTCGCTGTGCCGAGGATGACCGTCACCGGGACCAGCATCCGGTTGAGGCGCTCCCGCAGCGCCCGGAGCTGGGCGGGCGAGACCTCCTTCTTCCCCCGGATGAAGAGGTAGTGGGCGCTGAGCTTGGGCACCACCGGCTCGATGATGTCAAAGGGGATGCAGAGGTTGAGCCGGCCCGACGCGGAGTTGAGGCTCACCTCAAGCCGGACGAGCACCACCATGTCCCGCGGCGGCACCAAGTGTGTGAACTGGGGATTCAGCTCCAGCTGCTGGAACTTGGGCTCGATGGGCGCCACCTGGTTCCACGCGTCGGGGAGATGGTCGATGATCTGTTCCATCACCCGCCGCATCACCGGCTGCTCCAGCTCGGTGAGCTCCCGCAGCTGCTTGGGCGCCTTCCCCGGTCCTCCCAGCAGGCGGTCGAGCACGGCAAACCCCAAGTCGGGGTCGATCTCCAAGAGCGCGCTGCCTTCGAGGGGAGGAAGCGAAAAGATCGCCATGATGCCCGGATTGGGCAGCATCCGGGAGAACTCCTCATACGTCATGGCATCGGCCGAAACCACTTCGGCCTGGACATACGAGCGCAAGTAACCGGAAAGGGTCGTCGCGATTCCCCGGGCGAAGGGCTCGTGCATGATCTGCAGCGTCCGCAGCTGGTCCTTAGACAGCTTGTTCGGCCGCGCAAAATCGTAAGGCCTCACCCGTCCTCTTGGCTCCGCCCGCCGCTCCGGCTGGGGCACCGCGGCAACCCTGGGGCTTTCCGGCGCGCCGGGATCGTCGCCTCCGGAAATGGCCGCCAGCAGTGCGTTGATCTCTTCCTGGGAGAGGATTTCGGCCAACGCCATCACCCCTTCAGGCCGGTCATTGGATGATCAGCTCGGACAGGTACACGTCGTAGGCCCGGCCCCCTGTCGAGGCGAGGAGTTGGTTGATCTCGTCCAGCAAGCGCTGCTTGAGCAGCGTCAGACCGTCAGGCTGCTGCAGCTCCACCGCCGCTGTCATCCGCAGCGTCGAGATGACCCGGTCCTGCACCTGGACCCGCCGCTTCTCCAGCTCGTTCACCGCCGTCTTCGTGTTCACCCTGAAGCTCATGTTGGTCTTGAGGTAGCGGGCGAACGACGTGTTGCTGGCCAGGTTGACCGTGAACTCGCCGGCGTTCCACACCAACTCCGGATCAAAAGATTCGCTGCGCGCAGAGACCAGCCCTTCGACGGCGGGCACCGTTCCTTCCCGGCTGGTGAAGACCCATGAGGTCAAGAAGGCGCTGCCCACCGTCGCGACGGCGACCACTGCGATCAACAGGACGACCAGTTTCGCATCGAGTTTCATAGGAGCACTTCCCCCTCTCCCAAACCCCGGCTAGTCTAAGGTGGCCGAGACGGGCTCAAAAGCAGCCAGCCCGTGATCGAGCAGCACGATGTCGACCCGGCGGTTGCGGGCCCGTCCCTCGGGCGTGTCGTTGCTGGCGATGGGCCGGTATTCCCCGTACCCTACGGCGGAGAGCCGTCCGGGATCCAGGCCTCCCACCTGGATCAAGAACCGGAGCACCGTCACGGCCCGGGCAGTCGAGAGCTCCCAGTTGGACGGAAACCGCTCGTTGTGAATCGGGACGTTGTCCGTGTGCCCTTCGACCCGGATGTGGTGCGGGAGCTTGGCCAGCTCTACTGCGACGGCCTGCAGCACCTCCCGCGCCTCCGGCTTGATCTCCGCCCTGCCGGTGTCGAAAAGCACGCGGTCGGTGAAGTGAATCACGATGCCGCGCTCGGTGGATTCGATCGCGACCACATCGTACAGGTCGTAGCGTTCTTGCAGCGCCCTCAACGCGTCGAAGAGGCTGCGGGTCGTCTCGTCGGCCACCAGACTGCGCTGGTAGATCTCACCGAACGGGGATTCCCGGCCGCTTACCACCGGATCATCCGAGATGGTCATCCCGCTGTCCAAGACGCCCAGCGACCCTTGAAGCGAAAGGACCAGCGCCTCGAAACGGGCGGCGTCGAGGGTAGAATAGGCGAAGAGCATGATGAAGAAGGTCAGAAGGAGGGTGACCATGTCCCCGTAGGTGTTGAGCCAGGTGGGGGAGATCCCTCCTCGGTCCGGCGCCAAGCGCCGGCGGCGCTTAGCGGGC
>k87-32664_pt1 | contig 23580 bp, 22 predicted proteins | sample MGYA00084031_6733416 | MGnify analysis MGYA00084031
CTGGCCGCGCGCGGCACCCGTTTCACCCGGGCCTACACCCCCAGCCCCATCTGCGTGCCCGCCCGGGCCGCGCTCGCCACCGGGCGGCACGTGCACCAGATTGGCCATTGGGACAACGCCTTTCCCTACGCCGGCGCCGTGCCCAGCTGGGCGCACCTGGCGCGGGAGCAGGGCCACCGCGTCGCCGCCATCGGCAAGCTTCACTTCAGCTCCGGCGGAGAGGACCACGGCTTCTCCGAGGAGATCCTCCCCCTCCACGTCGCCGGGCCCGGCGATCTGGCGGGCTGCATTCGCGACGGGACCCAGGTGCGCTCCAAGCGGGACGAAGTCGAGGGGGCGGGGCCGGGCAGCTCCAGCTACCTCCGCTACGACGCGGAGGTCGCCGACGCCGCCGTCGCATGGCTGGCCGAGCGGCAGCGCCAGCCGGAGAGGCGGCCCTGGATCTGCTTTGTCTCCTTTGTCTGCCCCCATCCTCCCTACATCGCGCCTTGGGACGCATTCGCCCGGTACTCCGCCGCGGCCGTGCCGCTGCCACCTCAGTGGCACCCTTCGGAATGGCCCCGCCACCCGGCCCTTGACTCCCTCCGGCGCTTCTTCGGGTTCGACGAGCCGTTCCCGCAGGAGGTGCTGCGCCGGGCAATCCAGGCATACCTTGCCGCCTGCACCTACGTGGACGCGCAGATCGGGCGGGTGCTGTCGGCGCTCGAAGCGTGCGGGCTTGCCGCGACGACCCGCATCATCTACACCTCCGATCACGGCGAACACGGGGGCGCCCGCGGGCTGTTCGGAAAGTACACAATGTACGAGGAGTCGGTCGGAATCCCGCTGATCCTGGCCGGCCCAGGCGTGCCCCAGGGGCGGGTCGTCGATACGCCGGTCTCGCTCCTCGACTGCTTCCCCACCGTCCTCGAAGGGGTGGGCGCCGCCTCCCCGGAGGGCGACGGTCATCCGGGAGCGTCGCTGTGGCGCATCGCTCGCTCGCCAAGCCGCGATCGCACCCTGCTGGCGCAGTACCACGCTTTGGGTTCCCAAAACGCCTCGTTCATGCTGACGGACCGCCGTTACAAGTACGTGTACCACGTCGGCGGGCCGCCCCAGCTCTTCGACCTGGCCGAAGACCCGGGCGAACGGCGCGACCTGGCCCAGTCGCCCGCCCACCGGAGCCTTATATCTTGTTACGAGCGCCGCCTGCGCCGCCTGGTCGATCCGGAGGCCGTCGACGCCCAAGCCAAAGAAGAGCAGCGCGCCAAAATCGCCGCGTTCGGCGGGCGCGAGGCGGTGCTGCGCCGGGGCGTCCTGCGCAACTCCCCGGTCCCGGACAAAGGCCCGGCCCCGCCAAGCCCGGCGCCGCCGGCGGCTAACTGAGGCTCAAGAAGAGGCGCTTCGCCTCCCTCAGCGCCTCGCGCGGGTCCATCTGGGGATTTTTTTGCAGGATGCACGCCTCTAAATTCTCCACGATCAGCGTCGTCGCGACCTTGTTGACGGCGTTCCGCAGCGCGCTGAGCTGCACGATGACCTCGGCGCACGGCCGGCCCTCTTCGATCATCCGCTGAATCCCGCGGGCCTGGCCCTCGATGCGCCGCAGGCGCGCCGTCACGTCCTTGATGACCTCGGGGTTGTTTACGGTGGCCGGCTTGCTCATCCCGCCGGCAGCCTTTTCCACCCTCGCTCCCTCCCTTAAAAAACCCGCTCCGGCGCCGCAGTCCCCCCTCTCTTTTATACCATACCCCCCAAAGTAAACGGCCCGGCCCTTAGTCGCCTTGCGCCACCGCGAGCAGCACCTCGATGCCGGCGGGATCTTTTATCCACACCCCTTCCGCGCCGGCGCGAGCCTCCACCCCGCTCGCTTCGAGCCGCTGGGCCAGGCGATCCAGCTCCCCGGCTTCAGGCACGAGAATCGTGAAGTGGCGCAGTCCGGCCGAACCGGGCGGCGGCGGAGCGATGCCGACGCCTTTCCAGACGTTCATTCCGATGTGGTGGTGGTATCCGCCGGCGCTGACGAAGACGGCCCCGAACTGGGCGCTGGCCAGCGTCACGTCGAAGCCCAGCACCTCGTGGTAAAAGCGCTCCGACTCCTTCAGATCGGACACATGCAGGTGTACGTGGCCGACGACCGTACCGTCGGGCAGGCCGGTCCAGGGCGCGGGCTCCCGTTCCAGCTCCGCGAAGAGGGCATCGATATCGACGCCGCCGCGCCGCATCTGGCTGAAGATCAGCTTGCCCCCTTGCATCGGCCACTCCTCCCGGGGGTAATCCCACGCCAGCTCAATGCCGTTCCCCTCTGGATCGGGCAGGTAAATGGCCAGATGGGTGCCGTGGTCCGAGGTGCCGTGGACCGGCACGCGGTGGACGGCGATCTGGCGCACCAGGTGCGCCAGGTCGCGCCGCGTCGGCACGAGAAACGCCGTATGGTACAGCCCGGTCGCCCTCCGAGCAGGGCGGGCGCCGGGACGCTCCGTGAGGCGCAACAGCTCTCGGGAGGCGGTCCCCAGTGCGATGCTTCCCTCGCCGCGCCAGCGTTCCTGAAAGCCCAGCACGTTCCGATAAAAGGCGGCCACGCGCTCCATGTCGGCCACGGTGTAGTGCACCGGGCCCAAGGCCGTCTGCGGATGAATCTTCACGCCGGTACACCCTCGCTTACCGTTCGTCCTTTGCGGCCGCGCCAGGACGAAACGTTCACTCAAACACCACTTCGTTCTCAGTTCGGCGCTCTAGCACCTTCAATATCATGGGGAAAAGAACTGCACCTCAAACGGTAGGTAGGAGTGTGAAGGGATTGGCCGAGTTGACCGGGACGTCCCAAAGCGCGCCTGGCGACGAGTCCGTCGCCGCGCCTGCGCAGGAGCGGAAGCTGCGCAAAATCGCCATCGTCGGGGGCGGTCCGGGGCGCATGAAGGCGCCTTTCAAGGACCGTTCCTGGGAGATCTGGGCCTTCTCCAGCCGCCGCGGCCGGCTGCCGCGCATCTCGCGCTGGTTCGAGATCCACGCCATGACCGACCTGCGCCAGCAGCTCGCGGGCAAGAAAAAAGGGCGGCGTTCGTATCGCAATTATATGCGATTCATGCGCCGCCTGAAGTGCCCGGTGTACATGCGCAAGGCGTACCGGCGGATCCCTAAGAGCGTCAAATTCCCCCTCGATCCGCTTTTGGAACGCTTCGGCCGCATCTTTACCAGTACGGCGTCCTACATGATCGCCCTGGCCATCGTCGAGGGGTGTGACGTGATCGGCCTTTGGGGGGTGAACCTGGACCGCCGCGAGTACTGGCGGCAGCGGCCCGCCATCCGCTACCTTCTCGCCGTGGCCCGCCAGAACGGGATCAAATTGGTCCTGCCCCGCCGCTTCCCGATGAAGATCCCCGCGACGCCTCCGCGGGTAAAAAAGACCCGCGTCCTCTACGCGTACGACTGGCGCAAGCGGGGCGCCTGGTGGCGGGAGCGGGTGAGGAGGCGCCTGCGGCGCAAACGGCGCTTGCGGCGCCGGCGTCGTCGCTAAGACCGGCAGAAAGGGGTGAGGACGCACCCCGATGAGACGAGCGGCAAAGCGCACTAAGACAAAGCGCACGAAAAGTAAAAGAATAAAACGGGCCGGCCCGCGCAAGAAGCTGCTCAAAAAGAGACGGTTGATGTGGGTGTATAAGGTGCGCTCCCGCAGGAGCGGCAAGCGCTACGTGGTCAAGGGGTACCGGCGCTACCGCGACGCCCTGCGGGAGCGGCGGGCGATCCGGGCGTGCGCTGGGCATCCCAATATCGTCCGCCTGCACCGTTTTATTGTACGCCGGCGCAAGTACTATGTTGTCCTGAAATGGGTGCGGGGCCCGCTGCTGAGCCGGGTGATCCGCCGGCGCGGCCCCCTGCCCCCGCTGAAGGTGATCGACATCGCGCTTGAGGTGCTGGCCGGCGTCAAGCAGATCCACAGCGCGGGCTTCGTCCACGGCGACTTGCACGCCGGCAACGTCATTCTCACGAGCTACAAAAAGCCCCGCGCGGTGATCATCGACTTTCAACATGCAGTGCGCAAGAACCAGCGGGGCAAAGCGCGCTCCATCCGCCGCCTGGCAAGGCCCCCGCTCAAGTTGGCGCCGGAAAGCCGCCGCCGCTGGCTTGACGACAGCTACGATCTGTACGGGGTCGGCTATATGTGCGCCCACATGCTGCTGGGCAAGCCTCCCCGCCGCCGCATTCGCCGCGTCCGGGAGCGGGGCAAGCTGCGCGCCTTGTGGCTCGTGATCCACAAGGCGCTGCGCCGCAAACCGGCCGCCCGCTATCGCAGCGCGGAGGAAATGATCGCGGCGCTCGAAGCCGTGCGAAAAGAGCTCAGCGAAGCAGGGGAACCGGGCTCTCCCGCGTAAATGGAGTGTGATGCACTCAAGGCTCCGTCGCCTGCGAGAAAGGGATTGAACGATGTCGGTCACGAAACTGCCTGCCTGGAAGGCTCTCGAGGATCACCGCCGCCGGATGGCAAAGGTGCACATGCGCGATCTGTTCGCCCAGGATCCCCACCGCTTTGAGCGGTTCTCGCTCTGCCTGGACGAGCTCCTCTTCGATTACTCGAAAAACCGGATTACGGCCGAGACGATGGAGCTCCTGGTCGAACTGGCGCGCCAAGCCCAGCTTCCCCGGGCCATCGAGGCGATGTTCACCGGCGAGAAGATCAACACGACGGAAGAGCGCGCCGTTCTTCACGTCGCGCTGCGCAACCGCTCGGGGCGCCCCATCTACGTCGACGGCCGCGACGTCATGCCCGAGGTGAACGCAGTCCTCGCGAAGATGCGCCGCTTCTCCGAGAGCGTGCGCAGCGGCCAGTGGCGCGGCTACTCCGGAAAAGCCATCACCGACGTGGTGAACATCGGCATCGGCGGCTCCGATCTGGGGCCCCGCATGGTGTGCCACGCGCTGCAGCCCTATGCCAGCGAGGCCTTGCGCGTCCACTTCGTCGCCAACGTCGATCCGACGGACATCGCGTCGACGCTGGCCACGTTGAACCCCGAGACGACGCTCTTCCTCGTCGCTTCCAAGACCTTTACGACGCAGGAGACCATGGCCAACGCCCGCACCGCCCGCGCGTGGCTGCTCGATGCGGCCGGCGACGAACGGGCCGTGGAGCGCCACTTCGTCGCGCTCTCCACGAACCGCCGGGAGGTAGAGGCCTTCGGGATCTCCCCCGAGAACATGTTCGTCTTTTGGGATTGGGTAGGCGGCCGCTACTCGCTGTGGTCGGCTATTGGGCTGTCGATCGCCCTTTACGTGGGCATGGATCGCTTCGACGAGCTCCTCGAGGGAGCGCACCTCGTCGACGAACACTTTCGCACCGCGCCGCTGGACAAGAACATTCCCGTCATCATGGGGCTGCTGGGCATTTGGTACAACAACTTCTGGGAGGCCGAGACCTGCGCGATCCTCCCCTACGACGAGTACCTGCGGTATCTGCCCGATTACCTGCAACAAGGGGATATGGAAAGCAACGGCAAAAGCGTCACCCGCGCCGGCGAGCCCGTCGACTACCAAACGGGCCCCATCGTCTGGGGACAGCCGGGCACAAAAGGCCAGCACGCCTTCTACCAGCTGATCCATCAGGGAACGAAGCTGATCCCTTGCGACTTCATCGCCGCGGCCCGAAGCCACAATCCCGTCGGCGACCAGCACACGCTGCTGATCGCCAATTTCCTGGCGCAGACCCAGGCGCTCATGCGGGGGCGCACGCCGGAGGAGACCCGGGCGGCGCTGGCGGCCCAAGGGTACAGCGGCGAGCGCCTCGAGCTGCTCACCGCCGCCAAGAGCTTTGCCGGCAACAAGCCGACCAACTCCATCTTGCTAAAGCAGCTCACGCCGAAGAGCCTCGGCATGCTGATCGCCCTCTACGAGCACAAGATCTTCACGCAGGGCGTGATCTGGAACGTGAACAGCTTCGACCAGATGGGAGTGGAACTGGGCAAGGAGCTGGCCCAGGCCCTCTTGCCCGATCTGGAAGGAGACGAGCCGGTCACCGCCCACGACAGCAGCACCAACGGGCTGATCAACGCCTTCAAGCGGATGCGCTGAAGGCCGCGCGCCGGGCCCGCGCGGCCTTCGGCGCGGCGCTCCCGGCGCCCCTTCAGATCGGGGGAATCGCCCAGTCGATAGGCTCGACACCGATACTGGCCAAGAAGCGGTTGGCCCGAGAGAAGGGACGGCTGCCGAAGAAGCCCCGGTCGGCCGAGAGGGGGCTAGGATGCGCCGACTCGATGACGTAGTGACGGTTGGTGTCGATCATCGCCCGCTTCTCCTGGGCGTGCCGGCCCCACAGAATGAAGACGACCGGTTGCTCCCGCTGGTTCAGGCACTCGATGACGCGGTCGGTAAACCGCTCCCACCCCTTTCCCCGGTGGGAGTTGGCCTGGCCCGCCCGCACGGTGAGGGTGGTGTTGAGCAGGAGCACCCCCTGGCGGGCCCAGTGCTCCAAGCACCCGTGGTTGGGGATGGGACAGCCGATGTCGTCGTGCAGCTCTTTGAAGATGTTTTGCAAGGAGGGCGGGGGCGGCACCCCCGGCTTCACCGAAAAGCAAAGGCCGTGAGCCTGGCCCGGGCCGTGGTAAGGATCTTGGCCCAAGATGCACACTTTGGTCTGGGCGTACCCCGTGTAATGCAGCGCGTTGAAAATGTCGTACATGTCGGGGTAGACGGTGTGCTTGCGGTACTCTTCGATCAGGAACGCCCGGAGCTTCAAGTAATAAGGCTGGGTAAATTCGTCCTTCAACAGTTCGGCCCAGTCGTTTCTTAAGATCGGAGCCACGGCGCTTTCCTCCACTGCGCTCCAAATTCGCAGAGGAAGTGGAAGATCCTCCAGCAAGATGTGATCGCTGCAGCAAGAAAGGACAGTGCCTCATGCGACGTAAAAGTCGCGGGGGCGGGGCAGCTCAACGGCGAATTCGGCGATCACCCGCGCCGGGCGGGGACTGAGGACGACCGCGCGGCCGGAGAGGGCAATGGCCTCGTCAATGTCCCAAGTGACGAGAAGGACCCTCCTGTCTACGCTCTGCCAGATACGCAAAGAATTCCTGTCCCAGGTTAATCCGTGTCTGGGCGTCCAGCGGGCCGAAGGGCTCATTCATCAGGAAGACGTCGGCATTCTTACGATGAAGGCTGGGCCGCCTTGGCCGTCTCGCGGCGCACCACCGGGGCTACCTTTGTGCCGAACAGCTCGATCGCACGCAGTACCTTGTCGTGAGGGAGTGTGCCGACGGTGAACTGGAGCAGAAAACGGTCGTGTCCAAAGATCTTGTGCTGGTACAAGATCTTTTCAATAATCTCTTCAGGATTGCCTACAAAGTTGGCGCCCCAAAGCGCGCGCGACGCTTCGAACTGCGCGCGCGTCATCGGCGGCCAGCCCCGCTCCCGGCCGATCCGGTCCATCTGGAGCTTGAAAGCGGGGAACGCCAAGTCGGCCGCTTCCTGGGAGTCTTCGGCGATAAAGCCGTGGGAGTTGATGCTAAGCCGCGGCGGCGGATGCCCGGCTTTCGCCGCCGCGCGCCGGTGCAGCTCGGCAAAGACGGCAAAACGCTCCGGCACGCCGCCGATGATCGCCAAGGCCATCGGCAGCCCCAAGGCTCCGGCGCGCACGGCCGACTGAGGCGTGCCGCCTACGGCGACCCATACGGGAAGGGGATCTTGCACCGGGCGGGGATACACCCCCAGGTTGTCGATGGGAGGACGGAAGCGCCCGCTCCACGTCACGCGCTCGGATCGGCGCAGCTCAAGGAGGAGTTCGAGCTTCTCGGCGAACAGGGCGTCGTAGTCGGCCAGATCGTAGCCGAAGAGGGGGAACGACTCGATGAAGGAGCCGCGCCCCACCATGATCTCCGCGCGCCCTCCCGATATCAGGTCCAAAGTCGCGAAATCTTGAAAGACGCGCACGGGATCGTCGGAGCTCAGCACGGTGACTGCGCTCGTCAAGCGGATCCGCTTCGTGCGCGCCGCCGCGGCCGCCAAGACGACGGCGGGCGACGACACGACGTACTCGGGCCGGTGGTGCTCGCCGACGCCAAAGACGTCGAGTCCCACCTCGTCGGCCAGCTCGATCTCCTCGAGCAGGCGGCGCATCCGCTCCTCGGCGGTGATCACCCGTCCCGTCGGGTCGGGCGTGTTTTCAACGAAGGTGTAGATGCCAAGCTCCACTGAAGGGCTCCTCGCTCTCGCTGGAATTGGCCGCGCACCCTCCGCGCCTTAGGCCCGCTGAGCCGGGCGCGCCGCATCCCCTGATTCCATCACTATTTCGGGCACGAGCGGCCGATCCCCTAGCGCCTCCCGCGCCACCGTCACCAAACGAACTGCAGGTGAAGCGGGAGCGACCGGTGCCGGGCCGGCCCGAAGCCGGCGGGCGCCCGGGGCCGCCTCCCCGCCACCGCCCGGGCCGGTACCGCCAGGGATGCGATGTAACCGGGCGCGGGATTCCACGTCAGCAGCTGCCACAGCCCCTCCGGGCCGCTCTCTTTCCGTTCGTCCGCTGCGCCGAGCGCTGGCGCAGCGATCAGGTGATGCGCCTGTTCGTCCACCGGCACGCTCAGCCGCTCGAGGCCGACGGCTAGCGACCCCCCCTGGGCTTTCACCAGCGCCTCTTTGCGCGTCCACCACCTCACAAACGCCGCCGGCCGCTCCCCGGGCGGCAGGGCGAAGTACGCGCGCCGCTCCGCCTCCGTGCCGAACCGGCGCAGGAGCTCGTCGGGCCGGCGCGCCGCTCCCTCCTTTTCGACGTCGACGCCCACCGGCGCCTCTTCCTCCGGGATCAGCGCGATCACCAGCACCTCGCCCGCGTGGGAGAGGTTGAACGCGGGGCGCGGCCTTTCTGGGGCGAGGGCGGCAAGGCGCGGCTTGCCTGCGGGCCCGTACACAAAGCGCAGCGCCTCGGGGCGCTCGCCCGTCTCGGCGGCGAGGAGATGGCGCAGGAGGCCGCGGCCGACGACGAAGCGCCGGCGCGCCTGCTCCGTGCGCAGCCGCGCCGCCCGCGCCGCTTCGTCGGGAGACAAGACCTGCGCGAGGCGCGCGGCCAAGCCCTCCGCCTGGGACATGTGCGCCAGCCACACCTGAGCCGGCAACTGGCACGCCCCTTTCCAATCGAGGGGTGGACAGTGGTTCTTTAATTCCCGGAAGACTCCGTCCCTTATTTCTTTACCCCTTTTCGCGCGACCTCGCAAGGAATTTTCTTCTTGCCGGAAGAAATCTCCGGAAGTGAAAAACACCTTGCGAGGAGAGAGGGGATCATTTATGGGCCGACGCCTAACCTACGCTCTGACGGCCGCGCTTCTCACCGTCGTGCTGGCCGCCGGCGTTGCCCAGGCGCAAGTGAAGCTGATTTGGACGTGGTGTTGTGGACAGGACAGCCGCAAGGTCCTCTTCGAGGAGCTGGCCCGCGAGTACAGCGAGCGGACACCCGGGGTCGAGGTGGAGGCAATCTACCCCGGAGGGAACTACGCTGCGGTGATCGCGACCTGGATCGCTGGGGGCACCCAGGTCGACGTGATGTGGACGGGTCAAAACATGTGGGCATTCCCCTTCGACCCCCTGGACGATCTGGTGCGGACGGATCCCAACATCGCCGCGGTGCACCCGACCATGCTGCAGTTCGGCGAATGGCTGGGCAAGCAGGTCGTCATTCCCTACGGCGCGAACACCCACACGATCGCATATAACAAGGGGCTCTTTGATCGTGCGGGGCTCGCCTACCCCACGGCCGAATGGAACTGGGATGAGGCGATCGCCATGGCCTTTGCACTCACCCGGGACACCGACGGCGACGGCAACCCCGAGCAAGCGGGCATCTGGCCCTACGGCCCCGCGGTCATCGCCAGCTACCTTAACTACGGCGGCGACTCTTACTCGGCCGACGGCCGCAGGTTGAACATCTCCAATCCCGGCGCCGTCGCGGGGATGCAAACCTACGTTGACGTCACCCAGAAGCTGGGCATCGCTCCCGTCGACCACACGAAAGTGAACTGGGCCAGCGGCAACCTGGCGATGCAGCAGATCGGCATCTTCAACGTGCCCGCCATGCGGGTCGAGGGGATCGACTGGGACGTCGTACCTCTCCCCGGTTTGATCGTCGAAGGCGAGCGGCGGGTTGCGGCGTTTGTCTCGATGGAAGCGTGGGGCGTCAACCCCTTCAGCCCCCACCGGAAAGAGGCGTGGGACTTCGTGCGCTGGCTGTTCACGCCGGAGGTCATGGCCCGGATCGGCGCCTCGGGCGTCGTCATCCCCACCTCGGCCTACGGGCATGAGGCGTTCCTGAACCAGGAGCCGCCGCCGGCTACCCTGTCCGCCTTTATCGAATCCTTCGCCTACGGGCACCAGCAAGTCGGATCGCACCCGGCGGGCGCCGAGGTCTGGTCGGCCATCGCCAGCAACAGCCTCTACTCCCAAATGATCGCCGGCAACGCCGATCCCGGCACGGTCCTGCCCGAGCTGGAGCGCATCGGTCAAGCCGTCCTCGACCAGTACTGGGCAAGTCAGCAGTAACAAGCCGGCTCGAGTAAACGGAGAAGAAGCGAGCGGCCCGCGGCGCGGGCTCTTCCCGCCGCCGGCCGCTCGCTTTGTTTGACGGCGCCCGCGGGCGCGCCGGTCACTCAGCGGCCAGCAGCGCCCGGATTTGAGCCGCGGCGGTGGTCATGCCCGTCGTGGGCGGCACCTGACCCCGGAAGATCGCCCCCAGCTGCTGGTTCATAACCCGTTCAACGTCGGGCCAACTGGTCCAGTACTCCATGATGTGCAGGCGATTCATTCCGTACATATGCTCGAAGACCAGATCGTACATCATCTGCTGCTTCTCCGTGGGGACCGTGGAGAAGAAGAGCGTCCACAGTTCGGGATCCCCGACGATGGGCTGGCGAGCGTCCAGCTGGACGACCGCCCGCTGACCCTCAGGCGTGAGCAGCCACTCCAGGAAGACCCAGCCCCGGTCGGGATTGGGCGCGTTAGAGGCCATGCTCATCATATGGCCGTGGGCGAAGTTCTTGTCGCCGCCCGGTCCCGCCGGGTACGAGACCATGGCCCAGTCGTAGGTCGCGTCGGTTCCCATCCGCTCGCCCCAGTGCGACCAGCCGCCCCACATCCCGTATCCGCCCGTCCACTGGTTCCGGCTGGGCGCGACGCCGGGAGGCGGTACGGCGCGCCGGTCGATGAGATCGAGCCAGTACTCGAGCATCTCGATGTTGGCCGGACTTTCAACCAATACCTCCGTCCGGCTCCGGTCCAGCCATCCTTCGCCGGTGAAATTGACGGCCCAGATCCAGTTGCTGATCCCGCTGCTGGCCCCCAGGTTCGACCCGTAAATTCCCTCGTCGGGGCGGGTGAGGCGCAGGGCGTACATCCTGTAATCTTCCACCGTCCAATTGTTGTCCGGCACGGCCAGACCCGCCTCGTTAATGGCGTCCACATTGAGCGTGATGGCCATGCTGCTGAAATCCCACGGCACGCCGACGATCGCGCCGTCGTACATGACGGCCTCCATCATGAAGGGGAGCACCTCGACGCTGGATGCCACCTGGCTGCGCTCCCAGTAGGGCCGCAGGTCCATTAAGAGGCCTTGCTCGCCCCACCTCACCTTGTACTGCGCGATGGTCTGGAAGACGTCGGGCGGCGACCCGGCCGCCACCATCACGCTCACTTTGGTGGGATAATCGCTCAAGGGGACGATTTCAAACTCCAGCGAGTAGTCGGGGCGATCCTTTTCGAAAGCCGCGGCGATCCGCGCCCAGCGCTCAATCGCCGTCTCCGCTCCGTAGGTGACGAGCCGGATCGGGGTCTTGGCCGCCGCGCCCGCGGTGCCAAGGAGAAGGAGAAGGGCGAGGCAGCAGGCCACTCGCTCGAACCGGCCGATGCGACGAAAGAAATTGACAATTCCCAATCTTGTGCGGGTCATGCAGTAACCTCCTTATGGCGAGTGGTGACGACGGATGCTCGGCGGCGTCACAGTCGCTGCGCGAGCCACGCGTACGCGGCCTCCAGCGCCTCGAGCGTCGGCGCGTGCCCTGAGCGGTGGTTCACCATCCCGATGTCCCTTTCCCGGCCGTACAAGCGATACACCTCTTGGGCGCTGGCAAGGTAGGGCCAGCTGCGCTCCCCGTCGGCGCTCTCTCCGGCGATGAGCAGGAAAGGGCGCGGCGCGATCAGGGCCAACAGCTGGTGGTGGTCGAGCGGAAAGCCCGGCTCGCGCACCTCGGGTCCCAGATACCACGGCTGCTCCCAGTTGGAGAAGGAAAGGCCGATTCCCAGGTCGGAGGCGATCACCGCTTTCAGGCGCGCGTCGAACGCGGCGGCGTAGAGGGCCATCTTGCCGCCCAGTGAGTGCCCCATGCACCCGATCCGCTCGGGATCCACGTAGGGCAAGGAGCACAGGTAATCGACGCACCGCGAGGCGTCCCACGCCACGCGCCCAAGGCCCTTCCACCCGGGCGCCAGCCGCTGGAACCGGGCGACGCTCTCCCCGTACCGCTGGGCCAAGCTCTGCCCGCCGCCTCGGGGCCGGTCCAGGTACCCTTCGTGGAACCACCGCTGGGCGAGGGTGACGTAGCCGCGCTCCGCCAAGTGGCGGGCGAAGGCGCGCACGTCGTCCTTTCCGCCAGGCGCCAGTCCGGCAGGCGTCTCCACGTCGTAGTAGAAGACGACGACCGCAGGCAGCCGGGCGGCCGCCCGGGCTTTAGGAACCAACCGGTAGCACGCCTCCAAATACCCCGGCTCCGTCTGGAGCCACACGCGCGCGCCGGTGCAGTCGCCCAGGTCCTCCTCCTCTTCCTCGACGACCCGGCGCTCCAGGTCGGGAAAGGGGCACGTCCCCAGATAAGCTTGCCACGCCGCTTCGATTTCGGCGCGCCGAGCGGGCCAGTCGGCCGCCCGTTCAACGGTCTTGCCGCTCTCCGTGACCAGCAAAGGGGGCCAGGGGCGCTGGGCGGCGAGCGCCGGGGGCGGCTCAAATTCGTACACGGCGGACCCTCCCTGGGCGTGCCTGGCGCACCGGCGCGCGTCCCGGCCGTGGACCGGGCTGCCGGCGGCGCCTTAGGACGCGTGGTCGCTGACGAACTGCAGGCCGACGATCCCGATCACGATCAAGGCGAGAAAGAGGAGGCGTGCGGGGGCGGCCGACTCGCCCAGAAGGAGGATGCCAACGAGCACCGAACCGATGGCGCCGATCCCCGTCCAGACACCGTACGCCGTCCCCAGGGGAAGCGTTTTCATCGCCGCGGCCAGCAACGCGAAGCTCGCGATCATTGCGACCAGCGTGACGACGCTGGGGCCCAGGCGTGTGAACCCTTCCGAGTACTTCATGGCCGTCGCCCAGACCACTTCGAGAAGGCCGGCAACCAACAGGTAAAGCCAAGCCATCGCATCGACTCGCCTGCCGTGATCGGTGAATGTGTCGAGTATACGCCGCGGCCGGCTCATCCCCCTGCTCACGTCTCGCCCGGCAGCTTGCTTTTCAAACGGCTCAGCACGTGTTCCGCTTGGGACAGCACCGCAGCGAGCTCGACCAGCAGCGCCTGGACCTGGGCGGCATCCTGACCCTGCTCCCCGGAGCGCCTGCCTACTTTGACGGGACGCACTCGTTCGCGGCGGCCTTGCGGGGCCGAGCTTCCTTGCGACGAAGCTTCCCCGCCGCCCGATCCGCCGCCCGCCTTGCCGCCTTCCTCTCCCTGCTTCGCGTCGCGCCCGGCGCTGCCGGAGCCCTGCGCGGCCAGCGCCTCGGCCGCCCGGCGCAGTTCGGCGGCGATCTGCTGCGCTGCTGTGATCGACTCTTTGGTTTCGCGGCGGTGCGCGTCGAGGAGCTCACAAAGCTGCACCTGGACGTTGGCCAAATCGTGCATGAGGCGCACCAGCTCCTGATTTCCGCTCGTCGCCTCCACCCCCTCCGCCTCTTTGAAGCATGCGCGGCACATATTGTCTCACTCGCCATGAAAAACTTACCCTGCGGGTCGAACGCCCGCGCGCCTGGAGTGCACGGGACGTTGCGCACGGGCCCTTGAGGGGTCTTGAGAGGTTGCTGCGCCGGTATGGATCATGCCGAACGGATGAAAATCATTACGTCTTACGATAACGTGATTGCGGAAGCGGCCTCGCTCACCCACCGCGTCCAGCGGCGCGACGCGCTCATTGCCGCGCTGCAGATCTTGGAGCAGCTCCCCGTCAGCGACGATCTGGAGCAGAACCGGCGCGCCCTCGAGCGCCTTTTGGGCGACTCCAGTGACTGGGTGCAGCGCACGTTCCACGCCGGCGGCCAGCGCGAAGCGCTGTTGGCCTACTTCGACGGCATCGTCGAGATGTCGTCACTGGAAGAGTACGTCATCAAGCCGTTGATGAACCAGGCCGGCCCGGTGCAGGCGCCCTTCGGCATCGACGCCATGTACCAGGCTCTTTGCCGCACCGTCGTCCCGCACTCGCGCATTCATTTCGCCGCGAACATGCGGGAAGTGATCGACGGCCTCCTTCACGGCGACGCGGTGGTGATGCTGGACGGCGAGACGACGGCCCTCATCGTAAGCGCCCGCGCGGTGCCGATGCGCAACGTGAGTGAGCCCGAGACGGAAGCGGTGGTGCGGGGCCCGCGGGAAGGGTTTATCGAAAACTTGCGCTCCAACACCGCCCTCATCCGGCGCCGGATCCGCACTCCCCAGCTCAAGATGGAAAGCGTGCGGGTGGGCCGCCTTTCCCGGACTGACGTAGTCATCTGTTACATCCAAGGCCTTGCCCCCGATCCCATCGTTCGGGAAGTAAAGCGGCGGATCTCCCGAATCGACATCGACGCCGTCCTCGACAGTGCGACGGTGGAAGAGCTCGTTGAGGACGATCCCTATTCGCCCTTTCCACAGCTGATTTCCACCGAGCGCCCGGATATCGTCGCGGCCAACCTCCTCGAGGGCCGCGTGGCGATCCTGGTGGACGGTTCTCCCTTCGCCCTGATTGCCCCCGCGACGTTGTGGACCTTTTTGCAGGCGAGCGAGGACTTTTACGACCGCTTCTATATCGGTACATTCCTGCGCTTGCTCCGCCTCGGTCTTGCCAGCGTCGCACTGCTGGGACCGGCGTTTTACGTCGCCGTCACCACCTTCCACCAGGAGATGCTGCCCAGCGCGCTTCTCCTCACCGTGGCGGCGACCCGGGAAGGGATCCCCTTTCCGTCGGTGGTGGAAGCCCTCATCATGGAGCTTCTTCTTGAAGCCCTGCGGGAAGCGGGGGTGCGCCTGCCGCGCAACGTCGGGCAAGCAGTGAGCATCGTGGGCGCGCTGGTGATCGGCCAGGCGGCCGTGCAAGCGGGCTTGGTCAGCTCGCCGATGGTGATCATCGTGGCGGTCACGGGCATCGCCTCTTTCACCTTTCCCCGTTTCAACTTCGGGATCGCGATCCGGCTCATCCGCTTTCCCGTCGTCCTGCTCGCCTCCGTCTTCGGGCTGTACGGCATCGTCATTTGCATCCTGGCCGTGCTCATTCACCTGGCAGGCCTGCGCAGCTTCGGCATCCCATACCTCCAGCCCGTCGCGCCTCTCATCCCCACGGACCTGGCGGACACGGTCGTGCGGCCGCCCGTCTGGCTCAGGGGCACCAGGCCGGCGCTCACGGCCTACTTGAACCCGCGCCGCCAGGGCCGGCGCATCAAACCCGGCCCCGACCCGTGGGAGCGCGCCTGCGGGGGGGACCAGGAGTGAGGCTTCGCGGCCGCGCCGTGCGGCTTTCGCTTTCGCTCGCCGCACTTTTGACGCTGTCGGGCTGCTGGGACCGGACCGAGGTGAACGATATTGCGATCGTGCAGGGCATCGCGCTGGACTCCGGTGGGCATGGCCAGATCGAGGTGACCGTCTCGATAGCGATCCCCGCGCAAGTCACCCCCCCGGGAGCGACGGGAGGTTCCGGCGAGCAAGGACCTCCCGCCTCCAACCGGGCGGCCACGGCCCGCACGGTGACCGAAGCCATGAACTTCCTCCAGGAGAAATTGTCGCGCCGGCTCTTTTTCGCCCACAACGCCGTTATCCTCATCGGCGAAGAGCTGGCGAAGGAGGGGGTGAACCCGCACATGGATTTCTTTGCGCGCCACCGGCAAAACCGGCTGCGCACGCCCATCGCGGTCGTCGCCGGCCGGGCCGCCGACGTGCTGGCCACCACCTTCCCCATCGAGCTGAACGTGCCGGTGGGCATCCAAGAGATCGAGCGTCAACAGCTCGCCCCCTTTACGGACCTGCGCCGGTTCCTGCAGGCGCTGGTCAGCGAAGGCGAGGAGCCGTTCACCGCCGTGGTTCACGTGGCGACGGGGGGAACTGCCGCTCCGGGGACGCTGCGCGTCCCGCCCGACAGCGCCCCCGAGCAGCGGGATCCGTCGCAGCCGCGCGTCGCCGGCGCCGCCGTCTTCCGGGGCGGCCATCTCGCGGGGCTCCTCAATGAGACGGAAGCGCGCGGCATCTTGTGGGCCCGGGGCGAGCTGCGCACGGCGATCACCACCGTCCCCTTGGGCGACGCGAACCGCTGGGTGGGCTTTGAGCTGATCCGGGCCAGCGCCAACCTCGAGCCGCGCGTTGTCGACGGGCGGATCGTCATGCGGGTCGACATCAAGTCGGAGCACGATCTGGTCGAGAATCCCGCCGGGGTCGACAACGCTTCGCCCAAAGTGATCGGCCTTTTGGAGAAAGCACTCGCCCGGGAGATCGAAACCAACGTGCGCCGCGCCATCGACAAGGTGCAAAAAGAGCTGGCCAGCGACGTTTTGGGCTTCGGGGAGCAGCTGCGCCGGGTGCATCCCGACGTGTGGACCGAAGTGCGGGCCTCGTGGGATGAGCTCTTCCCCCAAGTGGAGGTGGAGGTTCAGGTCTCGGCCGTCGTCCGGCGGACCGGTTTGGCTGCCCGTCCGTTGAGCGTGCGGGTGGAAGGGTTGATCACCTATGAAGAGCTGCGGACGATGCTGGAGGGAGAGTGATCGTCGTGACGGCTTTAGCTCTTTTTTTCCTGCTCGCCTTCCTCTTTCGTTACGAGTACCAGCGGATCCGCCGCTACGGCGGGGGCGCGCGGGACCTGATCGCGTTCTCGGTCATGATGGGCCTGGCCAGCGCGCTGAGCATCGCCGTTGCGCTCGGCCTGCCCGTGCCCAACCCGGTGCACTTGATTACGGCGATCTTCGGTCCGGTGGCGGAGTTCATCTTGCCTCAGCCCGAGTAGCGGAGAAGAAATGAGGGAACCCGGTGCGGCTAAGTAAAGACGAGTCGATCTCCATCCTCCAGCTTACCCTGTGGATGGTGGCAGTGCACCTGTCGCCCACCTTCTTTTTCTTTCCGGCCTTCTCCAGCATCGCCGGACAAGACGGGTGGATGGCGGTTCTCCTGGCGATCCCCCTCATCGCTTGGGGAGTTTTCATCATCCTCCGCCTGGTGAGCGTCGCTCCCCACCTTTCCCTGCCCGAAGCAATCCAGGCGGCAGCAGGTCCCGTCCTGGGCCGCGCCCTTAACCTCGCCCTGGCCGTCTACTTCCTTTTTCACGCCGCCTTCGCCCTTTGGACTTTGGAAGAGCTCCTCACGACGATCGCCCTGCCCCGCACGCCGGGGCTTGCCATTACCGGAACCATGATGTGCATCGTCCTGATGGGAGCGCGTCGCGGCATCGAGACCATCGCGCGCACGGTGGGCCTCCTCGTGTTCGGCGGCATCCTCTCCGTCTCGCTCATCATGCTCCTTCTTTTGCCCGACGCGCAGCTGAGGAACTTGACGCCCTTCCTGGCGGTCGGCTGGCCCTCATTGGCCTGGGCGACCTTCGCAAATGTCGCCCACGCAGACTTTCTTCCCCTCGCCGCGGCCTTCTTGCCTTTTGTCTCCGCCGCGAAGGGCAGGGAGCGGCGGCTCCTCCTCGTCCCGCTGATCGCGAACGGGTTTATCTCCCTCGCGTTCGCCATGACGGTCGCCGTCTTGACCTTTCCCGTCGCGGAGAAGCTCGTCTTCGAGTTCCTGGGGCTTGTGCGGTACATTGCCGCGGCCGAATTCCTCGAGCGGCTCGATCCGCTCCTCCTCATCGGCTGGGTCGTCCTGGGCTTTTTGCGGATCGCCGCGCACTTTGTCGCCGCGCTCTTGGCGCTGCGCTCTGTCTTCCGGTTGAACGATTACCGCTTCCTCAGCATGCCGCTGGCCGTGCTCGCTCTGGTCTGGAGCGAGACGCTCTTCAGCAACACACGCGAGCGGTTAGAGTTTTCGAACAGCTCCCTCTCGGCGTGTAACCTCGCCTTCGGCTACGTGCTCCCCGCCCTACTGCTCGCTCTTTTCATGTTGAATCGCCACCGGCTCGCTCCCCGGGGCGGCGGGCCGCCCGCAAAGTCGCCAGGATCAAAAGGAGAAGGGGCAGAAGGCCCTGCATCAAAAGCCCGTAGGGGATGAGGGGGCCGCGCAGGAAGGAGGTGACGTCTCGCAGGCTCGGAAAGAGCAATTCCGCCAGGACGACCGTGATCAGGGCTGTGGGGTAAATAAGCGACCGATAATCGGCAAGGCGGAACGTCTCAGCCAAATTGACAGCGGCAGGGTAAAGCAGGTAGCACAATTTCAGAAAGAACGCCACTTGCCACCCCGACAGGAAGAAGACGTCCAGACGGTCCAAGAACGTGCCGACGCTGGCGAAGCGAATCAACTCGAAGATGGGCGCCGTCGCTTCGAGAACGAGGTCGACCCCAAAGACGGCGATCACCGCCACCAGCTGCACGACCAGAGAGAGCGCCGCAAGAATAACTCCCCCGAAAAGCCACCGAACGTCCACGCGCCGTGGGCTAATATGCGGCAAATACCACGAGAGGAAGATCAGCTCTCCGTAGGGGAAGGTGGTGATGATCACGGCTCTTAGGTAGGATTCGGGGGGGCGCCGACGCGAGGGGGAGCAAGTGATCAAGCTCCACCGAGCCCGTCGACAGGCCAATTAAAATCGCCACGGTGCAGAAAATCACCGCAGTGAGGGGAATCACCAGGCGCCCCAACGTCTCGGGCCCGCCCCGCAGGGCCCAGGCCGCCGTAAAGACCATCAGCGCGACCGTCACCGACATCGGTGTGCTCGGGAGCATCGCGAAAATGAAAAAGTCCCCCATCTGGCGTGCGGTGAGCGCCGCGACAAACAGCGCGAACCAAGCGTAAAGGAGGCCGCAGGCGATCCGCCCGGCGGGGCCCGCCACCTCGGCGGCGATCAGCGTCAGGCTCTTGCCGGGGTGGCGGCGGTGCAGCGCGACCACCGCGGCGCACACGGCCAGTCCATACACCGCTCCGGCCAGCGGCACCGTCCAAGCATCCCGTCCCGCGAAGTCGATCTGGGCGCGCGGCAAAAAGAGCGCGGCGGTCGTTGCCACGACCGGGATGACCAGCGCCGCCACTTGGATGACTGAGAGTTTCTCGTTTTGGTACCACCTGCTGCCAGCGCTCATGGCATTAGTATCGGCGCACCCGGCCGGCGATATGTGGGGCGAAAGCAGCGCCGCCGGGGTTGAATCGCGCCGGAAAGCAGGAAGAATGCCCCGGTTCCTGAATACTGACTGCAGTGTAGTGGCGGAATTTAATTCTTTTTATGCTAAAAGCCTGCTACTATTTGAGATTCCCCGCTTGGAAAGGAGCACCTCGATGCTCATCGACTACCACACCCACATCGGCACCGCCGAACACTGGGGGCCTGTCTTCTTGGAGGAGTCGCGCCGGATGCGCTCCACCGGGATCTCCATCGCGACGGAGCTCGAGGCGCATCGCGCCGAGATGGCCAAAGTGGACAAGGCCATCGTCCTCGCCTTCAAGAGCATTGCGCTGGGCTTCGACGTGCCCAACGACTACGTGGCCAGCTACGTCGCGACCGATCCGGACCGGTTCATCGGTTTCCTCTCCGTCGATCCCCACGACCCCCACTGCATGGAGGAGATGGAGCGGGCCCACCAGGACCTGGGTCTGCGGGGCGTGAAGCTGAGCTCCATCTACCAGGCCTTTCACCCCATGGATCCCCGGGCGCTGCCGATCTACAAATACGCGGAGCGCCACGGCCTGCCGATCCTGGTCCATCAGGGGACGACCTTCCCCCGGTGCGCGCCGCTTAAGTACGCCCACCCGGAGCTGCTGGAGGACGTCGCCTTGGCCTTCCCCGAGCTGCGGATCATCATCGCCCACCTGGGCCATCCGTGGGAAGTGGAGACCATCGCGCTGCTTCGCAAGCACCCGCACATCTACTCGGACATCTCCGGCCTTTACTACCGGCCGTGGCAGCTGTACAATTCGCTGATGCTCTGCCAAGAGTACGGCGTCATGCACAAGTTGATCTTCGGCACCGACTTCCCGGTCACCCGGGTGGACGAGACCATCGCCGGCTTGCGCTCCATCAACCGCTTCGTCGAAGGGACGCAATTCCCCCGGATCGATCCGGAGCAGCTGGAAGCCATCATCTACCGCAACATTCTGCCCGAGTTGAACCTGGCATGAGGAGGAAGTGCACGTGAGCGCTGCTAGCTCCCGCGCCCGCTCAGAGGCCGTCTTTCAGCGCAACCTGAAAAGCATCGCGGGGGGCGTCGTCTCCCTCAACCGCTTGGTCGAACCCAAGATCGCCTTCGCCCGCGCCAGGGGCTCGCGCCTTTACGACGTCGACGGCAACGAGTACATCGACTACCACGGCGCGTTTGCCCCCCACATCCTGGGCCACAACGACCCGGAGGTGAACGGCGCCGTCGTGCGCGCCCTGGAAAGCGGCGCTTCCCTGTTCGGCTCCGGTCCGACGGAGCCCGAGGGCGAGCTGGCCGAGCTCCTGCGGGAGGCCGTCCCCACCTTAGAGCTGGTCCAGCTCACCAACACCGGTTCGGAGGCGACCGCGCACGCGCTGCGCCTGGCCCGCGCGTACACCGGCCGAGAACACGTCGTCGTGATGCAGGGCGGCTACAACGGCTGGCACAACGACGTCGCCTTCAACCTCATGACGCCTTTGGAGGTCGTCGGCCCCCGCATCTCGCCCGGCGAGTACCCGCTGGCCCCCATCTCCGCGGGCATCCCCACCGGCGTCCGCGACCGGGTGCACGCCGTCAACTTCAACGACTTGGACTCCGTCGAGTACGTTTTTCGCCGCTACCCGGTGGCGGCCATCATCTTGGAGCCCGTGCTGCAAAACATCGGCGTCGTCCCCCCGCGGCCCGGTTACCTCGAGGGGCTGCGGGCCTTGTGCGACCAGTACGGCGTCGTCCTCGTCTTCGACGAGGTGAAGACGGGCTTTCGGGCCGCCTTGGGCGGGTATCAAAGCGTCGCGGGCGTCCGCCCCGACTTGACGGTCCTGGGCAAGGCGGTAGCCAACGGCTACCCCCTGGGTGTGATCGGCGGCCGCCGCGAGATCATGGAGCTCTTCGCCCACGAAGACCCGGCCCGCCGGGTCCTGATCGCGGGCACCTACAACGCCCACCCCGTCTCGGTGGCGGCCGGAATTGCCACCCTCCGCCGCTTGATGAAGGACGGCGGCGCCGTCTACCGGGAGCTGGAGGAGAAGACGGCTGCGCTCGTCAAGGGATTAGAGGAGATCTTCGCGGAGGAAGGCGTGACCGCAACCGTCAGCCGGGTCGGATCGGCTTTCTGCGCTTACTTTATGGATCACGTCCCCGTCGACTGGCACGACATCGCAGAAAACCACGACATGGCCTTCGACGCGGCATACCGCCGGGCCCTGATCGACGAGGGGATCTACCATTTCCCACTGCCCACCAAGCAAGGGAGCGTCAGCGCCGCGCACACCGACGCCGACATCGACCAGACGCTGGCGGCCACGCGCCGCGCCGTGCGGCAGGCCAAGCGCGCCGTCCAAGCGGCCGGCTAAGGCGCTTCCCGGCTGCACCAGCTGTGTTCAAAGGAAAATGCGACTCAAGGAGAGAGAGCGATGAAGATTGCCAGCCTCCTTTGGCAAGGCCAAGAGCGCGTCGGGCTCGTCGATCCCGGCGCCGGCGCCATCGACGTGGTGAACCTTTCCCCCGACCAGCTGTGGGGCGTGCGGGACGCCGTGGGGTTGGACGCGGTCGCTGCGGCCCCCAAGCTTGGGCGGGTCCCTGTGGACCAGGCGCACCTGCTTCCCCCTGTCCCCCGCCCGCCGAAGCTGATCTGCGTCGCCGCCAATTACCTGGAACACCTGCGGGAAGGGGGCAGCAGCGATCCGGTGGACGAGGTCCGGCCCCAGCTCTTTATGAAGCCGCCCTCCACCACCTTGCTCGGCCACAACGGCGTGATGCGCATGCCGCGCACCGTGCAATTCCTCGATTACGAAGCGGAGCTCGCGGTGGTCATCGGCAAACGCCTTTACCAGGCCGCCGACCACCAGGCGGCCTCCGCCGCGATCGCGGGATATACGGCCTTCAACGACATTTCGGAACGGAAGCTTAAAGTCGATCCCCGAAACGACGTGCGCAAGAACACGTGGTTCTTCGACTGGCTGGCGGGCAAGTGGCTCGACGGCAGCGCCCCCATGGGTCCGTGGCTGGTCACCCCGGACGAGGTGGGCGATCCCCAAAACCTTAAAATCGAGCTTCGCCTCAACGGCCAGCTGCTGCAGTCGGCGTCGACCGCGGCCATGATGTCCGGCGTCTACGACATCGTCTGGTACGCGTCGCAGATCATGACCCTCGAGCCCGGCGACGTGATTGCCACCGGCACCCCTGAAGGCGTCGGCGCGGCGCGGGGCATCTCGATCCAGCCGGGCAGCGTGTGCGAAGTGAGCATCGAGCGCATCGGGAGCCTGATCACCCGCTTCGCCGCCGACGCGCCTTGAGCGGGCGCCGGAACGGGAAGCGGGCAGTCCCTCATCGTGCCAGGAGGGTTAACCCATGCATTTCGACGTCCTCATCAAAGGCGGAATCGTGGTCGACGGCTCGGGACAGCGGCCGGCCTTCCCGGCGGACGTAGGGATCGCCGGCGACAAGATCGTTGCCGTCGGCCGGATCGAAGGCGCGCCGGCCGCCGAGGTCATCGACGCCGCCGGCAAAGTGGTGAGCCCCGGCTTTATTGACGTCCACGTTCACTCCGAAATCGCGCTCTTGGGCGGCCCCCACCGCTACGGAGGGCTGCTCCAGGGGGTGACCACCCACCTGCTCGCGCCCGACGGCTTCGGTTGGGCCCCGCTCCCGCCCGACCTGGGACGCCAGATGTGGTCGTACACGCTCTTCGCGTACGGCGAGGCGAACCTCAACGTCGACTGGCCCACGCCGGAAGCGTACCTGTCGCTCTTTCCGGGCAACACGCCGGCCAACGTGGTCCCGCAAGTGCCCCACTGCGCCGTCCGCCTCGCGGTGATGGGCTGGGAGCCCCGCCCGGCGACCGAGGCGGAGCTGGAAGCGATGAAGCGCATCACGCGGCAGTGGATGGAAGCGGGAGCGGTCTGCCTCTGCCTCGGCCTCGACTACCAGCCCAGCGCCTTTGCCACCACCGAAGAGCTGATCGAACTGGCCAAAGTGGTGCGCGAGTACGGCGGCGTCTACGCCGCCCACATCCGGAACAACGCGCTGGGCAAGGTGGGCGCCTGGCGCGAGACGATGCAGATCGGCGAAGGTGCGAACATCCCGGTGCACATCTCGCACGAGTTCGTCACCCCCGTGACGGAGCCGCTGCTGGAGGAGGCGGC
>k87-2011538_pt1 | contig 23448 bp, 6 predicted proteins | sample MGYA00084031_6733416 | MGnify analysis MGYA00084031
CCACCAGCAGGAGCACCACCCGCGCCATCGACTGCAGGAACGCGAACGTACGGCCCAGCAGGCGGTCCTCCACCTCCAGGCCGATCAGGGTGTACCCGATGATCCACGCGATGCCGGCGCATGCGCCCAGCAGCACCGTCAGCATGACCACGATCACCAGGTTGTGGATGAGCGCGATCGCGGCGAGCACGACACCGGCGGTGAAGATCGCCAGCCCGAACAGCCGCCGCCGGGACAGTTCGCGCAGCAGCCGCGGGCCGAAGAACATGCCGCACGCCATGCCGACGAACACCGCGCCGAAGACCGTACCGTACGCGGCGTCGCCTCCCTGCAGCTCCTCGACGTAGACCCGGGCCACGCCCACCACCGCGCCGCCCGCGGCGAACGCGCCGAGCATGCCGATGATCAGGCCGCGCACCACGCGGTTGGCGCCCACGAAGCGCCAGCCGTCCACGATCTGCTTCAGCACGGACGGCGTGGAGATCCCCACGTGGTCCCGCGGGATGCCGCGCAGCGTGAAGATGAGGAACGCGGAGGCCAGGTAGACCAGCGCGTTGATGATCAGGGCAAGGGTGGTCGGCTCGACGGCGACGCCCGGGATCAGGCCGCTCACCAGGCCCGTCGGTATCGCGAGGACGGCGAACAGCACCGCGGCGATCGGGGCCGTGCCGTACGTCACCAGCAGGTTGAGCTGGTTGGCCTCCTCAAGCCGTTCCTTCGGCACCAGGTTGGGGACCGTGGCGTCCTTCGCCGGCACCCAGAAGAGGTTGACGCACTCGACGAGGAACGTCGCGATGATGATCCACTGATACAGGCCGACCAGCGGGATCGACAGCACCAGCGCGAAGCGCAGGATGTCGGCGCAGACCATCGCGAGCCGCCGGTCGAACCGATCGGCGAATGCCCCGGCCAACGGGCCGAGGATGATGGCCGGAAGCATCTTGACGACGAAGACACCGCCGATGGCCAGGCTCTGCACCTGGTAACCGGCGTCCTGGGTGAGGTTACCGGCGAGCGCGGTGAGCGCGATGATGTTCAGCCAGTCACCGAGGCTGCACATCGACATGGCCGTCCACAGCCGGCGGAACGCGGGGTTCGCCAGCACGTGGGGTGACTTACGGCGCGATGAGGCCCGGCCAGGGGTGGTCATAGTGTTCAGCGTATCCAGGTGCTCACTGGGCAGGGGGGCGATCTCGAGCCGCACGGAGGCTGCCACTCGACGGGCTGAGGCTAGTACGGGCGGGGACCTTCAGGGGATGACCGGGATCACATCCGCGACCGGATCGGTACGCATTGTTGACCGTATGTCCTCGCCGACGATGTTTCACGTGAAACATCGCGGCTATTCCCGCGGTGCCCGCAGACGGAGCAGCGTGATCTCCGGAGGGGATCCGACTCGTACGGGCGGCCCCCAGAAGCCCGCACCGCGCGTCACGTACACCTGAGTGTCCCCCACCCGGCCCAGGCCGGAGAGGACCGGCTGCTGGAGCGGGACGATGAGGTCGAGCGGCGCCATCTGACCGCCGTGCGTGTGGCCGGACAGCTGAAGATCCACGGCGTACCGACTCGCCTCCACGGCCTGCACCGGCTGGTGGGCGAGCAGCACGCTCGTCCGCGCCGCGTCCCTCCCGGCCAGGGCGGCCTCGTAGTCGGGCGCCTCGTCGTACGACGCCCCGTTGACGTCGTTGACGCCCGCCAGGTCGAGCACCGCGCCGCCGTGCTCGATCTCCACCCGCTCGTTGCGCAGCGGCCGGATGCCCAGCTCGCGCAGCTCCTCGATCCATTCGGCGGGACCGTTGGGGACGTAGTACTCGTGGTTGCCGGTCACGAAGTAGGCGCCGTACCGGGATTCGAGGGAGGCGAACGGCCGGGCCAGCGCTCCCAGCCGGGCCACCGTGTCGTCCACCATGTCGCCCACGATCGCCACCACGTCCGCTTCCAGCTCGTTGATCATGCGGACGATGCGCCGGGAGCGGTCAGGGCCGGTCAGCGGGCCGAGGTGGATATCGCCGACCACGGCGAAGGTCAGGCCGTCCAGGCGGGCGTCGAGCCGGGGCAGGGTCACCGTGACCCGCTCGATCACGGGATCGCCGAGCGCGGACCGGACACCGAAACCGACGGTCGTCAGCGCACCCGCCCCCGCCACGGCGGCGGCCGTACGGCCGAGGAACAGCCGCCTGCTGATCACGCCCGTGTCCCGTGGGGAGTCGGGCCGCTCCTCCAGCGCGGCGCCGGACGGCGCGGCTCCCGCCCGGATGGGCGAAGGCGGTCCGGCGTCTGAGGTCCGCGCCCCGGCCGTCTCCGCGCCCACCTCCATCGGCACGGCGTCCGGCGGGACCGCGGCCCGCCGATCCAGCCGTCTCGCCACCGGCGCGGCCAGCGCCCGCGGCACCTCCAGCACGGCGAGGAAGACGAACAGGTAGAACACGACGGCGATCCACAGGAAGCCGTACGAGGTCACCTCCCGGAGCCAGTCGACGCGCGTCCCCATGAGCGTCGCCGTCGCCAGCCCCCACAAGCCGACCACGCACCAGGTCAACACCCGGCGCGCACGGGTCCCCCGCAGGGTCGTGGCGGCGACCAGCCGGTACCACAGGTAGACGTGCAGGACGGTCATCACGGTGGTGACCAGGGCGACGAAGATCAATACCGTTTCCTCTTTCCCTCCGGCCCGATGCGCTCGCGCACCCGCCGCCCAGGGAGCCGTCCGCTCCCTGGCCGGACGATCACCGACCGACCCGAAAGCGTCCCCGAGCAGCGTCGAGGACCGTCGGTCCCCGGCTCCGAGCGGCGGACGACGGGGCGCAGCGGAGGCGCGCCGCCCCACGGCAGACGCATAACCGGCGAACAGTGACGATCACTGCCCACCGCCATGCTATGAGCCCTGTCCCGGCTGATCCTGAGCCGTTCTCAGCCACGGGCATACCGGCCTCGCCTGGCGAGAAAAGCCCGGGTGGAGAGACCGGGGCGGGATCCGACGTGATCGGGAGCCCCGGCGGCGGGAAGAAGTCGGCGGGGAAGAGAAGGGGAAGAGAAGCGGACACGTGGCCGCGCGGCGCGGTGAACCGGCCGACGGGCACACGATCCGCGCCCCACGCACGCCGGACCGCCGACAGGCACGCGCCACGCAGGCCGTGACGCACAGGGCCTGCCGACAGGCGCACGACCCGCGGACACGACCGGCAGGCGGTACGCGAGCCCGCCGCGAGCAGCCTTACGAGCCGGTCAGGCCCGCCCCGCGGTTCAGGCGGCATGCGGACGTTCAGCACCCAGCGGTCCGGGCGGCGGGCGTGGGAACGCTCAGCGGCCGACCGGCGTCGCGGAAGACGTCCGCCGCGGGGAGCCGCGGCGGACGGGCGGCGGTTCAGCTCTTGTCCGCTGCCGCCTTGGCGCGGGTGCGCTTGGTCGCCGTGCCTCGGGCACGCCGCTCGGCCAGCAGCTCCACCGCCCGCTCGATGGTGATGTCCTCCACGGTGTCGCCCTTGCGCAGGGACGCGTTGGTCTCGCCGTCGGTGACGTACGGGCCGAACCGGCCCTCCTTCACCACCACGGGCTTCTTGGTGTTCGGGTCCTCGCCCAGCTCGCGCAGCGGCGGCGCGGCGGCGGCACGCCCCCTCCGGCCACGCTGCTTGGGCTGCGCGAACAGCTCCTTGGCCCGCTCCAGCGTGATCGTGAACAGCTCGTCCTCGGACTCCAGGGAGCGGGAATCACTCCCCTTCTTCACATACGGCCCGAAACGCCCGTTCTGTGCGGTTACCTGTTCGCCGTCGATCTCACCGAGAACGCGCGGCAGCGACAGCAGCTTCAGCGCGTCCTCCAACGTCACCGTCTCCGGGGACATCGACTTGAACAACGACTCGGTGCGGGGCTTCACGGCGTCCTTCTTCTTGCCCTTCTTCGCCCCGTCGGGCTCCTCGGGCAGGATCTCCGTGACATACGGCCCGAACCGACCGGACTTCACCACGATCATGTTCCCGGTCTCCGGGTCCCGGCCCAACTCGCGGTCGCCGCTCGGCTGGGCGAACAGCTCCTCGGCCTTCTCCGCGGTCAGCTCGTCCGGCGCGAGGTCCTCCGGCACGTTCACCCGCACGCCGTCCCGCTCAAGGTACGGCCCGTAGCGGCCGACCCGGATCACGATGTCGCTTCCCCGGATCGGGAAGGAGCTGATCTCCTTGGCGTCGATCTCGTCGAGGTCGGCCACCATCTCCTTCAAGCCCTCGTCGCCGTTCCCGCCGAAGTAGAACCGGCGCAGCTCGGGCACCCGCTCGGCGCGGTCGTTGGCGATGTCGTCCAGGACCTTCTCCATCTCGGCGGTGAAGGCGTAGTCGACGAGGTTGCCGAAGTGCCGCTCCAGCAGGTTGACCACGGCGAAGGCGAGGAAGGACGGCACCAGCGCGGTGCCCTTCTTGAAGACGTAACCGCGGTCGAGGATCGTGCCGATGATGGTGGAGTAGGTGGACGGACGGCCGATCTCCCGATCTTCCAGCTCCTTGATCAGCGAAGCTTCGGTGTACCGAGCGGGCGGCTTGGTGGCGTGATCCTGCACCCGCAGCTCGCTCACGGTCAGCGGATCGCCTTCGACGAGGTTGGGCAGCCGCTTCTCGGAGTCGTCCCGGTCGGTCGCGGGGTCGTCCGCGCCCTCCACGTACGCCTTGAGGAACCCGTGGAAGGTGATGGTGCGGCCGCTCGCGCTGAACTCGGCGCGCTCACCCGTGCTCGATGCGCCCTCCACCTTCACACTGATCGACTCGCCCGTGGCGTCCTTCATCTGGGAGGCGACGGTGCGCTGCCAGATCAGCTCATACAGGCGGAACATGTCACCGGTCAGCCCGGTCTCACCCGGGGTGCGGAACTCCTCACCGGCCGGGCGGATCGCCTCGTGCGCCTCCTGGGCGTTCTTCACCTTGCTCGTGTAGACGCGCGGCTTGTCGGGGACGTACGCCGGGCCGTACAGCTTGAGCGCCTGGGCGCGAGCAGCGGCCACCGCGGTCTCCGACAGCGTGATGCTGTCGGTGCGCATGTAGGTGATGAAGCCGTTCTCGTACAGCCGCTGCGCGATCTGCATCGTGTACTTCGCCGAGAAGCCCAGCTTGCGGCTGGCCTCCTGCTGCAGCGTGGTGGTCCGGAACGGCGCGTACGGCCTGCGCGTGTACGGCTTGCGCTCGACGGACTTGACCCGGAACGACGCGCCGCGCAGCCGTTCGGCGAGCGCGCCCGCCGCCGCCTCGTCCAGGTGCAGCACGTCGCGGTTCTTGAGGACACCGGCCGCGGAGAAGTCACGCCCCTGGGCGATCCGCTTACCGTCCACCGAGGTCAGCGTCGCGGTGAAGGCCCGGGGATCCTCGTCGCTCTTGCCGGTGTCGAACAGCGCCGACAGGTCCCAGTAGCGCGCGGCGGTGAACGCCATCCGCTCGCGCTCCCGCTCCACCACCAGCCGGGTGGCGACGGACTGCACGCGGCCCGCGGACAGGCGCGGCTTCACCTTGCGCCACAGCACCGGGCTGACCTCGTACCCGTAGAGGCGGTCGAGGATACGCCGGGTCTCCTGGGCGTCGACCAGGCGGAGGTTCAGATCACGCGGGTTGGCCACGGCCTCCCGGATCGCCTGCGGGGTGATCTCGTGGAAGACCATGCGACGGACGGGGATCTTGGGCTTGAGCACCTCGCGCAGATGCCAGGCGATGGCCTCGCCCTCGCGGTCCTCGTCGGTGGCGAGGTAGAGCTCGTCGGCTTCCTTGAGCAGCTGCTTGAGCTTCTGGACCTGGGACTTCTTGTCGGGGTTGACGATGTAGAGCGGCTCGAAGTCGTGATCGACGTTGACCCCCAGACGCGCCCACGGCTGCCCTTTGTAACGCTCGGGGATGTCGTCGGCCCGCTCCGGCAGGTCACGGATGTGCCCGATGCTGGACTCCACGATGTAGCCGCGCCCCAGGTACCCAGCGATGGTCTTCGCCTTCGCGGGCGATTCGACGATCACCAGGCGCGTGGCCCCGGCGTTGCCGTTGTTAGCTGGCACGCTGCTTTCTACCTCGCTGTTCTCTAAGGTCCCCTGACGGTAACCCGTCTCGCAGGCTCTCCCATCCCCGCCGGGCTACCCGAACCCTTTCCGCTCCTTCCACCAGGACGCAGAATAAGGGTCAGTGAATGCCACCGTCGCCTAGCCCACCTTCGGAGACTAATCGCTGTGCCGGACTACTCCTACTTGAATGTGTACATCCCGCGTGGAACTTCCCGGGAGGCCGCTCGGCAGCTCCTGACAGATCACGCCGAGTACGGAGACTGGGAGCTTGATCGGCTGCGCCTGTACCCCGACGGTACCCGGCGCGTACGACTCCGCCGCAAGATCATCCGAGTGGTGCGGACGATGTGACCCGGCGGTTGGGCTCATCCAACCACCGCGTGTCGCCTCTCCCCCGGCCACGTCCACCTCACCGACGGTTCCCACCGTCGAGGTGACGCATGTCACTGCCGGGGATGCGGCGGCCATGCCCCTCGTCTGCCCTGTCCGCATACGGCGAACACCTCTCCGAACACAGCGCGCATTCACACGTTCCCGAACAGGGGTATTCACCGCGGTCGCCGCGGCCCGCCGTACACGTCGAAGCCCGCCTCGCAAGCGTGCTTCCGAGGCGGGCATGCGTGGGGCGGCGGATCACACCGCCGCCCCACTCCTCCGGAACCGTCTCTCCGGAGATCCCTCTACCAGACGTACTCATCCATGGCGTGGCTGCCGGTCCGGCAGCCGCAGCGCTCGGCCCCTGCCTGGAGCGACTCCGCGCCGCGAGATCGAACGCCGGCTGCCGTGCTCTGCCGGACCGCGCGCTGACGGCCGGTCACCCCGCGGTCCGGTCGGTCACGCGCTAGCGGCGGTGGAAGCGGAGTCGCCGGGTGGCCGCGACCATCGAGGAGGAGAAGGCGAAGGCGGCGCCCAGCACCAGGGCCATGAGCGCACCCGCGTTCATGCCGGTGGTGGTGGTGTTGGCGGGCTCCTCGGCGCTCTTCAGGTCGAGCTGCAGCGGAGACGTGACGCCGCGGGCGGCTTCGCTGACCGGGTTCAGCACGAGGTCGGTCACCGGCTTGACCACATCCAGCGGAGCCCCGCTGTCACGCTGCTGCTCCCGGGTCGAGGCCTGGGTCTCGGGCTGAGTCTTGGCCCGGGCGCGCGCCGGAACGACGCTCCTGATCTTCTTGACCTTCCGGTGCTTGCCCTTCGCCGACTTGGCCGGCTTGGCGGACCTCACCATCGGCTGGGCGGGAGTGGACGGCGTGGTGGCCAATCCCGGCGTGTCGGGCAGGATCGGAAGCCCGCTCCCGCCGAGCAGGTCACCGACCAGCGGCAGGCCGACCGGCTCATCCGTGGCGGCCTGGTTGGACAGCCGCCGCTTCGCCGTGATCGCGCTGGTGCTCCAGGACGTGATCGAGCTGGTGCCCCAGAAGTCGTAGGCGCTCCCGTACCCCAGAGCCGCATTGCCCACCGAGGCACCGCCGAGGCATCCGGCCGTGGCGTCGCCGAGCACGGCCGCCGCGTTGCCGCAGATGTTGATCGGCGCGTTGACCGGCACCACGATCTGGTTCCCACCCAGGATGCTGTTACGGCCGGAGGTGATGTTCACGTCGGTGACGGAGACGTCCTTCTTGGTGGAGCTGCTGTCCTTCTTGACCTGCTCCTGCCGGCTCCTCGTGGTCTCGGTCTTCTTGACCTCGTTCTTCTTGGTCTCGACCCTGGTGATCTCGCTCTTCTTGACCTCGCTCTTCTTGGTCTCGAGCTTCGTGACCTCGTTCTTCTTGGCCTCGAACTTCGTGACCTCGCTCTTCTTGGTCTCGGTCTGCTTGACCTTGACCTTCTTGTCGTTGGTCTTCTTGGCCTTCTTGTCGCTGCTCTTCTTGGTCTTGACGGTCCGGCTGGACTCCGTCACCGAGGCGCCGCCCCGGCAGCCCGCGAACGCCTCTCCCAGCAGGCTGACGGCGTTGCCGCAGATGTTGATCGGCGCGTCGATCGGCGCCACGATCTGGTTCCCGCCCAGGATGCTGTTGCGACCGGAGGTGATGTTCCGCGTCGTACCGCTCTTGCCGCCGTCCTTGACCTTCGCCCCGCCGACACACCCCGAGGTCGCCTCGCCGACGACCCCCACGGAGGTACCGCACACGTTCACCGGCGCGTCGACCGGCACCACGATCTGGTTCCCACCCAGGATGCTGTTACGACCGGAGGTGACGTTGGTCCCGGAGGAGCGCCACACGTTGGTGCGGCGGTAGTTGTTCCCGCCGTCGGTGACCTTCGCGCCGCCGACGCAGCCGGCGAAAGCGCTGCCGATCACGGCCACGGAGTTGCCGCACACGTTCACCGGCGCGTCGATCGGCGCGATCACCTGGTTACCGCCGAGGATGCTGTTGCGACCGGAGGTGGTGTTCCTCCCGGCACCGCTCTTGCCGCCGTCCTTGACCTTCGCCCCGCCGACGCACCCCGAGGTCGCCTCGCCGACGACCCCCACGGAGGTACCGCACACGTTCACCGGCGCGTCGACCGGCACCTTGAGCTGGTTGCCGCCCAGGATGCTGTTATCACCGTCGGTGCGGTTGCGGCTGGAGCCGCTGCTGCTGCCCTTGTCCCGTACGGTCGCGCCGCCCCGGCAGCCCGCGTCGGAGCTGCCGATCAGGGAGACGGCGTTGCCGCAGGCGTTCACGGGGAGATCGATAGGAGCGTTGACCTGGTTCCCACCCAGGATGCTGTTGCGGCCGGAGGTGCGGTCGGCGCTGCCGCTGCCGCCACCGCGGTTCTCGACCGAGGCGCCGCCCCGGGAGCCGGCCTGCGAATCGCCGATGATGCCGACGGCGTTGCCGCTGATGTCGATCGGCAGGGAGATCGGGATGTCGACCTGGTTGCCGCCCAGGATGCTGTTATCACCGTCGGTGTCGGCGGCGGCCGTGCCGCTGCCGATGGTCATGACCGCGACGGCGAGCAGTGCCGCGGGAGCTGAGCCCTTCGCCCAGGTACGCATGATGATGCTCCTCGGAGTTATCTCTCGGGGGGTTACCTGACATCTCGCGATCGGCTCTGAGGCGGACGGGGTTGTGGGAACACCCGGGGTTAAGCCTCTGACCTCGCGAGTTAGTGACCGGCGGAATCGTCCGCTCCGCTTTACGGGAGCGCGTGGTGTCGGTGGTGCCGCGTCCGCCGTTCTTCCGGGCGTCCTGTCACGGCCCGGAATTCGCGGCTTTCAACCGTCGCCGCTTCTCTCCGATCACCGGAGAGGAGGTGCGGGCGGCTCTGGAAAGGTCATACGCCTCTCAGCCGTCGATGCGGAATCACCGCTTACCGAGGCGGTGTGTTCACCGTTTCCGCGACCATTCTTTCCGATTCTTCTGACCGACTCGACATAGCCGAGTCAAATCACTCATCGGCATTACTTCACGGTCAGTCGGATAGGTGAAACCGCGAGCTTACGAGAACAACGAACCCTGCGAGCCACCACGCGTCGGCGTACGGGCCGGGAGCGGCGGTGGACGCCGCCCACGGCGCGTGTGATCAATCGGGAGTGTAAGAAGGCTCGTCCGCAGCTGTGCGAACGACAGGAAGGGGAACGCTTGCCAAAGGCACACGTCGCACCGCAAGCCGCGGGTCGAATATGGACCTCGCGACATCTCCCGCGCCCGGCCCGAACTGGCCGATACCACCACCGTGCGGCATGACTCCATCCGCGCCAAGATCGGCGGTGATAGGTGCGGGCAGGAGCGGCTCCGACTGACTGGTGAGCCCGTCGACACCGCGTCCCGCCATCGCCTCAGCGTCGTCCGGCACCACCGGGGAACCGTCTGACATGTCGACACGCCACGTAGACCCACGTGTGGCCCGCCCGCGCACCGAGGCGGAATCGCCGCGCGCCGTGGGGAAACCGTCGGCCGAAAACACGACCAACCCGGCTGCGGCCTCAAAACGATCGGCCCTCGACGCCTCCTGCGGCACCACGGTGGATTCCGCGGCAGCCGAGGAGAGCCCCAGAAGGCCGAAGAGGGCGGTGGCGAGCCATCCCACAAGCGTCAGGCCGCCGACCACGATCACCCGTGCGAGCGCCCGCCGCATGAGAAGCGGTACGGCGAACCGCGGGAACACCCTCGCTCCGCCACCCGGAGCGGTCACGGGCACGGACCGCGCCGCAGCGGGGACATGCGCCCCGTACAGCGTGCAGAACGGCGTGCGTGCCACGTGACCTCCCAGACTCCGACGGAGTCGAGCGTGATCGGATGACCCTCCCTCAACGAGCAGTCACCATAGCACTACGTTGCGTCAACGCAACGACTTTTCTCGCAACACATCAGGAGTGATCCAGGAACCGGTCAAGAACCCGCACCCCAAACTTGAGCGAATCCATCGGCACCCGCTCGTCCACCCCATGAAACATCCCAGAGAAGTCCAGGTCGGCGGGGAGCTTGAGGGGAGCGAACCCGAAGCCGCGGATCCCCAGGCGGCTGAACGCCTTCAGGTCGGTTCCGCCCGACATCGTGTACGGCACCGCCCGCGCCCCCGGGTCCTCCGCCTCCAGCGCGTCGGCCATCGCACGCACCAGCGGACCGTCGAAGCCCGTCTCCACCGCGATGTCGTGGTAGACGAACTCCCTGGTCACGTTGGGGCCGAGCAGCTCGTCCACCGTCTGGAAGAACTCCTCCTCGTACCCCGGCAGGAACCGGCCGTCCACATACGCCGTCGCCTCCTGCGGAATGACGTTCGCCTTGTACCCCGCCTGGAACATCGTCGGGTTGACCGTGTTGCGCAGCACGGCCCCGATCATGCGCGCGAGCGGGCCCAGCTTCGCGACCGCCGCCTCGGGGTCCTCGGCGTCGAACGGGATCTCCAGCGCCGCCGACACCTCCTCCAGGAACGCGCGGATCGTAGGCGTCAGCCGTACCGGCCATTCGTATCTGCCCAGCCGGGCGACCGCCTCGGCCAGCTCGGTGACCGCGTTCTCGGCGCTCAGCATCGACCCGTGACCGGCCCGGCCGCGCGCGGTCAGCTTCATCCACGCGATGCCCTTCTCCGCGGCCTCGATCAGGTAGAGCCTCTTGTTCTCGTCGATGCTGACGCTGAACCCGCCGACCTCGCCGATCGCCTCGGTGCACCCTTCGAACAGCTCCGGGTGCTCCTTGACCAGCCACTGGGCCCCGTAGCGTCCACCCGCCTCCTCGTCGGCCGTGAACGCCAGCACGACGTCCCGCGGCGGACGGCGCCCTTCGCGCATGCGCTTCCGCACCACCGCCAGGATCATCGCGTCCATGTCCTTCATGTCCACGGCTCCCCGGCCCCAGACGCATCCATCGGCGATCTCGCCGCTGAGCGGGTGGTGCGTCCAGTCGTCCGCGTCGAACGGCACGACGTCCAGATGACCGTGGAGCAGCAGGGCGTCCCGGCCGGGGTCGGTCCCCTCGATCCTGGCCACCACGCTGGCCCGCCGGGTGTCGCTCTCCAGGATCCGCGGTTCGAGACCCACCTCGGCCAGCTTCCCGGCGACGTACTCCGCCGCTTCCCGCTCCCCGGGGCCGGCGTTGTCCCCGGCGTTCGTCGAGTCGATCCTGATCAGATCACGGCACAGCTCGACGACCTCGTCCTCACCCTTGAACTCCGCCATGCCCACTCCTCACACGTTCGCGGCCACACTCCCGTCGCATGTGACCTCCCATACTGCCGCGCCCGTCTCCCCGGGCACATCGCCCGCTCCCCACCGGGCCCCCGGGGGCCCGGTGGGGAGCGGGCGATGTGCCCGGGGAGACGGGCGCGGCAGTATGGGAGGTCACATGCGACGGGAGTGTGGCCGCGAACGTGTGAGGAGTGGGCATGGCGGAGTTCAAGGGTGAGGACGAGGTCGTCGAGCTGTGCCGTGATCTGATCAGGATCGACTCGACGAACGCCGGGGACAACGCCGGCCCCGGGGAGCGGGAAGCGGCGGAGTACGTCGCCGGGAAGCTGGCCGAGGTGGGTCTCGAACCGCGGATCCTGGAGAGCGACACCCGGCGGGCCAGCGTGGTGGCCAGGATCGAGGGGACCGACCCCGGCCGGGACGCCCTGCTGCTCCACGGTCATCTGGACGTCGTGCCGTTCGACGCGGACGACTGGACGCACCACCCGCTCAGCGGCGAGATCGCCGATGGATGCGTCTGGGGCCGGGGAGCCGTGGACATGAAGGACATGGACGCGATGATCCTGGCGGTGGTGCGGAAGCGCATGCGCGAAGGGCGCCGTCCGCCGCGGGACGTCGTGCTGGCGTTCACGGCCGACGAGGAGGCGGGTGGACGCTACGGGGCCCAGTGGCTGGTCAAGGAGCACCCGGAGCTGTTCGAAGGGTGCACCGAGGCGATCGGCGAGGTCGGCGGGTTCAGCGTCAGCATCGACGAGAACAAGAGGCTCTACCTGATCGAGGCCGCGGAGAAGGGCATCGCGTGGATGAAGCTGACCGCGCGCGGCCGGGCCGGTCACGGGTCGATGCTGAGCGCCGAGAACGCGGTCACCGAGCTGGCCGAGGCGGTCGCCCGGCTGGGCAGATACGAATGGCCGGTACGGCTGACGCCTACGATCCGCGCGTTCCTGGAGGAGGTGTCGGCGGCGCTGGAGATCCCGTTCGACGCCGAGGACCCCGAGGCGGCGGTCGCGAAGCTGGGCCCGCTCGCGCGCATGATCGGGGCCGTGCTGCGCAACACGGTCAACCCGACGATGTTCCAGGCGGGGTACAAGGCGAACGTCATTCCGCAGGAGGCGACGGCGTATGTGGACGGCCGGTTCCTGCCGGGGTACGAGGAGGAGTTCTTCCAGACGGTGGACGAGCTGCTCGGCCCCAACGTGACCAGGGAGTTCGTCTACCACGACATCGCGGTGGAGACGGGCTTCGACGGTCCGCTGGTGCGTGCGATGGCCGACGCGCTGGAGGCGGAGGACCCGGGGGCGCGGGCGGTGCCGTACACGATGTCGGGCGGAACCGACCTGAAGGCGTTCAGCCGCCTGGGGATCCGCGGCTTCGGGTTCGCTCCCCTCAAGCTCCCCGCCGACCTGGACTTCTCTGGGATGTTTCATGGGGTGGACGAGCGGGTGCCGATGGATTCGCTCAAGTTTGGGGTGCGGGTTCTTGACCGGTTCCTGGATCACTCCTGATGTGTTGCGAGAAAAGTCGTTGCGTTGACGCAACGTAGTGCTATGGTGACTGCTCGTTGAGGGAGGGTCATCCGATCACGCTCGACTCCGTCGGAGTCTGGGAGGTCACGTGGCACGCACGCCGTTCTGCACGCTGTACGGGGCGCATGTCCCCGCTGCGGCGCGGTCCGTGCCCGTGACCGCTCCGGGTGGCGGAGCGAGGGTGTTCCCGCGGTTCGCCGTACCGCTTCTCATGCGGCGGGCGCTCGCACGGGTGATCGTGGTCGGCGGCCTGACGCTTGTGGGATGGCTCGCCACCGCCCTCTTCGGCCTTCTGGGGCTCTCCTCGGCTGCCGCGGAATCCACCGTGGTGCCGCAGGAGGCGTCGAGGGCCGATCGTTTTGAGGCCGCAGCCGGGTTGGTCGTGTTTTCGGCCGACGGTTTCCCCACGGCGCGCGGCGATTCCGCCTCGGTGCGCGGGCGGGCCACACGTGGGTCTACGTGGCGTGTCGACATGTCAGACGGTTCCCCGGTGGTGCCGGACGACGCTGAGGCGATGGCGGGACGCGGTGTCGACGGGCTCACCAGTCAGTCGGAGCCGCTCCTGCCCGCACCTATCACCGCCGATCTTGGCGCGGATGGAGTCATGCCGCACGGTGGTGGTATCGGCCAGTTCGGGCCGGGCGCGGGAGATGTCGCGAGGTCCATATTCGACCCGCGGCTTGCGGTGCGACGTGTGCCTTTGGCAAGCGTTCCCCTTCCTGTCGTTCGCACAGCTGCGGACGAGCCTTCTTACACTCCCGATTGATCACACGCGCCGTGGGCGGCGTCCACCGCCGCTCCCGGCCCGTACGCCGACGCGTGGTGGCTCGCAGGGTTCGTTGTTCTCGTAAGCTCGCGGTTTCACCTATCCGACTGACCGTGAAGTAATGCCGATGAGTGATTTGACTCGGCTATGTCGAGTCGGTCAGAAGAATCGGAAAGAATGGTCGCGGAAACGGTGAACACACCGCCTCGGTAAGCGGTGATTCCGCATCGACGGCTGAGAGGCGTATGACCTTTCCAGAGCCGCCCGCACCTCCTCTCCGGTGATCGGAGAGAAGCGGCGACGGTTGAAAGCCGCGAATTCCGGGCCGTGACAGGACGCCCGGAAGAACGGCGGACGCGGCACCACCGACACCACGCGCTCCCGTAAAGCGGAGCGGACGATTCCGCCGGTCACTAACTCGCGAGGTCAGAGGCTTAACCCCGGGTGTTCCCACAACCCCGTCCGCCTCAGAGCCGATCGCGAGATGTCAGGTAACCCCCCGAGAGATAACTCCGAGGAGCATCATCATGCGTACCTGGGCGAAGGGCTCAGCTCCCGCGGCACTGCTCGCCGTCGCGGTCATGACCATCGGCAGCGGCACGGCCGCCGCCGACACCGACGGTGATAACAGCATCCTGGGCGGCAACCAGGTCGACATCCCGATCTCCCTGCCGATCGACATCAGCGGCAACGCCGTCGGCATCATCGGCGATTCGCAGGCCGGCTCCCGGGGCGGCGCCTCGGTCGAGAACCGCGGTGGCGGCAGCGGCAGCGCCGACCGCACCTCCGGCCGCAACAGCATCCTGGGTGGGAACCAGGTCAACGCTCCTATCGATCTCCCCGTGAACGCCTGCGGCAACGCCGTCTCCCTGATCGGCAGCTCCGACGCGGGCTGCCGGGGCGGCGCGACCGTACGGGACAAGGGCAGCAGCAGCGGCTCCAGCCGCAACCGCACCGACGGTGATAACAGCATCCTGGGCGGCAACCAGCTCAAGGTGCCGGTCGACGCGCCGGTGAACGTGTGCGGTACCTCCGTGGGGGTCGTCGGCGAGGCGACCTCGGGGTGCGTCGGCGGGGCGAAGGTCAAGGACGGCGGCAAGAGCGGTGCCGGGAGGAACACCACCTCCGGTCGCAACAGCATCCTCGGCGGTAACCAGGTGATCGCGCCGATCGACGCGCCGGTGAACGTGTGCGGCAACTCCGTGGCCGTGATCGGCAGCGCTTTCGCCGGCTGCGTCGGCGGCGCGAAGGTCACCGACGGCGGGAACAACTACCGCCGCACCAACGTGTGGCGCTCCTCCGGGACCAACGTCACCTCCGGTCGTAACAGCATCCTGGGTGGGAACCAGATCGTGGTGCCGGTCGACGCGCCGGTGAACGTGTGCGGTACCTCCGTGGGGGTCGTCGGCGAGGCGACCTCGGGGTGTGTCGGCGGGGCGAAGGTCAAGGACGGCGGCAAGAGCGGTACGACGCGGAACATCACCTCCGGTCGCAACAGCATCCTGGGCGGGAACCAGATCGTGGCGCCGATCGACGCGCCGATCAACATCTGCGGCAACGCCGTCAGCCTGCTGGGAGAGGCGTTCGCGGGCTGCCGGGGCGGCGCCTCGGTGACGGAGTCCAGCCGGACCGTCAAGACCAAGAAGAGCAGCGACAAGAAGGCCAAGAAGACCAACGACAAGAAGGTCAAGGTCAAGCAGACCGAGACCAAGAAGAGCGAGGTCACGAAGTTCGAGGCCAAGAAGAACGAGGTCACGAAGCTCGAGACCAAGAAGAGCGAGGTCAAGAAGAGCGAGATCACCAGGGTCGAGACCAAGAAGAACGAGGTCAAGAAGACCGAGACCACGAGGAGCCGGCAGGAGCAGGTCAAGAAGGACAGCAGCTCCACCAAGAAGGACGTCTCCGTCACCGACGTGAACATCACCTCCGGCCGTAACAGCATCCTGGGTGGGAACCAGATCGTGGTGCCGGTCAACGCGCCGATCAACATCTGCGGCAACGCGGCGGCCGTGCTCGGCGACGCCACGGCCGGATGCCTCGGCGGTGCCTCGGTGGGCAATGCGGCTCTGGGGTACGGGAGCGCCTACGACTTCTGGGGCACCAGCTCGATCACGTCCTGGAGCACCAGCGCGATCACGGCGAAGCGGCGGCTGTCCAACCAGGCCGCCACGGATGAGCCGGTCGGCCTGCCGCTGGTCGGTGACCTGCTCGGCGGGAGCGGGCTTCCGATCCTGCCCGACACGCCGGGATTGGCCACCACGCCGTCCACTCCCGCCCAGCCGATGGTGAGGTCCGCCAAGCCGGCCAAGTCGGCGAAGGGCAAGCACCGGAAGGTCAAGAAGATCAGGAGCGTCGTTCCGGCGCGCGCCCGGGCCAAGACTCAGCCCGAGACCCAGGCCTCGACCCGGGAGCAGCAGCGTGACAGCGGGGCTCCGCTGGATGTGGTCAAGCCGGTGACCGACCTCGTGCTGAACCCGGTCAGCGAAGCCGCCCGCGGCGTCACGTCTCCGCTGCAGCTCGACCTGAAGAGCGCCGAGGAGCCCGCCAACACCACCACCACCGGCATGAACGCGGGTGCGCTCATGGCCCTGGTGCTGGGCGCCGCCTTCGCCTTCTCCTCCTCGATGGTCGCGGCCACCCGGCGACTCCGCTTCCACCGCCGCTAGCGCGTGACCGACCGGACCGCGGGGTGACCGGCCGTCAGCGCGCGGTCCGGCAGAGCACGGCAGCCGGCGTTCGATCTCGCGGCGCGGAGTCGCTCCAGGCAGGGGCCGAGCGCTGCGGCTGCCGGACCGGCAGCCACGCCATGGATGAGTACGTCTGGTAGAGGGATCTCCGGAGAGACGGTTCCGGAGGAGTGGGGCGGCGGTGTGATCCGCCGCCCCACGCATGCCCGCCTCGGAAGCACGCTTGCGAGGCGGGCTTCGACGTGTACGGCGGGCCGCGGCGACCGCGGTGAATACCCCTGTTCGGGAACGTGTGAATGCGCGCTGTGTTCGGAGAGGTGTTCGCCGTATGCGGACAGGGCAGACGAGGGGCATGGCCGCCGCATCCCCGGCAGTGACATGCGTCACCTCGACGGTGGGAACCGTCGGTGAGGTGGACGTGGCCGGGGGAGAGGCGACACGCGGTGGTTGGATGAGCCCAACCGCCGGGTCACATCGTCCGCACCACTCGGATGATCTTGCGGCGGAGTCGTACGCGCCGGGTACCGTCGGGGTACAGGCGCAGCCGATCAAGCTCCCAGTCTCCGTACTCGGCGTGATCTGTCAGGAGCTGCCGAGCGGCCTCCCGGGAAGTTCCACGCGGGATGTACACATTCAAGTAGGAGTAGTCCGGCACAGCGATTAGTCTCCGAAGGTGGGCTAGGCGACGGTGGCATTCACTGACCCTTATTCTGCGTCCTGGTGGAAGGAGCGGAAAGGGTTCGGGTAGCCCGGCGGGGATGGGAGAGCCTGCGAGACGGGTTACCGTCAGGGGACCTTAGAGAACAGCGAGGTAGAAAGCAGCGTGCCAGCTAACAACGGCAACGCCGGGGCCACGCGCCTGGTGATCGTCGAATCGCCCGCGAAGGCGAAGACCATCGCTGGGTACCTGGGGCGCGGCTACATCGTGGAGTCCAGCATCGGGCACATCCGTGACCTGCCGGAGCGGGCCGACGACATCCCCGAGCGTTACAAAGGGCAGCCGTGGGCGCGTCTGGGGGTCAACGTCGATCACGACTTCGAGCCGCTCTACATCGTCAACCCCGACAAGAAGTCCCAGGTCCAGAAGCTCAAGCAGCTGCTCAAGGAAGCCGACGAGCTCTACCTCGCCACCGACGAGGACCGCGAGGGCGAGGCCATCGCCTGGCATCTGCGCGAGGTGCTCAAGCCCAAGATCCCCGTCCGTCGCATGGTCTTCCACGAGATCACCCCGCAGGCGATCCGGGAGGCCGTGGCCAACCCGCGTGATCTGAACCTCCGCCTGGTCGACGCCCAGGAGACCCGGCGTATCCTCGACCGCCTCTACGGGTACGAGGTCAGCCCGGTGCTGTGGCGCAAGGTGAAGCCGCGCCTGTCCGCGGGCCGCGTGCAGTCCGTCGCCACCCGGCTGGTGGTGGAGCGGGAGCGCGAGCGGATGGCGTTCACCGCCGCGCGCTACTGGGACCTGTCGGCGCTGTTCGACACCGGCAAGAGCGACGAGGATCCCCGGGCCTTCACCGCGACGCTGACCTCGGTGGACGGTAAGCGGATCGCCCAGGGGCGTGACTTCTCCGCGGCCGGTGTCCTCAAGAACCGCGACGTGCTGCACCTGGACGAGGCGGCGGCGGGCGCGCTCGCCGAACGGCTGCGCGGCGCGTCGTTCCGGGTCAAGTCCGTCGAGCGCAAGCCGTACACGCGCAGGCCGTACGCGCCGTTCCGGACCACCACGCTGCAGCAGGAGGCCAGCCGCAAGCTGGGCTTCTCGGCGAAGTACACGATGCAGATCGCGCAGCGGCTGTACGAGAACGGCTTCATCACCTACATGCGCACCGACAGCATCACGCTGTCGGAGACCGCGGTGGCCGCTGCTCGCGCCCAGGCGCTCAAGCTGTACGGCCCGGCGTACGTCCCCGACAAGCCGCGCGTCTACACGAGCAAGGTGAAGAACGCCCAGGAGGCGCACGAGGCGATCCGCCCGGCCGGTGAGGAGTTCCGCACCCCGGGTGAGACCGGGCTGACCGGTGACATGTTCCGCCTGTATGAGCTGATCTGGCAGCGCACCGTCGCCTCCCAGATGAAGGACGCCACGGGCGAGTCGATCAGTGTGAAGGTGGAGGGCGCATCGAGCACGGGTGAGCGCGCCGAGTTCAGCGCGAGCGGCCGCACCATCACCTTCCACGGGTTCCTCAAGGCGTACGTGGAGGGCGCGGACGACCCCGCGACCGACCGGGACGACTCCGAGAAGCGGCTGCCCAACCTCGTCGAAGGCGATCCGCTGACCGTGAGCGAGCTGCGGGTGCAGGATCACGCCACCAAGCCGCCCGCTCGGTACACCGAAGCTTCGCTGATCAAGGAGCTGGAAGATCGGGAGATCGGCCGTCCGTCCACCTACTCCACCATCATCGGCACGATCCTCGACCGCGGTTACGTCTTCAAGAAGGGCACCGCGCTGGTGCCGTCCTTCCTCGCCTTCGCCGTGGTCAACCTGCTGGAGCGGCACTTCGGCAACCTCGTCGACTACGCCTTCACCGCCGAGATGGAGAAGGTCCTGGACGACATCGCCAACGACCGCGCCGAGCGGGTGCCCGAGCTGCGCCGGTTCTACTTCGGCGGGAACGGCGACGAGGGCTTGAAGGAGATGGTGGCCGACCTCGACGAGATCGACGCCAAGGAGATCAGCTCCTTCCCGATCCGGGGAAGCGACATCGTGATCCGGGTCGGCCGCTACGGGCCGTACCTTGAGCGGGACGGCGTGCGGGTGAACGTGCCGGAGGACCTCGCGCCGGACGAGCTGACCGCGGAGAAGGCCGAGGAGCTGTTCGCCCAGCCGAGCGGCGACCGCGAGTTGGGCCGGGACCCGGAGACCGGGAACATGATCGTGGTGAAGTCCGGTCGGTTCGGGCCGTATGTCACGGAGATCCTGCCCGAGGAGCCCGACGGGGCGAAGAAGGGCAAGAAGAAGGACGCCGTGAAGCCCCGCACCGAGTCGTTGTTCAAGTCGATGTCCCCGGAGACGGTGACGTTGGAGGACGCGCTGAAGCTGCTGTCGCTGCCGCGCGTTCTCGGTGAGATCGACGGCGAACAGGTAACCGCACAGAACGGGCGTTTCGGGCCGTATGTGAAGAAGGGGAGTGATTCCCGCTCCCTGGAGTCCGAGGACGAGCTGTTCACGATCACGCTGGAGCGGGCCAAGGAGCTGTTCGCGCAGCCCAAGCAGCGTGGCCGGAGGGGGCGTGCCGCCGCCGCGCCGCCGCTGCGCGAGCTGGGCGAGGACCCGAACACCAAGAAGCCCGTGGTGGTGAAGGAGGGCCGGTTCGGCCCGTACGTCACCGACGGCGAGACCAACGCGTCCCTGCGCAAGGGCGACACCGTGGAGGACATCACCATCGAGCGGGCGGTGGAGCTGCTGGCCGAGCGGCGTGCCCGAGGCACGGCGACCAAGCGCACCCGCGCCAAGGCGGCAGCGGACAAGAGCTGAACCGCCGCCCGTCCGCCGCGGCTCCCCGCGGCGGACGTCTTCCGCGACGCCGGTCGGCCGCTGAGCGTTCCCACGCCCGCCGCCCGGACCGCTGGGTGCTGAACGTCCGCATGCCGCCTGAACCGCGGGGCGGGCCTGACCGGCTCGTAAGGCTGCTCGCGGCGGGCTCGCGTACCGCCTGCCGGTCGTGTCCGCGGGTCGTGCGCCTGTCGGCAGGCCCTGTGCGTCACGGCCTGCGTGGCGCGTGCCTGTCGGCGGTCCGGCGTGCGTGGGGCGCGGATCGTGTGCCCGTCGGCCGGTTCACCGCGCCGCGCGGCCACGTGTCCGCTTCTCTTCCCCTTCTCTTCCCCGCCGACTTCTTCCCGCCGCCGGGGCTCCCGATCACGTCGGATCCCGCCCCGGTCTCTCCACCCGGGCTTTTCTCGCCAGGCGAGGCCGGTATGCCCGTGGCTGAGAACGGCTCAGGATCAGCCGGGACAGGGCTCATAGCATGGCGGTGGGCAGTGATCGTCACTGTTCGCCGGTTATGCGTCTGCCGTGGGGCGGCGCGCCTCCGCTGCGCCCCGTCGTCCGCCGCTCGGAGCCGGGGACCGACGGTCCTCGACGCTGCTCGGGGACGCTTTCGGGTCGGTCGGTGATCGTCCGGCCAGGGAGCGGACGGCTCCCTGGGCGGCGGGTGCGCGAGCGCATCGGGCCGGAGGGAAAGAGGAAACGGTATTGATCTTCGTCGCCCTGGTCACCACCGTGATGACCGTCCTGCACGTCTACCTGTGGTACCGGCTGGTCGCCGCCACGACCCTGCGGGGGACCCGTGCGCGCCGGGTGTTGACCTGGTGCGTGGTCGGCTTGTGGGGGCTGGCGACGGCGACGCTCATGGGGACGCGCGTCGACTGGCTCCGGGAGGTGACCTCGTACGGCTTCCTGTGGATCGCCGTCGTGTTCTACCTGTTCGTCTTCCTCGCCGTGCTGGAGGTGCCGCGGGCGCTGGCCGCGCCGGTGGCGAGACGGCTGGATCGGCGGGCCGCGGTCCCGCCGGACGCCGTGCCGATGGAGGTGGGCGCGGAGACGGCCGGGGCGCGGACCTCAGACGCCGGACCGCCTTCGCCCATCCGGGCGGGAGCCGCGCCGTCCGGCGCCGCGCTGGAGGAGCGGCCCGACTCCCCACGGGACACGGGCGTGATCAGCAGGCGGCTGTTCCTCGGCCGTACGGCCGCCGCCGTGGCGGGGGCGGGTGCGCTGACGACCGTCGGTTTCGGTGTCCGGTCCGCGCTCGGCGATCCCGTGATCGAGCGGGTCACGGTGACCCTGCCCCGGCTCGACGCCCGCCTGGACGGCCTGACCTTCGCCGTGGTCGGCGATATCCACCTCGGCCCGCTGACCGGCCCTGACCGCTCCCGGCGCATCGTCCGCATGATCAACGAGCTGGAAGCGGACGTGGTGGCGATCGTGGGCGACATGGTGGACGACACGGTGGCCCGGCTGGGAGCGCTGGCCCGGCCGTTCGCCTCCCTCGAATCCCGGTACGGCGCCTACTTCGTGACCGGCAACCACGAGTACTACGTCCCCAACGGTCCCGCCGAATGGATCGAGGAGCTGCGCGAGCTGGGCATCCGGCCGCTGCGCAACGAGCGGGTGGAGATCGAGCACGGCGGCGCGGTGCTCGACCTGGCGGGCGTCAACGACGTCAACGGGGCGTCGTACGACGAGGCGCCCGACTACGAGGCCGCCCTGGCCGGGAGGGACGCGGCGCGGACGAGCGTGCTGCTCGCCCACCAGCCGGTGCAGGCCGTGGAGGCGAGTCGGTACGCCGTGGATCTTCAGCTGTCCGGCCACACGCACGGCGGTCAGATGGCGCCGCTCGACCTCATCGTCCCGCTCCAGCAGCCGGTCCTCTCCGGCCTGGGCCGGGTGGGGGACACTCAGGTGTACGTGACGCGCGGTGCGGGCTTCTGGGGGCCGCCCGTACGAGTCGGATCCCCTCCGGAGATCACGCTGCTCCGTCTGCGGGCACCGCGGGAATAGCCGCGATGTTTCACGTGAAACATCGTCGGCGAGGACATACGGTCAACAATGCGTACCGATCCGGTCGCGGATGTGATCCCGGTCATCCCCTGAAGGTCCCCGCCCGTACTAGCCTCAGCCCGTCGAGTGGCAGCCTCCGTGCGGCTCGAGATCGCCCCCCTGCCCAGTGAGCACCTGGATACGCTGAACACTATGACCACCCCTGGCCGGGCCTCATCGCGCCGTAAGTCACCCCACGTGCTGGCGAACCCCGCGTTCCGCCGGCTGTGGACGGCCATGTCGATGTGCAGCCTCGGTGACTGGCTGAACATCATCGCGCTCACCGCGCTCGCCGGTAACCTCACCCAGGACGCCGGTTACCAGGTGCAGAGCCTGGCCATCGGCGGTGTCTTCGTCGTCAAGATGCTTCCGGCCATCATCCTCGGCCCGTTGGCCGGGGCATTCGCCGATCGGTTCGACCGGCGGCTCGCGATGGTCTGCGCCGACATCCTGCGCTTCGCGCTGGTGCTGTCGATCCCGCTGGTCGGCCTGTATCAGTGGATCATCATCGCGACGTTCCTCGTCGAGTGCGTCAACCTCTTCTGGGTGCCGGCGAAGGACGCCACGGTCCCCAACCTGGTGCCGAAGGAACGGCTTGAGGAGGCCAACCAGCTCAACCTGCTGGTGACGTACGGCACGGCCCCGATCGCCGCGGTGCTGTTCGCCGTCCTCGCGATACCGACGGGCCTGGTGAGCGGCCTGATCCCGGGCGTCGCCGTCGAGCCGACCACCCTTGCCCTGATCATCAACGCGCTGGTCTACCTGGCCTCCGCGTTCCTCATCTTCACGCTGCGCGGCATCCCGCGGGACCACGTGGGGATCTCCACGCCGTCCGTGCTGAAGCAGATCGTGGACGGCTGGCGCTTCGTGGGCGCCAACCGCGTGGTGCGCGGCCTGATCATCGGCATGCTCGGCGCGTTCGCCGCGGGCGGCGCGGTGGTGGGCGTGGCCCGGGTCTACGTCGAGGAGCTGCAGGGAGGCGACGCCGCGTACGGTACGGTCTTCGGCGCGGTGTTCGTCGGCATGGCGTGCGGCATGTTCTTCGGCCCGCGGCTGCTGCGCGAACTGTCCCGGCGGCGGCTGTTCGGGCTGGCGATCTTCACCGCCGGTGTCGTGCTCGCCGCGATCGCGCTCATCCACAACCTGGTGATCGTGGTCATGCTGACGGTGCTGCTGGGCGCATGCGCCGGCATCGCGTGGATCATCGGGTACACCCTGATCGGCCTGGAGGTGGAGGACCGCCTGCTGGGCCGTACGTTCGCGTTCCTGCAGTCGATGGCGCGGGTGGTGCTCCTGCTGGTGG
>k87-445886_pt1 | contig 23395 bp, 25 predicted proteins | sample MGYA00084031_6733416 | MGnify analysis MGYA00084031
GATCCAACGGGTCTCTTACCATCGTGATGTACACAGCCCGGCGGTGAAAGTGCCTGTGCACACCGTAGCGAAAGTGTCCGTACACGCAGCGGATGTTTTGGCGTTCGGCAGAGGTCAGTTGACCTAACGCTTGCATCGGCTTCTCCGCTGGATAGCGGAACACCCGTTGTTTCGAATACTGCCGGTCCAGGAGGCGTCGCATCGTCACGCCGCCAGTTTTCGGTATATGCAAAAATACGACGATTCTCTTATGCATCTCAAAACCCCCACATATGATGAGATGGATCATCTCAGCTTTCTACCAGTTTATGCGCAATCTATCAGTCAGTGCTAGTTATCTACCACTATCACGGAAATGACGACTGCAATGTGCGAGAATGGAGAAACGGTAAAAAAACCCGGCCCACTCGTTCAAGTGGACCGGGTCCCTCGTCGGACTTCAGGGGAGACTTAGCCGTTCACCGGTTTTTTTCCCCACTTATACATGTAGTACTGGCGGTTCTGGCGCAAGATTTTGCGAAACTCCCTCCTCCCTCTCCGTTTGAAGCTCCGGTTGCCGAAATGGTGCACATACGTGTCACCGGCGATCCAGCACGTGTATCCGGCCATTTGGGCTCTCAGGCAGTAATCGTCGTCTTCGTACGTCCCCGCCCCGAAGCGCTCATCGAGTTCGCCGATATCTTCCATCAATTGACGCGGAAAGATCATGCAAAAGCCGGACAACAGCTTCGTCTTCTTCCATTTCGCCGGGTTTAAGCGGTTGTAGCGGCGAGAGAAGCGGTGGATGTCTGTCACACTGCGACAGCGCGTCTTCACTTTTTGCTGTCGAATGACGCGGTTGGAGACGGGGCCGACGATCCCCGCTCTCCGTTTTTCTTGAAACAAATGTAGCGGATTGTCCAGCCAGCGGAAGGAGGGAACGGTATCGTTGTTTAACAGGACGATGTAATCGCCGCGGGCCCGTTCCATCCCCCGGTTCATCCCCGCTGGGAAGCCGCGGTTGGCCTTGTTTTCCACAACGCGAAGCCAAGGGGATCGCGGCTCACTGTCACGTAAGCGAGCCACCGTGCCGTCCGTCGATCCGTTGTCGACGACAATCACTTCGTGCGGTACATGTGTATGTTTGCGAATGTTTGCCAAACACAGCTGCGTGTACGGCCACTCGTTGTGGGTTAGCGTCACGATGCTCACGAACGGTTTTTTCGTCATGTGTGCCGCCCCACTAACTCGTACAATCTCTGCCATTTGGGTAAAATGTGGGCCTTTGCGTGAAACGTTTCGCACAGTGAGCGGCCGTTTATGCGCAGTTGGCCGAGGAGTGCCGGTTGGCGTAAGATGTGCTGCACATAGTGGGACAAGTCGTCTTGTAAACGGGGCAGTTCGAGTAAAAAGCCGTTGTGCCAATGTTTCACCACTTCGGGGTGATCGCCGACATCCGTTGTCATCACTGGTATGCCGTTCGCCATTGCCCGGAGGTGCAAGGCGTTGAGAGAGTACACTGGATGTTGGTCGGTGACCAACACGTCTCCCCCTTGCCACGCACTTGCGTCCCCCGCTTCGACGGTACGGATGCGAATCGGCTGTTTGTTTTGTGGGAGGAATCGCATCACCTTTTTCACGCGTTCACTTTTGTCGCCGATTAACACCCACTCAACGTCTAAATCCTTTTGGGACAGGGATGAAACGGCGCGGAGGAGACGCTTCGTCGTCGCTCCTTGATACAGAAGAAGGGTGAGCGTCCTTCGCCTGGCGCCGTTTGGTTGAGGGAGGGTCTTCCCTTCTACTGCCGGAAAAATCGTGAAGGCGCGGTAGCCTTTTTTGCGCAGCCTTTCCCGGGCGTAGTAACTCGGGACGACAGTGTAAGGAAAGGTGGTCTTTTTCGGCACAGCCGTCAAGTGTTGCAGGACGTGTATGACAGCGTGTCTGTTTCCCAAGCCGGTTAACCACCACGTGCTTTTTCCTTCGTACTGGATCAGTGTGTCTGGATGGCACTCCACATAGCGGCGAACGTGGTCTAACCACTCCGACTGACGGATGACGGGAAACGCCATACACTCCACCGTAAGTTGCAGAGACGTCCCGTCATTCTCCCACGCAGGGACCCAGCGGGCGAGAGTGTTCCCCGGATCAGTGATTCTAACGACGCGCATCCTCTGTCCCTCAGCGGTGTTCAGTTTGCCAGTTGAAATTAATCTCCGGGTCGTTCCACGGAATGCGGTATTCATCCGGTGCGTCCGGGGAGTAAGACTGGGTGGTTAAGTAGACGATGGTCAGCGGTTCGTTGCCGAGGACGCGGTACCCGTGGGCCACTCCCCGGGGGATCAACAACACGCTCGGATTTTCCTCGCCCATGTAAAACACATTCGTTTCTTTAAATGTACGACTGTCCTCCCGCATGTCGACCAACACGACCTGTGCGTTTCCCGAAGGAAAAAACCAGATGTCATCCTGTTTTTTGTGGTAGTGAAACGCCTTGATGACGCCGGGGTAGGACATCGAAACGGACATCTGCCCAAACCGCTCCAAGAGTCCTTCGTCGTCCCGCACCAGTTCGGCAAAGTATCCGCGGTCATCACAATGCTTTACCAGTTGTTTGTGACGGACACCGTCAATCACGTGTATCCTCCTTCCACTGTTTGCTCATCTCCCTGACGCCTTCCCGCCAGTGAGGCAAAGGCGCTACGTTTTGTGCCGGAAGACTGACGGAACTGAGCACCGAATAACGGGGTCGTCGCGCCTTTTGTCCGAATTGTGACGACGTAGTCGGTACAATCTGCGCTTTTAGTAACATCTGTCTCGCAATCTCTTTGGCAAACTGGTACCACGTGCACGCCCCGCTGTTCGCCGTGTGAAACGTGCCGTAACACCGCGTTGCGATCAATTCCTTTATTGTCGACACTAAATGTCCGGCGTACGTCGGGGAACCGGTCTGATCGTTGACGACGGGAATGCGGGACACAGTGCGTCCCTTGTCGACGATCGCTTTAAAAAAATTGTGACCGTGAACGCCGTACAGCCATGACGTGCGCAAAATGAAATGTTCGGGACAAAACTGGCGCACAAGCTGTTCTCCTGCTTCCTTCGAACGTCCGTAGACGTTGAGTGGAGCAGGTTGGTCCCATTCGTCATATCCGCCCCCCTTCCGCTCACCGCCGAAAACGTAATCGGTGCTCACATACACCATCACGGCGCCTATCTCACGGCAAGACGCGGCGACGTTTCGGGCACCGTAGGCATTGACGCGGTAAGCGACGATAGGTTCGTCTTCCGCTCGGTCAACGTGCGTGTAGGCCGCACAGTGGATCACGACGTCGGGCCGTTCACACTGTAACAAGTCTCGCGTCCGTTCCCCGTCCGTCACGTCCCACTCATCCCGGGAGAAGCCGCGCACGTCGTCAGACGGACTGAAGCGGCTCAATACTTCCTGTCCAAGCTGTCCTGCGGCGCCGTTTACGAAAATTTTCATAACCCTCCCCTTCCGTTAGATGTGATGAGTCGCGTTCTTTCCCCAGCTTTCATCTTTGACGCCTGGTTTAGCCAGTCGCGTCACGGGATGACGGCGGTGTGAACGCCAGTTCCGCGTTAGCGGCAAGCTGGTTTGCCCTCAACAGCGACTCCGGTGTTCCCGCATCCGTCCACCATCCTTTTAAAATATCGTATGTCAACTGGCTGCAGCGAATGTAAGCGTTGTTAACGTCTGTAATTTCGTATTCGCCTCGCTCGGACGGTTCAAGTTCGTCGATCAAGTCAAAGACGAGGGGGTCAAACATGTAGATGCCGGTGACGCAGTACGGGCTTTTTGGAGATGCCGGTTTTTCTTCAATTGACAAGATGCGGTTGTCTTTTACTTCTGCAACGCCAAAGCGCTGTGGGTTGGCGACTTCTTTTAAAAGCAACTTCGCGCCCCTCTGCTGTTTTCGAAAGTCGTGGACGAACGGTGTGAGGTCGTCTTCGAAAATGTTGTCACCCAAGAGGACGACGCATTTGTCGTTTCCCACGAACGTACGGGCCATTCCGAGAGCCTGAGCAATGCCCAAAGGTTGATCCTGTACGCGGTACGTAAACTGTGCGGAAAACGCCTTTCCGCTGCCGAGGAGACGAACAACGTCACCGATGTGTTCGACGCCGGTGATGATGAGAATCTCCTGTATGCCGCTTTGAACGAGCTTGGAAATCGGGTGGTAAATCATCGGATAACGGCCGACGGGGAGTAAATGTTTGTTGGTCACTTTCGTCATCGGGTACAGCCGCGACCCGGTTCCACCGGCGAGTATGACGCCTTTCATCAGTGGCCCTCCTTCACCGAGATGCAACGTCGCGCTTTATCTTATTCAACGCGAGGTCCGGCCGCGACAGCCCGTATTTTAGGCCTGCCAAGTTGGGTGACTACCTAACACTGTCCTAAACGTTTGCACATATAGTGAACTGAGCGATTATCCCCAGTGAATTCAAAAGGAGGGGGTTTCTCTGAAAACAGTCAGTCTCCGCTCGGTTTGCAGCATTATTGAAGGTAAGCTGATAAAAGGCAGGACAGACACCACGGTCTCATCTGTCAACTATGGAAGGCCCAAATATGTACGCCGTCATCAACTTTACTTTTTTGGGAAAAAAACGTCTTTTGATAAACAGTACGCCGCTGTGAAGCAGGTCAGACCTCTCGCGGTTGTCATTCCATCCCGTTACCGCCATCTGTCGTTTCCGGCCGAAACAGCCGTCATTCAAGTAAGCGATCCATACAGGTCTTTCTGGCGTTTAGGATTGTGGAATTTTCGCCAATACCCGGTCAAGACCGTCGCTATTACCGGCAGCGCCGGAAAGTCGACGACGACGTCGATGGTCGCCTCCGTGTTGAAAAGACGGTACCCGATTGTAAAAACAGAAGGCAATTTGAATACCGCGAGTTTCTTGCCCACCTACTTGTGCCGGCTCTCTTCCAAACATCGCGTACTTCTGTTGGAAATGGGGATGAAATCGCTGGGCAACATCGCCAAGCAATGCCGGGTCGTGAGACCGCAGGTTGGCGCCGTGACCAACGTCGGAGAAGCTCACTACGGAAGCGTCGGCGGGGCACACAATATTGTGAAAGCGAAACAAGAGTTGATCGATGGAATGCGTGACGGGGGCGTCGTGTGGCTCAATGCCGACAATGATCGCTCTCGAAAGCTGCGAACTGAACACGTGAACGTGTCCCGCTACTGGTTTGGCATCGATCAACCCGCCCACGTACAAGGATCACACATTCGGTACACTTCCAGAGGTATGTCCTTTCACGTGCATGTCAACGGCCGAACGTATTCGTTTACGATCCCGGCTTTCGGGAAACACAACGTGTACAACGCCCTGGCCGCCATCGGCATCTGTTACGCCATGGGCTTTAGTATGGCTGAGATCCAGAAAGGCCTGTCCATGTTTAAACAGCCGCACATGCGGCTGCAACTCGTAAAAGGTGTGAGGGGGACACTGCTCATTAACGACGCGTGGAACGCTAATCCGACCTCCATGATCGCCGGGTTAAACGTCCTCAACGCACTGTCTGGAAACCGAAAATCGATTGCCGTCCTCGGTGACATGAAAGAACTGGGAAGTTACACGCAGCAAGCGTACAACCGAGTGGGTGACTACATTGCGCGCCACCCGGTGGACCAACTGGTCACCGTAGGCCGCTATGCAAATCTCATTGCGCGCCGCGCCGTGAGCAAAGGGTTCAATCCACAAAAAGCGGTCAGTTTTCGCACACGGGAAGCTGCCCTGCGCCATTTGCTCCGTGCTCCCTCCGGAAGCGTCATCTACTTTAAAGCTTCCAGAAGTTTGCACTTTGAAAAATTAGTCAAACAGCTAAAAGCTGGATAAGGGCCGCTCGGTCCCTTACGGCTTTAACAGTCGGTTGTACAGTGTAGCGTAACTTTCAGCCGTCCGTTCCCACGTAAAGTGCGCTTCAACTCGGCGGCGTCCTGCTTTTCCGAACGATCGGCGTTTCTCAGCATCCGTGAGCAATTCGATGATTTTCTCCGCCAACGATTGGACAGACGAATTCGGCGGAACTAAATAACCCGTTTTGCCGTGCTCTACAATTTCTTTTATCCCCCCGACATCGTGGGCGACGACGGGAAGAGAGCTGGCCATCGCTTCTACGTTGACTAGACCGAAGGCCTCTTTGCCGACGGAAGGGGTGACGAAGACATCGCCAACACTGTAGCAGTCTTGAACGCTTTGCGGCGATACGAACGGCACAAAGCGGACGGCGTCCCCCAATTTGGAAGCGTGTCTTTTAATTTGGCGAACGTATGCCGTGTCAACATTTCTGCCGTAATAGGGGCTGCCGACGACGACGAGGGCCACATCCGGTACTTCTTTTCGCACGTGTTCCAATGCGGCCAATAAGATGTGCACCCCTTTTTGCGGGATGAGACGGCCGACAAACAACACGGTCGGTTGATCGGATAGCCCCCATTGCTCTCTCAGCCGTTTGCGGGTCGCGCCGTTTTTATCGACCGGACGAAAAGTTTCCACGTCCACACCGAGGTGTATCCGGTGAATTTTGTGTGCGTGTCGCGGTACCCTTTGCTGTACCTCGCCCTTTAGAAAATCACTATTTGTCACAACGGCGTCGCAGGCGGCGACTATCTGTTCTAGGGCGTGACGTGGCAAGATCTCAGGGGAAATGTAGGTGACAGAGTGGAGAGAAAGCACGATACGCCCTTCTGGATGTGCTTTCCGCACGACCGGAACAAACGTCGGACGGTTTTCGATCTGGATGACGTCACTGGGAAACCGGCGCATCTGGGCCGCTGTCTGTCGTAAATAGGACGCTCTGTCACTTTCGTTAACCGGAATGAAGACTGGGTCCGTTTTCTTCCCTTCTTTCAGGGGTGCGACTCCGACGACCCGCACGCCCGTTTTCGGTGCCAGGGCGTTTGCCAGACGTGTCGCCGTTGTTTCCACTGATCCACTTCTGTATGATACGAGCGGCAGGGAACCGGGAGTTACGATCGTCACGGACGGCAATTTCCGGGTGAAAGTAGATTTTTGCTTTTTCTTTAAAAAGGCGGCGTATTCCATCGGTCGGCGAAAGGAGTTGTGCCACGTGTTGAGCTCTCCTGCATGGCGGAAAGTGATGCGCAAGTCCCGTCCGTTGACTTCGATAAACCAAATGTGTCCGTCTTCATCTACGGCCAGATCCAATCCGAGATCTGCACAAGTGGGGTCGTGCTTCTCTAACTGGGCGGCGACACGGATGGCGACATCTCGCATTTGGGCGTAAATGGCGTCGTGTTGGTGTGGAAACCGCTTTTTTAGCAACGGTCGAGCCGGCACACACGTTCCACCTGCTGCTACGTTGGTGACAATCGCCCGGTCTAACCCAACCCTGGCGACAATGCCTGTCACTCCCCACTCTCCCCTCCCCCCTTTTTGAACGGACACTCTGAAGTCGATAGGACGTCTGTCCTCGTGAACGACTGATATCGCCTGCTGAACGAGGTAGCGGTTGTCGCATATGTGGCGAATGAAAGGAAGTGCTTTTTCCTGGTCCAGTGTGCGCTGATAAACGGAACCATTTTTTTGGAAACGAATCTGCCACTTATTTTCGGGCAACGCTGCACATTTCAGAACCCCTCGACCCAAACTTTTGGCGAACGGCTTTAAGTAAAGGGCTGGATACTGCTTGATCAGTTTAGAGACAGTTGCGGGCTTTAACTGTTCTGTATCTGGCAAATGCGGGGTGAGGTCTGGACACTGCTTTAACAGGCGCGAGACTTGTAGTTTATTGAAGTAGTTCGTGCCGTTAAATACTTCAGTGTGGGGGATGCGGCGCAACCGAGCGAGCGGTTTATCGTGCAATGGGCTTAAACGCGTCCGATTGTGAATGACAGTAGGAAGAGGCAGCTCCTTTTGTACATACGTATGTCCGCTTTTTACGTACCCGTTAACCGTCAAATTGTGAAATTGAACGTGTTTCAGATTAAAAAAAACAGGACGCAGCCCGTTTTGCCGGGCGAATTTTTCATACAGCGGCATGACTTCGTACGTTTTTTTTCCCGTCAAACAGGCGGCTAAGTTTGCCGAACTGAATAAGATACCAACATCGCGGTTCATATCACCCCTCCTGCTTTCTTTCCGTCTTTGTGACAACACCATGCGGCGGAGCGGGACAAACGGCTTCCGGATACTCATACACAATGATATGGCCCGTTCTGGCAAAAGGTAACGGGGACAGGTGGCTTATTGTCGCGAGCGTTGCGTCCAATCGACTTGCATCATCACGGCATACTCTTGTATCAAGAGGTGATGCAAAGTGATAGATTCGAACCGATCCGGCTACTATACGTTTCTATTTCGCAATACGCCCAATATTAATAGAATGCGACAACTCGGCTGTTCCGTGTACTACGTAAGCCCGACGAACAAGATCGTTTCGGCACGGGTTCCGTCCAAGAAACGACTAAACCAGATTTTAGCCGACCCTAATCTGCGTTGCGCTGAGAAAGATTGCCAACTGATGTTGCCCCAGCCCAAGCTAAAAAAAGTCTTTTCCCGCAAATCCTACCGCACAAACAGTCCGTCCTTTTTGGTCAAGGCTGACAGTCAACTGTTGACTTGGAATGTCGCACGTGTTTTGGGCGGCAGGCCGAGACCTAACGACGGAAAGCACGTCAAGGTCGGGGTGATCGACACTGGGATTGACTTAAAGCATCCTGATTTGGCCGCAAACGTAAAAGGCGGAGTCAACTTGGTAAATCCCACGTCTGCTCCGCAGGACGACAACGGGCACGGTAGCCACGTTGCCGGAATTATCGGGGCAGTCAACAACGGGAGGGGCGTCGTCGGGGTAGCTGGAGGGGTGTCCCTCTACGCCATCAAAGTGTTAAACCAAAACGGTACTGGGACGTTGACGACGCTAATTAAAGGGATTGAATGGGGCATACGGCACAACATGCACATCTTGAATATCAGTGTCAGCGGTGGCCAGACGGTACCGGTCGTCATGAGAGACGCCATTCACAGGGCTGTGAGAAACGGGATTGTCGTCGTCGCTTCGGCAGGCAATCACGGCGACTCACAAGGGAAGGGGGATACGGTGCAAATGCCAGGCCGATTGCCTAACACGATCGCAGTCGCTGCACTCGACCGCAACAATCAGCGTGCACCGTTCTCTTCGACGGGTCCAAGCGTCGACATCGCGGCTCCGGGAGTGAACATATTAAGCACTTTTAAAGACGGGCGATACGCCAGTTTAAGCGGAACGTCGATGGCTGCTCCCCACGTCAGCGGAGCGGCGGCCATTCTCAAACGGCGGTATCCAAAGGTAACGCCTCTTCAAGTGAAACAAATACTGCAAAAACATGCGATCGATCTTCCACCAAAAGGGGTTGACCGACTGACGGGAGCTGGGCTCGTTCAAGTCAGATAGTTGTCTTGTCGTGTTGCGGCACAAGCAAGACGCAATCGTGTAGGGGGACGTTTGGGACATCTCCTTGCTCTTGCCACATCTAGCATCACGATAAAAGCTACCCCACAGTGGGGGTAGCTTTTTACTCACGTGCACTTGCTGTTTATCTCCGGGCCTGCGGCGGGGCGGTCTCCTTCTTTGTTGTCGTCTTACGCGGACGGCGGTGTCAATCGTACGGGTCGCTTCAGTTGCACACTTCCCTAACCTTTACGATTTCAGCCAGTTGTAAAAAGGAAAGTCATCTGTGTGCTGCCTTTTGTCAGTCGACTGGTAGATGGACCCTTTTTTGCGAAACTTCAAAGCGTGTTGTTTCGCCTGTTCGACAGTATTCACATTGTTTTTCTTCCATTCCAGTAAGATGCGGTCGATATACTTGAAGTTTAACTTGCCGGTAAAAACTGCTTCCTTCAAAGCTGCCAGGATGAGCTCGTCACTCAGCCTGTCCTCTTCAAGCCATTTGACTAATATTTCGCATTCCATCGGTGAAAGGGGGCGTCCGAACTCTTGTTCAAACGTCGTCACCAGACCGGCTTCTCGCTGTTCTTCTTTCTGGATGACATGTGCACCCATTTGCTGTATGTAACGATCTGCCAGTTTTTCGAACAGCGGTCGAACATCGTACCGGCTCCCGAGCCGCCCGTTTTCATCTGTTTCTTCCACGATGGAAATGTACTTTTTACTGACGAGTTCGCGCAAATGTCTGACGACGTCCTTCGCCGGAACCGCCATTCTCTCTTGCAATTCGTGAACGGTTGGGAACGTCTTTCCTTCCATTTGCCTGAAAGAGAGGATGTGCATGAGCAACATCGCCTCTGCCTCGCTCAAATTCAACTGTTTATAAAACTTCAACAACCCGTACGGAATGTTGACAGTGCCGGTTTGGAATAACGTCACCATCAACTCGCGCCAGTCATTTCGGTTCATCTTCGCCATGTCCCAACACCTCTATCTCCTATCATAGCAACTCGACGTCTCGAATGACAGACTTGACAAACGAAAGAGAGAGTACCAGACTAGTAAGGGGTTTGTCTCGTTAGAAGAAAGGGGATCGTCATGCAGCGATCGCAAGTCGCGGCATTTTTGCTTACGCTGATACTCACCTTCGTCTTAGGTGCTTGTCAAATGCCGCCAACTGACCAGTCGGAACTGGAAAGGGAAGAGACGTCTGACGAGTTGTCAGAAGGTAAGGCTGTCGAACGGGAGCCGCCTCCGGCGAAACGCGTGACTCTTGCGGCCACAGGGGACATTATGGTACACAGCACTCAAATAAAAGCGGCCAGACAGCACGACGGAAGTTACGATTTTAACAGTGTGTTTCAAGATATTCAGCCGTACTTGGAAGCGGCTGATTTAACCTTTGCCAACCTTGAAACGACGTTTGGCGGAAGTGAACCGTATACGGGTTACCCTTTGTTTAACGCCCCGGACGCAATGGCAGACGCCCTTAAAAACGCGGGATTTGACATCATTCAAACAGCCAACAACCATACGATGGACTCGAAAGCGAAAGGAGCCGTGCGCACGTACAACGTTTTGCGGGAAAAAGGCTTGAGTCCTGTCGGGACGGCGGCGACGCCCGAAGACCGCAAACCGCTCATTGTCGAAAAAAACGGCATCAAGCTCGCATTTCTCGCCTACACGTACGGGACAAACGGCATACCCGTCCCGGAAGACCAGCCGTACCTGGTTAACCTCATCGATGAAGACGTGATAGCACAAGACATCCAACAGTCGAAGAAAGACGGCGCCGAGTTTATCATTGTCGGGCTTCACTTCGGAAATGAGTTTGAACGCGAACCGAATGAAGAGCAGCGGCAACTCGTCAACCGGGTGTTTGAGATGGGCGCGGACGTCATTTTGGGGGGACATCCGCACGTTCTGCAACCGATGGAACAGATGGAAGTCGGTGGCGAAAAGAAGTTTGTGATATACTCCCTCGGCAACTTTGTCTCAAACCAGTTTTCGTATACAGTATCCAACCCTTATGCCAATAAGGGAGTCATCCTGTACCTCGATATTGAGAAGCATGCCGAAGACGAGACGGCCGCTTTAAAAGAGGTTCGCTTTCTGCCTACCGTCGTCCACCGATATGAACAAAACGGCATCGGGTATACCATTCTTCCTATTGAAGAAAAACACGTCACTAGCGAGTCACTGCCGTACGAGTACCCTGGCCTCACGTTCAACATGGTCCGGGAAGCGTGGGAGCAGACGACTGCGCACATGGAACAATATGAAAGTTTCCCAGTCTTTCACTTGGAGGAAGCTGATTGAAAACGTGAAATGGGTGGGCGATATCCAATCGCCCACCCATTTGGTTTCTATGGTCAACGACGCTTAATCACAATCCCACTTTTTGTCGTGTTTAAAATGTTTGTCCTTGTGGAATTTACAGTGACAAAATCTGCGTCGACGAGGAATGCGGCGTCTGCGTGGAATGCGGCGACGACGCGGGAAGCGGCGTCGACGGTGACAGTCGTCTCTGCGACTCAACTGATCACCTCCTCTCTGTCGAGGTACTACTAATCTATGAATCTCACTGTGAAAACGTTATAGATACGAGGCCAAACTATGAGCCTTTTTTTAATAGATTCAAATAAAAACCGACACCGAGACGACAAAGCGTATCGTCTCCGGTGTCGGTGAAAATACTTGCAAACTTCACTGTCGTGCGATAAACCGTTCAATGCGGTCCAATGCTTCAACCAACTGTTCCATGGAGGTGGCGTAAGAAAGTCGAATGTGAAGCGGGGCGCCGAAAGCATTTCCCGGCACAACGGCCACATGTACTTCTTCCAAAAGTGCTTTGCTCCAGTCGCTGGCATCGCGAAAGCGGCCGTTCGCATCAGCAATGACCTCGCTCACGTTGGCAAATACGTAAAAGGCTCCTTGCGGCTTGACAGCCTTGATCCCTTTGATTTGGTTGATGCGTTCGACGACGTAATTGCGGCGTTCCACGAACGCTTGTTTCATCCGAGCCACTGGTTCTTGTGTTCCGGTGATGGCTGCGTATGCAGCATGCTGGGCGACAGATGACGGGTTGGACGTACTGTGGCTGGCGATCCCCGTCATCGCTTGAATGACGTCACGGTTTCCCGCTGCGTATCCGATCCGCCAGCCGGTCATGGAATACGTCTTAGACACGCCGTTAATCACAAACGTATTAGTGTACAGGTCATCGCTTAAACTGGCAATGCTCACGTGTTCACCTTCGTAAATCAGTTGTTCGTATATTTCATCTGACACAATTCCGATGCCGTGAGTTAGGCAAATGTCACCTAAGGCCTGCAATTCGTCGCGCGTGTAAATCATGCCAGTCGGATTGGAGGGGCTGTTCAGGAGAAACAGTTTCGTTTTGTCCGTTATGGCTTGTTCCAGTTGCTCCGGTGACACTTTAAACAGTCGCTCTTCACTCGTCTCCACAATGACCGGACGCCCGCCGGCAAGTTTGACCTGTTCGATGTAGCTCACCCAGTACGGCGCAGGGATGATCACTTCATCCCCGGGGTTGATCACCGCTTGAAATAAATTGTACAACGCGTGTTTGGCTCCGCTCGTCACGATAATTTGGTTCACATCGTACGTTAAACCGTTATCTTTTTTTAGTTTTTCGGCGATGGCTTCCCTCAGCTCTACTGTCCCCCCGGCAGCTGTGTACTTCGTGTACCCGGCTTGTGCCGCTTTCGCCGCAGCCTCGAGAATGTGCTCCGGCGTGTTAAAGTCCGGTTCTCCAGCCCCCAGTCCGATGACGTCCAATCCCTTTGCCCGCATTTCCTTGGCCGTCGCTGTAATGGCCAACGTTGCAGACGGAGTGAGTTGCTGTGCACGATCAGATAATTGCAATATTCTGTTCCCCTTCCTGGTCCTATCTTGAATAGAGTATCATTACAAGTATACATTGTAGCACACTGATCTTTTTTCGGCGATTTGTTTAAAAAAACGCGGAACATGGAGTGTATCTATTTCACAAAGGATACAAAATCGCTGGGATTTTTTATGCCGTGATCAACCAACTGTCGCGCGGGAGGTTTTCTCCACCATGTCTTGCAACCAGTCCGGGATATCGGCATCGTCAGACATGTTCAGCATGTCAATCAACTCCGAATCGGAAACAGCCGAACGGGCACCGGTTAATCGGTTATGGTCACCGCCAACCTCTCCGAACCCCTGCGTATGTTTTTTATAGCTTTCGAAACCGCAGGGCAAATTGTTCCCTATATTGACGCACGAGGCCCCCTCTACCGAGCCGATGCGAATGTGTCCGATATAAAAAGTCGGTGATGTGAGAGACATCGCCATCATCCTTTCTCGTCGTTGTGACAACCGCTAAATCGAAAGCGGAAACCGTTAGCTGTTGTTTCCATGTGACTGCTGTAACGAGCGGCTCCCTCCGTTGGCCTGCTTTCGTCAGGAGTGTCCTTGCCGCCTCGGGTTTTGTCTTCAGGTTTTGCCGAGGTTTCCGTCTGTTCGTCATCCTGTATGACGCGAACCCCAAAATTGTTTCCCAAGTTCAAAGCGCCGCTGACGGTATCAATGTCCAAACGTTCCAACTGAAACGTAAGCTCTTCCAAAACCGGGTTGTGCGCATGTAAATGATCAATGTTCACTGTGTAGGCAGAATGTTTTTGTGAAAGTTCGTCTAACGTCTGTTCTATTTTTTTGAGGCGTTCTTGTAACGCCTTCATTTGCTTTGCGTGCCGCCTCGCAAACATTTGTGACGTATCATTCCTCACGAAATAGTTGTCTCGGTAATAAATATACCGTAGCGCTATGTGCTTTCGACGACCGTCTGTTTCACCCACTGGTCAATGCCATCGGAATCTAGAAGCGCGTTGACACCTTCTGTCGCGACGTTCGCGTTTCCCGTAAAGGTGCCGAATCCTTCATTTTGTTTGTTGCTGTAGCGCCATTTGTGTTGTACGTTCTGTCCGGAAAACACACCGGACACGTTGGATACGGCATGAATCTCTAACCGTTTTAAATGAATGTGTGCCACAAAGGATCCCTCCGAACGCATTTTATTACAGTTTATTGGTATGTGGTCGGGATTATATCAAAATGTTGAGACTGCAAGAGGAGGCAGCGCAAATGTCTGGATCACAGAGAAAGTTTAATCCGTTTGATTCAAACTGGAAAGACTTCGAAAAAAACTTTATGCGGGGATACAGAGACGCTTTCAACTACGATTTGTCGTGGCTAGATGGTTATATCCAAAACATGATCTCCCAGGCGATCCCGTCTAGTCAGCATTTTAGCGGGTTTACACAAAATCGCCTGCGTCCCGACGTGTTTGAAACCCATCAAGACATGATCGTACGCGTCCGCATCCCGGAACGGGCCAACACGCGAAAACTGGGAGTCGCTTTTAACAACGCGAATAAAGTGCGCATATCCGGGCTCGGGGATCGGGATGAGACGATTTCACTCCCTGCGGCCGGCCGATACGACGGAAGCAAGGCATTTTTTAAAGATGGAATTTTGGAAATTCGCATTCCGAAGGAATTGAACGAAGCATACCAAGACATCTACATCCAGTATATGTAGCCGTGCACAAAAAAGGCGGTTCCGCTTCTGGAACCACCACACACCACCATGTTCAATGAGCACATGCATGGGGGATCGCCCCTTTTTCCCTCCCTTGTTCTGCGTGAAGCATGTTTCGGAAACGGTCGCCTGAGATAACTTCTTCTGCCAGCAAAATGGAGAGCGCCTCGGAATACACGTGTTCATAGTCCTTGAGCAGCTGCTTCGTCTCTTCTAACAAGCGGTTTAGAATACGGGAAGATTCTTCTTGCAATTGGTCTTTGTTGACGAGCTCCTTGTTGACAATGCCCAAATCCGACAGACCGCTGTCAATGAGCATCGCTGCGTGTCGGTTTGCTTGTTCAAAATCGTTGCGCGACCCCGTACTGCGGTTGCCGTAAACCATTTCTTCTGCAAGGGCACCGGCCAGCGCCACTTTTATCTGTCCTTCGATTTCATCCCGCGTGTACAAGTACTGATCCCGCATCGGGTTTTGCCGCACGTACCCGAGTGCTTTCCCCCTCGGACTCAACGCCACTTGCGAAACGGAGCCGGGACGCACGATTTCCGATACGATGGCGTGACCGAGTTCGTGTACCGCAACCCGTTCCCGTTCCTCTTCTGTCGCCTGGCGGTCGGTTTTTTCACCCATCATCACCTTGTCGACGGCATCCGAAAGGTGCTGTTGCCGGATAACGCCGCTTTTTTCCCGCAAGGCGTAAATGGCCGCTTCGTTGGCCACACTTTCGAGCTGTGCGCCGGAAAAGCCGAACGTCTCCCGGGCAATTTCCTCGATGTCGACGTCGTCACCCAGCGGCTTGTTCGCTAAATGCAGTTTTAAAATGTGTTGGCGTGCGGATTTGTCAGGCAAGTCGACGAGAATGTGCCGGTCAAATCTCCCCGGACGGGTAAGGGCCTTGTCTAACATCTCGGGACGGTTGGTCGCTGCCACAACAAGGATCTGCACGTCACTGGACGTCTCGATGCCGTCCATTTCCGTCAACAGCTGGTTTAACGTCTGATCGTATTCCCGATGTTGACTGCCTTCGCGCTTTCCGCCAATGACGTCAATTTCGTCAATGAATACGATAGCGCTCTTTTTTCGATTCTTTTTGGCCAGTTGCCGGGCTTCGCGAAACAAATCGCGGATGCGCTTGGCACCGACACCGACGTACATTTCCACAAATTCGCTGCCCGAAGTCGAGACAAAGACGGAATCGGTATAGTGAGCGGCGGCCTTGGCCATCAGCGTCTTCCCCGTTCCCGGTGGGCCGGAAAGCAACAGGCCTTTAATCGGACGTATGCCGTACGCTTCGATCTCATCGCGCTGTACCAAGAAATTGAGGGCCTCTGTCAATTCTTCCTTCGTCCGTTCGTGTCCGCCGACGTCGTCAAAAGTGGTGTGGGGCACCCCCTCCCGCGACGATATCCGCTTCACTTTGCCGAAACCGAACGACGGACCGCGCATGTGCATAAACATCCACAGCCCCGTGACGGCCAAAATGAATACGATGAGCGGAATAAAATTCTGGCCGAGAAATGCCAGGAAGACGACGACGGCCGCCGTTATGCCGAGTGTAGCCTCCTTAAGCATCGGCGTACACCTCCGACCGATTCTGTTCTAAGGGCATGGCGCGAAACAGGCTTTCATTTTCGGCGTGTTTTTCCCGTAACCACACGTACAGGAAGTTTTCGTCCATGGCAACTTGAAGGTCCACGTCCTTTTCAAGCGATTGCGCTTTCAGCCGTTCCACCATCGCACTGTACTCTTTGTTGGCGATCCCTTCGGCCACAATGAAATAAAGGTCGTGCCACGTCGTTTGCAGGTCGGCGTTCGGCTTGTCCAAAAGGGACAAGGTCACATTTTGCTCACCACTCTCATCTCGAATGCGCTCCATTAAAACGAGGTAGTCCCTCGTCAGCGAAAAGTCGGGTGCCACGTCCAGTTCAACGGTCACACCAGCCGGAGTGACGGTTATATCGTAACGGTTGATATGCTTTTCCTCGTCTAGCAATTCTGCAACCGGTTGTTTCACGTCCAGCCACTGGTATAAAAACCAGCCGCCAAACAAAAAAGCTAAAGCCGTTACAAGGCTCACAACAGCGGGAAACGGACGGATTTTCAATGCCTCGTCCCCCCCTTCTACTACTCTCTCACTGTCGTAAGTATAACATAAAAGGATACGTTCAAATGATGGAAGAATTGTACAAAAGCCCGCCGCAACGTTTTGTTGCAGCGGGCTCGGTGGCTTGGCTCACAGTGAAATAGACTGGATCTGTTCACCGGTAAAAAAGTCAAAGTACACGTACTGCGCCTTTCCGTCTTCAGTCGTGTAGTACACATCCCAAATGGGCCGTTTCTCCCCGTTTTTCTCCGTGATAAGCCCCGGCAAGATCCGTTTAATATTAGCTTCAGGCAACTGGGACAAAATGTCGTCCCGACTGACGCCGTCAGAAAGACGTTCACTCCATACGTCGTCGTCCTGCACCCAAATGACGACTTTCTCTCCGTCACGGTTTTTTCCTGTTATAACGTGATGGCCGCGGTCTCCGGGATAGTAGTCAACGGATAGGACAGAAGCCACATTCGTTTCGCTCTTTGCTACAGCTAACGCGTCTTCTGCCTTGGCGACTTCTGCTGATTTGAAATCTCGATAGATGAGCAGCAGTTGCCATATAAAGATAAGGACTACAATGCCGACAATAAAAAACCACTTTTTCACTCCGACGACTCCCCGAACAAGTAAATTAAGCGCCGTTTGAGTTCGCGTGTCTCCCCGCTCTTTAGGACGTCCACCTGAATTTGATGTAAATCGAGGCTATGTTCATTGTACCAAAGTGTATACCGGACTTCCATTCTTTGTGCCACGTTGCGCACGATTTCCGGGGTCGCCATTTGGTCGCCCAACATAGTGTGCACCGACTCCTCAACTTGATCGTCGGTTAAAGACATTGCCACTGCTTTCCAACCTGACGGGGACAGTTTGCTGCTGTCGGGAGCCCACGAAAGATTTCGAAATCCGTTTTTTAACTGTTGCATATGTTCACGGGGAGAAAACATTTCCGGAGCAGTATGCGCGTCGTTTTTCTCTTTGTCCGTCTGCCACTCCACCTTGTCCCCGCGGCCGGATAGCCGGACAAAGGACTGTCGAACATGTTCTCCTTCCAGTTGCCACCTCTCCCCTGTTGCCGTTCCCTTCATGCTGGCAACTGTTTTTCCGTCAATCTCGGCCCACAGTCGATAAGCGACAGGATCATCCATTTGGAGAAAGCGGTTGATCACTTGTTCGATTTCGGCAGGATCCGGACGTGGAAGATTCTGGAGAGGACTGTTGTCCTGTTGGCCGTTTTGGCAAGCGGCGACGATCAAACACAGAAGGAGAATGACTGCAGCATTTCTCCACGACAAGCGCATTTCGGACCCTCCGTCTGTAAACGGTCTCACTAAACATATGTCAGTCGTACGCTTTTTAGAACTGCATGCCGTGGAAAAGTGCTGGCTAAACCGTACAAAAGTTGTTAGACATAGTGCGGAAAGGACGTGCCATACTAAAGCTACAGGAGACAAGGAGGTGAGGGTGCTGGTCAGCTGGTTGCACTCCCTGGACCCGTCCCTGTCCAAACATCTGCAGGAACTGGGGATTGCTCCCCAATGGGTTGAAGAAAAAGTGAATGAACAGTGCTGTGCTTCACTGGCTTACCGTCATCGTTTGACTAACGGAGACTGGATGGAGACATCGCGACCGCGATTTCACATTCGCATAGACGCAGAGTGTTCGTCTTGTCACCGTTAGTATATCCCAAAATGTCCTACCTATGCCTACCGCTGTCAGCCCGGTTTAACCGGGCATTTTTTTGTTTCAGTCTTAAATTTAAAAATCGGTACACGTCTAAACGTTTGATTAATTTAAAGTACAGAATCTAGTGACGCGGTCGCGTTAATGAATATTTCTGTTCATATGCTTCCCGTTTTCCCTGAAAAAAATCAGAACGAAATTCAGCCATTGTGTTGCCGTACACGGCGTTTTGGCCGCTTCCGGCCCCATCACCGCCAACTCTCCCCCTGAAAGCGGCAGGCGATATTTTCGCCAAAGACCGGTCTGCTAAAGCGTTACGCCCGGCATGTACGCTTTTGCGAACGGTCACCGAAATTTTCGGCACTCGTCGCTTTAGAGACGACGGCCGCCATTTTCCCCATGGCGGATCATACTGATTCCGTTTCACTCGTGTTCACTGACACATCGGCGAGGAACAACAACGAGACGTCATTCACACGTCGAACCGTTTATGACGCAATCCCCCTCAGCCAAAAAGGCCTGTGTCTGCGTTCCCCAGCATCCGATCCGAGCTTTATCCAGTTCTCTCCTAAAGTTAAGAAGTTGAAGTTTGCCGTTTTTCAGAAGCTCGCTTGAAAACTGGCCGGACAATAGACCGGCCAGTACGACGTGTTGAGATCTTGAACGATCAGAAACTTCAATGGCTGCCGCCTGTCCTTTTTCCGGAGCGGAAAGATTGCCATGCGGGAAGGGCTAAAGAAAGCAGTGCCAAAATCAGGAGGGAAAAGGCGATCGGCTGAGACCAAAAGATCGAGAGTTGGCCGTTTGATATCGTCAAACTTTGCCTGAGGGCGTTCTCCATCATCCCGCCGAGAATGAAGGCCAGAATAAAAGGAGCTGCCGGAAAGGAAAACAGCCGCATCAAGTACCCAATAGCACCAAATGCCAACAATACGTAAAGATCGAAGACATTAAAACTGATGGCGTACACACCGATGACACAAAACACGATGATGAGCGAAATCAACATCGGGCGCGGTATAGCCAGAACTTTGGCAATATAAGGGATGAGAGGGAGATTTAAGATCAGCAAAAAAACGTTTCCGATATACATGCTGACGATCACTCCCCAGAATATGTCCGGTCGATCTTGCATGAGTAGTGGTCCCGGATTGACATCGAGGACGAGCAGCGCCCCGAGCAGTACCGCGGTCGTACCGGAGCCCGGGATGCCGAGACTGAGTAACGGTACAAAAGCTCCGCTCGTGGCAGCGTTATTAGCTGTCTCGGGTGCAGTCAAACCTTTGATAGAACCTTTGCCAAATTCCGAAGGATGCTTGGACAACCGCTTTTCCAAGACATAGCTGATAAACGAAGCGATTGTCGCACCGGCCCCGGGGAGGACTCCGAGAATAAAACCAATCAACGAATGGCGTCCCATCGGCCCGCTCATTTCCTTAAAATCCGCTTTCGTCAATTTCAGACTGCCAATCGTTTTATTGTGGCTATTAAATGCCGGTTTACGATGGGCGACCAGCGTGCACACTTCCGCGAGAGCGAACAGCCCGAGAGCCACTACGAGGAAGTCGATCCCTTCCAAAAGGTTAGGATTACCAAAAGTGAAACGCGGCGTTCCGGTTTGCGAATCGATGCCGACGGTGACGGCCATGAAACCGAGCACGGCCGAAATTAACGCTTTCACCGTCGAACCTTCAGATAGACTGGTAATCGCCGTTAGCCCGAGTAACATCAAGGCGAAATACTCCGGTGGGCCGAACACGATTGCCACGCTGGACAGCACTGGTGCAAACAGCATGAGCAGAATGACACTAACTGTGCCTCCGACGAAAGACGCAATTGCCGCTATAGCGAGAGCTTTGCCCGCATCTCCTCTCTGCGCCATCGGGTAGCCGTCGAACGCCGTTGCCACCGTTCCGGAAATACCTGGAGCGTTTAACAAGATGGATGACGTAGAGCCTCCGAAAATAGCGCCGTAGTAAACACCGGCCATTAAAATTAGGGCTACTGCCGGATCCATTCCGTACGTGACGGGAATCATGAGCGCAATGGCGCTAATAGGCCCTAGTCCCGGCATCATGCCGATAAACGTGCCGACCAAAACACCGATGAAGACGAACAACAAACCTTGCAGACTGAAAGCTGTTTGAATGCCGCTCACAAGACCGTCGAGCATGGCCACATCCTTCACCTCACGTTCAAAAGGGAGCGATACCTTGCGGCAGATGGATGCCTAAACCATATCGAAACAATGTGTAGAGAACGGACGGAACGACTATGGAAACGATACCGTTAACGATGTTCCGCCGATAACCGAGAAAGCGGGTACACGTAAACAAAAACAGCGTCGATACCGCAATGAATCCGACCCTCTCCAGCAATGCGACATAAAGGAGCAGGAATAGAAACACACCGAACAGTTTCCCAGCCTGTTGTTTTGATACCGTTCGCTTTTGCTCTTTGTCTTCACTTTCTCGATCGGAACTGAAAAACAGGATTAGCGACAATATGAGCAAGAGCGTACCGAGTCCAATCGGTACCACATCGGCATCTACTGGGACGTACGGATAACTGGGCAATCGCAAGCTTAAATAGACATACCAGATGGAAATTGCAATTAAAACGAGACTGATTTTTCGGTCGGTCGGTTTTAACATCGCATTTCACCCTGTCCAAACTTTTTCAAGACCAGGAATACTGAGTGGTGCAGCCCTCTAGTCACCCAGTCCGAGCTCATCCAGCAACTCCTGCATAGACTGTTCTTCTTCCGACAAGAACACCTCGAAATCTTCACTGTCCATAAACCATTCATTCCACCCGTATTTCTCGCGAATGTCCTGCCACCCTTCAGAGTCATTCAGCTGCTTGAATTTTTCTTCGTAGTAAATGCGTGCAGATTCACTCATATCCGGTGGTCCAAAAAACCCACGCCAGTTGACAAAGGTCTCATCAATGCCTTGTTCTTTCGCGGTGGGGAAGTCTTCCATCACGTCGCCTGTCAGACGTTCTTCAGAAGTCACCCCCAACACTTTAATTTTGCCGGCACGGACTTGCTCAATTGTTTCAGTGACACCGGTTGAATATACGTCGGCACTCCCGTTGAGCAAGTTCGTCATGGCACTGCCGTCCTGCGCGGACACGTATTTAATTTTTGTGATATCGACACCGGCTGCCTTTGCGATTTTGGCGAATTGAATGTGATCCATACTGCCGGGGGACGACTCCCCGATAACTGTTATGTCAGACGGGCTTTCCTTCATGTCCGCGAACAAATCGTTCAGGTTGTCCCATTTCGCATCAGCCCGCACTGCAAAAGCGGCGTAATCGGAAATCACATTGGCGATTGGCGTAAAATCATCGTAACGGTATTCAGACTGTCCGTTTAACGGAACGAGTAACAGCGGGGGTGACGCTACAAACAAAAAGTGAGGATCTCCCCTTTTCCCTGCAATGTACGACCATCCGACTGCACCACCGCCTCCTTCCTTGTTCACGACGGCCATGCCTTTGTCGATGATCCCTTCTTGTTCAAACACCTCAGCAGCCATTCTCGCCGTCGTATCCCAGCCTCCCCCTGCGCCGGCAGGCGCGACAATTTCAATCGACTTTTCCGGTTCCCATTGTCCTTCTGCCGTCGATTCCCCGTCGTCACTGGCACAAGCGGTTAAACTCGTCAATAGCAGTGCCAAACTGAGCATCAGAATTTTCTTCACCGAAGTCACCTCTCCTTTGGTTCAGTTGGCACTATCGTAAAACATTTGACGAAGATTGTAAGCGTTAACAAAATATTGTGCATTAAAAATATAAATCTCTATTTTGTTCATTTTGTGCACCTCGGACGCAAAAAATATCGGCGCTCCGGACGCCCGACTACGCCGTAGATCGGCTGTGCCTCCGCTTCATTCACTGATATGAGGTATTCAAGATACCGCCTGGCCGTCGTTCTGGAAGCGCCGAGACGTTTTCCCATTTCTCCGGCTGTTATGCCTGTCGGTGTCTCTTGAAGCAATTGCCTTACTTTGTCCAGCGTTAACGAGTCAATCCCCTTGGGAAGGGGGTGTGAATCAGGTGGGACGTGTCCGATGAGTCTGTCAATACGTTCTTGAGTGACCGAATCTTGTGCCAACAGCGTTTCCCTGTAATGGCGGTAGCGCTCTAACGTGCGTTTCAATCGAGGGAGAGATACCGGTTTTATAATAAAGTCAAACGTCCCGTAACGAAGGGCCGAGTGTAGATGCTCATTTTCAGTGGAAGCGGAAATAATAATGACGTCTACGGACGGAAACTGTTCCCTCATTTTCGGCAGCATTTCCGCACCTAGCTCATCCGGCAGGTATATGTCCAAAATGACGAGATCCACTGGCCTCCGCTTTAAAAGACTGATCGTATCCGCGGCATTGAGGGCTTTCCCGACGCATTGAAATCCGGCCACTTGCGACACGAGCTCTTCGTGGATGTCAGCAATGCGGTAGTCATCTTCGCTGATGCACACGTTGATCATGGAATGACACTCTCCTCCCTTGCGTCTTTTTTAGGTAAAAAAATTGTGAAAACAGCACCTCCGTTCGAACGGTTGACCACTTCAATCATACCGCCCATCTCTTCCACAGCCTGCTTTACAATCGCCAGC
>k87-1048096_pt1 | contig 23336 bp, 18 predicted proteins | sample MGYA00084031_6733416 | MGnify analysis MGYA00084031
GACGGCGGCCACGTCCAGCATCTTCGGCACCGGCTGCCCCTCCCAGCTGATGGTCACCCTGGTGGAGTTCAGGTTGTAGCCGCGGATCTCCAGCCCCTCCTGGATGCCCCGGGTCTTGCGCACGCCGTCCACCGGAATCGGCCGGTTCCAGTCGACGGTGATCTGGTCGGCCAGCGACGGGGAGCCGCAGGTGAAGAAGTCGCTCCACATGTAGGAGATGATCTTGGAGACGTAGCGGCCGGTGAGGGTGACGGCGGTGTCCAGCCGCGCCTTGTCCGTCGCGCCGCGGTTGCCCCGGTTCCCGCAGGGCACGTCGGCGGACGGCTCGAACGCCTCCACGTTCGCCCACAGCTCCACCTCGTGGCCCTCCTCGGCCACCTCCTGCCTGGCCTGGGCCATCGCCCGGTAGTAGTCGCGGGTCGAGCCGTGGTACGCCTCGCCGTACGTGAGGTCGCCGACGACCGGACGGAGCCGGGCGTCCACCGGCTCGTCGCGCTCGTCCGGCCAGAACAGGCCCACCTTTCCGGTGCCGCGGCTGTCCTGGGGGGCGATGATGCCCACGCCGGTGCGGGCGAGCGCCTTGAACCCCCGGGCCACCTGGGCCGGCGTGGCGGCGAAGCCGACCGACTTGCGCGCGTCCAGGTAGGGGCTGACGAGGATGGGCTTGCCGGGCAGCTCCTGCTCCACGATCCAGTGCTGTTCGGCGTAGACCTTGAGCGTGGGGTGGTCGTCCTTCCCGCCCTCGAACTTCATCTCCCGCAGCTGCAGTTCGAAGGGCTGGTAGACGCCGCCCAGGGAGTCGCGGTCGCGGAACCGCTCGCCGTAGTCCTGCAGGATGCGCCGGGTGAGGGTGGTGAGCGTGCCGATGTGGGTCGGGTTGGCGCGGGTGGGCTGCGCCGGGTCGCGGGGGGCGAGCGGCAGCGCGGGGAAGACCCGCATGCGGAACCGGTCGGCCAGGTCGAGCAGCCGGGTGAGGCTGTCCTCCTGCGCCGCCTGGATCAGGATGACGTGGTAGTTGCGCGGTTTGCTGAAGTCGCAGCTGGGATCGTCGGAGCCGTCCTCCGGCGCCACCAGACGGTAGTACACCCGGTCGCCCACGGGGATGACCCGCTCCATGGAGGGGCAGCGGAGCAGGCCCGGACCGAACCTCTCGTCGGTGCGGTAGACGTAGTTCCAGGTGACGCGGTTGTTCGGGTTGGCCTTCTTCAGGTCGCGCTCCGCGGCCTGAAGGCACGGCACGCCGTCCTCCTCGCACGGCTCGTAGCGTTTGTCGATCTCGCGGTCGCCGGTCAGGACGCGCCCCTCGTCGTCCACCGCGCGAGCCTGCAGACCGGTGCCCAGCCGGATCACGGTGTCGCCCCCCACCCGGTGGATGGCTTCGAGCTGCTTGCGCCAGGTGCACTCGTTGGAGGTGGGGACCAGCCAGTAGCCGGTCACCGCGTACGGCGCGCGCACCCCGGTGTCGAAGGTGCCGCACGGATCGGTGAACAGACTCGCTCGGGTCTCGGAGGGCGTCGGCGTGCCCGCCGCGCTGCGCTCGCCGAGGGGAGCCTCCCGCAGGACGATGACGACCGCCGCCACCGCCGCGATGATCGCCACCCCCAGCAGAACGGTGAGCAAACGCACCTTCAGCAGATTACCGTCCTAGGGATCAAGGAAATGTAAGTCCATGAACCGTCATTTCTTCACACCGGCCCACTTCTCCAGCTGCGCCACGAAGCGCCGCGCGGAGTTGGGCCAGTGGTGGTTCGCGCGAGCGGCGGCGTACCCCCTGGCCCCCTGCGCGCACCGTTCCTTCGGGTCCCTCTTCAGCGACAGGGCGGCGCGGGCCACGGCCTCGGCGTCCTGCCAGGGCACCACCACACCGCTGTTGTACCGCTCGACCAGCTCCACCGCACGCGGCGACGGCGTGGTGATCACCGGGATGCCGTGCGCCATGTACTCTACGATCTTGGTGGGCATCGAATGGCGGTAGTTCGGCTCGTCGTGCAGAAGCGAAAGCCCGGCCAGCGCGCCGTCGAGACGCTTGAGCGCCTCATCGTTGGGCATGAAGTCGCGCCACTCCAGCACCCCCTCGGCGACGGCCTGATCAAGCAGCGGACGGCTCTGCGGATCGGCGTAACCGATCAGCTCGACCGAGATCTTGTGCGGCCTGAGCAGCCGGGCCACCTCGACCGCCTCGCGCACCCCGCGGGCCTCCGACAGCCAGCCGAGGTAGACCACGCGGTCGTCTCCCGGCGGCACGACCGCGTCGGGCACCCACGTCTCGTTCGGCACCACCAGGTGGGCCTGCTTGAACCGGCCGGCGTAGGCGGTCTCGGCCAGCAGCAGGTGCAGGTGGCGCTCTGCCATGCCCTCCAGCAGACGCGCGAGGGCCCGTACCGGTGGCCGCAGGAAGGCCGGCAGCCACGGCTTCAGGGAGAGCGTGGCAGGGGTGTCCTCGTGCACGTCCCACACCACGGGCGGGCGCTTACGCACCCCCGCGACCGCGAACAGCAGCTCGGGGTCGTGGATGAGCACCAGGTCGACCTCGTTACGCAGCCGCTTGAACAGCCGCCGGGCGGCGAGCACCGCCGCGATCCGCTTACGCTCGGCCGCCCGAGGCAGGTCCACACCCCGCACCCAGGGACGGGGCACGACTCCGCGGGCGGTGTACGGCGCGGCGTACGTGACCTCATGACCAGCGTCCACCAGTGCGCGGATCTGCCGGTGCAGAATACGCGCGTCCTCCGGGTGGTGGACCACCGTCATGACGAGCACGTGCACGCGCCGACCCCCCTAAAGTCGCTCGACGCGGTCGCCATCGGCGAGGACGCCCCGGGTGTCCAGCACCAGCCGGGCGCGTTCCTCCACAAGTCCCAGATCGAAGGCCGCGTGCTGCTGGAGCAGAAGCGTAACGTCCGCCTCGACGACGGCGCGTTCGAGGTCCTCCTCTCGGGGGACGGCCACGCCGTCCACTCGCCAGTCCTTGACGTACGGGTCGGCGTAGACGACCTCGGCGCCCAGCTCGCGCAGCCGCCGGGCGATGGGCACCGCCGGCGTCTCACGCTCGTCGGCGATGTCCGGCTTGTACGTCACGCCGAGCAGCAGCACACGGGAGCCGTTGACGGCCTTCTTGTGGCGGTTGAGCAGCCGCTGCACGCGGGCCACCACGTAGGCCGGCATCCGCTCGTTGATCTCCTGCGCCAGCTCCACGAAGCGGAAGGGGTATCCCAGCTTGCGCACCGTGTAGGACAGGTAGCTGGGATCGACGGGGATGCAGTGACCGCCCACACCGGGGCCGGGCAGGAACTTCTGGAAGCCGAAGGGCTTGGTGGACGCGGCCTCTATCGCCTCCCACAGGTCCACGCCAAGCTCGTCACAGAAGATCGCCATCTCGTTGACGAGAGCGATGTTGACGTGCCTGTACGTGTTCTCCAGCAGCTTGGCCATCTCGGCCTCGCGGGTACCGCTGACCGGGACGATCTGCTCGACGAAGCGGGAGTAGAAGGCGGAGGCGCGATCGCGGCAGGCAAGGGTGTAGCCGCCGACCACCTTGGGGGTGTTGCGCAGGCCGTACTTGGGGTTGCCGGGGTCGATCCGCTCGGGCGAGAAAGCGAGATGGAAGTCGCGGCCGGCGACGAACCCGGAAGACTCCAACAGCGGCCGCACGACCTCGTCGGTGGTCCCTGGCCAGGTGGTGGACTCCAGGACCACGAGAGTGCCTGTCGTGAGGTTGCGCGCCACGGTCTTGGTCGCACCCTCGACCGCGGACAGATCGGGTCGCCGCTCCTCATCCAACGGGGTCGGGACGCAGATGACGATGGTCTCACTCTTCGCCAACACGGACTCGTCCAGGGTGGCGGTGAAGCCGCCCTGCAGCATCCGGTCGACATCGGCGTCGGTCAGGTCGTCGACGTATGACCGGCCGGAGTTGAGCGTGTCCACCTTGACGGGGTCGACGTCGTAGCCGACCACTCGCAGTCCCGCCGCCGTCGCTTCCTTGGCCAGCGGCATGCCGACATACCCCAGGCCGATTACGGCGAGATCAAACTCGTTCACTTGTGACCCAGGGGAGTCGGTTTGAACACTTCATGGTCGCAAAGGCTATCTCAAGTCGACACGCACCACGCCTAATGTGATTGAACACATCGCATCTGGGAGGAAACGCGGCACTCATCGACAGTCTAGCGATCGATAAAGATCACGGTATGTTTCCGCCACTCTGCTCCACGTCCGTTTGGCCGCCACCTCCGCTCTTCCGGCCTCACCCATCTCGGCCCGCCGCTTGGGATCGTCGCGCAGTTCGGCCAGTGCATCGGCCAGCGCCTCGGGGTCGCCCGGCGGGACGAGCAGCCCGGCCCCGCCGGTGCCGACCAGCTCCGCGAGAGCCGGCAGGTCGCTCAGCACGACGGGCTTGCCCAGCGCCATCGCCTCCACCGGCTTGAGCGGCGTCACCAGGCGGCACACGCGCAGATCCTCGCGAGGGCAGACGAAGATGTCGATGGCCGACTGCGCCTGCAGGGCCTCCTCCGGGCCGACCCTGCCGGGCAGGACCGCGTCGTCCAGCTTGAGCTCCTTCACCAGCTCCAGCAGCGCCTCGCGCTCGGTGCCGTCACCGACGAGCAGCACCCGAACCGGGGTACCCCGGTCGCGCAGCAGGGCGGCGGCCCGCAACAGTGTGGCAAATCCCTCATAGGCGACGATACTCGACACCGAACCGACGACGATCTCGCCCGGCTCGATGCCGTACGAGGCGCGGAAGGCCTGGCCGTCGTATTCGGCGGTGAGCAGCTCGTCGTTGACGGCGTTCGGCGCCAGGTAGATCCGCTCGCGCGGCACGCCCCGCTCGACGATCTCCGCGGCCATCGTCTCGGCCAGCGTGACGACGGCATCGGCCGAGCGCATCAGGAACGCCTCGCGCTCGCGCTGGAGGATGTGCCGCTCGCTGCCGATCCGGGCGGGGTCGCGAGAGGCCCAGGTCTCCTCCAGGAAACCGCGCACCTCGTAGACGAACGGCGTGCCGGTGCGCTCCCTGACCGCCAGCGCGACCGAGCCGTTGCGGTGGTCGGTGGCCGCGTGCAACACCTGGGGGCGCAGCTTCCTGACCAGCTCGGTGACCTCCGCGGCACCGCGGATCATGCGCCCTCGAAGCTCGTGGGGCAGCTCACCGGTGCCGGTGGGCAGCAGGCGGTGGTAGGGGATGCCGTCGATCTCGGCGTACGGCTCGACATCGGTGTGCCCCTGCAGCATGGGCCAGCCCCAGCTGGTCACCACGTGCGGGTCGAGGCCCAGCGCCTTCTGCGCGGTCACGATCCGGTGCGTCCGCACGGTGTAGCCCGCCTGCGTGTACGGCAGCGCGTTGGTGACGCAGTGCAGGATGCGACCGGGCACCCGCTCGCCCATGATCACCTTGGGCTGCGGGGGGATCGGGTCGGGGCTGATCGCGGCCAGCTCGCCCGCGTAGTTGGCCTGGAGACGCTTGATGAAGGGGAACTTGGTGTACGGCTCCAGCGCGGCGATGGCCTCGGACATGCGGCCCTGGTAGAAGTGCATCCTCGCCTCCCGCCAGGGCTTCCTGACCATGCGCATGCCGAGCTTGCGCGAGAGGTTGCGCGAGGCGTATTTGAGGCGGCGCGCCGCGGGCCAGGCCACCCTTCCCACAACCGGCCGTATCCGCGGCGGCAGCGTCTCGGCCGCGGCCTGCGCCACTCGCACAGGATCCGTCCTTACGCGGCTGACGACGACGCGAGTGACGATCACCGGATGCCGGACGAAGCCGCGCATGAAACGTCGCAGATTGGCCCGTGCCGACTTCGCAGATACCTTCTTCGCGGATATCGCGGAAGAGTCCGGTCGACGTGCGTCAGATGCCACGCGGCGACCGTACCATAGGCAACGTTTGCCCTACCCCCTTCTGAAAGGCGAGGTCATGAGGGAAAGTGCCTCCCACGAGGACACCGCCGCGGCGCCCCAGAACCCCGACGACGCCTCCCTCGTTCTGCACGTGTTGGGCGCGCGGCCCAACTTCGTCAAGGCCGCCCCCGTTGTGCGCGCCCTCGCCGAACTCGGCGTCCGCCAGGGGATCGTGCACACCGGCCAGCACTACGACAAGCTGATGTCGGACGTGTTCTTCGCCGACCTCGGCCTGCCGGAGCCGATCGCCAACCTGGGCGTCGGGTCGGGCAGCCACGCGCGGCAGACCGCCGCCCTGCTGACCGGCCTGGAGGATGTGGTGCTCCGGGAGAACCCCGACCTCGTCGTGGTCTACGGCGATGTGAACTCCACCCTCGCGGCGATCCTGGTCTGCGCCAAGCTCCACGTGCCGACCGCGCACGTGGAGGCGGGGCTGCGCTCCTTCGACCGGGAGATGCCCGAGGAGGTCAACCGGATCGTCACCGACGCGCTGGCCGACCTGCTCTTCGTCACCTCCCCCGAGGCGCTGTCCCACCTCGGGGCCGAGGGGATCGACCCGGCCAAGGTCCACCTGGTCGGCAACCCGATGATCGACAGTCTGTTCGCCGCGCTGCCCAAGCTCGACCCGGAGCCGGTGCGCCGCCGCCTGGGCGTGCCCGAGAAGTACGCGGTGGCCACCCTGCACCGGCCGGGCAACGTCGACCGTCCCGAGACCGCTCGGGAGCTGGTCGAGGCGGTGCTGGACGTCAGCCGGCGCATCCCGGTCGTGGTGCCGCTGCACCCGCGCGGACGTGACCGGCTCGCCTCCCTCGGGCTGGTGACCGGCGACAACCTGTGGATCACCGACCCGCTCGGCTACCTCGACTTCCTCTCGCTGGTACGCGGCGCCAAGCTCGTGGTGACCGACTCCGGCGGCGTGCAGGAGGAGACCACGATGCTCGGCGTGCCGTGCCTGACCGTGCGGCCCAACACCGAGCGGCCGATCACCGTCACCCACGGCACGAACCGTCTGGTCACCCCCGCGCTGCTGCCCGCCGCCGCGGAGAAGGCGCTGGCGGACGGCGCGGCGACGCCCAGCGGTGAGCTGCCGCCGCTGTGGGACGGCGCGGCCGGTCCGCGCATCGCCCGAGTGATCGCGGCGTGGCTCAAGGGTGATTCGCTCTCCCCCGCGGCCCGGGGCGTCGTCGACGCCTGACGATCCCACGCCCGGCCAATCACGAATTACACAAAAATCCCCTTTTCGGTACGGCTGCCGCCGTACGATGGCAGACCGCGAAGCGGGCCCCGGCCGCGCCCGCCCCCCGCTGAGCATGCTCCCCGAAAGGCGACCGAACATGACCGACACCCCGGACGCCCAGACGCCTCAGGAACCGGTCTTTACCCGGCTCGGCCCGGTGAACTGGCTGCCCGAGGAGCGCAAGGTCGTCGAGCGCTACGAAGCCGAACTGGCCGAGCTGCGGGAGCAGATGGAAGACCTGCGCAAGCGCCTGGAGATCGCCGAGGCCAAGGCGGAGTACGCCAACTGGAAGCTCAAGGCGGTGCAGGCCAAGCGCTCCTTCAAGATCGGCGAAGCGCTGGCCGGGAAGAACCCGCGCAAGCTCGTCAAGGCGGTGCGGTCACGGGACAAGGCCCCCGCTCCCCCCACCCCCGTCACCGAGGTCATCGAAGCCGTGAACCGGCGCCCGCCTCAGACGCAGCGGGTGAAGGTGCCCACGGTCAAGTGGCCGGACGGGCCGATCGTCCGCCCCGACCTGAAGGTCGCCGTCATCCTCGACGACTTCTCCCGGATGGCGTTCCGCTACGAGTGGGACCAGATCGAGTTCGGCCTGAAGGACTGGCGGGAGATCTTCGCCGAGAAACGGCCCGACCTGCTCTTCTGCGAATCGGCCTGGCACGGCAACCAGGGGCGCTGGCGCTACCAGATGACCGGCACCAACGCGCCCAAGAAGGAACTGCGCGAGCTGGTGGAGTGGTTCCGCTCCGAAGGCATCCCGACGGTCTTCTGGAACAAGGAGGACCCGCCGAACTTCCACCACTTCATCGAGACCGCCAAGCTCTTCGACTACGTGTTCACCTGCGACGGCGACATGCTGCCGCGCTACCGCGAAGAGCTCGGGCACGACCGGGTCGACGTGCTCCAGTTCGCCGCCCAGCCGAGGGTGCACAACCCGATCCAGGCCCGCGAAGGCCGGCTGCACGACGTCGTCTTCGCGGGGATGTACTTCCGCGACAAGCACCCCGAGCGGCGTGAGCAGATGGAGACCGTCCTCGCCCCCATCCGCGAGCTCGGACTGCACATCTTCGCGCGCAACGGCGAGGTGGACGAGAAGTACGCCTGGCCCGAGGAGTACCGGCCGCACATCGTCGGCGAGCTGCCGTACGAGCAGATGCTCGCCGCGTACAAGATGTACAAGGTCTTCCTGAACGTGAACTCGGTGCTGGACTCGCCGACCATGTGCGCGCGGCGGGTCTTCGAGTTGTCGGCCTGCTCCACCCCCGTGGTGTCCGGCTGGTCCCGGGCGATCGAGGAGACCTTCGGCTCGCTCATCCCCATCGCCCGCGACCAGCTGGAGGCGTACAACCAGGTGATCCACCTGATCAACAGCCCCGAGCTGCGCGCCCGGGTGGGCCACCTGGCCATGCGCGAGGTCTACGACAAGCACCTGTTCACCCACCGGGTGGACCAGATCCTGCGCGCGCTCGGCCGTCCCGTCACCCCCCGGGAGCGGTCCATCTCCATCGTGCTGCCGACCAACCGCTCCTCGCAGATCGAGCACGCCATCTCCTCGGTCGCCCGGCAGATCCACCGCCCGCTCCAGCTCGTCATGGTGCTGCACGGCCTCGACATCGACCCCGTCGTCGTCGCCGACAAGGCCCGCATGGCCGGGATCACCGACGTGGTCGTGCTCACCGCCGACAAGTCGATGACGCTCGGCGCCTGCCTCAACATGGGCATCGCCGCCGCCGACGGCGAGCTGATCGGCAAGATGGACGACGACAACCTCTACGGCGACCACTACCTGTCCGACCTGGTGCGCGCCTTCGACTACTCCGAGGCCGAGCTCGTCGGCAAGGGCGCCCACTACACCTACTTCGAGGCCACCAACACGACCATGCTGCGGCTGCCCGGCCTGGAGCACCGCTACGCCCACCTCGTGCAGGGCGGCACCTTCCTCGCCAAGGCCGACCTGTTCCGCACCTACCCCTTCGAGGACGTCACCCGCGGCGAGGACACCCGCATGGTGCGCCGCCTCAAGGAGGAAGGCGTCAAGATCTACTCCGCGGACCGCTTCAACTTCGTCTACTGGCGCGGCGGCGACCGGACCATGCACACCTGGCAGGCCGACGACATCAAGCTCGCCCGCAACGCCCAGTTCGCCTTCGTCGGCCACCCCGCCGACCACGTCCTCATCTGAGGCTCCGGTACGGCCGAGCCGTCCCAGACGGCTCGGCTCCCGGATGTCCGGGTATCCCCGGCCCGGTGTCCCGCCATCGGTGCGATGGACGCGTTCCCGGCGAGGACCGGCGAAAGCGCGCGCACGGCTCACTCGGCGAGCCCGGCTACGGGAAGCACGGCCCGGTGGACACGCTCCGCCGTACGGCACCGATCGCCTAGGCCGGCGCACCGCGGAGATCCCGCTCGGAAACCCCGATGGCAGCCGGTCATGCGTAGGCCTCGGCCTGCAGGGTGAACATCTCGGCGTATCGGCCCCCCAGGGCCATCAGCTCCTCGTGCGTGCCGTGTTCGACTATCTCCCCCTGATGCAGCACGTAGATGCGATCCGCGTCGCGGACGGTGGAGAACCGATGCGAGATGAGCAGCACCGTCCTCCCCCGGAACAGGTTCCGAACACTCTGGAACAGCGCGTGTTCGGCTTGGGCGTCGAGCGAGGCGGTCGGCTCGTCGAGCACGATGAAGGGGGTGTTCCGGAAGAACGCCCTCGCCAGCGCCACGCGCTGCCATTGTCCGAGAGACAGCTCGCTTCCGCCCGAGTACTCCTTGGCCAGGATCGTGTCGTACCCTTTCGGCAGCGCCGAGATGAACGCGTCGGCTCCCGCGGACCTTGCGGCGTCGCGGATGTCCCGCATCTCGTCGATCCGTTCATGCCGCCCCAGCCCGATGTTCTCGGCGGCCGTGAAGTGGAACCGTACGAAGTCCTGGAAGATGACGGAGATCGAGGAACGCAGCCGTTCCTGATCGAGGTCGGTGACGTCGGCGCCGTTCCACAGGAGTCTGCCCGAGGTCGGCCGGTAGAGCTGGGCCAGCAGCTTCGCAAGCGTCGTCTTCCCGGACCCGTTCTCCCCTACCAGCGCGACCACTTCTCCCCTCCGGATGGACATCGTGACGTTCCGGAGCGCGGGAACGGACGCGTTGGGATAGGAGAACCACACCGATTCCGCCTGGAGCAGTTCGAACGGTTCTGCACCGCCGGACCGCACCGGTCGCCGATCGCCCTCCGGCCTTCCCGACACGAAGTCGACGTAGTCCTCCACGAACAGCGAAGCCTCATACAGCTGGGCGACCGCGATGGTGCTCGTGTTCAGGGTTCCGGAGAGCTGGAGCAGGGCGGCCGCCACCACGCCGACCTCGGCCAGATCAAGATGGTCGCCGTAGTAGAGCCATGCCAGCACGGCGAGCGTCACTCCGATGAGCAGGGATGACGTAAGCGCGCCGATGAGGGAGCGCCGAAGCCTCTTGCGCGTCACCGTGCGTAACCCCCTCATCTTCTCGTCGCTGAGGGCGTCATAGCGTGCGCGCAGGAACCCCGCCAGCTGGAAGGCGCGCACCTCCTTCGCGAATTCACGCTGCGTGAACAGGTCCACCAGGTACTGGCGGGCGCGGTCCAGCGGCGTCACACCGTAGAAGAACTTGTAGGTCGCGCCGGCGTTCCGTTTGGTGACGAGGGCGAGCGGGAGAGCACTCAGCGCAAGCAAGGGTACGAGCAGCGGCTGAATCGTGATCAGGACCACGATCGCCCCGGCCGCGACCGTGAAGGATCGGGTCACCCCGAACAGGCCCTGCACCATCTGCATCGTCCGGGCCTGTGCGCCGATCATGGCGCGTTGAAGCCGGTTATAGAAGTCCGCCGAGTCGAAAACAACAAGATCAACACGTGCCGCCACATCGATGATGCGGCCCTGCGTGTGCTGGCTGACGAGTTCGCGGAGCAGTCCCGTCTGTTCCTGCTCCATCGCGGTCGCGAAACGCTGCACGACGCCGATGCCGACGAGCACCGCCAGGCTGGGGGCGACACCGGCCGCTCCGCCGGCCAGTATGCCCCCTATTACCTCACGAGCGACCAGAAGCTGCGCCGCGATCAGGACTCCGTTGACCACCTGCAGGCCCGCCGAGAGCAACAGCTCTCGACGCCCCGCCCTCCACACGAGCCTCATGGAGACGATGAGCAGGCCGCAGATCCTCCGCCAGGAACGGAGAGTCCGATTCTCCCGCTCCGGAGAGGCCAAAACCGCGATGACATCCGAAACGTCTTTCCTGTCAACGTCACGCGACTCCATACGGGCGAGAATTACATAAGGGCGGCGGATTCGGTCAACAGCATCGGGCATCCCAGAAGAAGAACAGCACCACAGCAGGGCCGAGCATCAATCAGCCCCGCTTCACACGAGCGAGGAAAGCACAGTTAAGCCCCCACATAGAAGTACCAGCCCTTTCAATGAAAAGCCACCCTTCCCCGCCGGAATCCAGCGAACTCCGTTAACGGACGCCACTAGACCGTGATATCGCCCGTAATTAACACACGACTCTGCATGGGATATCTCCCATGAAGTGCGATGATCACTTGCAGCATTCGCTCGATGACGCAATGTCTATTGCGGTTCCAATCGGTTCTTCTACACTTGGCGCCGAATGGTGGGTAATGGCATGGGGGTTTTACAAATCGCGTAAGCACTCCATGTCGCGCGTGAATGCACCATGCATTCACGCCTCCCACCCGATGGGCTGGCCCGTCAAGCCGAGAAGGAAGCACGGCCAGAAAGGAGTGAGGTGCAGATGAAGCTCTACCGAGCGGTCGAGAACATCGGCACTCGACTCTTGGGGATGTTCGTTCCCCGCGTGAAGGCCGAGGCGGCATGCGGCGCGTACTACGTCGGCTGCTGGTCTCAGTGCTGGCAGTGCAACTTCGGTCCCTGCTGCGCACTCTGCCGCGAGAACTGCGGCTGCGCCGACTACGCCTGCGGGTGATCCCGCATAAAGATCTTCAACGGCGCCTTCGGGAATCGATGAGCGCCGACTGACAACCGGCCTGTCCGCTTCCCCGGGGACGCGGGGAAGCGGACAGGATCAGGCGACATCACATCACTTTCCACCATCTCACGCTCTTTGCCGCCGCCGCTTCCGTGAGGTAACCGAATGATTGCACAGTACTTGGCATTGGTGTGCCAAGTATCGATCGGGGCGATTTTCTTATGCGCGGCCGTCGGAAAATTAATGAACCCCCGTTCGCTGAACGATCTGGCGACTCTCGTCAGAACCACAGGACTGATCCGGGGCAGACTCTCCGCCGGCTTCGGGGCACTCATCTTGACCGTCGAGCTGGCCATCGCATCTGCGATGGCGATTCCCGTGCGGCTCGTCACCATGCTCGGCTTCGCAATGGCCGCCTGCTTCATGCTGTTTTCGATCTTCGTCATATTCCTCCTGAACCGACGCGGCACCGCGTTCACCTGTGCGTGCTTCGGCTCATCCGTCAAGCCCCTGGGACCGATACATGTCGTCAGGAACCTGATGATCGCCCTGATCGCATGCGTGGGAATGCTCTTCTCCCCTGAGGCGGGCCGGCTTCCCTCGACGATGATCGCCCTAGCGGTCGTCACCGGGCTCACCGCAGGAGGTTTCCTCATCGCATTGGATCGTCTTTCCGATCTCTTCTCATCCGGCGGCTCACGGATCTCCCTCAACGACAGGTAACGCCACACCCGAGCTGGAAAGGAGTCGGCATGGCCATCCTGTCGGCCATCACAGCCCTTCTCACGATCAGCGTCGTCTTCAACCTCCTCCTCACGATCGGCGTCATCAAAAGACTCCGTGAACACACCGGTCTCATCGAGGAGATGCAGGGACGTCGCATGGACCCCGGGCTGTCCGTAGGCGATGAGATAGGGGAATTCGATGAGGTCAGCCTCCAGGGCGACCGGCTGACCCCTGAGACCATCGGGGAACGCGACACGATTGTCGCTTTCTTCTCGACGGACTGCCACCCGTGCAAGGAGAAGGTTCCGAGCTTCGTCGAATTCGTGCGGAATCAAGGATTGAATCCGCGAGACGTTCTCGCCGTGGTCGTGGGAGACGAGGCGCAACCTTTCACCTCGCAGCTTCTCCCGGTGGCCCGAGTGGCGACCGAAGAAATCAACGGAGCGATCAGCAGGGCTTTCCGAGTTCGCTTCTTCCCCACAGTGGTACGGGTAGGGAGCATGGACGGTCGTGTGGTGGTAAAGGAGACCAACATTCGACTGGAGCCGGCTTCCTCGTCACTGTGAGCAAACCCCGCACACGGATAAGCCACCAAAGGACGAACGCCGCATGTCCGGTATATGGGTATGGGGGGTCTCAGCCGCGGTCGTGTTCTGTGTAGGATTGCTGGTATCCGCGTTGAGATCCCGGTTCGTCTATGTAACGATCCGTGGACGCAGTATGGAACCCGGATACCACGACGGGGATCGGGTTCTTGTGCGTCGCACCGCAGGGTTGGAGGTGGGCCAGGTCATCGTCCTCGAAGCACCGATCGACGGAACGTGGGGCAAACCCCCTCTCTCGAGCGGTGATCGGGTCGAGGAAAGAGTGTGGATAATCAAACGGGTGGTCGCCCTGCCCGGAGACCCTGTGCCGAGGCAGAAGATACCGGCGCTGGCGAGGGCTGCGGAGAGTCGCGTTCCAGCGGGTTCGCTCGTCGTCCTCGGGGACAACCCTGAAGCAAGCTTCGACTCCCGCAAATTCGGCTACTTTCCCATCAGCCGCGTACTAGGAGTGGTGATCGGCCACCATCGAGGTTGACCCCTTGCAGCAGGAGTTATCAGGCGAGGATCCTCAGCAGACCGCCACCGGCGTCCCCCCGATGATTCCGGCATTCGGCCGCGTCGTTTCCCGGAACCGATTGTTCGCGGCGATCTTCGTACTCGCGGCCCTCCTCCGGTTGGCCACCGTCCTCGGCTACAGGCCCGCCTGGGTCTACTGGTTCGACTCGTTCACCTATCTCAACTCGGCCATCGAGTTGACCCCGGAAAAGAGCTGGCAACCGGGCGGATACCCCATCCTTTTATGGCTGCTCCGGCCGTTGCGCAGCGTGGCCGCCGTCGTGGTTTTCCAGCACGCGCTCGGTCTCGCGATCGGCGTGCTCGTCTACCTCCTCCTCCGCAGACGGGGGGCTCCCGCGTGGGTGGCGACGCTGGCCGCCGTTCCCCAGTTGTGCGACGCGTCGTTCTTCCGGCTGGAGCACGCCGTCCTCTCCGACACGCTGTTCATGTTCCTCATGGTGGCGGGCGTGGTGACCCTCTTATGGCGGGACGAGGTCACCTTCCGGCGCGGAGTCTGCGTGGGGCTGCTGCTCGGCGGAGCGGCGATCGTCCGCACGATCGCCCTGCCGACCGTCCTGGTGGCCGTGTTATGGCTGGTGGTGCGGGGTGCCGGGTGGAGACCGGTGCTCGCGGCGTTCATCGGCGCTGCCGTTCCCCTGTCGGCGCACGGCGCGTGGTACGCCCACCACCACGGGAGCTTCTCGCTCACCGGAAGCGGCAGCGGGGTCCTGCTCTGGGCCAGAACCATGACGTTCGCCGACTGCGACGTCATCCGCCCTCCCGCCGAGGAGGCCCCCCTGTGCCCGAACGGCGTCACGAAGGACGCGGCCTCGGAATACGTGTGGGACCCGAACTCCGCGATCAACCTGTTCCGCGGCGACGAGGACACCAGGGACAGCCTGGCGAGGTCCTTCGCCATCCGCGCGATTCTCGCCCAGCCCCTGGACTACCTGCACGCGGTGGCCCGGGACACGTCGATCGCCTTCGCCTGGACCCCGATCGCCCACCCGAAGCGGACCACACCGGCGTACGGCTTCGCCAAGGGGGTCTGGCCCGTCCCCGACAACCCGCTGCTGGAGAAGATCCAGCAGCGGTACGACCCCCGGGTGGGGGTGCTGCGGTCGGTCGACCCGTACGCGCAGCTCATCGTCTGGTACCAGTACGTGGGATACCTGCACGGGCCGCTGAAGCTCCTGATCGTGCTTTTGGGCTTCGCTGCGGTGTGGCGGAGGCCGCGCACCGCCGTCCTGCCCTGGCTGACGGGGATGTTCCTGCTGGTCGGGCCCGTGGCCGTCCTGGACTTCGACCACCGGTACGTTCTCCCCGCGATACCGCTCCTTTCGCTGGCGGCGGGGGCGCTGGCGGCACGGCGCTGAGGCCGGGAACGCAGAGCGGACGGTCGACCCGGTGACCGGCTGCCCTATATTGCGAGCGGAACTTCCCTCAATCCACTAGGAACAGCCTCGATGAACGTCGTTCTGTGGGTCGTCACCGGCCTGCTCGTCCTCGTCTTCGTCATCGCGGGCATGATGAAGCTCCTTCAGCCGAAGAAGGCGCTCGTCTCGGCCGGCATGGCCTGGGCCGAGGACTTCCCTCCCGCCGTGATCAAGGGGATCGGCGTCCTGGAGGTCTCGGCCGCTCTCGGCCTGCTCCTGCCCGCGACCCTGGCCGTCGCACCGGTGCTGACACCGCTGGCCGCACTGGGCCTAGCCCTGATCATGGTCGGCGCAATCGTCGTCCACGCCCGCCGCAGGGAGTTCCCGACGATCGTCGTCAACCTGGTGCTCCTCGTGCTGGCGGCCGTGGTGGCCTGGGGCCGCTTCGGCCCGTACGGTTTTTGAACAGGCGCCGCTCGACCGGCGCGCTCCGCGCCATCCTGCCGCCGCCTCGCCGTGCCGCGTCCGTCGCCGACCGGAAGCAGAGTTCAGGGTGAAGAGCCGCTCCCCCGTCGACCCGGCTTCGACCGTCCCGGGTAAGAGCATGCGGCTCCTGCCGGACGCCTTGGCCGCGGTCGTCGTCATCGGGGTGTTCTGGGCGCCGGCGACGGCCGCGAGCGACTGGCCGCGCGCGGCGATCGGAGCGGTGTCGGCGACGGTGACCGCCGGTGCGCTGCTCCTCCGGTGGCGTCTTCCGGCCGCGTCCACGGTGACCGCGGCGGTCGCGACGCTCGCGGGGAGCGCCCTGGGGGTGTGTCAGGACCCCATGCTGGCCACGGCGTGGTGCCTGTATCCCTTCGCGCTCGCCCGCGCGGCGCAGGCCCGCACGCTCATGCTGGTTCTCGCGGGTCTCTTCGCGGCGCTGGCCGCGGTGACGGGGGTGCCGGACGCGAACGACGTCGGGCGGCGGCTGGTCCTCGCCGTCGCCGCGTTGAGCGTCTCCTGGCTGCTCGGCACCGCGGTCGGCAGGCGGATCGCGCTTGCCCGGGAGGCGGAGCGGGCTCGGGTGCGGCTGGAGGTGGCGCGTGACGTGCATGACGTCGTCGGCCACGCGCTCGGGGTGATCAGCGCGGAGGCCGGTGTGACGCGGAGCCTTCCGGACGCCGGCGAGCGGGAGTTACGCGACTCGCTGGCCGACATCGAGACGCACGCGCGCCGGGCGCTTGAGGAGGTGCAGGCCCTGGTGCGGGCGCTCCGCTCGTCCCCCGGCCCGGGAGCGGGGGACGAGCGGGCGGAGGAGGAGACGGCGGTCGCGGGGGTCCGGCGGCTGCCCTCGGTGATCGACGCGACGCGCGCCGCCGGGGTGCGGGTCGACGCGCGGATCGCGCTCGACGGGCACGTCGACGACATGGTCGGGGCGGTGGTGTTCCGGATCGTGCAGGAGGCGTTGAGCAACGTGGTACGGCATGCGGCGGGCGCGGCGTGCACCGTGGACGTCCACGAGGACGATGGAACGATCGTCGTGCGTGTGCGCGACCATGGTCCGGGAGCCCGGTGGCACGCGGACCACGGGTTCGGGCTGGAGGGGATGCGTGAGCGGGCTCGTCTGGCAGGTGGCACCGTGACGTGGCGGAACCACCCCGAAGGCGGATTCGAGGTGGAGGCGCGGCTGCCCGGCCGAGGCGCCCGATGATCGGCGCGGAAGGCGAGGTCATCAGCGTTCTCCTCGCCGATGACGACGATCGGTTCCGCGGCGTGTACCGGAAGCTGTTCGCGCGGACCGCGGGGTTCCGGGTGGCGGGCGAGGCGGCCGACGGGGCGGAGGCGGCCAGACTCGCCGCCGCGCTGAAACCGGCGGTCGCGCTGCTCGACGTGCAGATGCCGGGCACGAACGGGCTGGAGGCGGCACGCCGCATCCTGTCCGCCACGAGCACCCGAGTGATCATGCTGACGGTCTTCGATCTCGACGAGTACGTGTACGAGGCGTTGACGCTCGGCGCATCGGGCTTCCTGTTGAAGAACGCCGCCCCGCAGGAGGTGCTGCAGGCGGTCCGCACCGTTCACGCGGGCAACGCGATGCTCGCCCCGGAGGTCACCGCCCGCCTGATCCGCCGGTTCGCGCCGCAGCGGCCGCGGCAGCGGCACCCCTTCGCCGATCAGCTGCTCTCCGAACGCGAAATGCAGGTCATCCGGTGCGTGGCACGCGGATACTCCAACCGGCGGATCGCGGAGGAGTTGTTCCTGAGCGTGGAGACGGTGCGCACGTACCTGCGGCGCATCTTCGCCAAGCTCGGCGTGAACGACCGCACCCACCTGGCCGTGCTCGCCTACGAGGCCGGGCTGCTGCACGACCCCCGGTAGATGTCTCCTTTCGGGGGACGCGGACGACCCCGCCGCACCCGCAGGCTGATCCCGTCCATCCGCGGTCAACCTGTGGAATGCGGCGAGGCACACGATGATCGAAATCTCTCGGCTCAGCAAACGTTATGGCGGAAAGACGGCCGTCGACGACGTCAGCTTCACCGTACGGCCCGGCCGGGTCACCGGTCTCCTCGGCCGGAACGGCGCCGGTAAGTCCAGCACGCTGCGCATCCTGCTCGGCCTGGACGCGCCGACCGGCGGCACCGCGTTGATCCACGGCAGGCGCTATCGCGATCTGCGGCACCCGTTGCGCACGGTCGGGGCGCTGCTCGACGGGGCGGGCCCGGTGCCGGAGCGTCGAGCGATCGACCATCTGGCGTGGATCGCCCGTTCCAACCGGATCCCTCGGCAGCGGGTCCGGGAAGTACTCGACCTGGTGGGTCTGGGCGACGCGGCGCGCCGGCGGGTGAGGAGGTACTCGCTGGGCATGAGGCAGCGGCTCGGCATCGCCGCCGCGCTACTCGGTGACCCGGAGATCCTCGTCCTCGACGAACCCACGAACGGTCTGGACCCGGACGGCATCCGCTGGATCCGGCGCCTGGCTCGCGACCACGCCGCGTCCGGCCGCACCGTGCTGCTGTCCAGCCATCTGATGGCGGAGGCCGCCGTCACCGTCGACGACGTGGTCGTCATCGACCGTGGCCGGGTCGTCGTCCAGGGCTCCCTCGACGAGGTCACCGCGGGACACGGCTCGCTGGAGGCGGCGTTCTTCGCTCTCACCGGCCACCGGACGGGAGCGGGGCGGTGAGCGCCGTGTTCCCGGCGATCCGATCGGAGCTGATCAAGATCTGCACCCTGCCCGGCACGTGGCTCACCACGGGCGTCGTCCTCGCCCTCCATACGCTGGCCCACCTCCAGGCGGCGTCGCTCTTCGCCGAGGCCGTGGCGGACATCACACCCGACGGCATGATCGAGATCTTCATCGGCCGGCCGGAACCGGCGGCCGAGGCGCTTCTCGAACAGCTCGTCGCGTCCTCGCTGCAGATGGGCCTGTTCCTGCCGATCCTGGCCGTGGTGATGGCCGGGCAGGAGTTCCGCTCGCATCAGCTCGGTGCGACCGTGCTCGCCGTCCCGCGCAGAGGCCGTCTGCTCGTCGCGAAGACCCTGGCCGCCGCCGGGTACCTGCTCTTCGTGGCGGTTCTGATCGCGGGGATCAGCACCGCGTTCATGTACGCGGCCGTCGAGAGCTGGAACCCGGGCCTGCTCCTGACCTCCGACGCGTTCCTCGGTCACGGGAAGTTCGTCGTCTTCGCGGTGCTGTTCTCGCTGACCATCTTCGCGATCACCATCATCGTCCGCGGCGCCCTCGCCGGCATCGTCGCCGCCGTGGTCCTGATCACCCTCACCATGACGCAGGTGGCGACCGCGATCGCTCCGGCCTTGGACGCGCTGCTCCCGCTCAGCGCCGGCCGGAACCTGCTGTTGAATCCCGAGACCAATCAGCTCAGCGCCGGTCCGGTGCACGCCCTGTGCGTGCTCGTCGGCTGGGCGCTGGTGACCACGGCCCTCGCCGGGGTCGCGCTCGGCGTACGGGACGCGCGGTGAACGCCGGGAGGACCGGCCGGACCGCCGTCGCCGCCGTCCGGTTCGGCGACGTCCTGGCCGCGGAGTTCATCAAGATCCGCACCCTGCCCGCCGCCTGGATCGCCCTGGCCGTCGCGTTCGCCGCGAACACCCTGCTCGGCGTCCTCGCGGTGACCGACGCCGTCCGCATCGCCGGTCAGAACGGCACGGTCCCGATCACGCGTCTGGGCACCCTCATGGCGGCCCCGGTCTACGCCCTCGTCGCGATCGCGGTCTTCGCCGCGGGCAGCGAGTACCGCGGCGGCCAGCTCCGCGTCAGCCTGGCCGCCGTTCCCGATCGCAACCGGCTGTTCGCCGCAGGACTCGTGGCGAGCGCGACGGCCGGCGCGCTCGCGGCGGTTTTCGCCCTGCTACCGGGCCACCTCGTCCACCGCGTTCCAGCGGTCGCCGACGGACGCCTCGGGATCGGCGACGCGGCCGTCGGCGTCGCGGCACTCGTGGGGGTGTGCCTCCTGCTCAGCCTGATCGGGCACGGCTTCGCCGTCCTGGCGAGAAGCCCGGTGATCCCGCTCGCCGTGCTCCTCATGACGCCGGTCCTGATCTCGCCGCCGTTGCGGCCCGTTCTGCCGGGCCTGGTACGGCTCCTTCCCCACGAGGCCGCCCTCAGCCTCCTCGGCATGGCGGACGATCCGAGCACCGCCCTCACGCCCGTCGGCGGACTGCTCACGCTCACCGTCTGGTCGGGCTTGTCCACCGTGACCGCTTGGGCGGTCTTCGCCATGCGGGACGGCTGAGGCGCCGGAACACGGCCGCGGTGCACGCCGGCACGCGACGCCCGCCGCTCACCGCGCGGCCCGCGGCCCGTCCTCGCCCGTCCGGCCGCCGGTCCACGGCCGGACGAGCGTCTCGGAGACCTCCCACAGGCGGCGGGCCAGCTCCGGGTCGCGCATGGTGCGCGGAACACGCTCGAGCTTGTCGCGGGCGAAGTAGCGGCCGGGGTGGGCCAGGCCCGCCGGTCCGGTCGCCAGCGCCAGGATGGGAGCCGCCCCTTCGGCGACGTCGCGCCCCATGCCGGGCATGTGGTGGACGAGCTTCATCAGGAACGTTCCCGAGGCGAAGCCCGTCTTGATCACCCCCGGATGGACGCAGGTGGCGGCGATCCCGCGGCGTGCCAGCTCGACCGTGAACAGCGCGTTGGCCTGTTTGGTGTCGCCGTATTGGAGCCAGCCGCTCCATCGGCGGCGTTGCCGGTCCAGGTCGGTGAGGTCGAGCCGTCCGGTCTTGGCCGCCCGCGACCCCGTGGTGACCACACGCCCGTCGCGCAGCCGGTCGAGCAGCAGGGTGGTGAGCAGGAAGGGGGCGAGGTGGTTGACCTGGAACATGACCTCGTGCCCGTTGCGGGTGAGCGTGCGGCGGGTCGTCATCACACCCGCGTTGTTGATCAATACATCGATGTGATCGAACCGGCCGGATATCGTGTCCGCGAGTTTGCGTACCTGGTCAAGGTCCGTGTAGTCGCAGGTCAATGCGAGAGGTTTGCGGTTAACGACGGTGGCTCGCTCGGCCACCGCGGCCACCTTCTCCGGCGTCCGGCCCACCAGCACGACCTGGTGGCCCTGGCGCGCGAGGCTCTCGGCGACAACGCCGCCGATTCCGGCACCGACGCCGGTAACTATACATATCATCTGTCACTCCACTGCCCCGGAACCTCAGTAAGTGCTACTCTCTGTCCGATCTTCCGGAGGCACATTTATCCATAAAGCGAGATGTGGCGCGAGCCTCCACACACTCTGCAGTTGGGACGAGTGGCATGGGTTCTGGAAACCGGTCGATTCGGTTTAGGATCTTCCTGCTGCTACTCCTGCCCCTTCTATCGCTGAGCGCGCTGTGGGGCTTCGTCCTCAACCTCACCATCGGCGACGGCCTCGTGCTGCTCAAGGTGGACGCCCTCTACAAGACGATCGGCGTGCCGTCCACCGAACTGGGTGCCCATCTGCAGCGGGAACGCGCCCTCTCCGCCGTCGCGATCAGCTCCCGTGTGATCACTTCTGAGCTGGGCGCGCAGCGGGCGGCCACCGACGCGTCTCTCAAGGAGTTCCGCAAGTCCGCGACGAGCGAGGAAGCCGCCGACGTGGTGCCCCCCGCCCTGCGCCCGCCGCTCCAGGTCCTGCTCGACGAGCTGGATCGTCTGCCGGAGATCAGAAGGGGCATCGACGAGCGCAGCGTCACGCGGTTGAAGGCGCTCACCGACTACAACCGCATCCTCGACCAGCTCTTCCGGGTGTACGACCAGCTCGTCGCCGTCCCGGACCTGTCGATCTACCAGCAGGCCGCGGCCCTCCAGACGATGGGCAACGCCCGCGAGATCCTCGCCAGGGAGGACGCGCTGATCAGCGGCGCGCTGATCGACAAGCGTTTCAGCCACGACGAGCACTACGCGGCCGCGGAGTACGTCGCGCTCCGCCGTTTCCTGCACGCCAAGGGCCTTTCGGCGCTGGACGCGGAGCTGCGCGCGCCGTACGAGGAGGTGCTCGGCTCCCCCCTCTTCCGGGAGTACATGCAGCTGGAACAGCAGCTCGTCACCAGCTCCAACATGGGCACGCTGCCGCCCGCCGCGGAGTCCCGGTGGCGGGTCGTCACGGACGACCTGATGGCCAAGCTGGACAAGCTGGCGGTGGACGGGTCCGCGGTGCTCACCGAGCGCTCCACCTCCATCGCCATCGGAGTCCTGATCAGGATCGGCGTCGCGGGGGGCATCGGTCTCATCGCCGTGGTCGCCTCGATCATCTTCTCGGTCCGCTTCGGCCGCCGCATGGTGCGGGAGCTGAGCGGCCTGCGCAAGGCCGCGACCGAGCTGGCCCACATACGGCTGCCCGGGATCGTGGAGCGGCTGAGCCGCGCGGAGAAGGTGGACGTGGAGGCGGAGGCGCCGCCGATCCAGGCCGGTGGCTCGCTGGAGGTCGCCGACGTGGCGCGGGCGTTCTCGGCCGTGCAGCGCACGGCCATCGAGGCCGCCGTCGGGCAGGCCAAGCTGCGCGAAGGCGTCAACCAGGTCTTCCTCAATCTCGCACGGCGCAAGCAGAGCCTGCTGCGCCGGCAGCACGAGATCCTCGACGCCATGCAGCGCCGCACCGCCGATCCGAACGACCTGGAAGACCTCTACCGGATCGACCATCTGACGACCCGCATGCGCAGGCATGCCGAGAACCTGATCGTCCTCTCCGGCGCCCAGGCGGGTCGTACCTGGCGCAACCCGATCCCGATAATCGACGTGCTGCGCGCCGCCGCGGCCGAGGTGGAGGACTACACCCGGGTCAACGTGGTTCCGGGGACGGACGCCACGCTGATCGGCCCCGCCGTGGCGGACGTCACCCACCTCATCGCCGAGCTGATCGATAACGCCGCCATGTTCTCCCCGCCGGACACCACCGTCACCGTCCGGGGCGACATGGTGGGCAACGGCTTCGCCGTGGAGGTGGAGGACCGCGGGCTGGGCCTGACCCCCGAGGAATACGCGGCGATCAACGAGCGTCTCGCGCACCCGCCGGAGTTCGACCCCGCCGAGAGCGACCGGCTCGGGCTCTTCGTGGTGGGACGGCTCGCCGCCCGGCACGGCATCAACGTCATGCTGCGGCCCTCGCCGTTCGGCGGGACGACCGCGATCGTGCTCATTCCGCGCTCGCTGCTGGGGGAGAGGGTGCCCCCACTGAGATCCAACACGCTCACCTTGCCCACGCGCACCAGCACGCGGCGCGAGCGGCGGTGGCAGCGCCGGGCCGAGCTGCAGGGCGCGGACGGCGCCGAGGTCGCCGGTGCTCCCACCCGTAGCGGTCTCCACCGCCTGGACGGGGCCGGTACGCCGCAAGAGGACGCGAGGGCCGACGGCGTCACGCGTACGGACGGCGCGGGAACCGACATGGGCGAGGTCGCCGTCATCCGTCCCAGGGCCGCCGACGCGCCGGACAGCGCCGGAACCGCCGCCGTGGACGGCACCACCGGGGACAACGCCACCGTGGACGCTCCCGCCGGGGACGGCGGCCCTGCCGCGAACACCCCCACCGGGGACACCCCCGCCCCGACCGTCAC
>k87-144779_pt1 | contig 23288 bp, 18 predicted proteins | sample MGYA00084031_6733416 | MGnify analysis MGYA00084031
AGCTCCCGGCGCGCCGTGACCGGCCGGTTAAAGAGGCTGCGGTCGATCACCGCGCGGTTGCGCGCCTGCTGAAACGTGACGCCGAACAGCTCGCGCCGTTCCACGGCCGGAGGCTCGTAGTCGGGATCGACCTGCAAGATCAAATAGCTTCCCTTGCGCTTCGCCCGCAGGATGGCCAGGGCGGCGTCGTCGTAACCGGGCGCGATGATGCCGTCCGACACCTCGTGGACCAGGAACGAGGCGGTCTCCTCGTCGACCGGGTCGCTGAGCGCGATGAAGTCCCCGAAGGAAGAGACGGGATCCGCGCCGCGGGCCCGCAGCAGCGCGCAGGCCAGCGGTCCGGGCTCCACCGAGTCGTCGAGGAGAAAGGCCCGCTTGTCCAGCGCGGAAAGGGGCCGCCCGACGGCTGCGCCCGCGGGACTGACGTGCTTGAAGGACGCGGCGGCCGGCTCACCCAGGCTCGCGCGCAGCTCCCGCACCAGCTGCCACGCGTTCAGCGCGTCGAGCATGTTGATGTATCCCGGCTCGCCGTTGAGCACTTCGAAGGGGAAGCGCTCGCCGGGCGCGATCAGCTCCGCCGGCGTCTGATGGGGATTCATTCCGTACTTGAGAGGGCGGGAAGTGGCCATGGGACTCGGTCCTTTCGGGCAAAGTGAAAAGTGTCGCCCAAATATGTTACCATATTGACATCAAGAAGAGCGCAGGTTGGCCGCCAAGGTGCGGCCGCCGCTTCATCTGGTGAACAAAGGGGTGGTTACCCATTCGTCAGGAGCAACAGCATCGCCCGACTGCCGCCGAAGAGGGGCGCCCGGCCGGACAGGCCCCGGGAAGGCGGCGGCGCAGAACGAGGGGGCGGCGTGGGCTCGGAAAGGCGCGACGGCCGCCCGGGGAAATCGTTGTCTCCGAAGGTTGCCTCTTTTCTGAACTGCCCTTAGACCGCGCGCTGCTCCGCGCCGTCGAGGCCCTCGGTTTTGAGCGTGCGACGCCGATCCAGGCCGGTGCGCTTCCGGTCGCGCTGGCAGGCAGAGACCTGATCGGTCAGGCGCAGACCGGCAGCGGCAAGACGGCCGCCTACGGCCTGGCGCTGCTTCAGCGGCTTCCCTGTGAGCGGCGCGGGGTGGAGGCGCTGGTGATCTGCCCCACGCGCGAGCTGGCGGTGCAAGTGACGACGGAGCTCGACCGCCTCGCGCGGTATAAGGATGTCCGCATGCTGGCCGCCGTCGGCGGTCACGACATCTCCATCCAGGCGGCGGCGCTCAGGCACGGGGTCGACATTGTGATCGGCACGCCGGGGCGCCTTCTCGACCTGATGTACCGGGGGCACCTGGATCTGGGGGCCGTGCGCATGGCCGTCATTGACGAAGCCGACGAGATGTTGAACATGGGCTTTATCGATGACGTGGAAATGATCCTCTCTTGCCTGCCCGAGGAGCGGCAAACCCTTCTGTTTTCCGCCACCATGCCCGACCGGGTGCGGCGCCTTGCCGCAGGATTCCTCGTCCAGCCGGCGCACATCAGGGTCGAAGATACTCAAGAGAATCTGCCCGACATCGATCAATACTTCATGAGGGTCTCCGGGAGCGAACGGGACCGGGTGCTCCTCAAGGTGCTGCAGGAGATGGAGGGTGGGAAGGCCATCGTCTTCTGCGGCACAAAGGCGCGCGTGCACCACGTGGTTCGCCTGCTCGCTGGGCGCGTCGAGGGTGTCGGCTGGATCGAAGGCGACATGCCGCAGGTCGAGCGGGATCGCGTGATGCGGCAGTTTCGCCGCGGACAGGTGCGGGTGCTCATCGCTACCGATGTGTTGGCCCGGGGCATCGACGTGCAGGATCTCGTAGGCGTCATCAACTATGACTGCCCGCGAGACGTCGATTCGTACGTGCACCGGGTGGGCCGGACGGGGCGTGCCGGCAGCAGCGGCGCGGCCCTCACCTTTGTAGGCCGGGGCGAGCGCCGGCTTCTCGAGGCCATCCAGCGGCGGGTGGGTCCGCTCCGGGAGCTCTCCGCTGCTGAAGCGTTGGCGCAAGACTCCGCCAGCGCGTAACAAGCGCCTTCCCTTGGGCCCGCTTTTCATTCTCTCGCCGCTGCCAAGCCGCGGGCCCAACTCGGCTTTGCTCTCCGATCGGGTCTCAATCTGGTCTGACCCACGGCCTCCGCTCCGGGCGCATTCTCCTCCCTTGCCAAGCCCTCGCTTCCCCTCACGGAAAAAGAGGAGTACGGTCATACCAGTGGAAGAAACGGCGTATCCCGCGCCCCCGCGCAAGGGGGCGGGACAGCCTGTGCCAAGAGGTGAGAAGGCTCGATGGCGAGCCCGCTGGAGAGGGAAGCGATCGATTACCGGTACCATGAGCGGTTTGCCCGGTGCGGCAAGAACGTGGTGGTCGAACCGGGGGTGTACATCCAGCACCCGGAGACCTTTGAGGTGGGCGACAACGTCACCTTCATGCGGGGATTCGTCGCGATTGAGCGGCAAGAGCGGGTGGTCCTGGGAAACAATGTGACGTTTCACCCCTACGTGACGCTGCGGGGCAAAGGCAGCTTGTTCGTCGGGGACAACGTCTGGTTCGCGCCCTACAACCACATCCAGACAGGCTCGGAGCCCATTGTGATCGGCAGCCACACGCACTTTGCGCCGGGGTGCGTTCTTTACGGGGGGAAAGGCCTGTACATCGGGCCCTACTGCGGCATCGCCGCGCACACCGTCTTCGCCACCGTCGCCCACGATCACCGGATTTTGGACAAGAAGATCGTCCAGACGTTCCGCTCCGACCCGATCCGGGTGGAAGGCGATGTCTGGATCGGCGCGAACGCGACCATCATCGGCGGTGTGACCATCGCCGAGCGGTGCGTCATCGGGGCCGGGGCGGTCGTCACGCGCGACACCGAACCGGGGGGCGTCTACCTCGGCGTTCCGGCGCGCCTTTCTCATTTTCGCGCCGGCGTGGCGCGCAAGGGGGAGATGGAAGGGTGAGCCTGCGGGCCGGTTTCGCCGAGGTGGACATCACGCCGCCCCTCGGCACGCAGAAGATCGGGTTTAAGCGGGTCATCTATTCAGATCACGTGATCGACCCTCTGTTTGCCCGCGTCGCCGTGATCGAGGCGGCGGGGACGCAGATCGCGTTTGTGCAGCTGGACACCCTTTGCATCCTGTGGGAGGATGTGCGCGAGATCCGCAGCCGGGTGGCGCGAAAGTTCGGGATCGCGCCGGAGGCCGTCATGGTCTGCGCTACGCACAACCACGCGGGACCGGCGGTGGCGGACAGCGGCGACGCGCGCCGGGACGAGGCTTACGTGCGCACCATGATCGACCGGGTGGTGGACGCGTTCGAGCAGGCGCTGGCGGCCCTCGCTCCGGCCGAGGTGGGCTTTGGCAGCGGCGTCGAGTTCCGGGTCGCGCACAACCGGCGCGTGGTCATGCGGGACGGCACCGTCTGCACGCACGGGCGGTTTACGGATCCCAATGCCCTCTTTCTCGAAGGTCCGATCGACCCTGAGGTCGCCGTGGCCGTCTTCCGCCGGCCGGGCGGAGCACTGTTAGGTGCGCTCGTCAATTACGCTTGCCATCCGACGCACCACGGCGCAGGCACCGGCCTTTCCGCCGGCTATCCCGGCGTTTTGGCCCGGGAGATGAAGGCCGCCGGCTGTCCGGTGACGCTCTTTTTGAACGGCGCGTCGGGCAACGTGCACACCGCGGACCCGACCCGGGGCGGCGCGGACATGCCCATGGAGACGGCCGGCCGGCTCCTTGCAGAGACGGTACAGGCCGTCATTGACCGGGTGGAGTACACAAGCTCCCTCGAGCTGGCCTGCGCGGCCACGCAGATCGATTTGCCCTACCGGCGAGTGACCGAGGCTGAGATCAAGGGAGAGGTGAAAGGAGCCCAGCGGTTCGTCGACAGCGCGATCTACGACCGCGAAATGCCCGAGCTGGTCGCGCGGATCAGGGCCAAAGGGTACGAGACCGTCGAGGTGCAGGTGCTTTGGCTGGGCGAGCGCGCTTATGTGTCGATGCCCGGTGAACTCTTTGTCCAGCTCGGCCTGCGCATCAAAGAGGAGGCTTACCCGGTGCGGGCCGTGGTCGTGGGGTACGCCAACGGGGCCGTCGGCTACCTGCCTCACGCCGAGGCCTTTCGGCGAGGCGGCTACGAGACGACCTTTTGCGGGGCAAGCCGGATGGCTCCAGAGGCGGGCGAGATGCTGGTCGAGGCGGCGCTGCGCCTGATCCGGGAGAGCGCCGGCGCACGGCGGGTGCAGGGAGCGGGCGGCCGGGCTGGGTGACGGCGCCGCCCCCGTGCGGGGCCGGGCGCGAAGGCCGCCGTCCGTGGAAGAGTCCAAAGAAATAACTGAAGAGAGGGATTTTAGATATGAGTGCGCGCATTAGGTGGGTTCTCGGGATGGCCGCGCTTGTGTCCGCGTCCCTCGCGCTTTTTGCCGGAAACGTCCTGGCGGCGACGGAGCTGCACGTGTGGCCGATCGGTTGGACCGCTGCCATGCAGCAGTACGTCCGGGAGCGGGTGAATCCCGATTTTCAGGCCAAGTATCCCGGCGTTGAGATTGTGATCACGCCGGTGGGCTGGAATGACGCCACCGAGAAGCTCACGATCGCGATCGCCGCCGGAGTCCCGCCGGACATCGTGACGACCGGGGGAACGACGGTGATCAGCTACGTTCCCAGGGGAATGCTCCTTCCCCTGGACCGGTTCTTGGAGCAGTGGGAGAACTACGATCGAGTCTACCCGGGCGCGTGGGAGAACGCGCGGTGGGAGGGAAAGACATACTCGGTCCCCTTCACCGTCGACCTGAGGCTCACCGCTTACCACAAAGACGTCTTTCTGGAGGTCGGCCTCGATCCGGAGCGGCCCCCGCAAAGCTGGGAGGAGCTGGAGACCGCGGTCCGTCTGACGACCAAAATTGACGGGGACACGGTCGTTCGCCGCGGGGTCGCCTTCTCGACGGCCATGGGCGATGCCGGCCTCGCCCAGCGGTTCGGGCACTTGGTGATTCAAGCCGGCGGCCGGCTCATCTCGGACGATGCCCGCACACCCCTCTTTAACGACGAGATCGGTCGCGACGCGCTGGAGTTTATGAAGCGCCTCTACGATCTGGGCCACCCGGCGGGCTACCGTTCCCCGCCCAGCACCGGGATCTCCGCCTTTGCCGCGCAGCAGATCGCGATCGAATTAGCCGCAAGTTATGTCACGCCCCAAAACCTCTTTACGCAGGCTCCAGACCTGGTCAGCCAGTTGGGCGCCTATCCGCCGCGGCGATCGAGCGAGCACCCGCCCGTGGCGCTCGCGTTCATCAACGGGCACGGCATTCCCGCCGCGTCGAAACAGCCGGAGTCGGCCTGGGCGTACATCGAGCACCTGCTCACGCCCGAGAACGCCCGCGCCTTCGTCGAACTGAGCGGCTTCATGATGCCCCGCCGGGATCTGGCCGAGTGGATTCAGGAGCACCGCCCGGCGCTGGTCCCCTGGTTCAGCGCGATGGATCACGTGGTGGCCTGGCCCCAGGTGCCGGGTGAAATCCGAGGTTACACCACGCTGAGCGACTGGATCGCCCGGGCGCTCCTGGGCGAGGTGGCGCCCGGCATTGCCCTCCAGCAAGCGGAAGCGGCGCAAATCACCCTCTTTAACGAGTACTGGGCGGAGATCGAGGGGCGAGCCGGGGAGCGGTGAACCGTGGGAATCTTGTCTTCGTCCGGCAGCCGCTTTGAGCTCGCGCGCCGTCACAGGGCAAGCCGCGAGGTGGAGCCGCCGTCTACGACGATGTTCTGGCCGGTGATGAAGGCGGCCTCCTCGGAGGCCAAAAAGGCGACCAGGGGGGCGATATCCTCCGGAAAGCCGACGCGGCCGGCGGGGATGCGCGCCGCGAGCTCCGCCCGGTCGTACCCCGGGAACTGGTCGTAGTACTTCTCCACTTCGATCGCTCCCGGCGAGACGCAGTTGACGGTGATGCCGTACGGGGCCAGCTCGAGGGCCACCTGTTTCGTGAACATGTGGATGCCCCCCTTCGACGCGGCGTAGGCCGTCAGATTCGGCCCGCTCAGGAGGGAGTGAACGGAGCCGATGTTGATGATGCGGCCGTAGCGGGCGGCGATCATCACCCGGGCGGCCGCCTGCGTAAACAGAAACGTTCCCTTCAAGTTGGTGTCGATCACCGCGTCCCACTCTTCCTCGGTCATCTCGAGGAAGGCGTGGCGGGGGTCGATGCCGGCGTTGTTCACCAAGATGTCGAGGCGGCCGTGCTCTTTCAGGGTGTGAGCGACGACGGCGTCGACGTCCGCCTTCCGGCGCACGTCGCCTTGGACGACGCTGGCTTTTCCGCCGGCAGCCCGGATGTGCTCGGCGACGGCCCGCGCGCCGCGCTCGCTCGTGGCGTAGTGAACCAGGACGAACGCACCGGCCTTTCCCAGGTGCTTTGCCACTTCCGCGCCGATCCCCCGCCCGGCGCCCGTCACTAAGGCGATCCGACCCGACAGTTTCACCGCTCGTCACCTCGAACAGGGCAAGAATCATCGCTGGTCGATGGTTCTTTGGACTGACCAACGAACCCTTTTGCGAAATTTTGCAATGAAGCGTATGGTTCAGAGAGGAAATCGCGGCCGGGCGGTCAAGGTATTACCAGGAACACGGATGGAGGTGGCCGCCGAAGTGCCAGCTGGATTTCATCCCGTGCAGCCATTGACGTCTCCGGCTTTGGGCGTGGGCATGCTTGGATACGGCTTCATGGGCAAGGCCCACACCAACGGATTTCGGAAGCTTCCCTACATCTTTTGGCCTCCGCCGGCGATCCCGCGCCTTGTCGCCATTGCCGGGCGCAACGAGCAGGCCGTCAAAGAGGCGGCCGTCCGTTATGGGTATGAGGGGTACTACCTCGACTGGCGGGAGATGGTGCAGGACGAGCGGATTCAGCTCTTCGACAACTGCGCTTGGCACAGCGCGCATGTGGAGCCGTGCATTGCCGCCGCCGAGGCGGGGAAGCACGTCCTGTGCGAGAAGCCGCTGGCGACCGACGCCCGGTCGGCGCGGGCGATGTGGGAGGCGGCCGAGCGGGCCGGCGTGAAGCACATGTGCGCCTTCAACTACCGGTTTGCGCCGGCCAACCGCCTGGCGCGCCGGTTGATCGAGGAGGGGCACTTGGGGCGCACCTATATGATTCGCCTCCGGTACCTGCAGGAGCACGGCTCGTTCCCCGAGTCGCCGTACCGCAAGTACGAGGGAAAGGCCGGCGTGCTCCTTGGGCTCGGCTCCCATCTCATCGATATGGCCCGCTTTTTAGTCGGCGAGCCCACAAGCGTGCAGGGGCTGCTGCGCACGTACGTCCCCACCCGGGCGGCGGCGGACGGCCGCGGCCGCGTCGAAATGACCGATGACGACACGGTCATTGCCACGTTGGAGTTCGAAGGCGGCGCGGTAGGGACGCTGGAGGCGTCGTACACGTGCCGGGGGAGAAAGAACCAGTTTACGTGGGAGATTCACGGCGAGCGGGGCTCGATGCTTTGGGACCTGGAGGATTTGAACCGGCTCCACGTGCACTTGCACGAGGAGAAGGCTCCCAAGGTGAAGGGTTTCGAAAATGTGCTGGTGACGGAAGGGAACCACGAGTTGATGGAGGCGTGGTGGCCCCACGGGCACATCCTCAGCTGGGAGCACCTCCACGCGAACTTGATTCATCACTTCGTCGACGCCATTGTCAACGACAAGCCGGTCGGCCCGTACGGGGCCACCTTCGAGGATGGGTACCGGGCCGCCGTGATCAGTGACTGCATCGAGGCGTCGTTCCGCTCGGGAAAACGGGTGGCTGTCGACTACGAGAACCCGCCGGTGCTTTCCGAGGCAGTTTGAACGCGCGGAGGAGGGGGAGGTTGCCGGTATGCGAGTCGGCCTTGACGTGTTCACCATCCGGAACTTCAATTTGTCGCCGAAGGAAACCCTCGATTTCATCAAAGAGCACGGGCTCGAAGGGGCGCAGTTCGGCACGCTGAAGAGCCTCAGCCCCACGCTGGACCTCGGGGAGCTGCGGGAGATCAAAGCGTATGCGGACGCGCTGGGCCTTTACATGCACGTGAGCGTCTCCTGCGCCAATCCCCACGCGGTAAAGGGGGATTTGGAGGAGCACACCAAGACGCTCAAGCGGGAGATCGAGCTGTGCGGAGCGCTGGGCTTTCGCGACGTGCACACCAACCTGGGCAGCGAGCAAGACCGCCTCCACGGCAAGCTCCCGTGGATAGAGCAGCTGCGGGACTCCGTCGAGTACATCCGCACTCTGGCGCCGCTCCTCAGGGAGCGGGGCGTCCGTCTTGCGCTCGAAGATCACGGCGACACCACCACGTTTGAGCTGGTGCGGATCATCGAAGAGCTGGGCTACGACATCGTGAGCATCTGCCTCGACACGGCGAACGTCCTGGTGAACCTCGAGGATCCCCTCGCCGCGGCGAGGCGCGCGGCCCCGTACGTCCGCCTCACGCATGCGAAGGACGCGATCCTCTACTTTGGTCCTACCGGACTGGAGCGTCAAGTCCGTCCCGCCGGGATGGGCAGCGTGCCATGGGAGGAAGTCCTCGCCGTCTTGGGGGAGCATTATCCTGACTTGACGCTTTCGATCGAAGATCACAAGGAAATGCCGTACACCCCCGAATTGATCAGTTACACCCTGCCCATTTACGATCCGGACTGGCTGAGCCACTACCCCGACCTCACGCCGGCCGAGCTTGCCCGGTTGGTGCAGAGCGCCTACGAGACCCAAAAGCGCATCGACCGCGGCGAAATCCCGCCCCCTGAGGCCTTCGGGGTGCCGTGGGAGGAGCGGGGAATCGAGCGTCTCAAAGCCAGCGCGGATCACCTGAAGCAGGTCATCAACCGACTGGCGTTGGCAAGCTAGAGCAGCCAACCCGAAGGGCGCGAGGGAGCGAAGTCCGATGAACATTCTGATCCTCAGAAGCAACGACCGGTGGCACGACTACGTCTCCACCTGCGCGGTCCTGGCTGAACACTGGGAGCGGACGAAAGGGTGGGCGGTGCGCCAGGAGGCCTCGCCGCAGGCCATCGACGCCGAGGTGCTGGCCCGCACGGACGCGGTGGTCATAGGGGGCGGCTACATCGGCTGGGCCGGGGGCGAGCGCATCGACCCGGCGCGCCGGGAGGCGCTGGCCAAGTACGTGGAGAAGGGCGGCGCCCTCATTGTGCTGCACGGCGGCGTCGGCTGCTTCGAGGACTGGGAGCTATACCAGAAGCTGGCGGGGCGGGTGTGGGAGCAGGGGCGCAGTTATCACCCGCCCTTCGGCAAGATCCGCGTCGAGGTGGCCAGGCCCAACCACCCGGCCGCTCGCGGGATCGCCGACTTTGAGATCTCCGACGAATTGTATTACCTCTCTCAGCGAGGAAACCTCACCCCGATCGCATTCTCCGAACATCAGGGGAAGCGGGAGCCGGTGGCCTGGGTTTCGACGTACGGGGCGGGGCGAGTCTTTGCCTGCACCCTGGGGCACAACGTGGAGTCGGTGCGAAACCCGGGGTACTTGGCTTTGGTCACCGCAGGCCTCGAGTGGGCAAGACCCGGAAGCGAGCTGCCTGCGGCCGCGGCGACGGCCGTAGGAACGGGGCGGGACCCGGCCGAGAAGGTGCGCGTCGGCTTGATCGGCGCCGGTGGCATCGCGAACGCTCACGCGGCGGGGTATCTGGCATACGCCGACCGGGCGCAGGTGGTGGCCATCGCGGAGCCCGACGCCGGGCGAGCGGAAGCGATGCGCGCCCGTCTGGGCGGCAGCGCCCGCATCTACCCCGGCTGGGAGGAGCTCCTTCGCGACGATGAAGTTGAAGCGGTCGACATCTGCCTGCCCCATCACCTGCACATGCCGGCCGCCGTCGCGGCCGCCCAGGCCGGAAAGCACATCCTCGTCGAGAAACCGATCGCCCGCGACCTGGACGAGGCGGACGCGATGATCCGGGCGGCCGACGAAGCCGGGGTCCGCCTGATGGTGGCGCACGATCGCCGTTACCATCCGGCCTTTGCTAAAGTGAAGGAGCTCATCGACGCGGGGGAGATCGGCCGCCTGCTTTGCGTCCGCCTCGACCACAATCAAAATTTGGTGCTGCCGGAGGGGCACTGGATACGCAGCCGGGAGAAGCTGGGCGGCGGGGCCATCATGAGCTGTCTGGTGCACCAGTTCGACGCGATGCGCTGGTACGCCGGCGCGGTCGAACTGGTGGGCTGCATCTCGCTGACGTGGCCCGAGCGGATGGAGGGCGAGGTGATCGGCGTCGTCCCGATGCGATTCCGCTCGGGAGCGGTCGGTGACGCCGTCATCAACTGGGCCGTGCGGGGATCGGCGCCCCGCAACGGCACGTGGGGCGAGCTGATCTGGATCAGCGGCGAGAAGGGGAGCATACACAACCTGGGCGGCCTCTTCATCCGCCGCGACGACGGAAAGAGCGCCGGAGAATTCGAGCCGGTCCCCGTCGAGCCGGGGGGAGGTCACGCGCGCGCGGTGCAGCACTTCGTGGACTGTGTGGTAAACGGCAGCGAGCCGCTGACCAGCGGCCGCGAGGGCCGGGCGACGCTCGAGGTGGCGGAGGCGGCTTACCGCTCGGAGGCTCTGGGCCGCTTTGTGACCCTGCCGCTGGAGGAAGGCGTGCCCGCGCGGCTCGCGTTCCACGCTTCCGGTCAAACCCGACAAGAGGCCAGCGCCTGAAGCCCTCTTTGGCCGTACCTGTGGTACAATAGGGGGCAAATGGGAGTTGGGATGTGCTTGTAGGGTATGACCAACGAGGAAGGGATGGGAACGCTGTCCGGCGGCACGCAGGCCTACCTGGAAGTGGCCGAGCGGATCGAGCAGTGGATTTTGAGCGGCAAGTTGAAGCCGGGGCGGAAGCTGCCCGGGGAGCGCGACTTGTGCGAACAGCTCGGAGTGAGTCGCCCCGTCATTCGCGAGAGCCTGCACATCTTGCATGAGCGCGGGCTCATCGCGCGTTCGGAAAAGCGCGGGCACTTCGTCGCGGCGATCAATTGGGAGCCGATCCGCCGCTCCTTCGTCCTCTTCGCGCAGCGGGCCGTGGTCTCCGTGCGGGAGGTGCTCGAACTGCGCCAGTTTATCGAGGTGCCCGCCGCCCGCCTGGCGGCGCAGCGGCGCACGCCGGCGCATATCGAGCAGTTGCGCGAACTGCTCACGCAGATGGAGGAGAACCTCGCCCGGCTGAAGGATGCCCTGGCGGAGGACCCCGATCTGCACGTGCACTCCGAGGCGGCAGAGCGGCACGTCGATTTGGACATCCAGTTCCACATGGCGATCGCCCGGGCTTCGCAAAACCTCCTCATTCCACCGGTGCTCGGCAGCTTGGTGGAGTTGATCAAACGTTCGATGTACCTCGATCTGCGGCGCAGCAGCGGGCGTGTGGTGGCGCTGGAGTTTCACCGCAAGATTTTCGAACGCATCGAGGCGGGCGACCCGGACGGCGCCGAGCAAGCGATGAAAGAGCACCTGTCCTACTTTTCCGGTGGAGCGCCCGATATCGCGGGGCCGGTCGCATAAGGCGCCGCGTCGAGCAAGGGTAGAGCCGCTGGCGTGGACTCCAGCGGCTTTCTATTTTCTATTTAGGAGTTGTGAGAAGGAATTGGTCATACCACGTATAATCTTGTACTTGTCTTGTGTCCAAATATTGCAAAGTTGAATGCTTGCGGGTATGACCACGAAGAGACGACCGCTTTCGCGTCCAGTCAAAGGGCGGGTCGATACGGGGGCGGTGCGCGTGGAGACGGGGGCTGGAATGGATTGAAGATTACGGACGTTCGTACGGCCGTGGTACAGGGGAATTACGATTGGACCTTTGTTAGGGTGTACACGGACCAGGGCATCGTCGGCCTGGGGGAGAGCTTCTTTGCCCCGGGCCTTACCGGGATCATCCGGCAGCTTGCCGCGATCTTGATCGGCGAGGACGCCCGGGACATCTCGCGGCTATTTGCCAAGATGCAGCGGGCCAGTTCCGGAGCCGGCTCCGTGGCGGGCATCGTCTACAACGCGATCTCCGGCATCGAAGCGGCCCTTTGGGACGCACTGGGCAAGTACCTGGGCGCGCCGGTCTACCAGCTTCTGGGCGGGAAGCACCGGGACCGGGTGAAGCTGTACGCGGATTGCCACGCCGGGCGGGAGTGGCCGCCCTACTACGACCCGGTCCTTCAGGGCGGGATGGTCCCATGGGCCGCCGAAATCGCGCCCAATCCCGAGGAGGAGGCGGAGATTTACACGCCCGAGGCTTATGCCAAAAGGGCCCGTGAGGCCGTGGCCAAGGGCTTTCGGGTGCTCAAGTTTGATCTGGACGTTCCGAATCCCTATCAGGAGGAGGCGGGCAGTCGCCGCATTGCGAAGGCCGAGGCCGCTTTCATGGCCGAACTGGCGCGCAGTGCGGTTGAAGCTGCAGGGCCCGAGGTGGAGGTGGGCTTTGACCTCCACTGGCGGTACGATTTTGCCAGTGCGCTGCGGGTGGCCCAGCTGCTGGAGCCGCTCAACGTGGCTTGGCTCGAAGATCCGGTACCGCCCCAGTCGAGCAGCGCCCTCAAAGCGCTCAGCGAAGCGACCCGGACGCCCATCAGCACGGGGGAGAACCTGTACTTGGTCGAAGGGTTCCTCCCGCTGCTAGAAGACCGAGCGGTGCGCATCGTCTCCCCGGACCTGCAAAAGGTGGGCGGCCTTTTAGAGGGAGCCCGCATCGCGAGCATGGCGGATGCTTACTTGGTCGGCTTCGCCCCGCACAACATCTCCAGCCCGATCGGAACTATCGCGTCCGCCCACGTGTGCGCAGCGGCGCGCAGTTTCGTCGCCTTGGAGTTCCACGGTCAGGACGTGCCCTTCTGGAACGACCTGGCCGTGCTGCCCGATCGCAGCGAAGTGATCGTCGACGGTTACATCCCGCTCACCGACGCGCCCGGGATCGGGGTTGAACTCAACGAAGAGGTCGCGCGGCGCTATGCCAAGCCGGGCGAGCTCTTCTTTGGGGAAGAGCTTTGACTTCGCCCGAAAGAGTGAACGCAAAAGAAGAAACCCCGCGTCGGCGGGGCTCCTTTCACTGGCTCGTTCGCCCTTCCCACAACGCCCACCGTTCGACCAGGCGCGCCTGCTGCACGCGGATCGCCTCCTGCAGCGCGGCTTGGGGCGGGATCTGGCCTGTGATCGCCTGCATCACCCGTTCGCCCAGAGAGTCTTCCGGGGGGTTCCAGGCGCTGGCCGGCTCGAGAGGCCACGGCCGGGCGTACTCGATGGCAAGGTACCACGGCATAATTCCCGGATGCGCCTCCATCACCCAATCGGCGATGTCGGCCCGGGGGTGCAGGATCCCTGCGTTCAGAAAGACCATGGCGGCTTCTTCCGTGACAAAGAGGTTGATAAACTCCCATGCCAGCTCGGGATGCTTCGATTGGGGGTGAATGCCCAGCCCGTTTACGAAGTTGAGGGCGACCGGGCGGGTTTCCGGCGAGCGCCGCGGGAAGAAAGCTCCCAGTTGGTCGAGCAGATCAGGATTGGACCCCAAGAGGATGCTTCGATACAGATCGTACGATCCCAACTGCATCGCCACGTTCTGAGTGGCGAAGCTCCCGCCCGCAAAACGCATGCCCGGCGGCTGGTAGATTTCGTACATCCGCTTCATGAACTCCAGGGTCTCAATCCCTTTTTCGTCGTTGTAAAGGAAGGTGCGCAGGTCCTCGGAGATGATCTCGCCCTCGTTTTGAAAGAGGAAGTGACCGAACTCCTGGGCCGCGCCGATCACTCCGGTGGCGGACTGCCAGCCGCGGCGGACTAAGTTGTCCCCGGAGGTTCTGGTGGTGCGCTTGGCCGCTTCCTCAATCTCTTCCCAGCTTTGAGGAGGCGTGTTCGCATCGAGCCCCGCTTCCCAAAAGACCTCTTTGTGATACGCTCCGATGCGGATGTCTAAGTTCAGCGGGACGTGGTAGCGGACCCCCAAAAAGGGGTTCCAGGCGGCTGGGTGAATCGCTTCGACTTCGCCGCCTTGCTCGATAAAGCGCTCGAGGGGCTGCAGCCGGCCATCCATGACGCTGGCGATGTAGTTTCCTCCCACCGTGGTGATGTCGGGCGGTACGCCCGCCGCGGAGGCCACGGGATACGCTTCGATGATGCTCGTCCAGGTGTGGGGTGTAATGACGACTTCGACGTCGGGGTGCCTTTGTTGAAACTCGGGGACGAGCCGCTTCTGTACCCAGTCAATGATGTCTTGGGGAAAGATCAACCACACGTGCAGCTCGGTTTTGGCGTGTGCGGGCGTGGGGAGGAGTGCGAGCAGGACCGAGCAGACCGCAACCAGCGTACACACCTTCGGTCGACGCAGTGCCAACGTAAGACCCCTCCTTCGGAATTGATTGATATTTCGTTTTCGTCTGCCGTACAGTGATCCCTCCATTATGGTTTGACCAAATCGATCTTTATCTTAAGTACATAAAGAAATAGGGGGACGTTCCCGGATAATCCTTATGGTCATACCTGTTTGCAGCAATTCAAGCTGCGGGCCGGTGTCAACATAAAGCCTTGTAAAGAGCAACGTGTCCGGCTCTTGGGGCGAGCCGGACACGTTGACCCGGTGCGACGACGAGGCGTTTGACGCGGCGGGTGAATGGTGGGTTACTCCTCCCACAAGCTGTTGATGAGCTCCACGGTGCGGTTGGCCAGCTCCACACCGCCCTGCGCGCCGACGGCCGTGCTGGCCGGCGCAGCGCCGTACGCCCCTTGCGCCATGGCGCGAGCCGTTGGCAAGTAGGTGCCGGGGCCCGCCAGCTGGATGAGGAAGCACTGCACGGCGCGGCTGCGCGCTTGGATCTGGATCCCAAAGTCGAGGTAGTATTCGAAGGGGTTCGTGGCAAAAGCGACGTCGCCAAGGCGCACGACGTGGACCTCGACCGGATAGGTGGGATCTTTTTGCTGCGCTTCGTACCGCTCTGCCACCCGCTCCAGGTGCAGCGCCCGGCGAAGCGCCTGGGTGACGGGGACATACCAGCGCGGCTCCTTCTTCTTGGCGGGGTTCTCTTCCAGCTCTCGCAAATGCCGCTCGTACTTTTCGCGCCACTGTTTGGCTTCGGCCAAAGCCGCGGCCACGTCCTCCGCGGTGATCGCCCGCCGCGAGAGCCGGATCGTCTCGGCGACGTGCCGCAGCGGAGGTTCCCAATCAATGTGTTCCCGCAGAACCGGCATCACCCGGGCCACTCCGTTCGCGATCTCGTCCGCAATATCGTCGCGGCGGGTCATGCCCCGCAGTTTGAGCATGCGCTCTTCGGCTCGCTTGCGAAAAATGTGGTGGGGCGATTGGTCGCCGGCGGGGCTGCACTGGGGCAGGACGAACAACTGGCCGCCGTACGCTTCTCGCAGGCGCGTGCGCGTCTCGTGCCAAAAGTCGGCGCTGATCTTGTACTCGCTCTCGCTCACCTGGGCCGGGCAGGCGAGGTTCAGCACCATTCCGGTCAGCTCGCGCCGGGGGCTCCAGGTGCACAAAATGTGCAGGGCGTGGTCTTCGTACCCTTCGATGTGGCTGAATCGGGGGTCGTCCGTGTTTCCGTACATGGTGGAGACGCCGTCGAAGGAGGTCCAGCGGCGATTCCGGCCGACGACCGCTCGCCCGAGGGCGTAGCTGATGCCGCCGGGAGCCCGCCGGCGCCAAGCAGCGACGACGCAGTCGGCGATGCGGCGGGCTGCGAAGTCGATGTACTCCCGCGGCGCCATCACCTGCAGGTCGTAAAAGAGGGGGCCGAACATCGCCTCCGAGACGCCGGGATGAATCTCCGGAGCCGTGTGGGTGTGCGTGGCGTTCATGATGATCTTGTTCGGGTCGATCGCGCTCTCCCGGGCGGCCACCTCCCGGCGCACCGTACCGAGCAGCTCCTCGGAGATGCTGACGATGTCGCAGCTGACCAAGACCGCCGTGTCGAGAGTGCGGCCGTTATGGACGGATTCGAGGACAAGGGCTGTCGCGGTGATGGGGTCTCGCACCCCTTCCGACACGCGGACGTGAAACTGCCCTCGCAGCATGACAGGGCGGTCGGGTGTGATGTCCGTTTGCGCCCATCCGATTCGCAGCGCCCGTTCCTCACTGCTCAATTTGCGCTCTCCCCTTCCGTGGTGTGGCGTGCACGCCGCTGGCTCGGGACTTTCAATTCTTTACGATGATTCATTCTGGTCAGACCACAATCCTTCCCGGCGGGCCAAAGCGCTCAGGCGGTAAGTCTGTTCGTCGCCCGCGGGGCAGGGGGCGGCCGCCGGTGCGTGAAAATGTGTCACGTACATGCGCGCCTTTCGCGCACTTCGTGGTGAAAAAGGGTGAAGCGTGTTGTTGGAGATCGGCCTTCTGCTGCCGGAGAGAGTGGACGGTGCGACGCCGCGTGGGTCGCGCTACGGAGTTTACATGAACGAGATCCTCACGCATGCGGGTCTGCCCTATCGAAGGATCAAAGAGAGCGACCTGGCCGCGGAGCTGGAGGGGCTCGCGATTCTCATTTTGCCGACGGAGCTCGCTTTGACCGAGGAGCAGCAACATGCTGTTGAGCGGTTCGTCCGGGCGGGAAATGTTTTGATTGGCTTTGGCGGCACGTCGGGAATGGAACATGTCTTCGGCTGCCGCGTCAAGGGGCCGGTATCCGAGGCGTGGGTGCTCTTTGACGAGGTGGAGCCGTGGGCCGGCGGGACGAGCGGGCCTTTGCACGCCTTTGGCGGCCATCTTCTCGAGCCCGTCGCTGAAAACGTTCGCACGTTCGCCCAGTGGAAGGCGCCCGAAGCGTGGTCTCCCGCCGGCGGTTGGTCGCCTGCGTCGATCGGTGCGGCGGCTGCGTTGAGGCGCTACGGCGACGGATGGGCGCTTCTCATCGGGGCGGACGTCGCCTACACCGTGATGCGGATTCAGCAAGGATACCCGGTCCATGCCGACGCCGTCGGCCCCGCCGATGGTTCCGCACCGGTCGACGACGGGATCTTAAAAGCGGACGACGGGATCGCTCTCGATTACGAGCGGGACCGGCGCCCGGTGGACGGGGTGATGGTCTTCGACCGGCCCATCGCCGACGAGTGGCGGGAGATTGCGATCCGGTCGGTGCTTTGGGCCGCCAGCCGGCGCGAGCTTTCGGTGCCGCTCCTTTGGTACTGGCCCGGCGCTTTGCCCGCGGTGGGACAGATCTCCCACGACACGGACGGCAACGTGCCCAGCGCGGGGCGGGCGCTCTTTGAAGTGATGGACCGCCTCGGGATCCCGTCGACGTGGTGTGTTCAATACCCGGGAGGCTACGCCGGATCGTTTTACAAAGAGCTTCTTCGCGCCGGCCACGAAATCGCGCTTCACTATGACGCCCACGAACGGCGCGTCCGCACCTTTTGGGGCGAGTCTCACTTCCTCGCGCAATTGGAGTGGTTGCGGGAGATCTCGGGGGTGCAGGTGGTTTCGAACAAAAACCACTACTTGCGCTGGGAAGGGCTGACCGAGTTTTTCACGTGGCTCGAGCGAGCGGGGGTCCACTCCGACCAGACCAAAGGTGGAACCAAGGTGGGCAACCGCGGCTTTCCCTTCGGGGGCGCTCATCCCTGGTATCCCATCGACGAGCAGACCCGGCGACGCATCGACGTGCTGGAGGTGAACCTCCACACGTGGGAGTTGATCTACCGCGATCCACTGCGGCTGGGCGAAGTGGTCATCGACCAGGCCCTGGCCCGAGGGGGCGTCGCCCATTTCCTCTATCACCCGACGCTGATCGTGCGGCCCGAGGTGGCCCAGTCGCTGGCCCACGTGGTTCGCTACGGGAGCGAGCGAGGGCTGGCTTGGTGGACCAACGCCCGGATCTTGGCGTGGGAGCGAGCTCGCCGCACGGTCCGCTGGGAGCGGCGCCTCGTCGATGGGGCGCCGCAGTGGACGGTGACCAGCGGCGCCCCGCTGGAGGCGGCGACAATTTATCTTGTCGAGCCGACGGGGCGGGGGCCCTATCAGGTCCATGGCTTCCCGGCGCGCCGGTGGATCGGCGATTTAGCCCCGGGGGTTGAGACGATCCTTCCCCTTCCCTGATGGGAGGCGAGCTTAGGTCCTTGAGGGGACTTGGATGCCCGGAATCACTTTGGCAGCATTGGCCGCGTAGATCTTCCAAAGCACCTCGTCGGGAAGGTGGATCCCGTAGATGTAAAAGAAACCGTGCCTTGGAAACATGTAATACTCGAAACACTCGTCGTCGGTTTCCAAAAAGCGGAAGTATGAACGGTACATCTCGACATGATCGTGGGCGTCGGTGCCGAAGAGAATCCGATCCTGGTAGCGAATGAAGAACTCCCGGGTCTGCCGGGGCTTGCGCCCGATCTCCGCCTGTCTCGCCGAGAAGTCGACGTAGTAGTTGGGATACCGGTCGAGGACCGCGGCCGCTCGGGCCAGGTCCTCCGCCTCACTTCCGATGTGGGCGCCGATAAAGATCGTCTTAGGGTGCCGTTCGAGGAGGTGATCCCGTTCATCGAGGAGTTGGCGCAGTGGAGGGTAGTCGCCGCCGTAAAAGTGCCAATCGGGGTGGGCCATTAACTGCACGTACCGTTCGTTCGTCTCATCCAAAGGTTCGAAGAAGGCGAACGGATCGCCCACGTGAATCATGACGGGTATCCCCAGTTCGCCCGCGGCTTGCCAGATAGGATCGAGGCGGGGGTCATCGACGTGCAGCAGGCGTCCCTGCTCGTCGCGGACCGACAGGCCAAGTTCTTTGTAGATCTTGAGTCCCTGCACTCCATGGCGAACGCTCTCTTCGAGCTCTTTGGCCGTTTTCTCCGCGAAGTCCGGTTCATTGACCCGCTTAAAGTCGGGGACATAAAAGACGGCGAAGCGGTCCGGATACCGGTCTTTGAGGAGTTCGAGCCGTCTTTTAAGCCGGTCTCCTCGTCCTCCGGACAAATCAATATACGTTCTCACATTGCATGCATCCATGTTAGCGATGACGCGCTCAACATCCATATGGTCGGCAAAGTGATTGTGCGCGTCGACGGCGGGGTACCGTGCTCGCAAGACTTCCGTGCGCGGAACTCGGGCCATGGCTTTAGGGCGGAATTTGTCGATCGTGAGAGGCTTTGGTTTCTGAAGTGTTTGGTCTACCACTGCCTGTCCTCCTAAAACGGCATGTCGCGAGGGTCTTTACTGGGCGATGAGATCGGCGATGAGCGTTTCAACGACTGGGGTGACCTCGGACAGCGCTTGTTGAACCGACTTTTCGCTGCGGTAGATTGCTAGGACTGCATCACGCAGGACGGCTTGAATCTCATTGGCGTTCGGCAGGTACTGGGTGGCCATGAGGTTGGCATTGCCGGCAGCCTCAAAGAAGACCCAAGCGCTGATGAAATCGGGAACCACACTGCTGTAATGCTCCAGCAGTGAACGACGAGCCGGCCCTTGGCCGCTGGCCCCTGTCCAAAGAGCCATTCCCTCCCGGGAGGAAAGGAATTTGACGACGGTCCAGGCTTCCTCCGGGTGTGCTGTACTGGCAGAGACGCTCCACAGGTCGCTGGCAGTCCAAGAGGGACCTTTGCCGCTCGGCCCGATGGGCAGGGGAGCGATGTCCCAGTTGAAGCTTCCCTGGATTGCATTGCGGTGCGTTCCCAGGATTCCATTCGCGTCGCTGAGAAGCATCGACGTTTTTTGGTGTACAAATCCGCTCGCGTTACCAGGTTCAGCAGGCATCACTTGATGCTCGGCGCGCAGGCGCTGGGCAAACTCAAGCCCTTGCACGACCTCAGGCGAATTCAGGGTCAATTGCAAAGGCCGGTTGGGCCAATTCGTGATGTCTCCGCCGGCCGCCCACACGTAGGTAGCCCAACGCATGTTGCTAAACACCTCGTCGGCGCCCCACCGCGTCACTTCGTCGCCGTTATGCAGTAGGAGTTTTCGCGCCGACTCGGTGAACGTCTGCCAATTCCAGTCGCCGCCATTGTAGAGGGTCGTCGGATACAGCAGGCCTGAGTTGTCAAAGTGGTCCTTGTTAAACCACAAGGTGCCTACATTGACGTAGCGAGGCATGCCGAAGCGCATCCCGGCGCGTTCGCCGAAGTGAAGTTCGCCGCTCAACCACGTTGGCGGAAAGAAGTCTGCGATCTCGTCCGATGTGAGGTCGCGAGCCACGTAGGGAGCCAAATCTAACAGCAAGCCGTTTTGCGCCCAAACGACGTGAAACGGTCCCCACGTTCGCATGATGTCCGGCGCTGTACCTGCTACCAGCTGGACAAACGTCCGGTCAATCCAGTCCGAACCACCCCCTGAGACCTCAGGCTCGAGCCGAATGTGTGGGTGTTTGGCTTCGAACGCTTCTTTGACTGCTTCAAATTGAGCGCGTTCTAACGGGGACTCTGAGATCTGGATCGTCAACGTGACGTCAGCAGCCAAAACAAGTGAGGTCATGACGACAAGAAGCGTGACGGCAAGGAGGGGAGCGCTAATGTAACGTCGCAAGAGCATCGCCGCCTTTCGAAGAGGTTGAACAGATCTGGAGAGGTTCCCAAGCTAACCGCCGTGTAACCGCCGTTTGGCGGCGCGCACGTGCTTTTCGATTGCCTCTAAAGCTCCGTCCTGATCTCCCCTTTCGAGCGCGTCCACGATCGCGTGATGTTCAATCAGAGCCTCGCTGAGCTTGGCCCGGTTGGCCAACGCTTTGTAGCCCGACTGCATCTGCTTGTCCCGCAGATCGTCCATGATACTCAGCATCATGCGGTTGTCGATTAGCGCCACCAGCTGGCGGTGAAAGGTTCCGTTCAGGGCGAAAAACGTCCAGGCGTCGCCTCGTGTCAATGCTGCTTCCTGATCTTTGCAGATTTGGCGCAAGGCCGAGACGTCGACAAAAGAGTTGGAGCGGAAGAGTTCGAAGATGACGTGGCGCTCAAGGGCAAGGCGCAAATCGAACATCTCATGGATGTCTCGCAACGTGGGAGCGCGGACAATGACACCCTTGCCCGGAAGCGTTTGAACCCATCCCTCGGCTTCCAATCGTGCCAGGGCCTCTCGCACGGGGGTCCGGCTAATTCCCAGCTCTCGTGCGATCATGGATTCCGAAAGAACCTCTTGAGCGGCGTACTCGCCCTTGATGATTCGCTCCTTTAGCGTTTCAAAAGCACGCTGACTTTGGCTGGGGGGGACTGGGCGCAATGGGGTCTCCTCCTCGGTATACTTGTTGTATTCAACCTGTATACAGGTGTTCCTTCTCGGATCCTTGCCGGCGCGGTGTGGGTTGAACCGGATTGCCGCGGCGTGACGAGGAGCAGCCTATGAAAGCAACGAACACAACGAGGACAGCGCCGGGCGCGCTGCGAAGTGAACGCGAACAGAACATTCACTACATAGGCTTCGAAGATCAGCAGAGAGGATGGTGCGCCGTGCCGATTCGGGTCACGGTCTGGAACGAGTTTCGCCACGAAAGGCACAACGAGAGGGTCCGTCAGATTTATCCCAACGGCATGCACGAGGTGATCGCGTCCCACCTTAGGCAGCACCCCGAGTTCGAGGTGCGGACGGCGACGCTCGACGAGCCCGAGCACGGGCTGACGCAGGACGTGGTCGATCAGACGGACGTTCTTTTTTGGTGGGGCCACGGCCATCACCGGGACGTCGACGACCGGGTGGTGGACCGGCTGCACCAGGCCGTCTTGAACGGCATGGGCCTCGTCGCTCTCCATTCCTCCCACTACTCCAAGATCTTTAAGCGCCTTATGGGGACGTCGTGCTCCCTCAAGTGGCGGGACGTGGGGGAGAAGGAGCGCATCTGGATCGTGGAGCCGGGGCATCCCATCGCCGAGGGACTCCCCGAGTGCTTCGAGATTGAGGCCGAGGAGATGTACGGCGAGCGCTTCGACATTCCGGAGCCCGATACGCTCGTCTTCATCAGCTGGTTTAAGGGAGGGGAGGTTTTCCGCAGCGGTTGTTGTTATTATCGGGGCAAAGGGAAGGTGTTCTACTTTAGGCCCGGGCACGAGACGTATCCCACCTACTATCACCCCGACGTCGCCCGGGTGTTGGTGAACGCGGCCCGGTGGGCGGCGCCCGCCAAAGGGCCCGAGATCACATGGGGCCGGGTCGACCCGAAAGAGGCGATTTAGGTAAACCGGCGGGGCGAGGGCATCGAAGAGGAGGGAGCTCGCACAATGAGCGGAACCGGCACAGTGCGCATCGGGGTCATCGGGGTCGGCATTATCGGAAAGAGCCACATCAGGCAGTACGCGGGGATTCCGGGGGCCCAGGTGGTCGCCGTCGCCGACATCAATGAAGAGGAGGCCAGCCGCGTCGCGGCGGAGAACGGCATCCCCAACGTCTACACGGATTTCCGCAAGCTGCTGGATCGGGACGACATCGACGCGGTCGACGTCTGCCTGCACAACAACTTGCACGCGCCCGTGACCATCGCGGCGCTGCGGGCAGGCAAGCACGTCTACTGCGAAAAGCCCATCGCGGGCAGCTACGCCGACGGCGCGGCGATGGTCGAGACGGCGCGTGAGACAGGGAAGAAGCTGCACATTCAGATCGCCAACCTGTACAGCCGCGAAGTGAAGGCGGCCAAGACCATCATCGACGAGGGCGGACTAGGGCGGATTTATCACGCCCGCTCGACGGGTTTCCGCCGCCGCGGCCGGCCGTACGTCGACGGCTACGCCACGCCCGCTTTCGTGAAAAAGGAGATCTCCGGCGGCGGGGCGCTCTTCGATATGGGCGTCTACCACATCGCGGAGATCCTCTACCTGATGGGGACGCCCCGGATCGAGCGGATCACGGGCAAGGTGTACCAAGAGACGTCGATGGACGAAAAGCGCCGGGCGGAAAGCGGGTACAACGTCGAGGAGATGGGAGTGGGCTTCGTCCGTTTTGAGCAGGGCGTGACGCTGGACATCATCGAGGCGTGGGCGATGCACCTCGACGGGCTGGAGGGCAGTTCGCTCTTGGGCAACAAGGGCGGCATTCGCCTTCGCCCCTTCAGCTACCATACGACGGCGTGGGACATGGAGATGAACTGCACCTTCAACCTGGAGGCGATGGAGGTGCGCCGCAGCCGGCTCTACGAGAACGACGACGCCTACAAGTCGTCCCAGCATCACTGGATTGCAGCGCTGCAGGGGCGGGTCGAGCTCCTGCCCACCGCCCACGTCGCTTTACAGACGATGCTCATTCAGGAGGGGATCTACCTCTCCGACCGCCTCGGCCGGGAAGTGACCGCCGACGAAGTGATCTCCGGGTCGCAGTCGACGGCGGTGGCAGTTTAACCCCTCCATCCAGCGTGATTCCATTAAAGGGCGGGAGCGTCTTGTTGAAAGG
>k87-559099_pt1 | contig 23202 bp, 25 predicted proteins | sample MGYA00084031_6733416 | MGnify analysis MGYA00084031
CCGCCCGACGTGCTGCCGAGCTCGGGCGCGTCATCCAGACCGGGAATGGGGGGAATGGGCGGCAGGCCGGGAATGCGGGACAGCCCCGGAATGTTGGACGCCGGGTTCGCCGGTCCCAGGGACGCGGCGGAACGCTCGGACGGCGGCTCGAACAGACCGGAAGGGCGGGACGGCGGGCCGGGCGGCTGCGCCGGGCCGCTCAAGGGCGAGGGACGGCCGGAGCCGCGAGGCTTACGCGTCGGCAGCGGGCCGCCCTCCTGCCGGCCACGGCCGAAGCCGAGGCCGTGGCCCGTCTGCGGCTGCGGGTTGACGGGCTGCGGGATGCGCCGGGGCAGCGCGGACCGCTGGGAGTCGACACCGGCCCGCGGGTCGGGCGAGTCGTCGTGCAGCTCCCCGCGTCGGATCCGCTTCGGCAGGTCGGGCGTGGGCTCCGGGCCGCTCTCGGCGGCCCTGCCCGCGGCCGCGGCGAAACGCGCGAACGCCGCCGTGAACAGCGCGAGGAGGAGCGGTCGCGCCTGGATGAACGGCTGGTCGAGCAGTTCGCGTGAGGTGAGCGCGAGCAATCCCGGCCAGGAGCCCACGCGATCCAGCGCCATCGAGGTGTGCGGGCCGTCGGCCTCCTCGGGATCCATGACGTGGAGCGCGGGCAGGACGTCGCCCAGCGCGGCGGCGGGCCACTGGTTCATCGCCAGCTCGGCCACCAGCTCGCCCAGCGCCTCCGGTGGCAGCTCCAGCAGCACCCTGGACATCGGCAGAGTGCGCCACCAGCCCTCCGGAAGGCCGGACTGATCGCGGAGCGCCGGGATCTCCGCCGCGTCGCTCCAGCGCAGCGGCGGCACGAGGTCACTCAGACAGAAATTCATCCCGTTGCCTCCCCGGCTGTCTCACCGTTGATCAGCCCTCCTTCGTCCTCGGCACGTCGATCACACGGCCGGGCTGAGACCGTGAGCCGACACGCTACGGAGGAGACCTTAAAAGGAACCATAGTCTGGCGAATCGTCCGCCCGCATCGGGCGGATCAACGCCGTACGGCCGCGAACCGGAGCCGTACGTAGTCGGCCATCCAGCCGGTCTCCCTGCGCAGCGCGGGCGCGGCCAGCTCGTTCACCCGCCGCAGGAGCGAGCCGACGAGCTCTGCGGGCAAGCCTTGCAGAAGCGAGGAGGCGAACATCCGAACCCAGTCGGCCGCGCCGTCGGGGCATTCGTCGAGCGGCGTCGGACGGTCGAAGTACTCCAGCAGCCGGACGATGAAACCGCCCTTCTCCAACCGGGTCGCGTACTCGGCCGGGGACGGGAAGTACCACGGCAGCTCGGGCTCACGCAGGCCGTGCTCGCGCCAGGCGGTGGACATCGCCGCGGTCAGCTCGGCGCAGTTGCCCGCGCCGCCCATCTCAGCCACGAACCGGCCGCCCGGGACGAGCGCCTCACGCACGTTCGCGATGACGGCCGACGGGTCGCGGCTCATCCAGTGCAGCGCCGCGTTGGAGAAGACCGCGTCGTACTGCTGCGCCACCGTGAAGTCGTGCCCGTCGCCGACGATGAAGTCGATACCGGGGTAGTGCGCCATGGCCTGCTCGATCATGGCGGGCGATCCGTCGATACCGAGCACCTCGGCTCCGCGTGCCGCGATCTCCGCGGTGAGTACCCCCGTGCCGCAGCCTAGATCCAGAATGCGCTCACCCGGCCGCGGATCGAGCAGGTCGACCAGCGGGGCGCCGTGTGCCGACACGTATCCGAAGGAGCTGTCGTAGGCGCGAGCGTTCCACCGCGTCGAACTCGGCGTATCGAATCGCAAGGCGACCAGCTCACATTCTGAGACGACCACTGACCTGATGGTGTAGTCACTGTAGCCTTGCTCCGCCCACGACATATCGTCCCGTACGGATCGCCCCGCCGCGGCCGGTGAGGGGAGTCCGCACGGTGCGCACCGGGCGGAACGTCAGCCGACCTTCTTGGCCCAGGTTTTGCGCAGGTGGGTCCGGGCCGCGTCGATCTCCGGGACGGTCAGGAACGCCGGTCGGTTCGCCGCGGGCGCCGGCGGCAGCTTGGCCGCGGCCTCCCGGTCGACGGTCCCGCGCATCTCCATGGCCTCCATGCGGACCGGCCGGGCGAACCCCTTCAGCAGGAGGTTCTGGCCCTCGTCGGAGAAGAGGAACTCCTGCCACAGCCGGGCCGCCGCCGGGTGCGCGGCCCGCTTGGAGATCGCCTGGATGTGGTAGGAGGCGAGAACGGCGTCGCGCGGGACGACCACCTTCCACGCGTCCTCCCCGGCGGTGGACGACCGGCGCGCGTTGACGTGATCCCAATCGATCACGGTGTTGGGCGCCTTGTTCCCGGTCGCCAGGTTGCCCGTGCGCTTGAGCCGGGCGAAGAACCGCACCCCGCGCTCGGCGTCGGCGCCGGAGGGACCGATGCCGGAGGACTCCTCCTCGGCGTCGGTGTCGGCGTCCGCGTCGCCCTGCGGCTCGGTGTCGCTCGCGGCCGGGGCGAGCGAGGCCGCCATCACACCGTGGAAGGCGCCTGCCGCGCGGCGCGGGTCGCCGGGCAGGGCGACCGTGTACCCCGGCTTGAGCAGATCGGCGAAGGAGGACGGCGCGGCGACCTTGCGCGGGTCGTAGCCGATCGACATGTAGCCGCCGTAGGCGGCGTACCACGCGCCGCCGTGGTCCTTGAGGTGGTCGGGGATGTCCTGCCAGCTCTGCACCCGGTAAGGGGCGAAATCCCGCTTGTTCGCCACGGCGACGTCCAGCGTCAGGTCGAACACGTCGGGCGCGTCGGCCTTCTGCTTCGTCTCCGCGGCCAGCGCGATCTGGCGGGCGCTGTTCGCCTGCGGCTCCAGCTCACGCACCCGGATGCCGTATTTGTCGGAGAACGCAGAGATGATCTGCCCGAAGTCGACCCAGTCGTGCGGCAGGCCGGCCACGACGAGGACGCCCTCCTTCTTGGCGGCCTCGACCAGCCCGTCCATGGTGGAGAAGCCCTCTTTCAGGGAGGCCGCGCGCGGGTCGACGCGCTGATCGGCCTGAGACCGGCCCTGCTCGGGAGCCTCCTGGGCCGAGCATCCGGCCAGAACGGTGGCGATGATCACAAAAACGGCTGCGCGAGTGCGTACGGTCACGATATGAATACTCGCCGCTACGACCGGCTTGGTCGAGGAGGCGGGGCCGGTGTGCCGTGTCGCCGCGTGAAATGCCGGAAATGACAGGTCGCCGGGTCAGCGAGGTGTGACCACCTTGGCGGCGACGATGGTGTGCTCGTCGATCTCTACGCACTCGCCGTTACGCCTGCGCACGACGAGCACGCCGTCGCTCCAGGAGAGCAACTCGCCCACCGCGTCCCGGAAGCCCTCGGGCACCCGGCGGCGAACGGTCACACGTTTGCCCACGTCCTGGGGGGTTATGGTGACCGCGAGGGCGGCGAAGACGCGCGGAGCCATCGACTTTGCCCCCCTCCGTTTCCGAGTATTGACGCGCACGGCAATACTAGGGCCTAGAAATCCGCGGTCGAAGTCGCGCCTAGGTGCGGAGAAGTGAGGAGCCCGAGGTGACCTACGTCATCGCGCAGCCTTGCGTGGACGTCTTGGACAAGGCGTGCATCGAGGAGTGCCCCGTCGATTGCATCTACGAGGGCGAGCGCATGCTTTACATCCACCCTGACGAGTGCGTGGACTGCGGCGCGTGCGAGCCCGTCTGCCCCGTGGAGGCGATCTTCTACGAGGACGACCTGCCCGACCAGTGGAAGGACTTCTACAAGGCCAACGTCGAGTTCTTCGACGACCTCGGCTCGCCTGGAGGCGCATCCAAGGTCGGCAAGATCGAGAAGGACCATCCTCTCGTCGCCGCCCTCCCGCCCCAGGGCGAGAATCACTGATCGGGTGCACCCCTGCCGGCCTCCGGCGGGGGCGCGCCGTGCCATGCCGACCTGCTGGGGAGAGCTGTGATAGGGCTGCCCGATTTTCCGTGGGATCGCCTCGCTCCGTACAAGGAACGGGCACGAGAGCATCCCGGCGGCATCGTCGACCTCTCGGTCGGCACGCCGGTCGATCCGGTCCCCGAGGTGGTGCGTAAGGCGCTCGCGGAGTCCGCCGACACGCCCGGCTACCCGCTCACCTACGGCACCTCCCGGCTCCGCGAGGCGGCGGCCGGCTGGATGCGGCGTAGGCTCGGCGTCACGATCGATCCGGCGAACGTGCTGCCCACGATCGGCTCCAAGGAGCTGGTGGCGTGGCTGCCCACGCTCTTGGGCGTACGGCCCGGCACGCGGGTCGTCTTCCCCGAGCTGGCCTACCCCACCTACGACGTGGGGGCGAGGCTGGCCGGAGCCGAGCCGTACGCCACCGACGGGCTGCTGTCGCTCGGCCCCGAGCCGGTGCCGCTGGTGTGGGTGAACTCCCCGGCCAACCCGACGGGCCGGGTGCTGCCCGCAGAACACCTGCGCAAGGTGGTCTCCTGGGCGCGTGAGCGCGGCGCGATCGTCGCCTCCGACGAGTGCTACATCGAGCTGGGCTTCGAGGAGCAGCCCCTGTCGATCCTGCACCCCGACGTCTGCGGGGGGTCGCACGAAGGGCTGCTCGCCGTCCATTCGCTGTCCAAGCGTTCCAACCTGGCCGGCTACCGCGCGGCCTTCGTCGCGGGCGATCCCGCGCTCATCCGGCGGCTGCTGGAGGTCCGCAAGCACGCGGGGATGATGATGCCCGCCCCGGTCCAGGCCGCCATGACGGCGGCGTTGGAGGACGACGCGCACGCCGAGGAGCAGCGCGCCCGTTACGCCGCGCGCCGGGCCGCGCTACGGCCCGCGCTCACCGCGGCGGGCTGGCGGATCGAGCACTCCACGGCGGGGCTGTACCTGTGGGCGACCAACGGTCGCGACTGCTGGGAGCAGGTGAGTGAGCTTGCCGCGAAGGGCATTCTGGTCGCTCCCGGCGAGTTCTACGGAAGCGCAGGTCGGCGGTATGTCAGGATCGCCGTGACCGCCACCGATGAGCGCATCGATGCGGCGGTGACCCGACTCCAGTAAGATCCCGCGCCATGACCCCCGTGGTCGTACTCGGACTCAGCGTAGCCACGCTCATCCTTTTGATCGTGGCCTACATCGCCACGACGCGGCGGGAACGCAAGGCGAGCCCATCCGCCTCTCCGCCGCAGGGGCCTTCTTCCGGTGAAGAGTCCGGACCGCCGGGCGGTCCGATCCAGCCGATGGGCGACATCCCCGATCCCCGTACGATCCGGGTGGGCGACACGATCGAGTGTCCCGGGGTGCGCGCCCGCGTGCGCGGCGTCCTGCACGTGTCGTGGCGGGGCAAGCAGTGGACCGAGTACATCCTCGACGACGGCACGCACCGTGACGTGTGGCTGTCGGTGGAGGAGCTGGCGTCGGCCGGGGAGGGGCAGCCCGCCCACCTGGAGGTGCTGCTGTGGACGGCGGTGCCCACCCAGGGCATGGTCCCGGCCAAGAGCATGCTGATCATGGAGGGGGTCGAGTTCCACCCCACCGAGCGCGGCACCGCCGCCTTCCGCTCCGAGGGGGACACCGGACGGCCCGAACGCGGGTTGATGGACTTCGCCGACTACCGCGCCGAAGACGGCCGCCTGCTGTCCTTCGGGCGGGTGCAGGGCGGCGCGTGGACCGCCGCCTACGCCAGTCCCCTTCCGCCGGGCTCCCTCTCGATCGAACGCGCCCCCTCCTGACGCGTCCGCCCGGCCGGAGGGCTCGGCGCGGGCGCCGCCCGACCGGCGGTCCTCCGACCGGCCATGATGTCCTGACCCGGCCGGAAGCGGCCGGAGGCGGGCCCGGGATGCGCCCGCCGGTTCAGGTGAGCCGCACGTGCCGGGCGGTGGCCTCGGGATCCTCGACCCACCCGGCATGGCCGTCCTCGGCGGACCACACCAGGCCCTGGTAGCGGACCGTGCGCAGGCCGTACCTCTGAGCGTGGGCGACCGACCAGGCGGCGATCAGCCAGCCGCGCCGAGTGGACCGCGCGCTGATCTTGCCGTCGGAGAAAGCGGTGTTGCCGAGCGCCCGTACCAGCTCCTTCCGGGCGCGGTCGGTGCGCGGCTCGGCCTGCTCGGAATCCTTCGGGGGCGGGAACCAGCAGTGCAGCGCCTTGGGCACCCGGCCGGTGAACGCCGCGGCGAGGATCTTGGCGTCCTCTTCGTGCTGGGCGTAGGCGGTGCCGTCCGCCGACCGCTGCACGGCCTGCGCCGCCTCGTGCAGCGGCATCTTCTGGTAGTTCTCCACCTCGACCAGGGCCGCGAAGAACTTCCGCGTCGCGTACACGGGGTCGAGAAGCTGCTTGGGCGTCCCCCAGCCCTGCGAGGGACGCTGCTGGAAGATGCCCACCGAGTCGCGGTCGCCGAAGGGCAGGTTCAGCATCTTCGACTCCTGCAGCGCCGTGGCGTAGGCGATGACCACGGCCCGCTGGGGGAGCCTCCGCCGCTCGGCCACGGCGGCGATCGTCGCCGCGATCTCGGCCTGCTCGATCTCCAGGGTCAGGCTGCCGCGCGGGGTGGTCACCTGGCAGTTCTCGCCTGCCACGAACGGTTTGGCCCGTTGCAGCAACACGTAGACCCCCGCGGTGATGGCCACCGCTAGAACGATGACGATGACCGCGATGGTGATGGCCCCTCGGGAGAATCGCCGCCGCACGCAGAAGAACTTACCGCTGTCTGATGTTGGAGCGCGCCACACCGCGTCCGGCGCGGGCATACGGAAGGCGCGGCGAGAACTCGGCGGGGGAAGGTCGGTTCGCGGTGCGGGCCCCACTAAGCTCCCCCACATGAGCCAGAGCTTTACCAGCCCGCTGCCGGCCGCGATCGACGAGCTGTGGGAGCGCCGCGCGGAGCTGAGCCCCGAGGACACGGACGCGCGCGGCATCGTCGTGGGCGCCGTCGACCTGCTCGACACCGGCAAGGCCAGGGTCGCCTTCGTCGACGAGTCGAGCGGCGAGGTCGTGGTGGACGAGCGAGCCAAGCGCGCGATCCTGCTGAGTTTCCGCGTGCTGGGCATGGCCCGTTCGCAGGTGGGCGACTTCCAGCACAACGACCGCATCCCCTTGAAGAACACCTTCGAAGGGGTGCGCGTCGTCCCCGGCGCCATCGCCCGGTGGGGGGCCTACATCGCCCCGGGCACCGTCCTGATGCCCTCCTACACCAACATCGGCGCCTACGTGGACTCCGGCACCATGGTCGACACCTGGGCCACGGTCGGGTCGTGCGCGCAGATCGGCAAGAACGTGCACCTGTCCGGCGGTGTCGGCATCGGCGGCGTACTCGAACCGCCGAACGCCGTGCCCGTGGTCGTCGAGGACGACGCGCTGATCGGCAGCCGCTCCATGATCGTCGAAGGGGCCCGGGTGGGCCGGGGCGCCGTCGTCGGCGCGGGCACGATCCTGTCGGCGTCCATGCCGGTGATCGACGTGGAGACCGGTGAGGAGATCAGCCGGGGCCGCATCCCCGACTGGTGCGTCGCCGTGAGCGGCACCCGGCAGAAGGAGTTCCCCGGCGGCACCTTCGGCCTGCCGTGCGTACTGGTGCTCAAGCGGCTGGAGGAAGGGCAGCGCCACGACAAGGCGGAGCTCAACGACATCCTGCGCCAGCACGGTGTCAACGCCTGACGGCGGTTCGACGCGCATGGGGCTGGATCTCACACAGCGGGCCGACGTCCTGGCCGCGCAGATCGTGGATGTCGAGTCGGTGAGCGGCGGCGAGCGCGAGCTCGCCGACCTCATCGAGGCGTCCCTGCGCGACCTGCGGCACCTGGAGGTCATGCGCGACGGCAACGCGGTCGTCGCGCGGACCTCCCTGGGCCGCAGCGAGCGCGTCGTGGTCGCCGGCCACATCGACACCGTGCCGGTGGCGGGGAACCTGCCGAGCCGCGTCGAGGGCGACCGGCTCTACGGCTGCGGCACCTCCGACATGAAGAGCGCGGTCGCGGTGGCGCTGCGGCTGGCCGCCACGCTGACCGCGCCGAGCAGGGACGTCACCTACATCTTCTACGACTGCGAGGAGATCGAGGCCGAGCGCAACGGCCTGCGGCGGCTGAGCCGCAGGCACCCCGACTGGCTGCGCGCCGACTTCGCCGTGCTGATGGAGCCGACCGACGGCCTCATCGAGGGCGGCTGTCAGGGCACGCTGCGCGCCGAGATCGTCTCCCGCGGCGTCCGCGCGCACAGCGCGCGCTCGTGGCTCGGCGTCAACGCCGTCCACGGGATCGAGCCGATCCTGAGCACGCTCAACGCCTACCGGGCGCGGCAGCCCGTGGTGGACGGCCTCACCTACCGCGAAGGGCTCAACGCGGTGGGCGTGCGCGGCGGTGTCGCGGGCAACGTGATCCCCGACGAGTGCGTGGTCACGGTGAACTACCGCTTCGCTCCCGACCGCGACCTCGCGCAGGCCCAGCGGCACGTGGCAGAGGTGTTCGCGGGATACGAGGTGCGGTTCACCGACGGCGCTCCCGGCGCCCGGCCGGGACTGACCCACCCGGCCGCGGCGGCGTTCACGGCGGCGGTCGGCGGCGCGCCGCGGGCCAAACTCAGCTGGACGGACGTGGCGCTGTTCTCGACGCTGGGGATTCCCGCGGTGAACTACGGGCCGGGCGACCCCAACCTCGCCCATCAGCGTGACGAGTACGTGGTGATCGACAAGATCGCTGAATGCGAGCGGGCGATGCTGGACTGGCTGGGCTGAACCGGGCCGTCGGCGCCGCCCGCTCACCACGGCGGACAACATGAAAGCGGCCCCCCTCGCCGGCCATTCAGCGGGGAGAGCCACTTTCAGTCCCGAGCAGCACCCTCGCTTCTTAGACGGAGCCTTCGGGAGAATCGGTTCCGCCGAATTCCCGCGTCTTTCTCCGCCGTCGCGTTCCAGCCGGTCGCGCCCTGCCCCCTGATGGCCCGCCGCCTGTACGACGCCGGTAACCCGGTTGTGGGCCTCGGCCGCTAGCGTGGCCGCATGAACCAGAACCCGCGCGAGCGGCGTCAAGGGCCCGCCGTGGTCCGGGGACGCCTCATTCCCGATTCCACCTATGATCAGCGGCTGCTCGACCGGCGGCGGTCCACCGATTGGCTGCACGCCGATCCGTGGCGAGTGCTCCGCATCCAGGCGGAATTCGTCGAGGGCTTCGGCCAGCTGGCCGAGCTTCCCCCTGCGGTCACGGTCTTCGGATCGGCACGTGTGCCGGAAGACTCCGACGAGTACCGCATCGGGGTCGAGGTGGGCAGGGCGCTCGCGGAGGCGGGCTACGCGGTCATCACCGGCGGTGGCCCCGGCTGCATGGAGGCAGCGAACCGGGGTGCGCGGGAGGCCGGCGGCATCTCCGTGGGGCTCGGCATCGAACTGCCCTTCGAGCAGAAGATGAACGACTATGTGGACCTCGGCATCGAGTTCCGCTACTTCTTCGTCCGCAAGACCATGTTCGTCAAGTACGCCTGCGGCTTCATCGCCCTGCCCGGCGGCTTCGGCACGCTGGATGAGCTGTTCGAGGCGTTGACACTGGTGCAGACGCGGAAGGTGACCTCCTTCCCGGTGATCCTCATGGGCAGCGACTACTGGCGCGGCATGGTCGACTGGGTCCGCGACAAGCTGGCGGGCACCGGCAAGATCTCCCCCGGTGACCTGGACCTGATGCAGGTCACCGACGACGTCGATGAGGCCGTGCGCATCATCGTCGAATCCGACCGGCAGCGGAGCAAGCGGTCGCAGGACGGCGGGCGCGTCGTCGCTGACACGGTGGCCGAAGCGCAGTGATAACCCCGCCGGGCGGCGAGGCGGCACTAGGCTTGTCGGGTGTTCGTCTGTGTGTTCTGCGCATCGAGTCAGAAGATCGATCGCAAGTACGTCGACCTCGCCGCCCAGGTCGGCACCGCGCTGGCCAAACGCGGCCACACCCTGGTCAGCGGCGGAGCGAGGGTGTCGTGCATGGGGGCGGTGGCGCGGGCTTGCCGGGAGGCCGGTGGGCGCACCATCGGCGTCATCCCGCGTCTTCTGGTGGACATCGAGATCGCAGACGAGGACGCGGACGAACTTATCGTCACGGCCGACATGCGCGAGCGTAAGGGCATCATGGAGGCCCGCTCGGACGCCTTCCTCGTGCTCCCCGGGGGGATCGGCACGCTGGAGGAGCTGTTCGAGATGTGGACCGGCCGCCTGCTGGGCGTGCACGACCGCCCGCTGGTGATCCTGGACCCGTGGGGGTTGTACGGTCCGCTGCGCGAGCTGGTCGACAGCCTGTACGAGAAGGGCTTCACCCGCCCGCACGTGTTCGACGCGGTCTCCTGGGCGACCGGCGTGGACGAGGCGATGGACCTGCTGGAGGTTCCGGCCCGTCGTCTGCGGCCCAGCGTGGAGGAGCAGGCCGAGGACGGCAGGTGAGGCTCACGCCAGCCCTCTGCGGGTGAGGGCCGGGCGGCGCCGGCCCGCCAGGCTCTCTGTCATCCGCAGGGCGACGGTCACCTCGTGCGGGCGCGCGGTGCGGAACACGCGGGCGCCGAGCCAGGCGGCCACGCACGCCGCGGCGATCTCTCCCGCCTCGTCGTCCGCGCCGGGCGCCAGGGCCGACGGCGTGACCACGACCGTACGGCCGGCCCGGGCGTGCGGCTCGATCTCATCGACCGAAGCGACTTCCGTCCAGGCCGGGTCACCAGGGTCGGAAAGGCCGATGACCAGGGGTTCCATGCGTCCGATCCTAGGCCGGTGGGCGGGCGGAGGCGGCGGCGGGCCGGTGCGCGGCCCGGCGGTTGTGGCACGATGCGGTGTGTGCTGGTCGTACTCGCCATAGCCGCGCTCGCCGTCCTGGCCGGTGTCGTGGCCGTCGTACGGAGAGGAGGCGGCGAGCTGGCGGAGTTCCCGCCGGACGTGCCGCCGTTGGCCCTGCCGGAGACCGGGAATCTCGTGGCCGTCGACTTCGCCGCGCTGCAGCTGCCGATCAGCCTCGTCGGCTACCACACGCCCAGCGTCGACGAGACGCTGCGTCGGGCCGCCGAGGCGATCAGGGCGCGGGACACCCGCATCGCCCTGCTGGAACAGCGCGTCGCCGATCTGCTGGCGAGCAGGGTACGCGACCGGCAGGAGGCCCGGGCGGGCGCGTGGGCCGAGCAGCGCGAGAGCTGGCTGGAGCATGAGCCCGGCGGGCCCGAGCAGCTTCCCGCGCTGCCCGAGGAGGGCATGCCCGCCTCCCACGTTCCGACCGGGACGCAGGCGCCTCAGGCTTCCGCGCAGGCCGCCGAGGAGCCCGCCGAGGGCGGCGCCGAGCCTGCCGAGCCCGCGGTGGGGAGCCCGTCCGGCGACGCCGCGGGCCCCCGCGACGGCTCCGGCGGTTCCGAGCGCGCGGACGGTCCGGACGGGATGGACGAGGCAGCCGGCTCCGGGGACGTGAGCGCCGCGGACGGCGCCGAGCCCTCGGACCGCCCGGATCACCCGGAGGACCCGGACGGTCCGGACCGCTCGGATGAGCGGCGGGACGCGCCGCAGGAGCCGACCGCGAGGAGCGGCGGTGACCGGTGAAGTCCGAAGCGACGCGGCCGACGGCCGTCCGCGCTGCCCCTGGGCCACCTCCGCGCCCGACTACATCGCCTACCACGACGAGGAGTGGGGCAGGCCGGTCCGCGACGACGACGGGGTCTTCGAACGGCTGACCCTGGAGGCGTTCCAGTCGGGCCTGTCCTGGCTGCTGATCCTGCGTAAGCGGGAGAACTTCCGGGCCGCCTTCGCGGGGTTCTCCATCCCCCGGGTCGCGGCGTTCACCCGGGACGACGTCGAACGCCTGCTCGCCGACCGCGGCATCGTGCGTAACCGGGCCAAGATCGAGACGGCGATCGCCAACGCCAGAGCGGCGATGGAGCTGCCCGAAGGGCTGGCCAAGCTGGTCTGGCGGTACGCCGACCCGGACGCGCCGGTGCCCCGGACCGCCGCCGACGTCCCGGCCTCGACCCCCGCCTCGAAGGCCCTGGCCCGGGAACTGCGCTCGCGCGGCTTCCGGTTCGTCGGCCCGACCACCGCCTACGCGCTCATGCAGGCCATCGGCCTGGTCAACGACCACCTGGCCGACTGCTGGGTCCGCACCGCGCGCTGAGGCGCCCGCGGGCCGTTTCAGCGTCCTTCGAAGACCGGGCGCTCCTTGGCGAGGAAGGCGCGGGTGGCGGCGATGTGGTCGCGGGTGGCGGCGCAGGCGTCCTGCAGCTCGGCCTCCAGGTCGAGGGATTGCGCGAGCGTGTGGGAGGCGGCGAAGGCCAGCGCCCGCTTGGTGGCGGCGTAGGCCGTGGTGGGGCCCTGCGCCAGCCGTACGGCCAGCTCGCGCGCTGCCCGCGGCAGTTCGGCGCCGGGCACCACCCGGTTGACCAACCCCAGTTCCAGCGCCCGCTGGGCGGGCACCGGCTCGCCCAGCAGGAGCATCTCGGCCGCGACGGCGGGGCCGACCAGGCGCTGCAGCGTCCACGACGCGCCGGAGTCGGGGGCGAGCCCGATGCCGGTGAAGGCCATCGCGAACTTCGCGTTCTCCGCGGCGATCCGCAGGTCGCAGGCGAAGGCCAAAGACGCGCCCGCGCCCGCCGCCACGCCGTTGACCGCCGCGACGACCGGCTTGGCCATCCCGGCGATCGTCCGGACGATGGGGTTGTAGTGCTCCCGCACGGTGTCCGCCAGCCCTCGGTCCGACTCCAGGTTGGCGGCGTGCTCGCGGAGGTCCTGCCCGACGCAGAAGGCCCGGCCGGAGCCGGTGAGCAGCACCGCGCGCACGTCGTCGTCCGCGGCGACCCGCCGCAGGATGTCACGCAGCTCGGTCTTCATCTCCGTGATGAGCGCGTTCATCGCGTCGGGCCGGTCGAGCGTGACGGTGGCGACGTGGTCGGCGACTTCGAGACGGACGCTCACGGTGACTCCCGATGGTGTGGTGGTGCGGTCGGCGAGCCCGTCCGCGGCCGGGCTCGGGGCCGGGCTTCACCGCCATCATTGTGACCCCTGCCGCCGTCGTCCATCGTGACCTGTTCCCGGCCCGTCCCGGAGGGACCGCCTCCATGGGATCTTCGGCGGGACCCGCGGCCCGGCAGCGGGTAACCGGGGAGGATGGGGTCTGTGCGGGACGGCTCGCATCCGGCCCTTCCCGGCGGGCTCACCACCACGTCAGGCCAACGCCGGAGCCGGAGGATCAGCCGGGTTCGGTAAATTTTTGGTGCGCTTCCGTCGGGGCGCCGCACACCCTTCGAGGCGCCGCGCGTCCGAGTCCTCGGATGAGCGGTCCGGTGCCGTCCGCCCCGCGCGCCGTGCGCGATATCGCCGTGTCCACCGCGAAGACGGCGATGTCGGGAGGGGTGGCGGGTGCGGTGATGCGTCCGCGGACGCACGTCCGGCACGGGCTCGAAGGTGATCTCCGTACAGATCGAACAACGCGACGCGACCGTTTACGAGGGCCGGTTTGGCCTGAGAAAGGTGAGCGACAACGCATTCTGGGAGGAGATCGTTACCCGCGGGGCACCCGGAGGCGAGATAATAAGACATCACTGAAGACATGAATGCGTCGGCCGCCCTGTGATGGGGCAGGTCGAGAACCGCAACCGCGAGCCCGAGGCAGAAAGGGATGCACGCATGGCGGCGATGAAGCCGCGGACCGGAGATGGTCCGCTGGAGGTCACCAAGGAAGGACGGGGCATCGTCATGCGGGTCCCGTTGGAAGGTGGCGGCCGGCTGGTCGTGGAGCTCTCGGCCGACGAGGCCAGCGCCCTCGGCGACGCGCTGAAGAACGTCGTCAGCTAGCCCGGGCGTCCCCCGCTTTCCATACATCACATCTTCTACGACGACCCTGGCCGCAGCCCTCCGCTCATGGGGGAGGGCTGGTACCGGGGTCGTCGTCGTACATTCCGCCGTCTCCGCTCGTCCCACGGGTGGGGCAGTAACGCGCGAAGGAGCAGCCTGGTGCCCATCGAGACCTCGATCACCGTAGCGACCGAGCCGGCAGGCGGGGCGTCGCTGGTGGCGGTGCCGTACGACGGCGACCTGTCACCCGCGCTGGACGCTCCCGGGGTGCCGGCGATACCGGTCCCGGTGGCGGGATTGCTCGCACACCACCAGGCCAAGGGCGAGGCGGGTGAGATCGTCGAGGCGCCGTTCGCGCGCGGTGAGGACGTCGGCGTGGTCCTGCTGTACGGCGTGGGCGACTCCGGGCCCGCCGCGCTGCGTAAAGCCGGCGCCGCCCTGGCCCGCAAGACGCGCGGGCGTGACGCGCTCAGCGTGGTCGCCCCGGCGCGCGGCCCGGTGTCGGCGCTGGTGGAGGGCGCGTTGCTGGCGGCTTACTCGTTCCGGATCGGGGAGGACCGCACCACGCCGGTGAAGGCCCTGGAGTTCGTGGTGCCGGAGCAGGCCGAGACGGACGTGCGGCACGGCGAGGCGACCGCCAGGGCGGTGGCGCTGGCCCGTGACCTCGCCAACACCCCCTCCTCGGTGAAGGGCCCCGAGTGGCTGGCCGAGCGGGCGGGTGAGCAGGGCGTGCCGATGCGGGTGTGGGACCGCGCGGCCCTGGAGGCCGAGGGTTTCGGCGGCATCCTCGCCGTGGCGCGGGGGTCGGCGCGCGAGCCGCGGCTGATCCAGCTCTCCTACGAGCCCGAGGATCCCGACGGCCGCCATGTCGTGCTGGTCGGCAAGGGCATCACCTTCGACAGCGGCGGGCTGTCGCTCAAGCCGACCGAGAACATGAAGCTGCAGAAGACCGACATGGCGGGCGGGGCCACGGTCATCGCCGTGATGAGCGCGCTGCGGGCGCGCGGGGTGCGTTCCAAGGTCACCGGGCTGATCGCCGCCGCGGAGAACATGCCGTCCGGTTCGGCGCAGCGTCCCGGCGACGTCATCACCCAGTACGGCGGGCGCACGGTCGAGGTGCTCAACACCGACGCGGAGGGCAGGCTCGTGCTCGCCGACGCCCTGGCGTACGCCGACGCCCGGCTCGACCCCGACGTGGTGGTGGACATCGCCACGCTGACCGGTGCGATCACCGTGGCGCTCGGCCGTGACGTGGGCGCGGTCTACGCGACCGACGACGACCTGGCGGCGGCGCTGGTGGCGGCGGGTGAGGACAGCGGTGACCGGCTGTGGCGGATGCCGCTGATCGAGGACTACGCCCCGGCGCTGGAGTCGCCGGTGGCCGACCTCGCCAACGTCGAGATCGGGCAGAGGTTCGGCGCGGGCTCCATCACGGCCGCCCTGTTCCTGCGCGAGTTCGCCGGCCGCCGCCCCTGGGCTCACCTGGACATCGCGGGTGTGGGCCGTAGCACGGTCGATGAGGGCGTCTTCAGCAAGGGCGCCACCGGCTACGGCGTCCGCCTGCTGCTGACCTGGCTGGCCGGGGCGGCGCGCTGAGCCGGGGCGCGTTCAGTCGGAGAGCTTGACGGCGACGAGGAGACCGTCGCCGAGCGGGATCAGCAGGGGGCGCAGCCGGTCGTCGGCGCGTACGAGTTTGCCCAGCTCGCGGAGGACCACGGTGTCGGGATCGCGCTGGGACGGGTCGGCGACGCGGTTGTGCCAGAGCGCGTTGTCGAAGGCGACGATGCCGCCCACGCGCAGCAGCCGGATCGCCTCGGCGAGGTAGTCGGGGTACTCCTGTTTCGCGGCGTCGGCGAAAACGAGGTCGTAGCCGCCGTCGGAGAGCCTGGGCAGCACGTCCAGCGCGCGGCCGGTGATCAGCCGCGTGCGGCCGCCGGTGAACCCGGCCTGGGCGAAGACCTCGCGAGCCATCCGCTGGTGTTCAGGCTCGACGTCGACGCTGGTCAGCGTGCCGTCCTGGCGCATGCCGCGCAGCAGCCACAGGCCGGACACCCCGCATCCGGTGCCGATCTCGACGACCGCCTTGGCGTTGATCGTCGAGGCGAGGAAGCACAGGGCGGCGCCCACCCCGGGGAGGATCGGCGGCGCGGCCACCTCGGCGGCGCGCCTCCGCGCGGCGCGCAGGATCTCATCTTCGAGGTGGAACTCCTCGGCATAGGCCAAAGTGGCCTCTAGCGGACTTGACGGCGCCGGGTCCATTGGCCTCTCCTCCCTGCTTTCGCCGTACGCACTCTTTGCTCTGCTGGGTCGCAGCCTAGGGGAGGGAAGCCGGAACGGGAACTCATGTACCTCCCGGTGCGTTGGACGGTTTAAGTGGCCTTTGCCGGTTCGCAGGGCGGCCCCTACGCACGAAGGGACGAAACCAGGCACTATGGCGATAGCGGTGGTCCCGGAGAGAGGAGTGCCGGTGGACGACCACCAGGCGGAGACTCCCGTGTCCGAATGGACGCCTCCCACCTGGGAGGAGGTCGTCCGGACGCACTCGGCGCGGGTGTACCGGCTCGCCTATAGGCTGACCGGCAATGTGCATGACGCCGAAGACCTCACCCAGGAGGTCTTCGTCAGGGTGTTCCGGTCCTTGTCGAACTACACGCCCGGCACCTTCGAGGGCTGGCTGCACCGCATCACGACCAACCTGTTCCTCGACATGGCGCGGCGCAAGCAGCGCATCAGGTTCGAAGGATTGGCGGACGACGCGGCCGAACGCCTGCGCGGGCGCGAGCCCTCTCCCGCGCAGGCGTACGACGACACCCACCTGGAGCCCGACATCCAGGAGGCGCTCGACGCTCTGGCCCCCGAGTTCCGCGCCGCCGTCGTCCTGTGCGACATCGAGGGACTGTCCTACGAGGAGATCGCGGCCACGCTCGGCGTGAAGCTGGGCACGGTCCGCAGCCGCATCCACCGTGGTCGTTCCCAGCTTCGCGAGGCACTTGAGCATCGTGCGCCGCGTGACGGGCAACTCCCCCCGACCATGATCAGTGGGGAGGACCCCGTGAGCACGCACTATCACAAGGGCCAGGACAAGCCGATGGGCGAGGAGCTGGCATGAGGCACCTGGGAGAACGCGTATCGGCGCTGGTGGATGGAGAGCTCAGCCACAGCGAACGCGAGCGGGCGCTGGCCCATCTCACCTTCTGCGCCGATTGCCGGGCCGAGGTGGAGGCCGTGCGCGCGCTGAAGAACCGCCTGCGGTCTCTGGAGGGGCCGTCCGTGCCCGCCGACCTCACGATGTCCCTGTTGCGGATGTCCGAGCCCGGCGGGCCGTTGCCGCCGCGGATCAACCCTTTTCCCGACGCCTCGCGCGTCTTCGGCGGGATGCCGGTGCCGAGCATGCACGGCTTCGCGCCGCCGGACAACCGGCCGCGCGGGCACGCCCGCACTCGCGGGGGGAGAGCCAGAAAGGCCGGGTACGTCGCGGTGGGGCTCACCTCCGCGGCCGTGGCCTTCGGCACGATGTTCGTGATCGGGGGCTTGGAGACCGCGCCCGCCGTGGTGCCGCAGATGGAGCGGTTCGCCAACCAGCACAAGACGACCATCCCGTACGGCCCGGCCACGGCGGACTCCACGCCCGTCTCCACCCCGACGCCGACGATCACCCCTTCGGCACCGGTGGGGCGCGGTAGGTGAGGCCGCTGTCCGTCGCCGTGACGCTGGCGGTGGCCATGCTGCTCGGTCTGGTGGTGACCGTCCCCGGCCACGGCGCGGCGGTCTCCCCGGACGACACGGACGGCGACGACACCGGGCTTCACCTGTTGCGGGAGGCCGCTGCGGCCGGCCGTACCCACAGGTACACCGGCGTCGTGCGGTTCGCCGTGGAGCGGCCCGGTGCGGGGATGGCGTCGGCGCGGGTGGAGGTGAGCGGCGCGGACGGCGTGCTGACCGTGCGTGAGGCGTCCGCGCAGGCGTCCGCCCGGCGGGTCGATCCGGGTTCTCCCGCGGGCGGCCTGTCCGCCCCCACGCCGGGCATGCTGGACGCGCTGGCCCGCAACTACCATGTGGTGTCCGCCGGGCGGGGCACGGTCTGCGGCCGGGACAGCCGGATCGTGGAGGCGCGACGCGATGACGGAGGTGTCGCGGCCCGCTTCTGGGTGGACGAGTCGAGCCGGCTGCTGCTGCGCAGGGACGTCTTCGACGGCCGGGGACGGTTGGCCGGCTCCGTCGCCTTCATCGAGGTGGAGATCCCGCATCCGCGCCGGGACGTCACGCCGGTTTCGGGGTCGTCGGCGGCTCCGAGCGAGGCCGAGCTGGCCCGGCTGCGCGCACGAGGTTGGGTCTTCCCCGCGGGTCTGCCGAACCGGCTCGGACTGTTCGCCGCCCGTGAGGAGGAGCGCGACTACCTGTACCTCGGCTACTCCGATGGTTTGTCGGTAGTGTCAGTATTTGTGCAGCGGGGGTATCTGGATGAGGAGCGCCTGACCGGCTGGCACGTCCAGCCGCGAGCCGGGCATATGACCTGGACCCGGGATTCTTTTCGGCAGGAGGCGATCTGGGCCAGTGGGGGGCATGTCTACACGGTGCTGGCCGACGCGCCCACGGACATGGTCGACGCCGCGGTCGCCGCGCTGCCGCACGAACGGGAATCCGGCTTCTGGACGCGCGTGTTCCGCGGCGCCGCGCGCCTGGTCTCCTGGGCCAATCCCTTCGCCTAGCGCGAAGTCCTTTTACGCACCCCGTACGTGTCACCTACGACAATCGGGGGGTGCACCTTGACGATGGGCGGGACGAGAACCGAGGAGTGGTGAGACGACGATGACCGACGAGATGCGGACCGGATCCGAATGGGAGGGTGAAGGTCGCAGGCCGTCGGATTACCCCGGAAGCGGGGAGAGTCCCTTCGCCCGCTCGGGCTTCCGGCCCGTCGACGAATCCGTCTCGCAGGACCACGATCACGGCAGGGGTGGGAACGGCGAGGACGCCTCCGAGGCCGCGTCCCACCAGGAGGGCGACCGCGGTCCCGTCGACCACGGCGAGGAGCGGCGCGAGCCCGACCGCGAGGAGGGCGGCCCGTACGCGGCCGGTCGCTCCGCCCCCGGCTTCGGCGACGTCCCCTCCTCCGGTGAGGCGGTGAGCCGTCCCGTGACCGTCATGCCCATGTACGGGCCCACCCCGCCGCCGCCCACGCGCGCCCTCGGCCTGGGCCCCGACTGGGCGCCGCCGCCCGTCCCGGGCTCCGGGGGCGGGGTCGGCGCAGGGGGGAACCGGCGCGTTCCCCGCCTCAGCACGCTCGTCGTGCTCGGCATGGTCATCGCGCTGGTCGCCTCCGTCGTCTCCTCCGTCGGCACCTACCTGCTCACCCGCCCCGACGACTCCGGAACCGATCCGTCCTACAGCCTGGAGACGGCGCCGTTGAACCGGGTCGAACGCGCCCCCGACTCCGTGGCGGGTGTGGCCGCGCGTGTCCTGCCCAGCGTGGTCTCGCTCGACGTCCAGGGCGCCCGCGCGGCGGGCACGGGCTCCGGCTTCCTGATCAAAGGCGGCTACATCGTCACCAACAACCACGTGGTCGCCGCGGCCGTCCAGGGCGGCGAGATCCGCATCCAGTACAACAACCGCAAGACCTCCATCGGCCGGATCGTCGGCCGGGACCCCGGCTCCGACCTCGCCGTCGTCAAGCCGGACGACGACTACGGCATGCCGCAGATCCCGCTGGGCAACAGCGACGAGGTCCAGGTCGGCGACCCGGTCATCGCCATCGGCTCGCCGCTGGGCCTGTCCGGTACCGTCACCACGGGCATCGTCAGCTCGCTCAACCGGCCCGTGATCGCCGGAGGCGAGTCCGGGGCGATGGACACCAGCTACATCAACGCCATCCAGACCGACGCCGCCATCAACCCCGGCAACTCCGGCGGGCCGCTCGTCAACAGCGCCGGCCAGGTCATCGGGGTCAACTCGGCGATCGCCACGCTGAGCGAGTCCATGACCGACCAGGGCGGCAGCATCGGCCTGGGCTTCGCCATCCCGGTGAACCACGTCCGCCGGGTGGTCGAAGAGATCATCAACACGGGCAGCGCCAAGACCTCGCGGATCGGCATCAGAATCGACGTCACCTACACCGGCGAGGGAGTGCGGATCGCCTCCGAGGCCGAGCAGGGGCTCTCCCCGGTCGAGGAGGGCGGCCCCGCGGACAAGGCCGGTCTCAAGCCCGGCGACATCATCCTGGAGGTGGACGGCACCGCGGTGCAGAACAGCCAGGAGCTGATCGTCCTCATCCGCAGCAAGGCGCCCGGCGACCGGATCCAGGTGAGATTCCAGCGCGGTGGACAGGAGCTGACCACCACGGTGGAGGTGGCGGCCTCCTCGGTACCCGTACCCCAACCGTCCTGAGACCGCTGCGCGTCGCCGAAAATGCCGTTGCGCGACTCAACAGGTCGAAACGGCGCATTAGTCTGGGGAGCGTTCCGGGGTCACTGCCCGGCTCGGAGTGCTCGTAGGAGATCAGGGTGTTCGGACTCGGCACGTGGGAGATCGTGACACTGGTGGTGATCGCGCTACTGGTGTTCGGCCCGGAGAAGCTCCCGCAGGCGGCGGCGCAGGCGGGACGCACGCTGCGTAACCTACGCCGCATGGCGAACAACGCCAAGGAGGATCTGCGCGCCGGGCTCGGGCCGGAGTTCGCCGACTTCGACCCCGCCGACCTCAACCCGAAGAACTTCGTCCGCCGCCACCTCTTCGAGGACGACGACGACCTCGACCGCCGCAAGAACGTCGTCGTGACCCGCGAGCCGGACCCCAAGCCCGAACTGGCCTACGGCGAGATCCCCCCGTACGACCACGAGGCCACCTGAAGCGTGACGGCGCGTGCCCCGCGGCACCGCGCCGACGGCGCATGCGGGGCACGCTCGGCCGTGCGTGCCCCCTCACCCCGGATCCGGCCGCGCCCGGGCCGGGCGCGGCTCACCGGCCGGCGGGGGAGAGGTTGAGGCGGCGGCCCTTCAGACTGCCCGCTTTCTTGCTCAACGCGGTGGCGATCGAACGCAGCTCGGCGGCGGCCGGGGCGTCGGGGTCGGTCAGCACGAGCGGCTTGCCCTCGTCGCCGCCTTCGCGCAGCCGTACGTCGATCGGCACTTGGCCGAGCAGCGGCACCCTCGCGCCGAGGGTACGGGTGAGGGCGTCGGCCACGGCCTGGCCGCCCCCCTCGCCGAACACCGAGATGCGCTCGTCGCAGTGCGGGCAGGGCAGCCACGACATGTTCTCGATGACACCGGCGATCTGCTGGTGGGTCTGCGCCGCGATGGAACCCGCACGCTCGGCCACCTCGGCCGCCGCCTGCTGGGGCGTGGTCACCACGAGCAGCTCGGCGCTGGGCAGCCGCTGCGCGACCGAGATCGCGATGTCGCCGGTACCGGGCGGCAGGTCCATCAGCAGGACGTCGAGATCACCCCAGTAGACGTCGGACAGGAACTGGTAGAGCGCGCGGTCGAGCATCGGCCCGCGCCACACGACAGGGGTGTTGCCCGGGGGCTTGAACATGCCGACCGAGATGACCTTGATGTCGTGGGCCACCGGCGGCATGATCATGTCTTCCACCTTGGTGGGCCGTTCGGTCACGCCGAGCATGCGGGGCACGGAATGCCCGTAGATGTCGGCGTCGACCACGCCCACCTTGAGCCCGTTCGCGGCCATCGCCGCCGCGAGGTTCACGGTGACCGACGACTTGCCCACGCCGCCCTTGCCGCTGGCCACGGCGAAGACGCGGGTCAGCGAGCCGGGTTTGGCGAAGGGGATCTCCTTCTCGGGGCCGCGGGCGCCGCGGAGCTTGGTCTGCAGGTCCTTGCGCTGCTGCTCGCTCATGACGTCCAGCTCCACGCGGACGTCGCGCACGCCGTCGAGCTTGCGGACCGCGGAGGTGACGTCGCGGACGATGGTGTCGCGCAGCGGGCAGCCGGCGACGGTGAGGTAGACCTCGACACGCACCACCCCGTCGGGGGAGATGTCGATGCCCTTGACCATGTCCAGCTCGGTGATCGGCCGGCGGATCTCAGGGTCGTTGACCGTGGACAGCGCCGCCGTCACCTGTTCCGGGGTAGGTGCCATGCCTCCATGGTATGAAGCCTCGGCCGACCTGCCGAACGCGTCCGGGCGCCACGCCGGTCAGCGGGCCTCCTCACGCAGGTCGTCCAGCAGGCGTTGCAGCTCGGCGCGCAGGTAGTCGCGGGTGGTCACCTCGCTCAGCGCCGCGCGTAAACCGGCGATCTCCCGGGTGAGGTACTCCATCTCCGCCTGGTTGCGGGCGACGACCAGGCGGTCCTGCTCGTACTGCACGCGGTCGCGGTCGGCCTGCCGGTTCTGCGCCAGCAGGATCAGCGGCGCGGCGTAGGACGCCTGCAGCGAGAGCATCAGCGTCAGGAAGATGAACGGGTACGGGTCGAAGCGCAGGTCGGCCGGGGCCATGATGTTCCACGTCATCCAGACCGCGATGAACACCGTCATGTAGACGATGAACCGTGCGGTGCCGAGGAAGCGCGCGATCCGCTCGGCGAGCCGTCCGAACGACTCGGGGTCGTAGGCGGGGCGGATCGGCCGCCGGGTCCCGCGCGGCTGGTCCAGGCGGCCGGTGTGGTCAGCCAGCATCGACGACACCGTCCCCCGCCCGTTCCCGCCAGTCCTCCGGCAGCAGGTGGTCCAGCACGTCGTCCACGGTGACCGCGCCCACCAGCCGCCCGATCTCGTCCACCACGGGCGCCGCCACCAGGTTGTAGGTGGCCAGGTAGAAGGTGACGCCGGCCAGCGACAGCTCCGGTTTGATCGGGTCGATCGTGGGGTCGACGACGGCGCCGAGCAGCGTCGAGGGCGGGTCGCGCAGCAGCCGTTGGAAGTGGGCGACCCCGAGGTAGGTGCCGGTCGGGGTCTCGGTCGGCGAGCGCGTGACGTACACCTGCGCGGCCACCGCGGGGCTGACCTCCTCCTGCCGGATCTGCGCCAGGGCGTCGGCGATCGTGGCGTCCGGCGGGAGGATGACCGGGTCGGTGGTCATCATGCCGCCCGCGGTGCGCTCGCCGTAGGTGAGCAGCCGCCGCACCGGTGCGGCCTCCTGCGGCGTCATCAGCGCCAGCAGCGCCTCGGCGCGCTCGGGCGGCAGGTCTTGCAGCAGGTCGGTGGCGTCGTCGGGGTTCATGGCGGCGAGCACGAGGGCGGCGCGTTCGGAACCCAGACCTCCCAGGATCTCGATCCGGTCCCGTTCCGGCATCTCCTCCAGCACGTCGGCGAGCCGTTCGTCGTCGAGCGCCGCGACGACCTGTCCGCGCCGCCGGTACGGCAGGGCGTGCAGCGCGTTGGCGAGGTCGGCGGCGCGCAGCTTCTCATAGGACGCCAGGAGGTTCGCCACCCCCTGGTCCCGCTGCGTCGCTTCGAACCCGCGCACCTCCCCCCAGTCCACGATCACCGTCTCTCCCCGGGCGCG
>k87-375606_pt1 | contig 23188 bp, 20 predicted proteins | sample MGYA00084031_6733416 | MGnify analysis MGYA00084031
GCGGGACCGCGCACTGGAGATGTTACGGCGGGCCTTCCCCGACTACCGCATCGTCTACGGCGGTGGACGCTGGGCCGCCGCGGCGGCGGGCGACCCGCCCACCGTGTGGTTCGCCGACACGCCGGGCAGTCTGTGCGGCCAGCTGTTCAACGCCCAGCTCACCTCGGGTGGTGAGATCCGTTCCTTCCAGCCGGAGACGCGGTGACGGGGGAGCGGAGCGGACGTGACGCGCGTGGGGACCGTTCCGTCCTGACGTACGCGACGATCATCCGCGAGCGTGCGCTGTCCGATCTGCGCGGAGTGGAGCCGACCGCCGAGGTGTTCCACCGCATAGCCGAGGAGATCCACGCCTGCTGTCCGCAGGCGTCCCGGTTCAAGTGCTTCCGCCTGGCCCGGGGATGGACGGTCGAGGAGGCGGTGCGGAACTTCCACCAGATGTGCGACCGGCAAGGCGTGCGCCGTCGCGGGCTGAGCGAGCGGTCCTGGCGCGAGTGGGAGGCCGGGGCGCGGCCGGACCGGGAGTACACCGACCTGCTGTGCCGGTTGTTCGAGACCGGTCCGGTCCAGCTCGGTTTCGCCCGCGACTACACGCCTGAGCATCTGCGCGGATACTCCGGGCCGCCGCCCGACCAGGTCGCGCTGGCCGCTGAGGAGGCCGGAGCGCACGCGGAGCGGATCGAGACGTCCGAACTCGGCAGGAGCGCGCTGGAGCGGCTGCGCGCCGAGGTGATCTGGGTGGGACGCAGGTACGTGTGGGAGCCGCCGCTGCCGCTGTTCGTGGAGATGCGCGGCATCGCCGAGCGCGCGCGCAAGGCGCTGGAGCTGCGGGTCCATCCGCATCAGGCCAGAGAGCTGTACTTCCTCACCGGCGCCGTGTGCGGGCTGATGGCCAACGCGAGCATGGACCTGGGCCGCCGCGGACCGGCCGACACGCTGGCGCGGGCCGCCTGGACCTACGGCAGCGTGGCAGGGCACGCGTCGCTCATGGGCTGGGCGCGCGGCATGCAGGCGCAGGTGGCGCTGTGGGACAAGCGCTACCACGACGCCCTGAGCTACGCGGAGGAGGGGTTGTCCCACCTGTCGACGGGCTCCGGCGGGGCCAGGCTGCACATGCTCAAGGCCCGCGCCTGCGCCGTGCTCCAGCGCCGGGGGGAGGCGATGGAAGCGCTGGCCCGGGCCGAGGAGAGCAGAGGCGCGGGGCCGGCCGACGAGCTGCACGACGAGATCGGCGGCGAGTTCGCCTTCCTCCCGGCCAAGCAGCACTACTACGCCTCGGTCGCGCACCTGCATCTGGGAGACGCCGAGCGGGCGATCCGACAGGGCTGGTCGGCGCTCGACCTGTACGCGAAGGAGGAGGAACACAACCGTTCCTACGGGTGCGAGGCCATGACCCGCGCCCACCTGGTGATCGCTCACCTGATGGAAGACGACCCGCAAGGTGCGGACCGCGCGGTGGCGCCGCTGCTCACGCTGCCGCCGGAACGGCGGATCAGCAGTCTGGCGCTCACCCTGGGCACCGGCCGATCCCTGCTCGCCGCCCGGCCGGACGGCGGTCGCACCGCCGCGCGGATCGAGAACTTCTGCGCCGTGGGGCTGCCCCAGGCCGTCCCGACGGCACTCGCCGAAGGGACCAGCCGATGATGATGACCGCCACGGGCGACGCCGTTCTCACCCCTGCCCGTGCCGCCCTGGAACAGGCCTGCCGCAAGGTCGGGCTGGACGCGTCCGGCGCCATGCTCCTGCGGGACTTCGCCAGTACCGTCTACCTGCTGCCCGCCGAGGACGTCGTGGTCAGGCTGGCCGAGGCGGGCGTACCGGGCAGGCTGGAGCGGCTGACCACCTCGGTGCGGGTCACCCGCTGGCTCGTCGCCCACGACTTCCCCGCCGTGCGTCCGCTGGACGTCACCCAGCCCGTGGCCGCCGAGGGCTACCTCGCGACGTTCTGGCACCACGAGCGCGACGCGGAGGAGGTCTCCTCGGGGCTGCGGGCGCTGGGCCTGCTGCTGCGCCGACTGCACGACATGCCGCAGGTGCCGTTCGACCTGCCGGTGTACGACCCGTTCGGGCCGGTGCGCAGGGCGATCGACGTCAGCCGCGTGCTGTCGGCCGACGACCGCGCCTGGCTGCTCGACCGCTGTGCGGAGCTGGAGGAGATCTACTACGAGCAGGTGGAGTTCTCCCTGACGTACGGGCTGATCCACGGCGACGCGCACCGGGGGAACCTCGTACGGGCCGGCGGGCGGCTGGTGCTGTGCGACTGGGATTCGGTGAGCGCGGGACCGCGCGAGCTGGATCTCATCCCCACCATGGGGGGCGCCCGGTTCGGGATACCGGACCGGGAGCGGGCCGAGTTCTGCGAGGGGTACGGGTACGACGTCACCGGCTGGCGGTACTACCCGGTGCTGCGTGACATGCGTGAGCTGCGTACGCTCACCACGGCGCTGCGCACGGGCCATCGCGACCCCAAGGCGCGGGAGGAGCTGGGCTACCGGCTCGCCTCCCTGCGCGCCGGCGACGGGCGGCGCTGGCACCCGTTCTGACGGATCGGCGTATCCGCGTTTGCCACGGGACGGTCTCCGGTGCCGATACCCTGAAAACATGTCTGTCGAGTCCCTGTTCCCGCGCCTGGAGCCACTGCTGCCCAAGGTGGGTAAGCCGATCCAGTACGTGGGGGGTGAGCTCAACTCGGTCGTGAAGGACTGGGACGAGGCACAGGTGCGGTGGGCGTTGATGTATCCCGACGCCTACGAGGTCGGTCTGCCCAACCAGGGCATACAGATTCTCTACGAGATCCTCAACGAGCTGCCGGGCACCCTGGCGGAGCGCACCTACGCGGTCTGGCCCGACATGGAGGCGCTCATGCGCGCCGAGGGCGTGCCGCAGTTCACCGTGGACGCTCATCGCCCGGTTCGGGCCTTCGACGTGCTCGGGGTGTCCTTCGCCACCGAGCTGGGCTACACCAACTTGCTGACCGCGATCGACCTGGCGGGCATGCCGCTGCTCGCGGCCGATCGGGGCGAAGACGATCCGATCGTGCTGGCGGGCGGTCACGCGGCTTTCAACCCCGAGCCGATCGCCGACTTCATCGACGCCGCCGTGCTCGGCGACGGTGAGCAGATCGTGATCGCGATCACCGAGGTGATCCGGGAGTGGAAGGAGGAGGGACGGCCCGGCGGACGTGAGGGGCTGCTGCTGCGGCTTGCGGAGTCCGGCGGCGTCTACGTCCCCGCGTTCTACGACGTCGAATACCATCCCGACGGCCGGATCAAACGGGTGGTGCCGAACCGTCCGGGCGTGCCGTGGCGGGTGCACAAGCACACGGTCATGGACCTCGACGAGTGGCCCTACCCGAAGAAGCCGCTGGTGCCGTTGGCCGAGACCGTGCATGAACGGTACAGCGTGGAGATCTTCCGCGGCTGCACCCGCGGCTGCCGCTTCTGCCAGGCGGGGATGATCACCCGTCCGGTGCGGGAGAGGTCGATCACCACCATCGGCGACATGGTCGAGGTCGGCCTGGCCGAGTCGGGATTCAGCGAGGTCGGCCTGCTGTCGCTGTCCTCCGCCGACCACTCCGAGATCGCTGACATCACCAAGGGCCTGGCCGATCGCTACGAGGGCACGAACACCGGTCTGTCGCTGCCCTCCACGCGGGTCGACGCCTTCAACATCGAGCTGGCGAACGAGCTGTCCCGCAACGGCCGCAGATCCGGGCTGACCTTCGCACCCGAGGGCGGCTCGGAGCGCATGCGCAAGGTCATCAACAAGATGGTGACCGAGGAGGACCTCATCCGCACCGTCACCGCCGCCTACAGCCAGGGGTGGCGGCAGGTGAAGCTGTACTTCATGTGCGGGCTGCCCACCGAGACCGACGAGGACGTGCTGGCCATCGCCGACCTCGCCAAGAAGGTGATCAAGGCTGGGCGGGAGGCCACCGGCTCCCGCGACATCCGCTGCACCGTGTCCATCGGCGGGTTCGTGCCCAAGCCGCACACGCCGTTCCAGTGGGCGGCGCAGTGCGACTACGAGACGATCGACCGGCGGCTGGCCGCGTTGAAGGACGCGCTGCGCGCCGACAAGGAGTACGGCAAGGCCATCGGCTACCGCTACCACGACGGCAAACCCTCGATCGTGGAGGGCCTGCTGTCGCGGGGCGACCGGCGGGTCGGCGCCGTCATCCGCGCCGTGTGGGAGGACGGCGGCCGCTTCGACGGCTGGAGCGAGCACTTCTCCTACGAGCGGTGGATGCGCGCCGCCGAGCGGGTCGGTGTGGATGTCGACTGGTACACCACTCGCGAGCGGGAGGAGAACGAGGTGCTTCCGTGGGATCACCTCGACGCCGGTCTCGACCGCGAGTGGCTGTGGCAGGACTGGCAGGACGCGCTGAACGAGGGCGAGGTGGAGGACTGCCGCTGGACGCCCTGCTACGACTGCGGCGTCTGCCCGACGATGGGCACCGAGATTCAGATCGGTCCCACCGGAAAGAAGCTCCTGCCGCTCTTCGTCAAGTGAGACGGGCCTGAGGAGGTACGGGGGATCAGGCCGTGCCCGCCGTGTTCGCTCGCCGGAGAATCGGGTACGGCCGCGGCCTTATCCTGTAATGAAAGACGTCACACCTGAGTGTGACGCATCGAGTACGTAGGACACGAGACCAAGGAAAGGACGACAGCACACTGAAGCCTGTTCCCGACGGGCCCGCGCCCGAGCCCGTGGTGCAGCGGCTCCGCGTGCGCTACGCCAAGCGCGGCCGCCTGCGCTTCACCAGCCACCGCGACATCTCGCGGGCCGTGGAACGCGCGGTCCGGCGAGCGGGGATACCGGTGGCCTACAGCGCGGGGTTCACCCCACACCCGAAGATCTCCTACGCGGGCGCGGCTCCCACCGGGGTCGCGAGCGAGGCCGAATATCTCGAGATCGGCGTGACCAGGCCGTGCGAGCCTGAGAAGATCCGCGCTGACCTCGACCGCTCGCTGCCACAAGGCCTCGACGTGCTCGACGTGGTGGAGGCACGGGAAGGCGGCCTGGCGGACCGGCTGGAAGCCTCGGTGTGGGAGTTGCGGCTCCCCGGGGCGGACGCCGACGACGCCGCGGTGGCGGTGGAGAAGTTCCTCGCCGCCGACACCGTTCAGGTCGAGCGCCTGACGAAGAAGGGGCTGCGCAGCTTCGACGCGCGGTCCGCCGTGCTGAGCCTCACGGTGCAGGAGGGGACAGGCGGAGCAGCAGGCCGGGTGCCGGAGCGCTCATGTGTCATACTGCGCATGGTCGTGCGGCACGATACCCCTGCTGTTCGACCCGACGATGTTCTCAAGGCTCTTCGTCTCGTGGCAGGCTTCGCGCCGCCGGTACCGCCCGAGGTGACCAGGCTGGCGCAGGGGCCGCTCGACGAAAGAACCGGTGAACCCGCCGATCCGTTCGACCTTGACCGCGACGGCGTGCGCGGTGCTGACCGCGGCGTTTCGCGCGGCGGCGATCCGGACGCGACGGGTCACGTCGTCGGCGACCTATAGGACTTTGGCGCCGGTCCTGCGCGAGGGGCCGGTGGACAACAGAGACGAGAGCTCCCGTGCGGCGCGGCGACGCGCCCGGGAGCTGACGGGAGAACGCCCGCATGCTCGATAACGAGCCCATCGCCGGGGCTGATGGCCTTTCCGGCGATACAACAGAAAAGAAGAAGCCGACACGCCGCCGTGCGGCCAGCCGCCCGGCAGGTCCTCCTCCTGAGGAGGCCGAACGCGCAGCGGGCCTCTTCAGCGACGGTCCCACCCGGCCGCTGACCAGACCGGCCGGTACCGCCATGCTCGCCGTCGTGCCGGAGACCCCGCGCGTAACGGCCCAGGTAGACACGGGGCCGAAGGACACGGCCGCCATCGACACCGGCGAGGACGGCCCGGGGGAGGCCGAGAAGGCGGAGACCGCACCGGACGAGACCGGCAAGACCGACAACAAGCCCGAAAAGGCGGAGACCGCGCGGGACGCCGCGGACACCGCCGACGCCGACGCGGCGCCCGAACGCCCCACCCGGCGGAGAAGCGCCTCGACCGGGACGGCGCGGCGCGGCCGTACGAGCAAGAAGGCCGCCGAGGAGGACGCCGAGGCGGCCACGGACACGGGTGAGCAGGCGGCCGAACAGGTCGAGAAGCCGCCGACCAGGCGACGCCGCGCCACGCGCAAGAAGGCGGAGGAGGGGGAGCGATCCGCCGAGGCGACCGCTGAGACGGCCGCTCCGCGCAGCGCCCCCGCCGCGGACGCCGAATCCGGCGCGGACACCGCCGAGCAGGCCGCACCCGAGGAGCCCGCCGCCGAGGAGGGCGTCGGCACGGCCTCCGAACCCGCGGACGGGACGGAGGAGGCCGCCGAGGACGCGTCCCAGGGCGACGAGACCGCCGATGCGGAGGCCGAGGAGTCCGGGGAGGACGCCGCGATCGCGGAGGCGCTCCCCGAAGACGAGCCGCTGGACGACGAGCCCGCGGGAGAGGACCTCGACGAGGGGCAGCCGTTCGCGCTCCAGACGCCCGAGAACCGTACCCGCCTGCTCGCCGACCCCTTCGGCCTGGCCGCGCAGAACCAGATGCGCACCGCGCCGCCCACGCTGACCTTCCAGGCGCCCCCGACCGTGCTCACCCCGCTGTTCCAGGCTCCCGACCCGCTCCTGGCCGAGCAGGTCAGGCGGGTGACGGAGCCGGCGGCGGACGACGGTGAGCCCGACGAGCCGCTGGAGGACGTCGACGACGCGAGCGGGGAGCCGTACGCGGACTCCGAGACGGGCGAGGGGACCGGCGGCGGCCGCCGCCGGCGACGCAGGCGCGGCGGACGCGGCCGGGGCAGGTCCCGCGACCGCGAGGAGAGCGGCGAGGAGGCCGAGGCCGAGACGGAGACCGAGGCCGAGACGGAACCCGAGACTCCCGCCGAGCCCGAACCGGACGCCGACGCCGACGCCGAGCAGGAGCCCGCCCCCGTGACGACCACCGTCACCTCGTCGTCACGGCGCAGGCGCAGGCGGCGCAGGAGGAGCGGCGAGGACGTCTCCCTGGAGCCGTCCGCCGACGATCCGCCGAACACCGTCGTGCGCATCCGCGCCCCCCGCGCCGGACGCGGCGGGGCGACCACCACGTCGGTGGACGAGGTGCAGAGCGTGCGCGGCTCCACCCGGCTGGAGGCCAAGAAGCAGCGCCGTCGTGAAGGACGCGAGCTGGGCCGGAGGCGGCCGCCGATCATCACCGAGTCGGAGTTCCTCGCCCGCCGTGAGTCCGTCGAGCGGGTCATGGTCGTCCGCAAGCAGGGCGGCCGCACCCAGATCGCGGTCCTGGAGGACGGCATCCTCGTCGAGCACTACGTCGACCGCGAGTCCGGCCAGTCCTACGTCGGCAACGTCTACCTGGGCAAGGTGCAGAACGTGCTGCCGTCGATGGAGGCCGCCTTCGTCGACATCGGCAAGGGGCGCAACGCCGTCCTGTACGCGGGTGAGGTGAACTTCGACACCGCGGGCCTGGAGGGCCAGCCCAAGCGCATCGAGTCGGCGCTCAAGTCGGGCCAGTCGGTGCTCGTGCAGGTCACCAAGGACCCGATAGGGCACAAAGGCGCCCGGCTGACCAGCCAGATCAGCCTGCCCGGCCGTTACCTCGTGTACGTGCCCGACGGGTCGATGACCGGCATCTCGCGCAAACTCCCTGACAAGGAGCGCGCCCGTCTCAAGAGCATCCTGAAGAAGGTCATGCCGGAGAACGCCGGGGTCATCGTCCGCACCGCGGCCGAAGGCGCCTCGGAGGAGGAGCTGTCCCGCGATGTGGCGCGGCTGTCGGCGCAGTGGGAGGACATCCAGCGCAAGGCCAAGTCGGCCAGTCCGCCCGAACTGCTCTACGCCGAGCCCGACCTGACCATCCGCGTGGTCCGCGACGTGTTCAACGAGGACTTCTCCTCGCTGGTGGTCGCGGGCGACGAGATGTGGGACACCGTCAGCGAGTACGTCAACTACGTGGCCCCTCACCTCGCCGACCGGCTCAGCCGGTGGGAGGAGGACGGTGACGTCTTCGCCGCCTACCGCATCGATGAGCAGATCGCCAAGGCGCTGGAGCGCAAGGTGTGGCTGCCCAGCGGCGGCTCACTGGTCATCGACCGTACCGAGGCGATGACGGTGATCGACGTCAACACCGGTAAGTTCACCGGGCAGGGCGGCAACCTGGAGGAGACCGTCACCCGCAACAACCTGGAGGCGGCCGAGGAGATCGTGCGCCAGCTGCGGCTGCGGGACATCGGCGGCATCATCGTCATCGACTTCATCGACATGGTGCTGGAGAGCAACCGCGACCTGGTGCTGCGCCGCCTGCTGGAATGCCTGTCCCGCGACCGCACCAAGCACCAGGTGGCCGAGGTCACCTCGCTGGGGCTGGTCCAGATGACCCGTAAGCGGGTCGGCCAGGGCCTGCTGGAGGCGTTCTCCACGCAGTGCGAGTGCTGCAACGGTCGTGGCCTGCACATCTCCACCGAGCCCGTACCGGGCAAGCCCGAGCCCAGAGGCACCCAGGGCAAGATGGCGATCGAGAAGGCGGTGGCCGAGAAGCTCGCCAAGAACGGCGACGCCTCGGCTGCCGCGGCCGGAGACCGTGCAGGACGTGATAGCGTGACGGGTGCGCTCAACGGTGTCCCCGATGAGGAGGACCAAGACGCGCAGACCTCCGGCAGGGGGCGGCGACGCTCCCGCCGCGCCAAGTCCGCCGCCGATTAGCGGCGGGCACCCGACGTTCCGTCCGGTTCGACCTGGGGAGCCGAAATCCGGTACCCTAGGCAATCGGTGCGTCCGGCTGACGCGCCTGTTTCGCGCGCCCATCCCGGTTCGTCGGTTCCCGTATAGATGACCGCAGCCGGTTGCGGGACGCAGCATCCGGCGAGCTAGAAGCAGAAGAAGGGTTCCGCGGTGTACGCGATCGTTCGTTGCGGCGGCAGGCAGCAGAAGGTCTCCGTCGGTGACGTCCTCCAGGTGGACAGGGTCGCCGGTGAGGTCGGTTCCACCGTCAAGCTGCCTACGGTGCTCGTCGTCAACGATGGCGACGTGACCACCGAGCCGGGCCGGTACACGGTCTCCGCAGAGATCCTGGGTGAGATCAAGGGCCCGAAGATTCACATCCTCAAGTACAAGAGCAAGACCGGTTACAAGAAGCGCCAGGGCCACCGTCAGCGGTACACCCAGGTGAAGATCACCGGTATCGACAAGGCCTGAGTTCGGGAGTTTTGCGAGATGGCACACAAGAAGGGCGCGTCCTCCACGCGGAACGGCCGTGACTCCAAGGCCAAGCGGCTCGGCGTGAAGCGGTTCGGTGGTCAGCTCGTCAACGCCGGCGAGATCATCGTCCGTCAGCGGGGTACCCACTTCCACCCCGGCGACAACGTCGGCCGTGGTGGCGACGACACGCTGTTCGCGCTGGTCGCGGGCCGCGTGCAGTTCGGTACCAAGCGCGGCCGCCGCGCCGTGAGCATCGTTCCCGTCGCGGAGTAGATCCGCGCCGGGCCGACATCAATCAGCGACAGGGGTGGATCGCCTTCCGCGATCCACCCCTGTTTGTTGCTAGACCGATCACAGGGAAAGAGCTACAGATGGCCAGCTTCGTGGACCGGGTCGTCCTGCATGTCAAGGCGGGTGACGGCGGGCACGGCTGCGCCTCCATCCACCGCGAGAAGTTCAAGCCGCTCGGCGGCCCCGACGGCGGCAACGGCGGCAAGGGCGGCGATGTGATCTTGGAGGTCGACCCGAGCACCGCCACGCTGATCGACTATCACCACCGCCCGCATCGGCGGGCCGGCAACGGCAGGCAGGGAGAGGGCGGCAACCGGGACGGCGCCAACGGCGCGGACGTCGTGCTCCCCGTGCCCAACGGCACCGTCGTCAAGGACGCCGCCACCGGCGAGGTCCTGGTCGACCTCGTCGGAGTCGGCACCCGTTACGTCGTGGCCCGGGGCGGTCGCGGTGGGCTGGGCAACGCCGCGCTCGCCTCCCCTAAGCGCAAGGCGCCCGGCTTCGCCCTGCTCGGCGAGCCGGGGGAGGCGCTCGACGTGGTGCTGGAACTGAAGAGCGTCGCCGACGTGGCGCTGGTCGGCTTCCCCAACGCCGGCAAGTCCTCCCTCATCGCCGCGCTCTCCGCCGCCCGGCCGAAGATCGCCGACTATCCGTTCACGACGCTGGTCCCCAACCTGGGCGTGGTCACCGCCGGCGACGTCTCCTTCACCGTCGCCGACGTGCCCGGTCTGATCCCCGGCGCCTCCCAGGGCAAAGGGCTGGGCCACGAATTCCTGCGGCACATCGAGCGCTGCTCCACGATCGTGCACGTCCTCGACTGCGCCACCATGGACCCGGGCCGGGACCCTCTCACCGACTACGAGATCATCGAGGCCGAGCTGGAGGCCTACGGCGAGCTGGACGACCGGCCGCGGCTGGCCGTGCTCAACAAGGTGGACGTGCCGGAGGCCCGCGAACTGGCCGAGCTGGTGCGGCCGATGCTGGAGGAGCGCGGCCTGCGCGTCTTCGAGATCTCCGCGGCCAGCCGCGAAGGGCTGCGTCCGCTGTCGTTCGCGATGGCCGAGATGGTCGCCGCCGCCCGCGCCGCCGCGCCCGCCCCCGAACCCACGCGGCTGGTCCTGCGCCCCCGCCAGCTGGGGGAGGCGGGTTTCACCGTGCGGAAGGTGGGCGAGAACGCCTTCCAGGTCACCGGCGAGAAACCGGAGCGCTGGATCCGGCAGACCGACTTCTCCAACGACGAGGCCGTCGGCTACCTCGCCGACCGGCTGGAGCGGCTCGGCGTCGAGGAGGCCCTGATCAAGGAGGGGGCGACTCCGGGCGCCGAGGTCATCATCGGGTCGATGGAGGACGGCTACGTCTTCGACTGGCAGCCGACCCCGAACGCCGAGGTGCGCCTCGGCCCACGCGGCACCGACAGCAGACTGGAGGTGAACGGTGCCCGCTGACCGTGAGGCGATCCGCACCGCGAGCCGTATCGTGGTCAAGGTCGGATCGTCGTCGCTGACCACCCCGCACGGCACGATCGACGTGGACCGCGTGGACGCCCTCGTCGACGTGCTCGCCGCCCGGCACGCCTCGGGAACCCAGATCGTGCTGGTCTCCTCCGGCGCCATCGCCGCCGGTCTCGGCCCGCTCGGTCTCACCTCCCGCCCTCGCGACCTGGCCACCCAGCAGGCCGCCGCCTCCGTCGGGCAGGGCGTGCTCGTCGCCCGCTACACCTCCTCCTTCGCCCGGTACGGCGTGCGGGTCGGTCAGGTGCTGCTGACCGCCGACGACATGATGCGCCGTTCCCAGCACCGCAACGCGCAGCGCACCTTGAACCGGCTGCTGGAGCTCGGCGTCATGCCGGTGGTCAACGAGAACGACACCGTCGCCACCGACGAGATCCGCTTCGGTGACAACGACCGTCTGGCCGCGCTGGTGTCTCACCTGATCCGCGCCGAGGCGCTGGTGCTGCTGTCGGACGTCGACGCGCTCTACGACGGCGACCCGCGCAAGCCCGGCGCGCGCAGGATCGCCGAAGTGCACGGACCGGAGGACCTCGCTGGCGTCGAGCTGGGCGGGTCGGGCCGGGTCGGCACCGGTGGCATGGTGACGAAGGTGCAGGCGGCGCGCATCGCCACCGGCGCCGGGGTGCCGGTGGTGCTCACCGCCGCCGCGCACGCCGCGCAGGCGCTGAACGGCGCCGACATCGGCACCTTCTTCCACCCGGACGGACGGCATCCCGGCACCCGCCTGCTCTGGCTGGCCCACGCCACCACCGGACGCGGGCGGCTCCACCTAGACAGCGGCGCCGTCGAGGCCGTCGTCGGCCGGCGCATGTCGCTGCTTCCTGCCGGGGTGACGGCGGTCGAGGGCGACTTCGCGGCCGGAGACCCGGTGGACCTGTGCGGTCCACGCGGGCGTGTCGTCGCCCGCGGCCTGGTCAACTTCGACGCGGGGGAGATCCCCGAACTGCTCGGTCGCTCCACCAAGGAGCTGGCCAGCACGCTCGGCCCCGAGTACGAGCGCGAGCTGATCCACCGCGACGACATCGTGATACTGGAGCCCTACAACTAGTTCCGCTTGGAGCCCGGCATGTCCGAAGCAGACGACTTCCTGAAGGTGGCCACCGAGGCGAAGGAGGCCGCCGCCGTACTGGCGCCCCTGCCGCGCGCACCCAAGGACGCGGCGCTGCGCGCCATCGCCGACGCGCTCGTCGCCCGTTCGGCGGAGATCGTCGCTGCCAATGCCGAGGACGTCGCGCAGGCGCGGGAGAACGGCACCTCCGAGGCGATGATCGACCGGTTGAGCCTGACGCCGGCGCGGGTCGAGGCCGTCGCGGAGGCGGTCCGCCAGGTGGCCGACCTGCCCGACCCGGTGGGCGAGGTGGTGCGCGGCAGCACGCTGCCCAACGGATTGGAGCTGCGTCAGATCCGCGTGCCGCTCGGCGTGGTCGGCATCATCTACGAGGGCCGTCCCAACGTGACGGTGGACGCCGCGGCGCTGTGCCTCAAGAGCGGCAACGCCGTGCTGCTGCGCGGCTCCTCCAGCGCGCGCTCCTCCAACACCGCCCTGGTGCGGGTCATGAAGGAGGCGCTGGCGGAGACCGCTGTGCCCGCCGGTGCCGTGCAGCTCGTGCCCGGGGTCACCCGCGAGTCGGCCAAGCACCTGATGCGGGCGCGCGGCCTGGTAGACGTGCTGATCCCGCGGGGCGGTGCTTCGCTGATCAACTCCGTGGTCGAGGAGTCGACCGTGCCGGTGATCGAGACCGGGGTCGGCAACTGTCACGTCTACGTCGACGCCGACGCCGACGTGGAGATGGCGGTGGCGATCCTGATCAACGCCAAGACGCAGCGGCCCTCGGTGTGCAACGCCGCCGAGACCCTGCTCGTCCACGCCGACATCGCCGAGGCGTTCCTGCCGCGGGCGCTCGCCGCGCTGGCCGAGAACGGCGTGACCGTGCACGGCGACGCGCGGGTGGCCGCATACGGCGAGGTCGTCCCGGCCACCGAGGAGGACTTCTTCGCCGAGTACCTCTCGCTCGACATCGCGGTGGCGGTCGTCGACTCGCTGGAGGACGCGGTGGCGCACATCAAGAAGTACGGCTCCGGCCACACCGACGCCATCGTCACCCGCTCGCAGGCTGCGGCGCGCCGCTTCGTCTCGCTGGTCGACTCCGCGGCCGTGGCGGTCAACGCCTCGACCCGGTTCACCGACGGCGGTGAGTTCGGCTTCGGCGCGGAGATCGGCATCTCCACGCAGAAGCTGCACGCTCGCGGCCCGATGGGCCTGCCCGAGCTGACCTCCACCAAGTGGGTCTACACCGGTGAGGGTCACATGCGGACCTCCGACGGCACGGTCGTCTTCCCCGCCACTCCCTAATCATTACGTGTCGTTGGTCGATGGCCATCCTTCCGGCGGGTTGACTGGAGGGGTGGATCGTACGCTCGGCGTGGGGGAGAGCCGATGAGGCGTGCGCTGTTCGACATCGCCGCGCTGATCGCCCGGGTGGTGACGGGGGTCGTCTTCATGGCCCACGGGTTGCAGAAGGCCGGAGACCTCCAGGGAACCGGCAGCGGATTCGCCCAGATGGGTGTGCCGCTCCCTCAGCTCGCGGCCCTGGTCACGACGGTCGTCGAGATCGGCGCCGGCGCCCTTTTGATCGTCGGCCTGCTCACGCCGGTGGCCGGGCTGCTGCTGGTGGTGCTGCTGGGTGCGCTGTTCTTCGTGCACTGGTCCAAGGGGGTGTTCGTCGACGACGGCGGATGGGAGCTGGTCGGAGCGTTGGGCTCGGTCGTGATCCTGCTCGCCACGGCGGGCGCGGGCCGTTTCAGCCTCGACCGGCTGCTGTTCCGGCGCGGGCACGGAGCGTTCGAGCACGGGGAGGCGAGTGACTTCACCGACACCCGTCCCTTCACCATGCGAGGCCGCTCCGGCGGGGAGGCGCTGTAACGGAGGAGCCTTGCGGAACCGCCATCCCTCCGGAACGCTTCTTGGCCGGTTTTTTGTCCGGTGTTTGTCCGGCGTGCCGTGCGGTGAACGAACGCCGCCCTGCAATAGGGTTGGTGCCCTGGGAGTGCCGACCGAGGAGGGAGCGTGAGCAAGCCCCGTCGCGTCGGCCCTTACACGCTCTTGAAGCGGCTAGGCCGTGGCGGTATGGGCGAGGTCTATCTCGCCGACACCCGGCGAGGGGAGCGGGTCGCGCTGAAGCTGCTGCGCGAACCTCTCGAAGACAGCCGCGATGCGCGATTACGGCTGGAGCGCGAGGTGCGCGCGCTGCGCCGGGTGGAGAGCCCGTACGTCGCCCGGGTCCTCGACGCGGACCTGGACGGCGATCGGCCTTATCTGGTGATGGAGCACATCGAAGGCGAGACGCTCCTGCAGCGGGTACGGCGGTGCGGGCCGTTCGACGGCCCCGAGCTGATTCCGCTCGCGCAGGGCATCGCCGCCGCGTTGGCGGTCATCCACGCGGCGGGTGTCGTGCACCGCGACCTCAAACCCTCCAACGTGATCCTCGGACCCGACGGGCCGATCCTGATCGATTTCGGCATCGCGCAGATGCTGGACGCGACACGGCTCACCATGACGGGCACGTTCCTGGGCACGCCCGGCTACGCGGCTCCGGAGCTGTTCGCCGACGAGCCGGTGGGGGCGCCCGCCGACATTCACGCATGGGGGGCGACGGTGGCCTTCGTCGCCACCGGGCGGCCCACCTTTGGCCGCGGCACCGCCGAGGCGCAGATGTACGCGATCCTCAACGGGCAGGCCGACCTCGCCGGGGTGCCCGCCGGGCTGCTTCCGCTGATCAAGGCGGCGTTGAACCGGTCGCCGGCCAAGCGGCCCACGGCCGCCGTGCTTGCTGACCGGCTGGCCCTGCTCGGGCGGGCCATGGCCGCCCGGGCGGAGGACGGTGCGCCCGGTGCCGGTCCCCGGCAGGTCGCGTCCGCCGTGGAGCGGCGCCGGGGAACGGACGGCCTGGACGCGGGGGCGCGTAAGGGCGTCGCACGGTTGCGTGACACGGGTGACGCCGCGTCCGCGGCGCGCGGACCCGCCGTGGCGGCGGGATCCGCGGCGTCCGCGCGTTCGGCCCGGAGCGCGGGAGCGGACAGCGGGCGCGGAGCCGGTGCGGCCGTGGAGCAGGTCAAGGTCGCGCGGAAGAGCCCGGCGCGGGGCCCGGCCGGTCAATCCGGCAGGAGCGCCGCGGTCAAGGCCCCGCCCGGTGCGGTTGCGGGCAAGGCCGTGCCCGGCGCGGCCGGCAAGGGGGCGCCGTCCAAAGGGGCGCCGCCGGTGGCGGCGGCCGACGGAGCGGCACGGCCGGTGGTCAAAGGGCGGGTGGCCAAAGGCCGGGATACGGCGGCCGTCGGAAGCGCGACTTTGATCGTGCTCGCCGTGCTCGCCGTACCGTGCGTGGTCGCCTCGGTGATCTGGCCGCCGGCCGCGTTCGGTGTCGTGGCGGCGTGCTCCGTGCTGGCCCGCGCGCTGTGGATCAGCCGCTGGTCGGTCAAGAACCGCCGGTCGCGGCGGTCGAGGGTGCTGCTGCGGCTGAGCACCTTCCCGCTCGTGGTGGCCGTCTCGGCGCTGGGCGTGGTGGTGTGGCCGGGAGTGCTCGCGGGAGCCGTGGCGGGGATGACGCTGTGGGCCGTCGCCGGAGGGGATCCCGGTCCCCGGTGGTGGGAGCTGGAGGGGCCGGTCACCGCCGCCGGGGTCGTGTTCGGCGTCGTGTGCGCCGCGATCATCTCCCGGGAGGTGGAGCGGGTCGCTCCGGCGGTGCCGTACCTGCGCAGGGGGGCGCTACGCGCCCTGGCGCTCCTGGGCGGTTTCGTCCCCGGCTGCGCCGCCGTGGTCCGCGCGATCTCCCTCCTGATCTGAACGTGCACGGCCGGGTCGGGAGCGCCGGGGAGAGTCCTGGCGCTCCCGACACCCGCAAGACGCGCGAGCCGCGCCGCGGGCCTGACGGGCTCGCGCGGACGGCTGTGTCAGGAGCGGCGGGCGAACCGGTTGAAGATGCGCTCGCCCGCGTGGATGGCGCCCTCGGCCACGTCGCGCAGGACGCCGATGAACGGGTCCTGCGACTGCGACCAGGATTCGCGGTAGGCGCGGGCGGCGGCCCGGACCTCATCGGTGATCTTGACGTTGGCGTCGTCCGCCCGGCGCGGGTACTCGCCCCCGATGATGCGCTCGTACTCGCCGCTGCGGCGCCACTTGTCCAGCTCGGCGACGCGTGAGACGGCGAACGGGTGGGTGTTGCCCAGCAGGTTGAGGACCTTCAGGAAGCCGTCGCGGACGTCGCCCGCGGTGTCGTACTCGCGCGCCTGGTCGAGGAACGCCTCGATGTTCATCTCGTGCAGCCGCGAGCCGCCGGCGAGCTTCATCAGGGCGCGCAGCGCCGCTTCGGGGTCCTGGCCGCAGAGCAGGCCGCCGCGGTCGGCGGACAGCTCGGACTTGCGATACCACTCCTCCAACCCGGCGACGATCGCGCGCAGCCCGATGTAGCCCAGCGGGATCCACGCGACGCGCGTGGCGAGCCGGGTGAGGATGTCGAGCATCGTGCGGTAGACGGCGTGCCCGGACAGGATGTGGGCGGTCTCGTGGCCGATGACGAAACGCTGCTCTTCTTCGTCCATGAGGTTGAGCAGCCCCGTGGTCACGACGATGAAGGGGTCGTCGAAACCGATCGCCTTGGCGTTGACCAGCGGGCTCTGCTCGACGTAGACCTCCGGTATCCGGGGCAGGTCGAGGATGTATGCGGCGTCCCGCCCCATGTCGTACAGGCTGCGGAACTGGGTCTCGCTGGTGCGTACGGCCGAGGCGAGGTAGATCAGGCGTAGCCGACGCTCGCTGATCAGGCCGGACATCTGCTTGAGAACCGTGTCGAAGCCGCTCAGCGAACGCAGGGCGACCAGGGCGGACCGGTCGGCCGGGTGTTCGTAGGCCCGCGACGAGATTCCGGGCAGTTGTACGCGGTTGCGGTCAGGGGTGGTCGTCATGCCCGGCATGCTACGTCGGCGTGCCCTACGACGCGTGCTCTCCGAGGGAGGGGCGAGTCAAGATTGCCCAATGTAGCCGCGTATGGTCCTTTTCATGATGCTTGCGCCGGATGGCGAAGGGAGTCGGCGGCTGGGCGTGATGGGTGGGACGTTCGATCCGATCCACCACGGTCACCTGGTCGCCGCGAGTGAAGTCGCGCACCACTTCAAGCTGGACGAGGTCGTGTTCGTGCCCACGGGGCGCCCGTGGCAGAAGGCTCGGCGGAAGGTCTCGGCGGCCGAGGACCGCTATCTCATGACCGTGATCGCCACCGCCTCCAACCCGCGCTTCTCGGTGAGCCGGGTAGACCTGGACAGGCCTGGTCCCACCTACACGATCGACACGTTGCGGGATATCCGTCGGATCTACGGGCCGGAGACGGAGATCTACTTCATCACCGGGGCGGACGCCCTCGCCCAGATCCTCTCCTGGCGAAACGCCGATGAACTATTTGATATCGCGCATTTCGTAGGCTGTACCCGACCGGGGCACAAGCTGCGCGACCCCGGACTGCCGGAGGGGAAGGTGAGCCTGATAGAGATCCCGGCGCTGGCGATCTCCTCCTCGGAGTGCCGGCAGAGGGTGGCGGCCGGAGAGCCGATCTGGTATCTGGTGCCGGACGGGATCGTGCAGTACATCAATAAACGCGGGCTGTACCGGGAACCTTCCTAGGTGACGGCAGCCACAACAGGAGGACAGACCCATATCGTGACCGCATCCGAAAGAGCCGTCCAGCTCGTACGGGTCGCCGCCGAGGCCGCGGCCGAAAAGCTGGCCGATGACATCGTCGCCTACGACGTGAGCGACCAACTGGTCATCACCGACGCGTTCCTGCTCTGCTCGGCGCCCAACGACCGCCAGGTCCGCGCGGTCGTCGATGAGATCGAAGAGCGTCTCCGCCTGGAGGCCCACGCCAAGCCGGTGCGGCGTGAGGGGGAACGCGAGGGCCGGTGGGTCCTCCTCGACTACGTCGACATCGTGGTGCACATCCAGCACGAAGAAGACCGCACCTTCTACGCGCTGGAGCGGCTGTGGAAGGACTGCCCGACCATTCCGCTGCCTGAGTCCGTGCTGCAGACGGCGCGGCAGCGGGCACGCGGGACGGCTTCATGAGGGGCGCTTCCACGGCCCGGAGGGCCGCGCGGTGAGCCGCCGGGTGGTGTGCTGGCGGCACGGTCAGACGCTGTGGAACGTCGAACACCGCTTCCAGGGCCACACCGACATCCCTCTGGACGAGACGGGGGTCGCCCAGGCCAGGCGGGCCGCCTCCCTGCTCGCGGCGCTACGTCCGTCCATGATCGTCTCGTCCGATCTGCGGCGGGCGGCCGACACCGCCGCCGCCCTCGCGGAGATCACCGGCCTCGAGGTCATCCTCGACAAGGACCTGCGCGAGCGTGGGGGCGGTGAGTGGGAGGGCCTCACCCGGGAGCAGATCGCCGCGGGATGGCCCCGGGAGTACGCCAGCTGGGAGGCCCCCGGCGGCGAACTGGTCACCGACGTCGCCGACCGCGTCTCCGCGGCGATCCGCCGCTGGGCGGCGAAACTGGACGACGACGGCCTGCTCGTCATCGCCTCGCACGGCGCCGCGCTCCGTCTGGGCATCGCCAGAACCCTCGGCCTGCCCGAAGATCTGTGGTCGGCGCTGGGCGGCCTGAGCAACTGCTCGTGGTCGGTGCTGGAGGAGGGCAGCAAGGGCTGGCGCCTGCTGGAGCACAACGCGGGCACCCTCCCGGAGCCGATCAGCAGCGACGACCTGCCGCAGGCCGCCGAAGACCGAGCCTGAGCCCGCCGCTTCGGGCCGCGTCGGCGAGAAGCCCCGCCGGCGCGGCCCAGCGGGCCGTCAGAGGCTGTGCGGCCGGGAACCGGCCTGCTTACCCTTCTCACCCGCTCCGGCCGGCTCCGGCACGTCGGCGGGCTCTGCGGGCTCCGCCGCCGGCCCGGCGGAGCCGTGCCGCGCCCCCCAGGGCAGCGCCGCCGCCAGGAGCGCGATGGCCAGGAACGACGAGTACGCCCATGGCGCGTGAGCCGCGCTCCACGTCACGCCCGCCAGCTCGTAGAGCCTCAGATAGCCGAAGGCCGCCCACAGGCAGGCCGCGGCGATGGCGGGCCAGGCGCGCGGCAGCCCGCGGGCGATGAGGTACGGCATCGGCCACAGCAGGTACTGCGCGCCCAGCCGGTAGGTCACGATCAGGAAGACCAGGACCACGACGATGGTCAGATCGATCGGTTCGGCCCGCCGCCACCACCATCCCGCCGCCACCAGGGCGACCAGCAGGATCGGCAGGCCGATCCTGCCCAGTTCGGGCACCACCATCTGCGCGCCGCCCGTCACCAGCGTGCTCCACCCCCAGTCTCCGACCACCGGGCGGGTGGAGATGATCGCCCTGGCCAGCTCGGGCAGCCGGGAGAACGGCGTGTCCAGGAAGACCGAGCTGCTCAGCAGCGTCACGGCGGGCACCGCCGCCGTCCAGCCGAGCACGGTCAGCCGCGAGCGCACGCCCCGCACCGACAGCACCACGCCGGGCACCAGCAGCACCGACCAGTGGGTGCACGACAGCGACAGGCCGATGAGCGCGCCCGCGGCGTGCGCGCGGCCGCTCCTGGCCGCCAGCATGGCGGCCACCGCGAACAGCAGCGTGATCGACACGAGCTGGCCGTGGTAGCCGCTGACCAGCACCGCGATCGGCACGCACGCGTACTGGAAGGCGCGCAGCGCCCCGCGGTCGGATGCCAGTCGGGCCACCAGGGGGATGAGCGCGAGATCGGCCAGGATCGGCACCAGGCGGCCCACGACCCCCCAGGGGAGTCCCAGCAGGTCGCCCAGGAGCCGCTGGCCCGCGAGGACGTAGGCCAGCAGCGGCAGGAAGTGCCAGCCGCCCTCACGCATGTGCAGCGTGGGGTTGCGACCGTCGAGCACGTGGTCGGCCGCCCCGGTGAAGTCGTGCTTGAAGTCGTACGGCTCCGCCGAGTCCAGCACCGCGAATATCATGATCAGCAGCCGCAGCGCCGCGCCGACGCTCAACGACAGCCACAGCGGCGGCGCCCAGCCGCGTCTGCCCGCGACCAAGGCGGCGACCAGGGCGACGATGAGCGGCGGACCCATCACGATTGCAGCGGGCACCGGAGTCCCTTCCCTCGATTCGAGTGGTTTTCGCTGGTGTCTGTCCGCCGGATGCCCGGGAGTCGCCTCCCGCCGGCGGTGTTCCGCCCCGTTGGCCGGGCAGACGACAGGAACGCCGCGACGGCTGCGGAGATCGCGCGGTGAACCGTAGCGTACGCGATACCGCCGCGGGATGACCGAACTCCCTCGGGAAGCCGGTAGGGTCGTGTGACGCGATTGACAAGGGAGACATGGATGTCGGAGTTTGCCGGGGCCCGCGTCCTCGTCACGGGCGGAGCGGGCTTCATCGGGCGGCGTCTGGTGACCGCTCTGCGGGAGCAGGGGGCGGAGGTCGTGGTCGTCGACCAGAAGCCCCACCCCGACCCGTCTGTGCATTCGGTCGTGGGGGACCTGCGTGATCCCGCGCTGCGCGCCGAGGCCGTCACCAGCGGACTGGACGCGATCGTCCACCTCGCCGCCGTGACCTCGGTCCTGCGTTCGGTGGAGGACCCCGCGGGCACGTACGAGATGAACGTCGCGGTGACCTCGGGGCTGCTCGAACTCGCCAGGGAGCGCGAGGTGCCGCGCTTCCTGTTCGCATCGACCAACGCCGTCACCGGAGACGTGGGCGACGCCCGCATCAACGAGCGGATGCCGCTGCGCCCGCTCACGCCGTACGGCGCCACCAAGGCCGCGGCCGAGATGCTGCTCAGCCCGTACGCGAGCGTGTACGGCATGCAGGCGTGCGCTCTGCGTTTCGCCAACGTCTACGGGCCCGGCATGGGCCACAAGGACAGCTTCGTGCCCCGCCTCATGCGCGCCGCCGCCCTCGGCACCGGCGTGCAGATCTACGGCGACGGCACCCAGCTGCGCGACTACGTCCACGTGGACGACGTCGTGCAGGCGGTGCTGGTCGCCTGGCGGAGCGGGCACAACGGGCCGCTGGTCGTCGGCTCGGGCGAGTCGGTGAGCGTGAACGATCTCGTCAAGACGGCGCGCGACGTCACGGGAGCGGAGATCCCGGTGGAGCACGTGCCGGCCAAACAGGGGGAGATGCCGGCCGTGGTGCTGGACATCTCGGCAGCCAGGGAGCTGGGCTACGAGCCCCGCTTCGATCTCGCCTCCGGGATGACCACCGTCTGGCCCGACTTCGCGTCCATGAAGAGCGGAAACGGTGGCGCGGGGAGCGCGATATGACCACGCAAGGGACGAAGGAATCTCTGGGCAGGGACGTCGACGACGTCGCGATCGAGCGGTTCACGGCCGAGTACGGCCGTGAGCTGCCGCCGATCGTGATCGTCATCGCCGCTTACAACGAGGAGCAGGGCATCGGCGACGTCGTGCGGGCGATCCCGAGCTCGGTGGAGGGTCTGCCCACGGCGACGGTCGTGGTGGTGGACGGCTCCACCGACGGCACCGCCGCCGAGGCGCGCAAGGCCGGCGCGATGGTGTGCGACGTGCCCGTCAACCGGGGACAGGGCGCGGCCCTGCGGCTGGGCTACCGCATCGCCCGGGAGGGCGGCGCGGAGTACATCGTCACCACCGACGCCGACGGCCAGTACGACCCCGCCGACATCCCGCGCATCCTCGCTCCGGTCCTGCACGGCGAAGCCGACTTCGCCACCGGTTCACGCATCCTCGGCCGCCAGGAGACCCACGACCTGGTGCGCCGCCTGGGCGTGCACGTCTTCGCCCGGCTCATCAGCCTGATGACCGGACAGCGGATCACCGACACGTCCTTCGGCCTGCGCGCCATGCGTGCGGAGGTCACCGGAGCGGTCGAGCTGCGCCAGCCGCAGTATCAGTCCTCGGAGCTGCTGATCGGCGTGATCTCGCGCGGCTACCGGGTGAAGGAGGTGCCCGCGACCATGCGCCTGCGCGTCGCGGGCACCACCAAGAAGGGCGGCAATCTCGTGTACGGCTACCGCTACTCGCGGGTCGTGCTCGGCACGTGGCTGAGGGAGCGCCGCCGTCGCTCCTCGGCGTCCGCCTCCGCGGCCTCCGCGGGCGCCGGAGCCGACCGGCGCGGGGTGTCGGCGAACACGAAGTAGTGGAAGAAGCAGAACTTCGCGATGAACAACAGGCCGTAGACGGCGAGGAACGCCGCCCCGACGAAGGCGACCCGGGGGCCCTCCGCCTCGAAGAGCCGGGCCCCCAGCCGGTCGGCCTGGCCGGTCGCCCAGGTGGTGATCCCCAGGCTGGCCACGGAGGTCAGCCAGTACGGCAGTAGCTCGCGCAGCGGCTTGGGCCGGCCGCGCCGTCCCCACGCCCACCGCCGGTTGAGCACGTAGTTGACCACGGCGCCGCACGCCCAGGCCAGCACCGACGCGGCCTGGGCGCCCAGCAGCCCAAGCCCGTAGACCAGCAGCAGCGTGGCCTCGCTGATCACGCCCGCCACCACCGAGCCGATCGCGTACCGGGTGAAGATGCGCAGAACGGCGCTCTTGACGAGGCGGCGAAGATCAGCCATCGCGCGCGGGTCCCTCGCCGGAGGGGACGCGGAGCACACCCAGCACCGACTGCCCGAACGGAATGGGCAGCACGCGGTCGAGCACCCGCGTCATCGGGACGAGCACCTTGTCGTAGATGCCGACCGCACCGGATTTGGGGGAGCCCGCCTTGCCCATGCGGACCGCCGCCCACCATGCGATCCCGCCCAGCAGGTTGACCGGGCGGACCAGTTCGACCGACAGGCCCGCGCGTAGCGCGGCGTCCCGCAGCGTGGCGGGGGTGTAGCGGCGGAAGTGACCGACCTTGCGGTCGAAGTCGCCGTACAGGCTCTGATAGGCCGGCACCCACAGGACGATGGTGCCGCCCGGCACGACCGACCGGGCGAGCAGGGCCAGCACTCCGGCGTCGTCCTCGAAGTGCTCCAGCACGTTGATCGCCACCGCGGTCTCGACGGGCCGGTCGAGCTGCGCCCCGGAGGCGAGGTCGAACTGGGCGGCCTCGGCCTCCGGACGATCGGCGAAACGTGCCTTGAGCACCTCGACGGCGTCCGGGTCCACGTCGGTGACGACCAGGCGGTCCTTCCCGGTGAACTGGGCGGCGAACTCACCCAGCCCGGCCCCGAC